>ERZ761607.40-NODE-40-length-322392-cov-9.863903_pt1 | contig 322392 bp, 322 predicted proteins | sample MGYA00511164_ERZ761607 | MGnify/ENA primary metagenome ERZ761607 (study PRJEB28899, sample SAMN02445080) | bioreactor sludge metagenome | biome: EBPR sludge | place: Australia: Brisbane, Thorneside Wastewater Treatment Plant | collected 2011-06-22 ... | reverse complement strand
ATCGGCCGAGACTGTCCGCACCAGTGGACGCCCTCCTGTCCCCCCAGGACCCCAAGGACCCGTAGGACCCGTAGGACCCGTAGGACCCGTAGGACCTGTAGGACCTGTAGGACCCGTAGGACCCGTAGGACCCTGAGTCGGCTTCACTTTCACCCGCAGCTTCACCCACCCTTATCTCGCCCAACGGTTCGGCTCGCTTTGGGTCATGCGGGACGCCCCGCGCCAAAAGGCGGCGGACGCCCGCCGGGAGGAATGGGTGGCGACGGACGAGCCGCCGAACAAAGTTCACGCCACTCTGCGCGCGCGGCACCGCGGGCGCTTCGCGCTTTGCGTGATCGTGCCCGCCGGCGCTAACGAAGCCGAAGTGCGCGCCGCCTACAAAATGCTCGGCTACCGGCTGGCGGGCACCGAGGCCTTCATGGTGCACGACCTGCGCAGAATCCCGCGGGTGGCTTCACCGGCAAAAATCACGCGCGTGCTCGCGCCGGCGTTGGCCGATGCCGTCAACCAAGCCGCCGGCTGGTCGCAGATCCTGCCGGCGCACCTGCAGGCCGCCGCCCCGCTGCGGGCCTATGCCGCGCGGAGCGGCGGCAAGGTCGTCGGCTGGGTGCGGAGCGGTGTCTGCGCGCACGGCACCTGGTGCTCCAGCATGTTCGTGCAACCGGCGCACCGCCGGCAGGGCATCGGCTCGGCGCTGCTGGCAAAAATGCTGCGCGACGACCGCCGGCACGGCACCAGGCAGGCCGTGTTGCTGGCCGGCCACGCCGGTGCCAAACTCTACGCCGCGATGGGCTACCGGCGGATCGGCACGCTGCTGCTCTTCAATCCGCCAAGCCCGTCAGGCTAGAGCGGTTCAAATCAAACCGGCCGTCGCAACTGGGCGCGGTAGCGCCGGTAGGGCCCGCTCTTCCGCCGTCGCCCCACCTTCGCCAGAGGCTTCGGCGGACACAGCAAGGCTACGGCGGACAGGCCAAGCGGACCGCGCTACGACATTTTCAACCGTTATAGGGAGCAATCCCCATGCTTGCAGGCTCGCCCGCGCACCGCCGCCGGCAATAATGCCGGCATGACGAAGGTGCCAAGCTGGGTGCGGGCCGGATGGGTCGGTGCGGTGATGACCGCCGCCGCCTTCGCCCAGGAACCTGCGGTTGAGGTGCGCGCTGTCACTCCGGAGGAAGAAAGACTGGCCGCCAACCAATCCCTGTATCTGCAACTGGCCTACGCCTGGCCGGCGCCGTTGCGGTTCCAGGCCCGGGGCTATTGGCAGGGCGAACCGCGGGCGCGCATGGTCAACAATCCGGCCCCGGCGTATCCGGCGGGTCAGGGCGATGCCGTCGTGTGGCTGGCCGGCGAGGCCGGCGTGCAGATCGACGAAGTGCGCGTGCGGGTGACCGATGCGCAGTGGAATCTCCTGCGCGAGGTAAGCTTCCCGTGCAACGTCGAGTGGCGGGCCGGCGCCGCCGAGCCGGCCGCCGAGGCCTGGGCGGCGGAGATGATGGCGGCGCAGCGCAATCTGCCTGCGGTGGAAACCGCCGCGAAGCGTTCCCCGCTGGGCTGGCTGTTTTCCGGCCTGATGCTGCTGCTCGTGCCCGTCGCCTTTGTCGCGGTTCCCGGCTATCCGCTGCTGCAGGTGCTGGCCCTCGTGAAATTGCGCGGGCCGCTGCGGCTGCTCTCGGCGCTGCCGCTGGCCTTCATGCTGCCGGTGTATGCGTTTTGCCTGTATGCTCTGTCGCAGGGCTCGAACCTCTGGCCGCTCTACGCGGTCTTCGCCAGCCCGGTGGCGCTGGTCATCACCGGCGTCGTATTTTTCATCGGCCTGCGCAGATCGCGGCGCGGACCGGCCTAAAAAACGGCGGCCGGATCTTGACGTGCATCAAGGCGGGCCGGACGCATGGTGGGTAAACTGACGCCCGTTTTGCCCATGGATCCCGCCATCACGACCACCCTTTACGACCGCATCGGCGGGCGCGGCCCGCTGCTGCACCTGTTGCGGCACTTCTACGCCGACGTGCGCCAGCAACGGGAGATTGCGCCCATTTTCGCCGCCCATGTCACCGACTGGCCGGCCCACCTCGAAAAGATCGCCGATTTCTGGTCGGGCATGACCGGCGGTCCCCGGCTCTACGGCGGCGGGATGGCGGCCAGACACATCCCGCTGCAGCTTGAGGAGCGGCACTTCGCCGCGTGGCTGGATCTCTGGGGCCGGAACTGCCGCATCCATCTCGGCGCCGCCGAGGCCGCGGACATGATTTTGCTCGCCGAGGGCATCGGCCAGCGGCTGCGCCAGATCACGGGCGCCGCCGCGCGGGGTCAGCCCTGAGGCCCCGCGCCGGGCGGACCAACGGGCTTGCGCGGGGGCACGGCTTCGGGCCAGTTTGACCGGGCCCCTACCCCGCCATGACCCCGCTCGACTGGACCATCATCGCCGCCTACTTCGTCGTGCTCGCCGTCATCGCCTGGCGCTCCTCGCGGCAGACGAAGACCACGGCCGACTACTTCCTCGCCGGACGCAACCTCCCGTGGTTCGTCGTCGGCTGTTCGCTGCTCGCCTCCAACATCGGCTCCGAACACATCGTCGGCCTCGCCGGCAACGGCGCCTCCAGCGGCATGGCGATGGCGCACTGGGAACTGCACGCGTGGATCATGCTCATGCTGGGCTGGGTCTTCGTGCCGTTCTATTACCGCTCCGGGGTGTTCACGATGCCGGAGTTCCTGGAGCGGCGGTTCGACAGCCGCGCGCGGTGGACGCTCTCGATCGTGTCGCTCGTGGCCTACGTGTTCACGAAGGTTTCCGTCACGGTCTATGCCGGCGCGGTGGTCTTCATGACGCTGCTGCCCGACACCTTCGGCTCGCCGGAAAACGCCTTCTGGGTCGGCGCGTTCACCACCGTCGTGCTCACCGGCATCTACACCGTGATCGGCGGGCTGCGGGCCGTGGTTTACACCGAGGTGGCGCAGACCGGCCTACTGCTCTTCGGCTCGGTCTTCATCACCTGGTTCGGGCTGCAGCAGCTCGGCGGCTGGGGCGAACTGAAGGCCGTGCTCGCGGCGGATCCCGCGCGCTTCGCCCTCTGGCGGCCGTTGAGCGACCCGGAGTTTCCCTGGCTCGGCATCATGATCGCTTCGCCCATCGTGGGCATCTGGTATTGGTGCACCGACCAATACATCGTGCAGCGCACGCTGGCGGCGAAATCGCTGCGCGACGCCCGGCGGGGCGCCATCTTCGGCGCCTTCCTGAAGGTCCTGCCGGTTTTCATTTTTCTCGTGCCCGGCATGATCGGCTACGCGCTCCACACCAAGGGCGTGATCACCATTCCGGCCGGCACCGGCGGCGGCATGAACGGCGACCTCGTCTTCCCCACCATGGTCGCCTCGCTCCTGCCCGAGGGCCTGCGCGGTATCGTCGTGGCCGGGCTGCTCTCGGCGCTCATGAGTTCGCTGGCCTCGCTGTTCAACTCCTGCGCGACACTTTTCACCGTGGACATCTACGAGAAAATCCGGCCCGGCCGGCCCGAGCAGGAACTCGTGCGCGTCGGCCGGCTCGCCACCGGCACGGTCGTCGTGCTCGGCGTCATCTGGATCCCGGTGATGAAGCACATCTCCGCCGGCGGACTCTACCAATACCTGCAGAGCGTGCAGGGTTACCTCGCCCCGCCGATCACCGCGACCTTTCTGCTCGGGCTGTTCTTCAAGCGCATCAACGCCCGCGGCGCGTTTGCCGGGCTCGTGACTGGCTTCGTCCTCGGCATGACCAAGCTCACCCTGCAGGCCTTCGACGGCGGAGGCGCTTTCGGCGACACCGGCCTGCTCCACGCCATCGGTGCCTACAATTTCCTCTACGCCTCGGGCTGGCTTTTCCTCATCAGCATCGTGGTGGTCGTCGGCGTGTCGCTGACCGCCCCCGCCCAGCCGGAGAAAAAAATCGCCGGGCTCACCTACCACGCGCTCACCCCGGCCCAGAAGGCCGAGACGCGCGCTTCGTGGGGCGCGCCGGAAGTCGCCGCCACCGCCCTCGTCCTCGCCCTGGTGCTCGGCATCTACGTTTACTTCAGCTTCTGGCTGCGGTGAGGCGGCAAAGATTCTTTGTAAGCCCACCCCGGGGGCGGGATACTGACCCCGGTGAATGAAAGCCATGTCCGGAAATGAATCCCGTTTCGCCGCCTGGATGGTGGCGCACGGCGGCATCCTCGCCAAGATCGCCCGCAGCCATGCCCGCGGCGAACGCGAGCGGGCGGACCTTGAGCGCGAGCTCGCCTACCAGGTGTGGCTTTCCGAGCCGCGGTTTGCCGGCCAATCCGCCGCCTCCACCTGGATCTACCGGGTCTGCCTGAACACCGCCTTCACCTGGCGGCGCAACACCGGCCGGCGCGAACAGCGCACCGACCATGAGGCGGATCTCGGCACGCTCGCCAGCGGCCTGCCCGGCCCCGCCGCCACCACGGAGCGCAACGACCTGCTCGACCGCATCTACACGGCGCTGCAGGCGCTGCCCGACAGCGACCGCTCCCTCCTGCTTTTGCAACTGGACGGACTGGCCTACCGCGAAATCGCGGAGATCACCGGCCTCACCGAAAACCACGTCGGCGTCGCGCTCAACCGCGCCCGGCAGCGCCTCAAGGCGCAGATGAAAGGCATCCTCGATGAAATGGCATGAACTGGAAAATCTCTGGCAGACCCAACCCGCCGCCCCGGCGGCGGCGGCCTGGGACGAAGCCGCCTTTGAAACGCAACGCCGCCGGTTCGCCCGCGGCCTCGCCCGGCGCGACTGGCTGGAGGCGGGAACCGGGCTCTTTGTCGCCGCGATGTTCAGCCTGCCGCCGCTGCTGGCCGGTGCCGCCGCCTGGCCGGCGTGGATCGCCGTGGCCCTCGTGCTCGGCGTGACGGCGGTGTTCATCCGCGAACGCCGCCGGGCCCGCCGCGCCGCCCCCGCGCCCGAAGCCCCGCTGCGCACGCGGCTGGAGGCGGAGATCGCGGAACTTGATCACCAGCGCCGGCTTTTGCGCAACGTCGCCTGGTGGTATCTCCTGCCGCTGCTGGTCGCCATCGCCCTGCTCGTCTGGTCTGTGCATCTGGCCGTGCCCGGCCAGCTCACCACCGCCATGGTGTGGCGGCTCGTGTGGTTCGGTGCCATCATGGCCGGCGTCGGCGCCGTGACGCTCTGGCTGAACCGGCAGGCGGTCCGCCGCACGATCGAGCCGCGGCTGCGCGAACTGCAGGCCGCACTACGCGAGCTGTCTTCCTGAGCCGACGGCCCGGCAAGCGTGCGCGGTCAGCGCGCGGCGCTCAACCGCAGCACTTCTTGTATTTCTTCCCGGAGCCGCACGGACACGGATCGTTGCGCCCGACCTTGGCGGCGGCCACCACCGGCGCCGGTCCCTGCCGGAGCGTGCGGGTGAAAAACCACCGGCCGTCGATCAGCTCGAACTCGGATTTCTCGTGCATCACACCCGCCGTGCCGTTCTCAGTGAAATGTGCGGAGAAATCCACGTGCGACACGCCGGGGCGGACCTGCGCATCGTGGCGGTTGATCACGAGCTTCACCCACTTCGTCGCCGGCGGCGCGACGTCCCCGGACGGCGCCAGCTTGGCGGTCGGCAGATAGGTGCGGTCGAGGTAGCGGGTGTCGTGCACCACGTGCGCCGTGTAGCGGGAGCGCATCAGCGCCTCGGCATCGGGGGCCGGCGTGGTCCCGGCGATAATGGGCGCGCAGCAGTCGCCAAAATTGCGCTCGCTGCCACAGGGACAGGGCGAGGTGGAGACGAGGGTGGAAGCAGTCGGCGTGGAACTCACAACCGGGATTAGGACGGGCCGGACGCAGATGGCGAGTGCCCAGATAAGGGTCGGATTTGGCGCACGCCCGTGCGCCGGCCCGGCGCTCAGCCGTAAGCGCCGCGCTGGTGGAAGCCGAGGAGACGCTTCAGGCGCGGGTTGGCGTCGCGGTGAATGTGTTCCGGCATCTGGTAGTTCATGAAGGGGTAATATTTGTGCCCGATGATCCGGCGGGCATAGGTCACCTGCGTGATGTAGCGGATGCGGTCGCTGCGGTTGGGGCCGCCGCGGTGCCAGACCTGGTTGTTGAACAGGATCACGCTGCCGGCGCCGCCGAGGTTGTAGCGCACCTTAGCCTCCCACTCCGTGCCGGTGAAATCGCCCGGCGGCGGCGCGCCGAAGAGATGCGAGCCGGGAATGACCTCGGTGCCGCCGTGCGCGATCTCGTCCACGTCGGTCAGGTAATAGTTCGCCGTGAAGAAAAGCACGGGCAGGCGGACGTTGGTCGGCGGTTGGCCGTCGGTCACGAGGTAGTGCGGCGGGTCGTCCTGGTGCCACGTCGAAAGACCGCCGCCGGGACGGGTCTTGAAGGAGTTGTTGTGGATGACGTGGCAGTCGGGCGCGACCAGCGCCTCGGCGAAGGAGACAATGGGCTCGAAATCAAAGAGCCGGACGTTGGCCGGACTGTGCTCGAACGCGCGCAGCAGAAAATCGTTGCTGCCGGACTCGTTCCCGCCGGGCTGGCGGGCCTTTTCCTCCAGGATGCGGTCGAGATCGGCGCGCAGTTCCGCGCAAAGCGCGGGCGGCAGGATGTTCTTGAGAAAGAGATAACCGTCGCGGTTGAACTGCTCCACCCACGCGCGGATGGTGGCATCGGGGGTGTTCGGGGTCGGGGTGGTCATAATCAAGAGCCCTCAGATCCCGCCGCGCCACTCGGGCGGATCGAAGAGAAAGCCGTGGAAGAACTGGCGCTGCGCGGGCGTAAGCTGCCGGTTGTAGAAATCCCGGCTGTAACCCCAGTGCGCCGTGTTGGCCATCATCCACGGGTGCTCGTAGGCGTAGTAAAGCATGCGGCGGCCGGGCGCGGACGGCTCGTAGGGCGCGGCGGTGTGCCAGATGGCGTTGTGAAAAAAGATCACGCTGCCGGCCGGCGCACAGACCTGCAGCGCACCGGGAAAGAGCTCGCGCTTGCGGCGCTCCTCGGGCGCGGGCTCGGCGCGGGCCAGGTGACTGCCGGGCACGAGCGTGAGGTTGCCGCGCCACGGCTGCGTCATGTCGGTCAGGTAATAGCCGACCTTCAGCTGCAGCAGCGGGATCTGCGGGCTCAGGCTGCGGTAGCCGTTGTCGCTGCCGTCGATGTGCCAGCCGTCGGTGCGTTTCAGAAAGTCGGCCGTCTCCTCGACGATGGCGTCGGACGCGCAGTAGTGCGGGTCGCGGTTGCAGAAGGCGTGGACGTAGGGCAGCAGCGCCGGCCAGTCGAGCAGCTCCCGGAAAAGCGCGTCATCCTCCAGGATGTTGAGGATGCGCGTGCTCTTCTCACCGTGGACCTGCGTGAGGTCGGCTTTCTGCTTCGGCGGCCAGACGGCCTTGTAACCCGCGGGATAACCCGCGCGGCGGCGGGCCACGGCCGCATCGAGGGCGGCGAGCAGCCGCGCGACATGGTCGGCGGCCAGAAAATTTTCGAGGACGAGATAACCTTGGGTCTCGAAGCAAAAGCGTTCGGCGGCAGTGGGGAGCGTAGCCATGATGAATCGTTTGCCTAGGTAATGCGCGGCCCGGCAGAATCAACCCGGGAGCAGCTGATTTTTCACCGGAACCACTTCAGCAGCGCCCGCGCCACCAAGCGGTGGCCGCGCAGGTTCGGATGATTCCTGGATGACATGAGCGCGGCCAACGGCACCCCGGCGGCCACCTGTTTCCGAAACAACGCCAAGCTGTCCACCAGCCCGGTGCCGAACTCCCCGGCCAACGCGCGCACCTGGGCCGCATGCTGCACGAGCGGATCGGCGGGATCGTCCAGCGAGGAAGCCTGGTCCGGCGTCGGCGTCAGCAAAATCACCGGCACCCCCGCCACCTGCGCCGCGCGGATCATCCCCGACCAGGCCTGCCGGGCGCACTCCAGCCCGTCGCCCCGGTCGTTCAATGCATAATCGATCGTGATGACATCCGGCCGGTGCGGCAGCACGTCCGCGGCAAACCGCGCCGCACCTTTCGCGGCGGTCTCGCCGCCGATGGCCGTCACAATGACATTGATTGAGGCATGGGGAAAGCGCCGGCACAGTGCCCGGTGCAGCAGGTGCGGGTAGGCCTCGAAGGTGCGGATCTCCGGCGTCTGGAAATACCCCGACGGCACGCTGTGCCCGTGGCACACGACGTTGAGCAGGCGGTTCTCCGGCCAGTCCACGCGGGCCAGGCGGGAAAATTCCGCCAGATAGTTTTTGGGCGCGGCGATCATGCCGGGATTACCCCTTCACCGCGCCGATCTGGATACCGCGGATGAGCTGACGCTGGAGGAAGACAAAGATGATGATCAGCGGCACGACCGACATCGTCACGCCCGCCATCAGCAGGTGCGTGGCCTGGCCGCGCTCGGAGTCGAAGAACATCAGGCCCACGGGCAGCGGAAACTTATCCACGGTCTTCATCATCACCAGCGGCCAGAAGAAGCTGTGGTAGTTGCCCATGAAGGTGAAAATCGCCAGCGTGATGAGCCCCGGCCGGCTCAGCGGCAGGATCACGTCCCAGAAGATGCGCCATTTGCTCGCACCATCGATCTCCGCCGCCTCGTCGAGCGCCTTCGGGATGCCGAGCATGAACTGCCGCAACAGGAAGGTGCCGAAAGCACTGAACGCCGCCGGCAAGATGAGCCCGAGGTAGCTGTCCACCAGCCCGAAGCGCACCATGAGCTGGAAGGTTGGGATGAGCATCACCAGCCCCGGCAGCATCATCGTGCCGAGGTAGAGAAAAAAGATGCGGTCGCGCCCCGGCCACTCCAGCCGCGCAAAGCTGTAGGCCGCCATCGCGCTCGTGAGCACCTGCAGCAACGTCACCCAGCCGGCGATCACCAGGCTGTTCGCCGCAAACCGCAGGAAGGGGATGACACGAAAAACCTCGGGGTAATTTTCCCAGCGGAACGCTCCCGGCATCCACGCCGGGTCCGCCGCCTCGGTGAATGACTTGAAGCTCGTGAGCACCATCCAGACGAACGGTCCCACCATCAGCAGGCTCAGCCCCACCATCACGGTGTGCAGGCCGGGGCCGCTGCGCGGGGCTTGGTTGGCGGAGTCAGTCATTGGCGTTGCGATTGCCGAAACGGAAATTCAGGAGCGAAAGCACGAACACCAGGGCAAAGAGCACCCAGGCGGCCGCCGAGGCATAGCCCAGCCGGCCCGTCTCAAAGCCCTCGATGTAGATGAAGTAGCTGAGCGTCGTCGTGCTGCCCGCCGGTCCGCCGAGCGTCATGATGCGCGCCATCTCAAAGCCGCCCTGCAGGCCGTAAATCACGCCCATCACGAAGATGAAGAAGGTCACCGGCGCGAGCTGCGGCCAGGTGATGTGCCAGAACCGCTGCATCGGCGACGCGCCGTCCATGTCGGCCGCCTCGTAAAGCTCGGGCGGGATGTTGCTCAGGCCCGCGAGGTAGAGGATCATGTTGTTGGAGCCGATGGCCGCCCACAGCGCCATGATCATGATGGCCGGCTTGGCCCAGGCATAGTCGCCCAGCCAGTTCGGGGGCTCGATGCCCCCGGCGGTCGCCGCGGGCAGCCCCGACCCCAGCGCCACGCCCGCCGCCAGCAGGAGCAGCATCGGCACGAGCCCGAGCCCGATCGCGATCTCTGCGCTGACCCCGGCATCCCGGGCGCAGGCCGGACCCCACGGCCGCGGCCGGCGCAGGGTGAAAATTACCAAGCCCGCCGCGGCGGCCAGCCCACCGCCCGTTGCCAGCGGCACCGGCACATCCAGCCAATGCAGCAGAAAAACCGCGGGCAGTGCCAACAGCGCCGCGCCCAGCGCCACTGCCACCGGCCCCGCCGCCGCATCATCCCATTGGCGCACGAGCCGCCGCACCTGCCAGCCGGCCAGCAGCAGCATCAGCCCGCCCGCCACCAGCGGCACGCCGACGGCGAAGACCGGCGCCGCGACCTGCACCGCCGCCGCAAACTGCTCCAGCACCGGCGCGAGCGCAAAATTGATCGGCCCGGTCTGCGGGTTGTAGAGCTTTTTCCACAGCACGAAGGTCGCCACGCCCGCCGTGAAGTGCGGCAGGTAAAACAGCGTGCGGTAGATCGTGCCGCCCGTGAGCACGCCGCCCACCAGCATCCCCGCCGCCAGCAGGCCGAAGATGAACCATACGCCCATCTCCGCCATGCCGCCCAGCAGCAACACCAGCCCGCTCGCGATCAGCACGAGCGTTGCCAACACCAGCGCGCCGCGCAGCGCCGCCGGATGCCGGCTTACACGCGTGAGCAAGAGCGCGGCTCCAAGACTGCCCGCGATGGCAAACGGCAGGCCAAGCATCAGGAAGAACGTGTTCCCCATGTAGTGCCAGAACTCCGGATGCGTGAAGAGCCAGACAAAGTTCTCAAGGCCCACGAAGCTCAGCGGCTCGTTGCGAAAAATATTGTGCCGGAGGATATCCCAATCGGTGAACGCGATGAAGAAACTCATCGCCAGCGGCACGAGCGTGAAGGCAAGGAAGCCGAGAATGTTGGGCAGCAGAAATCCGACCCCCGTCAGGGTGCGGCGCAGCTCGGAACGGCGGTTGCTCATGGCGCCTCCTCCTCCAGCCAGCCCTGCGCCCGGTAATAAGCCTGATGGAAAGCATCCGTCACCCACGCCGCCGGCACGCGCTCGCCCGCGGCGCGCTTGGCCTCGATGCGCTTTTGCAGGGCCACGCGCTCCTCATAAAGCGCCCGCAGGCCGGGGTCCCGCCGCACCGACAGTTGGATCTCTGCGTTGATGCGGTCGGCCATCAGGGCCGCCGCCTGCTCGGCGTTCAGCCGGCCGACCAGCAGCGACTCGTAGATCTCCAGCTCCAGCCGGTAAACGACCGACTGCAGCACAAACGGGCTTTTGCTGACGATGATGCCGGTCTCCGCGGTGGCGCGGCCAAAGGCCTGGTGCACGGGCCACTCGTTTTCCCGGCCCGCCGGCCGCAGAAATTCGTCGGTGGTCGCGTAGCGGGGCACCGGCGGCAGCGAGTCCGCCTGCCGCACGATCAGCCGGTTGAAATGGTCGCTGCCCAGGTATTGGAGGAAGCGCACCGCATGCTCGCGGTGCTTCGACCCGGCATAGACGCCGACCGCGCCGCCGCCCAGCTCGGTATTGGGGAAGCCGTCCTGCGGCCCTTCCGCCGCGGCGAGTTCGAAGGTGCCGCGCGGCCGGATCATGATGAAGGCCCAATGGCCGGTGTAAATCAGACCGAAACGTCCGGAGTCAAAATGCGAGAACATGCTGCCCGACCCGCTGATGTCCGCCGCCATCGCCGCGTCTTCCTCCCGCGTCGGCATGAGCCGGTCCTCGACCGTCCACTTCCGCACCCGCTCCAGCACCGCCACGTTTCGCGGGTCATTCAGCGTGCAGAAGGTGCCGGTCTCGTTGAAATTCGCCAGCCCCAGCCCGCGCCGCATCACATCGCGCGAGACGCCGTTGACGAAATAGGCCCGCTGCCGCGTGCCCGGCGGGTTCGCCGCGGCCACGAACCTTTTTCCCAGCTCCTCAAACTCATCGGTGCTCCAGCGGAAAGGCGGGGCCGGCAGGCCGAGTTTCTTGAAAGTGCCCACGTTGACCCAGTAGAGCGACACGCCGGTGTTGCGGGGGAAACTGTATTGCCGGCCGTTCTGCGTGATCTCCGGCCGCAGTGCCGGGTAGGTGTCGTCCGGCGAGAAACCCAGCCGCTTCGCCTCCTCGGTCACGTCGAGCATCATCCCGGTGGCGGGAAACAGATCGATCTGGAAGTTGTAGAGATCCATCAAGTCCGCTCCCACGCCGGACACACCCTGCACGAGTTTCTTCGTCGCGTCCTGGTTGCTGTTGTCGATCCGCAGGTCCACGTCGGGCAGGCCTTTTTCGCGGAGCCATTCCCGGAAAACCGTCACGATCTCCTGCTTGTAATGGTCGTCCTGCGTGATCCACCAGATGACCGGCACCTCGGTCTGCTTGCCCGGCTGGGTCCAGTGGAGCAGCGCGCTGCCCAGCGCAAGCAGGAGGGTCGCGATGACGAAAAACAGCTTCATGCGCGCACGGCAACCCGGCGAAACGACGGGGCGGAAAAGGACGGGGAATGGGGATGACCGGCGGAGGGAACCATACGCTGGGGTAACGGACAGGCGGTCACGATGCAGGTGGGCGGGGTCTCGGCGATAAAAATTCCGCGGTAATATTCAGCCGCACCGGCCGGAAGAAAATCTTCGCTTTCCGGGCCCGCCGTTTTCATGTGCAATGCCCCGCCATGAATCTCACCAAGCACTGGGCCGCCGCGCTCGACGACTACGTGATCGACCTCGCCTGGTCGCCCGACGGCGCGGTGCTGGCCGCCGCCTCGGCCGCCGGGCCGGTCACGCTCTTCGCCACCGGCAACGGTGCCGTGCGCCACGCCCTGCCCGGTCATGATGACGGTGCCAACACCCTCGGCTGGCAGCCCGCCGGCGCCCTGCTGGCCACGGGCGGCCAGGACGGCGCGGTGAAATTTTGGGATGCCGTGGCCGGCCAGCACGTCGCCACCACCAAACTCGGCGGCGCCTGGGTCGAGCACCTCGGCTGGGCCGGCCCGACCGTCTTCGCCGCCGCCGGCCGCAAGCTCACCGCCCTGCGCGCCGACGGCGCCGTCGCGCACGCCTTCAAGGACGCGCCAAAGTCCATCTCCGGACTCGCCGTGCAACCGGCGGGCGGTTGCGTCGCGGTCTCCTACTTCGGCGGCGTGTGCCTGTGGGACGCGCAGGACTTCGTCATGCAGAAGGAGTTTCCCTACAACAACGGCATCCAGGCCCTCGTGTGGTCGCCCGACAACAAGTGGCTCGTCTCCGGCAATCAGGATCCCTCCGTCCACCTGTGGATTCCCGAGACCGACATCGAGCTCCAGATGAGCGGCTATGAGGGCAAGGTGAAGCACCTCTCCTTCGACCATACCTCGCGCTGGCTCGCCACCAGCGGCGGCCGCGACGCCTGCATCTGGGATTGCGCCGGCGCCGGACCCGAGGGTCGCGAACCCGGCATGTTGCCGCACGAAGCGCCGGTGTGCGCCGTGGCCTTCCAGAAAGACCACGGCCTGCTCGCCACTGCCTCACAGGACGGTGTCGTGCAATTGTGGAGCCCCGAGCGTAAACAGCCGCTGCGCGCCACCGTGAAGATGCCCGCCCCCGCCACCAAGCTCGCCTGGTCCCCCGACGACCGCCACCTCGCCATCGGTTCGGAAAAGGGCGCGGTTTACGTCCTCAAAACCGAGGGTTGAAGAATTGGCCACGCAGACACCAAGCCATGGAGGACAGAGACAGTATCTCCGCGCCTCCGTGGCCGCTTTTAACTCCCGGCCAATAACATTCCGTCCAACGCGGCACGCAATGCGGCTTCATCCAATCCCGGGCCGATGAAGACCAGTTCCTGCCGGCGATCGCCGTGCGGCTCCACCCACTTCGCCCGGGCCGCCTCCGGGATCTCCCCCGCATCGATCACCCCGCGCTCGCGCAGCGCCGCGGCCCAGGTGCCGACGAATTCCCGCTTCACCTCGCCGCCGGCAACCGAGAGAAAACCGATGTCATCCGGTCTTCCCGCGAACCAACAAAACCCTTTCGCCCGCAGCAGAGCCGGCGGACGTTCGTGCTCCAGCCACCGCCGGAAGCGTGCATCGTCAAAGGGCCGCCGGGCCGCATAGACGCAGCTCACAAAGCCGTGTTCGGGTCCGCCCCGCCCGGCGGACCGAACTCCCGTGGCCGCATCCAGCACGCGCACCCAGCGCGCCGCCCGCAGCGTTTCCGTCGCGTCAAACCGCGGGCGGGCCAGCAGCAGGTTCGCATCGAGCCGGCCGTGCGCCGTGCGGAAGATCTCCGCGCGCGGGTTCAACCCCCGCAGATGGTGCTCCACCGCCTCCGCTTCTGCCGCGGTGACGGCGTCGGTCTTGTTCAGCACAAGCACATCCGCGCACTCCGCCTGCTGCGCCAGCAACTCGGCGCCGGCCTCCCCGCCGGGCGCAGTCCACACCGCGCCGAAATGCCGGGCATCCACGACCGTCACGAGTGCGGACAGCGTGGCGAAATCCCCGAGGCTGCGGCCGAAGGCATTGGGCCGTGTGAACAGCTCCGCCACGGCCCGCGGTTTTGCGAGGCCCGTCGTCTCGATGAGGATGTGTTCATAGTCCCCCTGCGCCGCCAGCTCCGCCACCGTCTCCGCCAGCGCGTCGCGCACGGAACAGCACACGCAGCCGTTGCCGAGCTCGATCACGCGCCGCGCCCCCGCGCCGGCCACGAGCTGGGCGTCGATGTTGAGCGCCGCGACATCGTTGACCACCACCGCCCAGCGCCGCCCGGCCGCCTGCCCGAGCAGGTGCCGCAGCAGCGTCGTCTTCCCGGCGCCGAGGAAGCCGCTGAGCACGGTGACGGGCGGGGGCTTGAGGACGGGGGCGGACATGACGCGCATTGGTTGGCCGGCCGCGGGCGGCAGCGCAAACAAACCTTGCGACGACCGCCGCCCCGCCCGCAATGATGGCACCATGTCCTCCGCTTCCGCCCACCCGCCCGGCCCGGGGCTGCTCATTGCCGTGACCGGCACGCCCGGCACCGGCAAGACGCGCCTGCTCGCCGAGCTCGCCGGCTGGCACGGCACGCGCCACGGGCGCACCGAGGGCTTCATCGCCGTCGCCGGGTCGCGCGCCGCGCCGGATGAAGGCGCGGCCGACTACCGGCTGCAACTGCTCGGCACCGGCGAGGAAGTGCCGTGGCTCGTGCGCGACGAGTCGCTCTGCCCACCCTACCGTTTCGACGAAACCACCCGCGCCCGGCTGCACGCTTGGGCCGAGGCGCTGCCGGCCGACTGCCCGCTGGTGCTGATGGATGAGTTCGCCAAGTTCGAGGCCCGCGGCGAAGGTCTGCTGCCGTTGTGGCCCGCGGTGCGCCGCGCCGCGCCGCGGATCGTGGTGCTCGCCGTGCGCGGCGGCCTGGAGGCGGAGATCGAGTCAAAGCTCGGCCAGCGCTTCGACCTGCGCATCGCCGCCGGCGCACCCGACGCGCTGGAACAGTTGCAGCGCGCCTGCGCGGATTTCGGCGAGTGGACGCGCCTCGGGCTCTTCGGCGGCGCGGCCGGCGGCATCGAGATGACGGCCGGCTCCGCCCTGCACGCGGCCAAGATCCCGTTGCGCGGGCTCATGCTCTCCAGTCTGCAGGGCGCAATGATGACCTTCACCGGTTTCGGCCTCGCCCGGCCGGGCCGCGTCATCTGGGTGCCGTTCATCTCGGCCGGATTGAAAGCCCTCTCGCCCGCGGGCAACCGCCTGCGGCCGATGCTGGCCATCTGCATGCAGGGCCTGCTCTACGGCAGCGCGGTGCAGGTCGCCGGCTGGAATTTTTTCGGCGTCACGCTCGGCGGCGCGCTCATCGGCGCATGGGCCGCCACGCAGGGCATCGTGCTGCAACTGCTCCTGCTCGGCGGCGAACTGGTGAAGGCCTACGACTCGATGGTGCTGTGGCTCGCCGACAACTGGGGCATCGCCGCGCCCGGGCTGCCGTGGCTCATCGCCGGCTGGGCGCTCCTCCACGCGCTGGCCGCCGGCGGCGTGACCGCGGTGGCGTGGCGGCTGCGCGCGCCGCCGAAAAAACTGCGCGACCTCATCGACCGCGAAACCGCGCGCATCGCGGCCACGCCGGCCGTCGCCGGCGCGGCGCCGGTGCGTCCGCCCTCGCGCTGGCGCACCGCGGCGCGCGATTTTTTCCGCTGGCAGTTCTGGCTGCCGATGCTGTTCGTCGCCGCCATCATGCTGGCCGCCGGCCGGTCGTGGGAGGCCGTCGCCTGGCTTGTGCTGCGCTTTTTCGCGGTTGGCATCGTGCTGCTCGCGCTCGTCTCGCTGCTGCGGCCGGCGCGCTGGGCCGCGCAGTTGCGCCGGCTCGGCTGGTGGGGTCCGGCCCACGCCGTGGGCAGCGCCTTCGCCCGGCGGACCGGCCGGCGCGACTAATCGCGGCTTCGGAGCACGCTAATAACCGGATGGCCCGGCGCGTTTCGTTTTGCCTTTCGCAAATCTTCGTCCCGATTGTCCGCCTGTGCACCGTCGTTTCAAAGTCCTCACCCTCTGCCTCGCGTGGCTCTGCGCCAACGGAGCGATGTGGGACGCGGTGCAGGTCTTTGCCTGGGGCAAGATGATCCGCGACTACTCGCAGATCATGAGCTTCACCCAGGCCGTGCAAAAGACCTTCGACGGTTCCGGCAGTTGTTATTTTTGCGCCGTCGTGGATGATGTGAAAGCGAACACCCCGGCGCAGCAGGTCGAGCGCAGCCACGAGCGCGTGCTGCTGGCCCTGCAAACCTCCGAGGAATTTCTGATGAACGCCCCGGCGTTCGCCTGGCCGGGAGTCGCCCACGACTCCGGCCTCACCCGCACCGATCCGGTGCCGGTGCCGCCCCCACGCTGCTGAGCGGCAGCGACTGAACCGTCGGACCGCGCCGGCAGGCCAACTCTGCCCGCGGCCTTTCCTCCCCTGTTCGCCCGTTGTGGCGACCCGTGCCCGCGGCCGCAGGTCCGCCCGACACGCGATTTTTACCTGCACACTCATCATGAATTTTTTCCCTTCCCTCCGCCTTGCCACTTTGGGGCTCGCCACGGCCGCCCTGACCTTCGCCGATGATTACGCCGACACACCCGTCGAGCTCGATCCCATCGCGATCACCGCCGACAAGGAGAAACTCTTCTCCCTGCCGCTCGACGCCGCGCCCGCCTCGGGCTCGCGGCTCGGCCTGACCAACCGCGACCTCCCCGTGTCCGTCTCCGTCGTGACCCAGGAGGTCATGCAACTGCGCGGCCTGCGCACCGCCGTTGAGGCGGTGGAGTCCGCCGTCGGCATGACCGGCGGCATCCAGTTCGGCTCCATCCCCACCTACTCCACGCGCGGTTTCGGCTCGAACAGCGTCAGCATCCTGCGCGACGGCATCCGCCAGAACACCGCCTCGCAGTCCTCGCGCACAATTGATTCGTTCCTCCTCGACCGCGTCGAGGTGCTGAAGGGACCTGCCGGCCTGATGTTCGGCGAAGGTGCCATCGGCGGTGCCGTCAACTACCTCTCCAAGGCGCCCGCCGCCACCGCCGGCGGCGAGGCCTTCCTCAGTATCGGGGCTTGGGCAAGCTACCGGCTCGGCCTCGGTTGGGGCGGACCGCTGCCTGTCGGCAAAACCGGCGCCGTCACCAGCCGCTTCGACTACAGCCACAACGAGACCAACGGCTACGCCGACGGGAACGCCCAGCGCTACGACGCCGCCGCGCTCGCCCTCGGCTGGCAGGCCACGGAGCGGCTCAAGCTCACCTTCAACACCACGGCCCTCAAAGACTGGAACGAGTCCTATTTCGGCAACCCCGTCGTCTATGACGCGGTCGTGAACACGACCGTCGCCAACGCCCAACCGGAGGTGCGCGTCTTCAACGCCAACACCGACCGCATGATCAATGCCCGCGTCGCCGAGGAAGCGCGCCGCACCAACTACAACATCCTCGATAACTACGCGAAGACGGAGAACACCTTCACCCGCCTGCGCGCCGAGCTGCGCCTGAGCCCCGACCTCGAGGTGCGCAACGAGGCCTACGCCGCCACCCAGCTCCTCAAGTGGCGCAACCTCGAGACCAACGTCTGGAATCCCGTCACCCAACTCGTGGACCGCCGCTCCTTCGTCCACATCTACCGCGACGACGTCCTCACCGGCAACCGGTTCGATGTCAGCCACCGGGGCACGCTCGTCGGCCGCACCAACCGTTTCCTCATCGGCGGCTTCTACGAGCGCAACGACCTCACCCGCGGCGGCGCGCCCGCCGACTACCCCACCGCCGACCTCAGCGTCAGCCTGCTCAACCCCGTGCAGACCACCGGTCCCGGCGATCCCAACCGCTTCCAGAAGGGCTCGCGCATCGCCATCCAGACCGGCGCGCTCTACCTCGAAAACGCGCTCGACCTGACCGCCTCGCTCAAGCTCATCGTCGGCCTCCGCCGCGACGAGATCAACCTCCAGCGCGACACCCTCCTCACGCCCACGACGGCCTTCGCCACCTACCGCAAGCGCTACGACCCGTGGACCGGCCGCGGCGGTTTCGTCTGGTCCGTCACCAAGGACCTCAACCTCTACGCGAGCTACAGCCGCGCCGCCGAGCCGACCACCCAGCTCGTGTCATTCAACGCCAGCTCCAACGACTTCGCGCTCCAAACCGGCCTCCAGTATGAGATCGGGGCCAAGGGCACCCTCGGCCGCCACGTGGACTTCACGCTCGCACTCTTCGACATCGAGAAAAACAACATTCTCAGTTCGACGCTTGATCCCCTCACCGGCCTGCGCCTCAGCCAGCAGATCGGCGCGCAGAACTCCCGCGGCGTCGAGTTTGCCGTCGCCTTCCTGCCCAGCCCGACCTGGCGCGTGGAACTCAACGCCGCCTGGACGGATGCCTGGTATGGCGAGTTCGCCCAAAACCTCGGCGCCGGCATCATCGACCGCACGGGCAACACGCCCACCAACGTGCCCGAGTGGGTTGGCGGCCTCTTCGTCCACAAGCGCCTGCCGGCCGGCTTCGCCGTCAACGCCGGCCTGCGCCACGTCGGCGACCGTTTCGCCACCATCCACAACGCCGTCATCACCGACGGCTACACCACGCTCGATGCCGGCGTGAGCTACACCCGCGGCCGGACCATCTACACCCTGCGCGGCCGCAATCTCACCGACGAGGTTTATCAGCCGGTCGCCGGCTCCACGATGGCCCGCCTCGGCGAGCCACGCAACGTGGAGCTGTCCGTGCGGACGCGCTTCTGAGGATCGCGCCATGCAACGTTACCTCATCATCCTCCTCGCGCTCGGCCTGGGCCTGCTGGCCCGGGCCGAGCCCCGCATCACCGAGCTGGCCAGCCCCGCCCCGTTGGTATCCGGCACGCCCCGGCTCCACACCGGGCCGGATGGCACCGTGTATCTGATGTTTGCCGGTCCCGGTTTACTTCAAGGGGAACGCGCCATTTGGCTCTCCACACTGCCCGCCGGCAGCCGGGAGTGGTCGGTCCCCGGATTGGTGGTCAGCACTCCGCTCCTGCTGGAGAATTGGGCGGACTTCGGCACCCTCGTGGTGGCGGATGACGGGCAGGTCTGGGCGCAATGGTTTCAAAGCCGCGCCGAAGGGCAGCGCGGCTACTCCGGCTGGATGGCTCGCTCCCGCGATGGCGGCCGCACTTGGAGCGAACCCGCGCCCCTCGGGCACGAGTTCGTTTCGCTCGCGCCGCTCAGCGGCGGCCGGGTCATGGCCGTCTGGCTGCAGAGCGCACGGCCGCCCCGTCCCGCGGGAACTCCGCGCCCTGCGCGGACACCGCGCGACCCGCACGCCGAACACAGCCACGGCCCCGCCCGTGATCCCGCCGCCCCCTACACGCCCTCGATGCGGCTCGATGCCCGCCTCATGGATGCTGCCGGCAACACGCTCCGCGAATGGGTCGTGGACCCCGATGTGTGCACCTGCTGCCATACGACCCTCGCCGTGCTGCCCGGCGACGGACTGTTCGTTTCCTACCGCGGCCACAACCGCGAGGAAGTGCGCGACAACTGGATCGCGCATTTCGACGGACAGGAATGGGGCGCGCCGGCCGTGCTGCACCCGGACGGTTGGATCATCCCGGCCTGTCCCGTCAACGGCCCGGCCGCCAGCGCCCGCGCCAACGAGCTGGCCATCGTCTGGTTCACCGCCGCCAACGGCATCTCCCGCGTCAGCGGCAAGTTTTCCACCGATGCCGGACGCCGTTTCGGCGAAGCCCTGCCGATTGATCTCGGCCGGCCCATGGGCCGGGTGGATTGCGTGATGCTGCCCGACAACACCGCGGCCGCTTCGTGGCTCGAAGCCAAGTCCTCGGGCAACGCGGCCGGCATCTACCTGCGCACCTTCGATGCGGCCGGGCTCATCTCGGTGCCGTGGCTTGTCGCCGAAACCTCGCAGGCCCGCGCCAGCGGTTTTCCCCGCCTCGCGCTCCGCGCGGACGGCGATCTCGTCATCGCCTACACCGAGGAAGGCAAAGAGAGCCGCATCCGCACCCTGCTCCTCTCGCAACCGCCCGCGCCGTCCGAGCCCGCGGCGGGCTTCACCGGCCCCTTCTCCTCCGCGTTAAAGGAGGACCGCCGCCACGAGCATGCCCATTGAGCTTCTAGCCACACGACGCAGGCAGCGGCGGACCGCAGTGACCGCGCTGCTCGCGTTGCTGTTGGCGGGCTGCCGGCCCGATCCGGCGGCAAAAGTCGCCGTCCCGCCGCCGCATCCGGGCAAGAACGCTTATATCCGCATCTGCGCAGGCTGCCACATGGTGGACGGCCGGGGCTTGCCCAATCTGTTCCCTCCCTTGACGGACTCGCCCACTGTGCAGGCCGCAGATCCCACCGCCCTCATCCTCATCGCGTTGCACGGGCTGGAAGGCCCCGTCGAGGTCAACGGCCAGTTTTTTGACGGAGTCATGCCGGCCCAAGGCAACTTCCTCTCCGACCGCGAACTCGCCGCCGTCGTCAGCTACATCCGCCAGGAATGGGGCCACGGCGCGGATGTGGTCGCACCAACGCAGGTGCAGGCGCTCCGCGCCGGCCACCCCCGTCACGACCCGTGGACCATGGAAGAGTTGTCCCGGCTCATTTCCAGTGCACCCTAAATCCATCCACCCTTCCTACCATGATCACAAAAAAACACCTGATTCCCTTCCTCGTCATGCTCGGCACGGCGATTACCGCGGTGGCCGAAACCGGCCATGCGCTGCGCGGCGAGGTCACCCGCGTCCTTGAGGAGCGCAAGCTCGTGATGGTCCGGCACGAGGAGATTCCCGGTTTCATGAAGGCCATGACCATGGCCTTCACCGTGCCCGAAGCCGACTGGCCGAAGCTCACGCCCGGCACGTTTCTCACCGCCACCATGTATGGCAGCCGCGGCAACTGGCGCCTTGAGGACATCGTCATCACCGACAAAAACTACCAACCGCTGCCGCCCGCCGAGCCGGCGCCGACGACCCGGGCCGTCGGTCTTGACGGCGGCACCAAGCGCAAGGCCTCCACCTGCCAGTGCCAGCCGTAGCGGCCGCCCACAACGACCCGGCCAAATGAACGCCTCCTCCCGGCTTTCGCAACCCGGCCGCCGCTGGCGTGATATCCGTGTAAGCCTTGGCCAGCCCGGCGTGATGCCTTGGCTGGCCGTCGGCATCATCCTGCTGGCCGCGTTGCTCATGCCGCCCTCCCCCGTCGGCCGGCTGTGCGCCTTCGCTTCGCTGACGACCGCCATCGTGCTGCTGGCGGTCGCCCGCAGTTGGCGAAACCAACGCTGGCTCAGCGAAGGCATTTTGCTCTGCTCAACCCTCGTGGCCGTCGGGCTGGGCATCGCAAAGGCGCCGGCCAGCCTCCAAGTCGGAGCAGCGCCGGTGATCCTGATTTTCGCGTCGCTCGGCATCCTGACTTGGAGCGAGTGGCGCTTTGCCCCGGACTTCGGACAAACCGGCGTCTATTGGGCCGTCATCGGCGGTATCCGTGGTGCGCTGTGGGCCGGACTTGGTCTGGGCATCGCCATGGTGCTGCGCACCGCCTTCCAACTACCGACCGGCCTCACTACGACTTTGGTATATGTCGGCGGCGCAGCCATCGGCCGCTGGTGCGGCTCCCTGCTCATGCCTGCCCGCTACCCGCTCACCGGCCACCCGGCTGCGCCCCACGCCCCTTCCGACCTACGCCCACGCGACCCGGCCGACTGGTGGAAGCATGGCTGAATTTCTCCGGCCAAATCACGGCCCCGCATCCGTCGGGTGTTTGTTTTCAACCGCCCCTTGATTCAACGGACAATCCTGCAAGAGTGTGCGCATGATGCGCCGTCTGCTCCGCTTGCTGGCCTTAGCCGGGATCGCTGCTCCTTTGCTCGCCGCCGGCTCCGGTGACGCGGAAACCGCCATCACCCCGGCCGCATTTGCCGTCGAGCACACCGCAGTCGCCTCTCCCGCCGGCCCCGGTGCCAATGCTCCCGGCCTGACCCACGGGGCCGATGGCTCGCTCTGGCTGAGCTGGCTCGAGCCCAAGGGCAAAGGTGTGACCGCGCTGCGGGCGGCGAAATTCGATCCAACCGCCACGGCTTGGGGTGAAGTGCGCGAAATCGCGGCCGGACCCAACTGGTTTGTGAATTGGGCCGACACGCCGGTCTTCGCCGCCGAGGCCGACGGCCGGCTCACCGCCGTCTGGTTTGTCAACAACCCCGCGCCGGCGGCCGATCATGGCCACGGCCACCAGGGTCACCACCGCAGCGGTTATCAGGCTTGGCTCAGCCGGAGCACGGATGACGGCGCCACCTGGAGCACGCCGGCGCGGCTGACCGCCGAAAGCGACAAGGTGGAATTCGTCGCCCTGCAACCGCTCGCCTACAGCGGTGTGCTGGCCGTCTGGCTCGACGGTCGCGCCAAAGGCAACGATGCCGCCGCCATGCGGCTCTACGGTCGCTGGCTCGATGGCGACGGCCCGGATCTATTGATCGACGATTCGGTCTGCGACTGCTGTCCGACCACGCTCACCGCCTTTCCCGACGGCAGCGCGCTCGTCGCCTACCGTGCCCGCCGCGAGGGCGAGATCCGCGACATCTTCACCGCCCGCTTCAACAACCGCCGTTGGTCGGAGCCGCGCCTGCTCAGCGCCGACGACTGGCAAATCCCCGGCTGCCCCGTGAACGGCCCGCGCCTCGCCAGCGCCGGCGGTCGGGTCGCCGCCGCGTGGTTCACCGCCGCCGATGACCAGCCCCGCGTGCTCGCCTCCGCTTCGCCCGATGCCGGTGCCCGCTGGCTGCTGCCGCAACGCCTCGACCTCGGCGATCCGCTCGGCCGCGTGGACACCGTCCAGCTCCATGACGGCTCCCGACTCGTGACCTGGCTGGAAGCGGCCGGCGAAAAAGAGGCCGGCATCTACCTGCGCCACCTCTCCGCCGCTGACGAGATCGGTCCGCCGGTCCTGCTGGCTTCTTCCACCACCGCGCGCGCCAGCGGTTTCCCCCGGCTCGCGCTCGTGAAGGATTACGACGCCACGCCCGCGCAACTGCTGCTCGCCTACACGGAAGATCGCGAACCCTCCGCGATGCAGACGAGGCTCCTCACGCTGCCCACGCTCTCCGCGCTCGCCGGCCGCAAGCCCTGCCTGCCCTGCGACGAGGACGACGCCAACGCCGTGCGCGGCTACGCGATGAAGGGTGTGGTTTCCCAAGTGCAACCCAGCCGCAAACTCATCTGGGTGCGGATCGAGGAAATCCCCGGCGTGATGCGCGCCACCTCCCTCGCCTGCCGGGCCGAGCCGGCGTTGTTCGAACAGCTCCAGCCCGACCAGCCCGTGCTCGGCCGCATCGAAAAGCGCGGCCGCGACTGGTGGCTGTTCAACGTGAAGCTGCTGGGCGAGCCTGCGTCCTGATCCGGTCTTCTCCCGCGGATAGCGCGGATCTACGCGGATGGATTCCCCATTCGTGGAATCCGTGCCATCCGCGGGAAAGTTTGTGGCTCGTTTCCTGATTTCCTGAGTTCCACATTTATTCCCGGTCACCCCCCTTGACGACTCTGCCATAATGCCGACTTTCAAGACCACGTGAGCCCTTCCCACACCCGCATCCTTGCCTCGCTCCTGCGCCAAATCCTGGCGACGGGCGGTGCATTGCTGGTGTTCGGGCTGGGGCTGATGGCGGTGAATCCCGCCCTGCACGATCTCGCGCACGGCCACGCGCATGAACCGGTCCCAACCGGCTGCGGCTGCGGCCACCACCACGGCGTGGATCCGAATGCCGCCGGGGATACCGCCGACGCCGATCACCTCTGCGCCGTCGTGCTTTTTGCCCAGGGCATCACTTTCGCGGTCGAGACCATCGCGCCGGCCACAAGCCCGGCCGTCTGGCACGAAACCGTTTTTGCCGCCGTCGAGGAGACACTCCTGACGGCCCCGCGTTACCTGCATCAGCCGGGACGCGGCCCGCCGGCCGTTTGACGAAACTGTGATTGCTCCCCGCGCGCTGCCCGCGTGCCGGGGCTGCCGCAGCTTGGCGGCTTAAAGCCGCCACGGTAGGGCCTGACCTCCGGGCGGGCCTGCCCACCGTAACCCAAAAAGCGAAGGCGGGCCGCTCGGAGATCGGCCCCTACCAATGCCGCCCTTGTCCATCACGCGTTGCTCCGCGCGTCTCCAATTTTTCGTCAGGCCAAACCACATGCACCCTTTTCGCTCCCACTCCCTTTACGTCCTCACCGCCGCGCTCGCCGCGGCCCAAGTCCAGCCGCCGCCGGATCACCGGCACGACCATGACGAGCCGCTGGCCCTGGAAAACTTTGTCATCAGCGCCTCGCCCTACGCCCGCAGCCAGGCCGATCTCGCCCAGCCCACGGGTGTGCTCGCCGGCCGCGAACTCAACCTCCGCATGGCGCCCACGCTCGGCGAACTCCTCGCCGGCCAGCCCGGCGTGAGCTCCAGCTATTTCGGCCCCGGCGCGAGCCGGCCCGTCATCCGCGGCCTCACCGGCGACCGCATCCGCGTGCTGGAAAACAGCCTCGGCACGACCGACGCCTCCGTCATCAGTCCCGACCACGCCGTGTCGCTCGATCCCCTGCTGATCGAACGCGTCGAGGTCGTGCGCGGTCCCGCCGCGCTCCTCTACGGCGGCAATGCCGTGGGCGGCGTGGTCAATGTCATCACCCACCGCATCCACACCAGCCTCCCCGACACCCCGGTGCAGGGCCGGCTGGAGGTGCGCGGCAACTCCGCCGATCGCGAGGAATCCGCCGGCCTCGTGCTGGAAGGCGCCGCCGGCCCGATCGCCTGGCATGCCGACTACTACCATCGCCGGGCCTCCGACGTGAAGATCCCCGGCTTTGCGGAAAGCGCCCGCCGCCGCGCGATGGAAGACGACCATCATCATCACGATCACGATGACGACCATGATGATCACGACGATCACCACGACGAAGAGGAGCCGGTCTTCGGCCGGATTCCCAACACCGCCCTGCGCAACGAGGGCGGTGCCTTCGGCCTGTCGTTCATCGGTCGTCGGGGCTACTTCGGCTTTTCCCACAGTGTGCATGATTCCCGTTATGGCATTCCCGCCGGCGTGCATGCGCACCTTCATGGCCATGATGATCACGATGACCACGATCATGAAGACGATCATCACCACGAAGAAGACCATGACGAGGACGTGACCATCGACCTGCGCCAGCGCCGCTGGGAATTCCAGGGCGAGATCACCGAGCCCTTCGGCGCCTTCCGCGGCGCGCGCTTCAAGCTCGGCACCGCCCGCTACCGTCACACGGAGTTCGAGGGTGATGAGATCGGCACCGTCTTCCGCAACCGCGGTTACGACGGCCGCGTGGAGCTGCTGCACCAGCCCGTCGGCGTCTTTACCGGCGCGATCGGCTGGCAGGGCGGCCGCAGCGACTTCGAGGCCTTCGGTGACGAGGCCTTCGTGCCACCATCGCGCACGACCACGAACGCCCTCTTCGTCTTCGAGGAGGCCGAGCTGGCGCCCTTCACCTGGCAGGTCGGCGCGCGCGTCGAAGCCCAGGATCTCGCCCTGCGCGACGGCTCCGGCACACAGCGCGACGACACCGCGCTGAGCGCCTCGACCGGTCTGGTGTGGAAACTCGACGACACCTGGACCCTTGCCGCCTCGCTCGCCCGCACCCAGCGCGCGCCCAACGTGCAGGAGCTGTATGCCGACGGTCCGCACGCCGCGACCGCCGCCTACGAGATCGGCGACCCCACCCTCCGCCGCGAACGCTCGCTGGCGCTCGACGTAACCCTGCGCAAGCGCGCGGGCTTCGTCACCGGCGCGGTCACGGTCTTCGCCAACCGCTTCAACGGCTTCATCTTCGAGGTCCCGACCGGCGAGACCGCCGTGCCGCACCACGACCACTGGCACTTCCACGGCGGCCACGATCATGACGATCACCATGATGACCACGACCATCACCACGACGCGGAGGGCGGCCTGCCGGTTTACCGTTTCGTCCAGCGCGACGCCCGTTTCCACGGTGCCGAGCTGGAGGCCGTCTTCCACCTTCACGGCGACGGAGCCAATCAGCTCGACCTGATCGTGGGCGCCGACTTCGTGCGCGGCCGCAACCGGGGCGACGGCGAGCATCTGCCGCGCATCACGCCCGCCCGCACCAAGGCCGGCCTGGTGTGGAGCCACGGCCCCTGGGTGCTCGGCGGCGAAGTGCAGTGGGTGTCCGGCCAGCGCCGCACGGCGCCCAACGAACTGCCGACTGACGGCTACGAACTCGTCAGCGCCTACGCCACCTACCGGCACGTCGCCGGCCGGACCGTGTGGGATTTCTTCGTCCGCGGCACCAATCTCGGCGACGCCGAGGCCCGGGTGCACACCTCGCTGCTGAAGGACGTCGCCCCGCTCGCCGGCCGCAGCGTCAACGCCGGTGTGCGCCTGAGCTTCTGATAGGAATTAATCACAAAGATCGCAAAGAACACATAGATGCTGTCTTGGCTCCGAGACTTTGTGTTCTTTGTGGTTAATCAGAATCAAACACTCGCTCGAACGAATGAAGCGTTCCCTCACCCATCCAGCCCGAACACCGCCTTGGCGTAGCTTTCGGCGCTGAAGGGCTGGAGGTCCTCGGGCTGTTCGCCGAGGCCGATGAAGTAGATCGGCAGTTTCAGTTCCCGCCAGATGCCCACGATGGCGCCGCCGCGGCTGGTGCCGTCGAGTTTGGTGACGACGAGGCCGGTGAGGCCGAAACTCCGGTGGAACACTTTGGCCTGCTCGATGGAGTTGCTGCCGAGCGAGCCGTCCACGACGAGCCAGCGGTGCTGCGGGGCCGCGGGGTCGTGCTTCTGCAGCACGCGGCGGATCTTCGCGAGTTCCTCCATGAGATTGCCCTTGGTATGCAGGCGGCCGGCGGTATCCACGATCAGGTAGTCGCGGCCGCGCGCTTTCGCCGCCTGCCACGCATCGTAGGCCACGGCGGCGGCGTCTGCACCGGTGTGGCTGGCGACGAGGTCGAGGTCGAGCCGGGTGGCCCAGGTCTTCAACTGCTCCACCGCGGCGGCGCGGAAGGTATCGCAGGCCGCGAGGGTCACGCTGCGGCCTTCCTGCTTCATCCGCCAGGCGAGCTTGGCGGTGGTGGTGGTCTTGCCCGAGCCGTTGACGCCGATCATAGCGATGACGGTGGGGGCGGCGGGGCCGGGTTCGAGCTTACCCTCGGATCCGGCGAGCACGCGCCGGAGCACCGCCGCGCCGATCTCGGCCGCCTGGCGACCCTGCAGCGCCTTGTCCTTGGCGTAGGCTTGCTTGATCTCAGCGAGGATCTCCGCGGTGGTCTCGACGCCGAAGTCGGCGGTGTAGAGCGCCTCTTCCAGTTCGTCGAGCGAAGCGGGGTCGATCTTGCGACCGCCAAAGAGCCCGTGGGTCTTCGCCGCGATGGCGGAGACCGTCTTGGCGAGACCGTCTTTGAATTTTTTGAAAAAACCGAGCATGGGAAAACTTTAACGCGGATTACGCGGATCAATCCGGATATACCAACCCATAATCCGCGATCATCAGCGCTATCCGCGGAAAATCATTCCGCCTTGCGGGCGTCGCGGCCGAGCTGGTCTTTCAGGCGGTCGAGGATACCGTTGATGAAGCGCTTGGCATCGGCGTTGGAAAACTGCTTCGAGAGATCGATGGCCTCGTTGATGGAGACGACCGGCGGGATGTCCTTGCGGTAGATCATCTCGAACATCGCCAGCCGCATGATGGCGAGGTCGATGCGCGCGATGCGGTCGAACTCCCAGTTGTGCGCGAGCCCGCGGATGCGCGCGTCGATTTCGGCCACGTTGGCGATGACGCCGTGGATCAGCTCCTCGCCGAAGGCGTAATACTCGCGCGGGTGCTCAAGGTTCTCGAAGAACAGCCGCAGGTCCTCCATGAGGTTGGCCGGAGCGTTGAGGCTCCAGGCATAGAGATACTGCATGGCGGCGGCGCGACCGTCCTTGCGTTGGGCGAACTGGGCTTTGCTCATGCGGAAAAACTCCTCTTGAGGGCGGCCATCTCCAATGCCGCCTGGGCAAACTCGGCCCCGCGGTTGATGGGGCCGGTGCAGCGGGCCTCGGCCTGCGGGCGGGTGTCCGCCACGATCACGCCGTTGATGACCGGCAGGCGGGACTGAATCGTGATGTCCTGGAATGCGGCCGAGACGCTCGCGCCGACCATCTCGTGGTGGTTGGTATCGCCGCCGATTAGCACGCCGAGGGCGACGAGGCAGTCGTGCTCGCCGGTGTCGGCCAGCCGCTGGATGGCGTAGGGCAGCTCGTGCGAACCGGGCACGCGGACGACCTCGATCCGTGCGGACGCGACCCCGTGCCGCTCCAAGGTGGCGCGAAACGAGGCCAGCAGTCCGTCCACCAGCGCCGCATTGAAGCGCGCGGCGGCGACCCCGAAGGAAAATCGGGCACCGTCCACCACCGGAGAATTGGGCGCATCCAGGCTCATGAAGGGTCTATTGGCGGCAGCTCGACGGAAATCCGCAATCCGAATCCCGCGGCCCTCACAGGGGCACCTGCTCGACGATCTCCAGGCCGTAGCCGTCGAGGCCGACGACCTTGCGGGTGCTGTTGGAGAGCAGGCGGATCTTGCTGAGGCCGAGGGCGGCGAGAATCTGTGCGCCGATGCCGTAATCGCGGAAGCTCATGGGCAGATCGGCCGCCTTCCCGTTCAGCCGGGCGATGAGGTCGGCCCCGCCGTTGGCGTGCTCCATATAGAGCACGACGCCGCGGCCGGCCCGGGCCACGGCCTCCAGCGAGGCGGTGAGGGCGTGGTGTGTGCCGAGTCCCTTCATGCGGAAGACGTCGCCAAGGAGATTCTCGCTGTGCACGCGCACGAGCGTGGGCTCGCCGCCGAGCGCGCCCAGCGCGAGCGCGAGGTGGTGGCGGTTGTCGAGCTTGCTGCGGAAAACATGCAGGGTGAATTCGCCAAATTCCGAGGCGAAGGGCTGCGTGCAGACCAGTTCGACGAGGTGGTCGCGCTTCGCGCGGTATTCGATGAGTTGCGCGATGGAGATCATGCGCAGGCCAAAACGCTTTTTGAACTCGATGAGCTCCGGCAGGCGCTGCACGGAGCCGTCGTCGTTGACGAGCTCGCACAGCACGCCGCTCGGGTGCTGCCCGGCAAGGATGGCTAGGTCCACCGCAGCCTCGGTGTGGCCGGCGCGCTCCAGCACGCCGCCGGGACGGGCGCGGAGCGGAAACACGTGGCCGGGCTGCACCAATTGCTCGGGTTGCGCGGCGGGATCGGCGAGGATGCGGATCGTCCGCGCGCGGTCGTAGGCGCTGATGCCGGTGGTGATGCCCTCGGCGGCGTCCACGCTCACGGTGAAATCCGTGCGCTGCACCTCGCGGTTCTGCTGCACCATCGGGCCGAGACCGAGGCGACGGAGCTGGTGCTCGACCGTGGGCACGCACACGATGCCGCTGCAGTAGCGGATCATCATGTTGACGGTCTCGGGCGTCGCCTTCGAAGCCGCCATGATGAGGTCGCCCTCGTTCTCGCGCGCCTCGTCGTCGGTGACGATCACGAGGCGCCCCGCGGCGATTTCCTGGATCGCGGACTCAACGGTATCAAAGACCTGGCTGCCGGTGGCGGACATGGGCGAAGGCTCGCGGGGGCCGCGGAGGCTGTCAACGCACCCGCGCGGGCAGCAGCGGGCCTACTGCCGCATGTTGACCTGGTAATTTTCCACCACGTCGCCGGCCTCGTTGAGCAGCACGAGAAAGACGATGAAGTTGTAGGGCGGCCGCACAAACTTGGTGCCGACCAAGGCGGTGTCCCCGGAGGGATTCAGCACGGTAAAATCCTGGCCGGTCTTCTGGTTGGCATTCCAACGGGCGGTAGCGCGGGCCACGTTGGCCCGGGCGGGTTTCTTCTTCTTGTCGTAGAAGGTCAGCTTGAAATTGCCGTTGACGACCTCAAGTCCCAGGAAAGTGCCGTCGGCCCGCGTGAGGGTGACGCCCGGGATGACGCCCATCTCGTCCTCGGCCTTGGCGCCGGCCTTCGCCTCGGCCGGGGCGTCCGCCGGTTTGGTCTGAGCCGCATAGGGCTTGGCCGGGGCGGCCGGCTTGGCCTCCTCCCGCGCCCAAGTCGTGACGCTGCTAAAAGTGAGCACGCAGAAGGCCGCGAGGATTCGGGATTTCATACCTGCACCATGTCTGATAGCCGTCCCATCGCAAGCCCGCGCTGCCAATGGCAGACCGCCCATGCCCACCTCACCCTGCTGTTTACAACCGCTTTACCCCGCCGCCCCGGGCGCGCTCGCCTGGCATGGACGTTGGGGCGCGCCCGCGGCGGTGCCCCCTCCCGCAGCCACGGACCATCGGGTGTTGTGCACCGCGCTGGAGGAACTGGCCACGGCGCTGGCCGATCAAACCCAAGAACAGGAAATCATCCTCGGCCGGCCGGAAGAACTGCCGCAGCCACCGGCGCCCGCCGTCATGGCCAAGTGGCAGGCCCTGCGGTCCGCGGACGACCGGGACACCTTTGCCCTCCTCGTGCATGCCGGCGTGCTGCACCTGTTGGGCAACACCCCGCGCGGCGTGTTGCAGGCCGTTTTTATTCTGCAGGAAATGATCGCCGGCGGCGAAGCACTGGCGGACGGCGGCGCCCGCAGCGGCACGCTGCACTTCCGCGAACGCATCTTCCATCCGCGCTTCGCCCCGTGGCCGGGTGAGCGCGCCGACGTGCGGTTTCTCGCTCGGCTCGGCGCGACCCACGCCCTCGTCGCGCATGACTGGCAGGGCAGCCGGCGCTCGCTGCAAGGGTATGTCACCAGCCCGGTGTTTCCCGCCGCGGTGGATCCAGCCGAGGTCGCCGCCAACCATGCCGGGCTGCGCCGGCTGCTCGATGACTGTGCGGATCATGGGCTCGGCGCGATGTTGTGGCTCACCGAGCTGCCCTGTCAGGGCGGACCGTGGGTGCCCGCAGCCGAACGCCAACGCTTCCTCGAGCGTTTCCCCGCGGAGGTGCTGTCCGACTCGGGCACCTACGAGGGCAAGGTGCTCTGCTTCAGCCATCCACGCGTGCAGGAGTTTTACCGCGACCTGCTGGCACGGTTCTTCGCCGACTTCCCGGAAATCGAAACGCTCTTTCTCTTCGGCTTGGATTCCGGCGGGGAGTTTTGCGATCCGGACGCATGTCCGCGCTGCCGCGGGCTCAGCCGCTTCGCCCAGCGCGACCGGCTGCTTAACTTTCTCATCGCGGAAGGCCGCAAGGTGCGGCCGGGGCTGCGCGTTCTCACCACCGGCTGGAAGTGGGACCGCGACGGCGAAGAATTCCTGCGCCGCCAAGCCGCTCTGCCCGCCGCGGGCGGCGTCTATCTCGCCGCGCAGAAGGACGGCTGGCAGTGCGAACGGCAGGCGCACGATTTCATGCGGGAAGCCCGGCACCTCTGCCGCGAACGCGGGCAGACCTTCATCGGCTACGACAACTTCCACTGGGGCGACGACACCGTGCACGGCCTCGGCGACATCCAGGATTTCCCGCTCGGCATTGCCGCCAAACTCAAGCGCTGGCATGAACTGGCAGCCGACGGGATTTTTGATCACTGGGGCCATGCCCCGGAGGACATCTGGTGCAACTCGGTCGCGCTGCGGGAGTTTTTCCTGAATCCGCAGGCGGATGCCGCCGCGGTCTGCCAGGCGCTCGCCCGCCGGCAATTCGGTGCCGTGGCGGGCGAACCGGCCTTCGCCGCGTGGCAGGCGCTGGAGCGCGCCCACGCCGCGCTTTCGCCGGCTTGCCTGTGGTCGCCGGAGCAGTGGCCCGGGTGGTATGCCGGGCGCAGGCAACTGCCGCTGCCGGGACCGGACGGCTTTGGGCCGGCAGACCTGGCGCAAACGCGCCAACCACCGCGTCGGGAAGGCGACCGGGAATACAATCCCGCGGATTTCGGCGAGGCGTTGCAGGCGGTGGCCGATGCGTGGGAGCAGGCGGGGCCGCATTACGCGGAAGCCGCGCGCCAATTGGAGGCGGCCGAAGCTGCCGCCGGCGATGAGCCGGTGTTTTACCATTTCTGGTGGAACGGCACCGCACCTTCCCCCACCCGGCGTGAACACCTGCGCCGGCAGCGGCTTTACGTGGAGAGCATGGGCCTTGCCGGGCGCGAAATCGGGCGACACTTCGGCCTGCATGCGCGGTGGGAAAAATGCGGGCACGATGCGACAGCCTACCGGCGGCTCGCCGCCGAAGCGCTGCAAGCGGATGCCGCGGCCTGCCGGCACGCCTCGGATTTTTTCACCGCGCTGGGCGCGCCCAAGGACTGGGGCCGGCTCTACGCGGAAAAGGCCGCGCCGATCGAGGCCTACCTCGCCGGCGGGTGAGCGCGGACCGGTTTAAAAAAATATCATGGCGTGGTCCGCTCGGAGAGCGGACCCTACCGACGCTCCCGCGCCTTGGTGCGGCAGTCGCAGTTTTCCCAAGCCGGACTCATGCAATCCGATGCAGGTCAGCGCGCTGGCGCGCGCCCGACAAGCGCCCGAGAGAGCTGCCTAGCCGCCGGACCGCTGCTTGGCCTTCAGCTCCTGCCAGCGGGCGAGGCGTTCGGCGATCTTGGCCTCCCAGCCGGCGGTCTTGGGCGTGTAGAGCTGGAGCGGTTGCGTGAGATAGTCCTGGCCGGAAATATTTTCGGGATAGTCGTGGGAGTAGCGGTAGCCCTTGCCATGGTTGTTCTGCTTGCTGGCCGCGCCGCTCTTGTCGCGCAGCGGCAGCGGCACGGGTTGCACCGGTTGCTCCTTCAGCACGCGGTGCGCCTCGCCCAGCGCAAGCGTGGCGGAATTGCTCTTCGGTGCGGTCGCGATGTGAAGCGTGGCGTGGGCGAGCGTGAGCTCGGCCTCGGGCAGGCCGATGAAATCACAGGCGTGGTGCGCCGCGACGGCGAGCGGCAGCGCCAGCGGATCGGCGAGACCCACGTCCTCGCTCGCGAGGATGACGAGGCGACGCGCGATAAAGCGCGGGTCCTCGCCGCCGGCCAGCATCTTCGCGAGCCAATACATGGCCGCATCGGGATCACTGCCGCGGCAGCTTTTGATGAAGGCGGAGATGGTGTCGTAGTGCTCGTCCTCGTCGGCATCGTAACGGATGCGCCGCTCGCGGGCGAAGACCTCGAGGTCGGCGGCGGTGAGTTCCGCCCGCTCGGGCAGGCCGAGCACGAGAACTTCCAGGGCATTGAGCGCGCGGCGCAGGTCGCCGTCGCACAACACGGCAAGATCGGAGAGGATTTTGTCATCGGCGGTCACGCCGCGCGCGCCGAGGCCGCGCTCCGCCTCGGTGAGCGCCTGCCGGAGCACGCCGGCCACGGCGGTCGTCGGCAGCGGCTCCAGCCGGAAAAGATGGCTGCGCGAGAGCAGCGGCGGGTTCACATAAAACCCCGGGTTGTGCGTCGTGGCGCCGATGAGGCGCACGCTGCCCTCCTCGACGTCGGGCAGCAGCAGGTCCTGCTGCGATTTGTTGAAGCGGTGCAGTTCGTCGATGAACAGGATCGTCGCGGCCTCGGGCCGGCGGCGGGCGGCGGCGAGGATTTCCCGCAGCTCGGCGACGTTGGACATGACGGCGTTGAGCCGCACGAAGCGGCTGCCGGTCTCGCGCGCGATGGCCTCGGCGATGCTGGTCTTGCCGCAGCCGGGCGGCCCGTAGAAGAGCAGCGAACCGAAGCGGTTCTGCGCGACGAGGCGCGGCAGCAGGCTGCCGGGCTTGAGGATGTGCTCCTGCCCCACGACCTCGCTCAGCCGACGCGGACGCATGCGGGCCGCAAGCGGCTGGTGGGCCGCCGGCCGGGCTGCGCCGGGGTCGATGGGCTCTTCGCCGAAAAGGTCGGGCTGTCCGGAAGCGGGCATGGGTGAACCGCTAATCTTCGCTAATTGACGCCGATGAAAAGGCATTTCCGCCGGGCGGATTCGGGTTCAGGGCCGGGTCCCGGAGATTAGCGTCGATTAGCGAGGCGCGACGCTTAATCTGGATTGCATGACCAGCCGCAGCCTGGGACACCGCGCGCCGTTGCTCTGGCTGGTGCTGCCCTACGCACTGGGGCTGGCCGCCGGCGACCTCGGGGAAAAGTTTGCCCCGACCGGCCTGCTGGCGGCCGCGGGGCTCGGCGCCGGGTTGGCGTGGCTGGCAGCGCACCGCCGGCCCGTGCTGTGGGCGGCGGCGCTGGGCGCGAGCGCGTTCCTGGCCGGGGTGGCGAATCATTCGCTGCACCGGTCGCGTCTGCCGGTGTGGCAGGAACTGCCGCCGCGCGAGGCTGATTTGGTGCTGCGGGTTGACCGGGTGTTCGCCGGCAAACACGCCCAGCGGGTCACCGGACTGGCGACGGTGCTCGGCACGGATCCGCACCTGCGGGAGCTGCGGGGCCAGCCGCTCTATTTCAGCGTGCGCCACCGGGCGGAGGAACCGCCGCCCCTGCGGTCGTCGCGAATCCGGGTGCTGGGCGTGCTCGAAACCCTGCCCGCCGAACCGGCGGAAGAATCCTTCGACGCCTACCTGAGCGGGGCCGGCATGAACTTCCGGCTCGCGCGCGGGCAACTGACCGAAACCGTGCGGCCGGCCTCGCGCTACCGGGTGTTTTGCGCGGGCATGCTGGACCGGTTCAACGCCATCCTCGGCGCCGGCGTCGAAGCCAAGCGGCCCGAACTCACGGGCGTGCTGCGGGCCATGCTGCTGGGGCAGAAACAGGCGCTGGGGGACGGCCAGCGCGAATTGTTCCGCCACAGCGGGACGATGCACCTGTTCGCCATCAGCGGGCTGCACATCGGCGTGATCGCCGCCGGCCTGCACGCGCTCCTGAGCCTGCTGCGCCTGCCCCGCCCGGTGCATTTCACCGCCAGCCTGCTCATTCTCTGGCTGTATGTGGACATCACCGGCACGATGCCGTCCGCGGTGCGCGCGTTCATCATGGTGGCGGCGTTCCAGTCGGCGTTTATCTTCCGCCTGCCGGGCAATCCCCTCGCGGCGCTGGCGGCCGCGGCGGGCATCGTGCTGTTGTTCGCGCCGATGCAGCTCTTCAGCGCCAGCTTCCAGATGAGCTACGGGATCGTGGCGGCGTTGCTGCTGCTCGGGCTGCCGCTGGCGGAAACGTGGCTGCAACGCTGGCGGCCCTTCGCCGCCCTGCCCGCGGCCGCCCACGGCTGGCATCACCGCCTGATCAACCATGGCGGGCGGGCGCTCCTCGGGATGCTGGCGATCGGGGTGGCGTCGATTACCGTCAGCGCACTGACGGGCATCCAGTTCTTCCGGCTCTTCACCCCCGTCGCGCTGTTGGCCAACCTCGCGCTCATCCCGGCCGCGGTGCTCGTCATCCTCGGCGGCGTGGCCAGCCTGCTGTGCGGATTGGCGGGATTTGCCCTTGGCAGCAGCCTGTGCAATCACGCGACCGGCGTCGTGCTCGCCGCGATGGACCATGCCGTGCGCCGGCTGGCGGAGCTGCCCGGCGGCCACTGGCCGGCCGCCTACCATGCACCGTGGATCGGGCCGGCCGCCCTCGCCGGACTGCTGGGCGTGATGCTGGCGGCCTATGGGCTGGGCTGGACGAAGCGCACGGGCGGCTGGTGGCCGCCGTTTGCCCTGGTCGCACTGGTCCTGATTTTCGGCGTGAAGTTCGGCCCGTAACCCCGACAATCCCTGCCATATGAAAAGCGCCTACGAACTCGCCATGGAGCGGCTGGCCAAATCCGAGCCCGCCGCCAAGCCGCTCACCGCGGAGCAAAAAACCCGGCTCGCGGAAATTGACCGGGTTTACCGGGGCAAATTCGCCGAGCGGGAGATTTTCCTGAAGAAGCAGCTCAACGAAGCGCTGGCCAAAGGCGAAGCGGATGAGAGCGACAAGATCCGCCAGCAGCTCGCGGACGAAAAGGCCCGGCTCGACGAAGAGTGCGAAGCGGAGAAGGAGCAGGTGCGGAAGGGCAAATAAAGCCCGACCTCGGAGACGCAGAGCCAAGTTATCGGACCTTGTCTTGACGGGCGGCCGCTCGGCGGCGCTCGCAGCCACAAAAATCCGGATTCCAACCCTCCGCGCCACCGCGGCCCAAGCGGGGGCCTTATAACTCGAAATCCGCCACCAACGCGTGGTGATCGGAAGCGGGCGTGGGCACCACGCGGTGGCCGAGGCAACGCAGCGGGGCGTTGTAGAAAATATGGTCGAGCACATAGGGCCGGCGCCGCCAGGTGACCTCCTTGGACTGGACGGTGGCATAGCCCACACCCGCGAACTGCTCGACCAGCGAATCGTGCTTGCTGACGTTGAAATCGCCGGTGAGCAGCGTGGGGCCTTTTTGCCGGGCCAGCTCCTGCGCCACGAGGTCGCGCTGCTGGCCGTGCTCCTCGCTGGAGGACTTGAGCATGAAGAACGCGAGGAGATGCGTGTTGAGGAGCCGGACGGTGCGACCGTCGATATCGGTCGTGGCCCCGATCAGCAGCCGGTCCGTGGGCGTCTTTTTCTCGCCGTAAAAATCGAACTCGACCGGCGGCGACGGCAGGTTGACGCAGACGCCGTCATGCAGGGGCCAGCGGCTGAAGATCGCCAGGCCGATGCCGAAGGGCAGCTCGCGGGGATCGGAGCGCGGAAACGAAAAGGTGCTGTGGAAACCGGCCAGCTCCTGTTTCAGGCGGGTGTAGTTCGGCGGCACCGGAGGCTGGCTGCCGCCGGGCTGAGCGCGCTCGACCTCCTGCAACATGATGATGTCGGCCTGGTGCGATTTGATCTCGGCGATGGTGGCCTCGAGATTGATGGGCGCGTGGTCGGGATCGCGCTCGTCCCAGACCTGGCCAAACTGCATGTTGAACTGGAGAATGCGGAAACGGCTCATCGGGAGTTCCGTCGTTCGATTTGCACGGTCGGCGCCAAAGCGCCCCGGTCCGGCGCAAAAACCCGCGCCGCGTTTTGCCGGCGGGCCGGCGTGGCAATCCGCGCATAGTTGCCGGTCGCCGACAGGGCGGCCGAACGCTCAAAGCCGGGCGCCGCCAAACGCTGGGCGGCAACGACGCCCGCGGACAATTCCGCCCTGGCCGCGGCAGGCCGGATGACGGCGGCGTGGCAGGCAGTTCCGCCCAAAACCAGCACACTCAGGAGAAATGCACGGGGGCGATTCATGCGGCAGAGATGATGCGGGAGGCCGGGACGGCGGCAACGTTTTATTCCGGTTCCGCGGTGCCCTCGACCACCCAATCGCGGGCCGCGGGGACCTGCTCCAGAAACGCCCGCAAGGCCGCGCTCAGGTGCTCGGCGTAGCGGAAATGGGCGCCCATACCGGTGCGCAACTCGGCCTCGTAAATGAATTTGTCGGCGTGGGTGCTGTGCTCGAAGGGCGTCTGGGCGCCGAGCAGGAGGGAATACACGTAGGCCGGGGAACCGCGCTGCATCAGCTCACGCGTGAGGGCGAGCTGGTCGGCGAGCAGGTCTTGGTGCGCCGCCGGGGAAATCTCCGGCGGCAGGTAAAAGCCCGCCTGGATCAGCGGCGTGAAGCGATGGCCGGTGCGGTGCCGGTTGAGGTCGCGCAGCTCGGCGATGGCCAGGTTGTTCCACGCAAAGCTCACGCGCAGGCGGCGGGTGGCGGTGCCTTGGTAGCCATAGCGGTTGGCCCGGTGGCGCAGGGCCTCGGGCACCGGCTGCGTCTCCGGCAGGAACGGCGGCGTCGCGCGATCGACGTGCACCCAAACCTCGTCGGCCAGCGGCGCGGCGGAGAGCCGCGCGAGGCCGAGGTCCAGCGAAGCGGCCAGCTCCTGCTCCGCCTGCGCCTGGTAGGATTTTTCGGCAAAGCTGTGGCGCATCAGCCGCGGCGATTGCTTGAGCAATTCGGCCCGGATGAGGTTCGCGGCGGCCCGGGCCTCGGGGTGCGGCAGCGAGTCGAGGTGCTTCACCGTGGCGGCCCACATGCGGGAGGACTGCACGAGGCCGAGATTGGTGCGCGTGGCGAACGGGATGAAGTAGCGCGCGCGGTCGAGGGCGTAGTTCTTGCGGAGACGCGTGACGACGGCGGGCTTCGCGTCGGGCGGCAGCCGGACGAGGCCGGGATCGGCTTGGGCGGCCGCATCCAGCCGGGCGTATTCCGCGTGGTAGGCCGCGAAGCTTTGCGCCATCAGCGCCGACCAACGCGGCGCGAGGTCGTCGGGAATGCCAAGTTCGGCGGCCGTGGGCAGGTTGCTCGCGTCCATCGTGATGTAGCGCGTGCTGGACTCCTGCCCGTCGGCCATCTGGGCGAGGTCAAAAATTTTGTAGGCCAGCCACATCGAGATGTCGTCGAGCGCGATGGCGAGGCCGCCGGTGAGACCGCCGATGGAGGCGTGGCCGTAGTCCACAAAGTTGAGGATGCGGTCGATGGACGCGTCGGGGTTGGCGAGGTCCACCTTGCCGAGGATCGCCCCGATGCCCTGGTTGCTGCGGGAGTAACGCGCGAGGACGGAGGCGAGCAGCTCGGGCGTGACCTTGGGCAGATCGGCAGCGGTCGGGGGCGGGACGAGGGCGAGGCCGGTGATTCTCATGCGTGCAGCCGGAGGTTGCACGCAAAGCCGCAAGGCCGCCAAGCATGAAGACGGCGGCAACCGGAGATTCCCGGCCGGGCTACGCCGGCGGCGAACCGGCGGAGGCTCAGCGGTTCAGCACCCAGTCGCCGAAGCCGCCCTGGTAGAAGCCGAGCACGACCGAAGCGAGGGCGAGCAGGCCGAGCGCCAGCCCGGCCGGCCAGGCCACGGGGGTGCGGGCCGGACGGGCGGCGGTTTCGCCTGCCGGACGGGGCGCCTGCCAGGTGTCGAAGAAGGCCGCCTTGATCCAGCCGAAGTAGTAATAGATCGAGATCACGACGCCGATGACCGCGAGCGCGAGCAGCGGGTAAAGCCGGGCCTCGAAGGCGCCGACAAAAACCAGAAACTTGCCCATGAACCCGGCCAAGGGCGGGATGCCGGCCAGCGAGCCAAGGCCGATGGCGAGCACCAGCGCAAGGAAGGGGCTTTCGCGGCCCAGACCGGCGTAGTGGTCGAGCTCCTGATCCGCATCATCCGCGCCGGCCACGTGGGTCATCACGCCGAAGACCGCGAAGGAGGCGATGAGGTAGGCGGCGAGGTAGAAATACACCGCGCCGAGCGCGGCGGGGTTGGCCACGGCCGCCACCACGCCCAGAAGCAGGAACCCGGCATGCGCCACGCCGGAAAGGCCGATGAGGCGCTTGACGTTGTGCTGCGTGAGCGCGGCGAAGTTGCCGAAGATCAGCGTCGTGGCCGCGAGCACGCCGAGCACCGGCACCGTCAGCGGCGCATAGGGGGCAAAGGCCTTCAGCACGAGGACGAGCAGGACGGCAAAGCCGGCGGCCTTCGAGGCCACGGCGAGGAACGCGGTGACCGGCGTGGGCGCGCCCTGATAGACGTCGGGCACCCAGATCTGGAACGGAAAGGCGCCGATCTTGAACGCCACGCCGGAGAGCACGAGGATGATGCCGATCGACGCGAGCCAGTTGCCGGGGTTGGCGGCGAGGAAGGCGCGCAGCTCGTCGAAATTCATGCCGTTGCCCGTGTGCATGGGCAGGTTCGGGTTGCCCGACACGCCGTAAAGCAGCACGATGCCGAACAGCAGCAGCGCGGAGCTGAGGCCGCCCATGATGAGATATTTGAGCCCGGCCTCCAGCGACAGCGGGTTGGACCGGAAATAGCTCACCAGAATGTAGAAACCGACAGTGACGGTCTCCAGCGCGACGAAGAGCAGCACGAAGTGGTTGCTCTGCGCGAGCAGCATCAATGCGGCGGTGACGACGAGCACGATGTGGTAGAACTCGATGCGCGGCATCCGCTGCTTCGCCAGCGCCACCATGCCGAGCAGACAGACGAGGATGGAAGAAACCAGGAAGAAGGCCCGCATGAACTGGCCGTCGCGGGAGTGATGCAGCAGGCCGTTGAACGTATCCTGGCCGAGCACGATCGCGTGGAAGTTGAAAAACAGCCCGACGAGGATGCCGAGCTGCCCGAAGATCGCGATCAGCGGGATGCTGCCGTGGTGCTTCCGGGGCAGGATGATTTCAAGCACGAGCAGGAACAACGCGAGCAGGCCCAGCGCCATTTCGGGAAAGATCGCCAGCCACTGATTGTCGGCGGCGGCGGTCCGGAGCAGATCGGGATTCATCACGGCAAGGTTCATGCGGATCAGGGCGTCAGGCGGACGGCGGCCTCGATGGCGGGATAAACCGCCTGCAGGGTGGCGTTGAGCGGTTCGGAGATCGAGCGCGGCCAGATGCCCAGCGCGATCAGGGTGACCAGCAGGATGAGCGCGGGGATGCGCTCATTCCAGCGCAGGTCCACTACGGGATGGTTTTGCTGGTGGGCGAGAAACGCCTCCGTCGGCTGGCCGTAAAAAATCCGGCCCATCGCGCGGAGGCCGTAGATGGCCGAGAGCACCACGCCGAGGACGGCGGGCACGACCATCCAGCCCGCATGGGCGTAAACCGCCATGAAGATGGTGAGCTCGCCCCAGAAGTTGAGCAGACCGGGACCGGGCAGACCGATGCTGGCCAGCATGGCGGTGAGGAAAAAAGCCGCGAGCACCGGGGCCTTCTGCGCGAGCCCGCCCATTTCCTGGAGGTCAAAGGTGCCCGTGCGGTGGTGGATGCTGGTCGCCAGCATGAAGAGCAGCGCGACCGTGAGGCCGTGGGCCACCATGAAGAGCACCACGCCGCCCGCGCCGAGCGCGGAGAGGCAGGCCACGCCGAGGAAGCCGTAGCCGACGTGCATCACGGAGGCGTAACCGACCATCTGCTTGAGGTCACGCTGGGCGATCGTGATGAGGCCGATGATGACGATGTTGCCCAGCGCCAGCCAGGCGAGCAGCGGGGTCCAGGCCGGGGCGCCCTGCGGCAGGAGCGGCAGGGCGATCTGGATGAAGCCGTAGAGGCCGAATTTCTTGAGCACGCCGGCATGGAGCATGGCGGCCGAGCTGGGCGCGGCGCCGTAACCGAGCGGCGCCCAGGTGTGGAACGGCCAGAGCGAGACCAAAATGCCGAAGCCGAAGAGCAGCAGGCCGAAGAGATATTTTTGCAGGCCGAGCGCCAGCGGCTGCGCCCCGAGCGCGCGCCGCAGCTCGACCAGGTCGAAACTGTTCGCGCCGCTCTGCACGTAGATCGCGATCAAACCGGCGAGGGACAGCATGGCGCCCAGCGTCAGGTAGATGGTGAGCTTCATCGCCGCGTAGTGACGGTCGCGCCCGCCCCAGAGACCGACCATGATGAAGGTCGGGATCAGCGCGAGTTCGTGGAAAAAATAGAAGAAGAAGACATCAACCGAAGCGAAGACGCCCATCAGGCCGCCCTGCATGATGAGCAGGAGCATGAGATAGAGCTTCAACCGCTCGGCCGAGGACTGGATGGCGTAAAGGCCGGCCGCGAGACCGACGACACCCGCCATGACAAACAGCGGGAGCGAAATGCCGTTGAGGCCAAGCTTGAGGCCGATGCCGAGCGCGGAAAGCCCGGTGTCGTAATGCGTGACGAAGGCGTAGCCACCGGCCGCACCGGCCGGGAAATGATACCAGCAGTGCAACGCCAGCAGGGCGGGCACGGCGAAACCGGCGTAGGCCAGCTTGACCGAGAACCGCTTGGGCAGCCCGAGCGCGATGGCCAGCGCCACGATGAGGGGCGCCGCGATCGCGACGAGCAGGGGATCAAAAGGCAGTTGGCTCATGACAGATTAAAGAGGCCGGCGACAACGGCCCACAGGATGACGAGACCGAGCAAAAACCAGTAAACGTAGGCGTGGAGGCTGCCGGTATGCAGCGCCCGGGCGCCGAGGCCGAGCAGCCCGACCAGCCCCGCGAACCCGCGGATGATGAGCCCGGATAGCAGGACCTGCTCGAGGAAGTTGAGCAGCATCGCGAAGCGCTGCTGGACCTTGGCGACATACCAGTCGTAGAGGGCGTCGATGTAGAAACGCTCGGCCATCACCTGATAGAGCACCGGCAGGCGTTGCTGGAGGAAATCCCCCGCCGCGCCGGGGCGGTAAACGAGGAGACCGATGACCACACCGAGGACGAAAGCCGAAGATCCGCACACGACGACCAGCAGATGGCCGTCACCCTGCTGCAGGGCCAGGGCCACGGTCGGCACCGCGGCCAGCACCTCCGGGTAGAACCATTGGTAGCCGGCGAAGATCGAGCCAACAGCCAGCAGGACCAGCGGGATGGTCATCACCGCCGGGTTTTCATGGGCATGCGCCGCGCCCTCGCTGCGCGCCTCGCCGAGGAACGCGACCGACCAGAGCCGCGTCATGTAAAGGGCGGTGAGCAGCGCGCCGAGGAGCAGCAAGCCGAAAACCACCGGGCTGTGCTGCCAAGCGAGGATCAGGATGGTATCCTTGGAGAAAAAGCCGGACAGCAGGGGCATGCCCGCCAAGGCCAGCGTGCCCAACGTGAAGGTGGCAAAGGTCACGGGCATCTTCTTCCGTAATCCGCCGAGGCGGTAGATGTCCTGCTCGTGGTGGCTGGCATGGATGACCGAGCCGGCCCCGAGGAAGAGCAGCGCCTTGAAGAAGGCATGCGTCGTCAGGTGAAACATGGCGGCCGCGGCGCCGGCGGTGACGCCGGCAACCGCCGGATCGAGTCCGTGGCGGCGCGCGACGAGCGACCCGAGCGCAAAGGCCGCCACCATGAAACCGAGCTGCGAGATGGTGGAATACGCGAGGATGCGCTTGATGTCGCGCTGGCCGAAGGCGGTCACGCCCGCAAAGAGCGCGGTGACCACGCCGGTCCACAGGATGACGGTGAGCGCATCACCGGTCATGATGACGCCGACGCGGCAAAGGAGGAAAATGCCGGCCGCGACCATCGTGGCGGCGTGGATGAGCGCGGAGACGGGCGTGGGGCCCTCCATCGCATCGGGCAGCCAGACGTGCAGCGGAAACTGGCCGGACTTGCCGACCGCGCCGCAGAAGATGAGCAGCGCGATCGAGGTGGCGACCAGCTCGGGCGAGGTGTCGAGCCGCGCCGCGATGTCGGCCAGGGTGATGCTGCCAAAGGCCCAGTAGGCGAGAATGATGCCGAGGAGGAAGCCGAAGTCGCCGAGCCGGTTGACAATGAAGGCCTTTTTGGAGGCGGCGACGGCGGCGGGCCGGTCGTAGTAGAAATTGATCAGCAGGAAGGAGCTGAGACCGACGAGCTCCCAGAAGATGAAGAGCATGATCAGGTCGTCGGCCAGGGTGAGGCCGATCATCGAGAACATGAACAGCGACAGGCAGCCGAAGAACCGCGCCGCATGCGCCTCGCCCTTCATGTAGCCGACGCTGAAGACGTGGATCAGGAACCCGATGAACGCGACGACGAACAGCATCAGCTTCGTGAGGTCATCCACCAGAAAGCCGAGCTTGATCGTCAGCGGACCAAGGATGAGCCACTCCGCGGTGACGGTGAAATTCTCCGTGAAGAAGATGAGCCGGCTGCCCAGCAGCACGATGCCGGCGGCGGCGGCCAGCGATAGCGCACGGCCGACGGCCGCGTGCCGGCGGAAGAAGAGCGCGGTGGCGAGGGCGGTGGCCAGCGGCAGCAGCAGGAGCGCGAGGGCGGTTTGGACGGGCGTCATGGCGTCAGTTCCTCAGGGCATTGAGTTCGTCCACCTGCACCGTCTGGCGGCGGCGGAAGAGGGCGACGATGATGGCGAGGCCGACCGCGACCTCGGCCGCGGCCACCGTGAGGATGAAGAAAACGAAGACGTTGCCGTCCATCGTGCCGTTGTAGCGCGAGAACGCCACCAGCGCGAGGGTCACGGCGACGAGCATGAGCTCAAGGCACATGTAGATCACCAGCGTGTTCTTGCGCAGCAGCACGCCGAAGAAGCCGATGGCGAAAAGCAGCGCGCTGAGGAAAAGGTAGTCGTTGAGCCCGATGTTCATTTGACGTCCTCCAGGCCCTCATGGCGTTTGCTCAGCACGATGACCCCGAGCATCGCGATCAGGAGCATGAACCCCACGATCTGCACGGGGAGGAGATAAAGGGTGAACAACTGGTAGGCGTAGCTTTTCAGATCGGCGCCCACACCAGGCCCCGCCGGCAACGCAGCCTCGATCCGGCCCCGGCTGTGCAGGGAAAGCAGGCCGACCGCCAGCAGCGCGGCGGCGGCGGTGGCGGAGAAGACGGTGGCCTTGGTAAAGTTGGGCCGGTGGCCGCCCCGCACATCGAGCAGCATGATGATGAAGAGAAACAGCGCCACGACGGCGCCGGCATACACAAAGACCAGCAGCACCGCGAGCAGGTAGGCCTCCAGCAGCACGAAAAGCCCGGCCAGGCCCACCAGCGCGAGCAGGAAGCACATGGCGGCATTGACGGCGTTGCGGTTGAACACCACCGCCAGGGCGCAGGCCACGGTGAACGTGGAGAAAATGTAGAACATCAGGTCGGCGGTCATGGCTCAGTGCGTGTTGCCGTGCTCGGCGGCGTCCTTCTTGCGGTCCCACTTGAAGTGCTGGTCGGGCAGCGTGCCGCCGAGTTCGTAGAGTTTCGCCTTGTCATTGACCAGCTCCGCGCGGGTGTAGCCGGTCAGCGAATACTGGTTCTGCAGGAAGATGGCCTCCTCCGGGCAGACTTCCTGGCAGAGGCCGCAGTAGATGCAGCGCAGCATGTCGATGTCGAAGGCCTGCGGGGCTTTCTCGACGTGCTCGCGGCCGCTGCCCTCGGGCACCTCGCCCGGGGTGATGCGGATGGCCTTCGGCGGGCAGACGAACTCGCAGAGCTGGCACGAGACGCATTTCTCGCGACCGTTGGGGTCTTTCACGAGGGTCGGCACGCCGCGGTAGTTGACGGGCAGCTCCGGGCGCTGTTCGGGATACTCCATCGTCACCTTCGGCCGGAACATGTAGCTGAACGTGGTCTTCAGCCCGCTGACGATCTGCGGCAGGTAGGTGCGCTCGGCGAGCGAGAGCGGTTTGCGTTCAACAGGGATGACGGCCATGGCGGAAAATTCAGGTTTCGATGAACGCGATGGCGATCGCGTAGACGATGAGGTTGGCGATGGCGAGCGGCAGCAGGCGCTGCCAGCCGAGTTTCATGACCTGGTCGTAGCGGAAGCGCGGCAGCGTCCAACGCACCCACATGAAGAGGAACATCATGGCCACGACCTTGCCGAGGAAGATGCCGATGGAGAGCAGGCCCACGACCAGCGGCAGGTGGGCGACACCGAGCGCCGTGACGAAGGTTTCGAGCGGGACCCAGGGCAGCGGATTCCAACCGCCGAGGAAAAGCAGCGCGAAAACGCCGGAGCCGATGATCATGTGGGCGTATTCGGCGACGAAAAAGAGCGACCACTTGAACGCGCCGTATTCGGTGTGGAAGCCGCCGACAAGATCGGCCTCGGACTCCGGCATGTCGAAGGGCTGGCGGTTGGTCTCGGCAAAGAGCGCGATGAGGAAGATCAGCGCGCAGAGCGGCATGGTGAAGATGAACCACGCCCCGCCCCAGAAGCCGGGCTGGCTCTGGAACTCGACCACCCGCACGAGGCTCAGCGAGCCGGCGGCGCCGGGCGTGTTGATCCAGAGGAACACCGGCAGGACGGAGAGCGTCATCGAGAGCTCATAGGAAATGAGCTGTGCCGAGGCGCGCACGCCGCCGAGGAAGGGATACTTGGAGTTCGAGGCCCAGCCGGCGAGGATGATGGAGTAAACGCCGAGCGAGGACACGGCGAAGACCGCGAGCAGGCCGACATCCACATTGGCCAGCGCCAGCGGCACCAGCGCGCCGAGTTCGTCAAAATACGCGCCGAAGGGCACCACGGTGACGGTCGTGAAAGCGGGCACCAGCGCGATGACCGGCGCCAGCATGAAGTAAAACTTGTTCACGTGGCCGGGCAGCGGATCCTCCTTGAAGAGGAACTTGGCGCCGTCGGCCATCAGGTGAAACACGCCGAGACGTTGCAGGAATTTCCCGACAAAAGGAATCCACGCCACCCACGGCACAATGGCGCGGTTGGGGCCGGGTCGGCCCTGGATCCAAGCCGACACCTTGCGCTCGGCCAGCGAGCAGGCCCCGGCAATCGGGAAAATGACCAGGATGACCGCGAGCCCCTTGGCGAAGCCCTGGACGACAGGATGAAGGTTGGACCAGAATTCGATCATGGCGGTCAGGTGGTCGCGGCAGCCGGACGGTAATGAAGCGTTGCGCCTTCGGCGAAAGGCAGCGCGGCAAACGGGGCGGCATCGAGCAGCAGGCCCGTCTCGGGCAGGTTGGCAAAGGTCACCGCGCCGAGCGCGGGCACCGCGGCGGCGAGCGATTTCCACACACCCGCGAGGTCAGAGGCGACGGTCGCACCGCCGGCGGCGGCCACCAATCGGGCGAGCACGACCAGATCATCCGTCGCCCCGGCCGCACCGGGGATGGCTTTCAAAAACTTCTGCAGGCGGAACTGCTGGTTCACAAAGGTGCCGGACTTCTCGAAAACGGTGAGCGTCGGGATGACAACCTTCGCCGCGTCGCTCGTGGCATTCTTGTGCGTGCCGAGATAGATGACGGAGACCTTGGCCAGTTGCGCGGCGGTGAGGCCGGCGGCGGCGAGGTCTTCGTTGATGGCCACCACCACGCGGACCTTGCCGGCATCAATGTCGGCCGCGAGGCCGGTGAGCTGTGGCGACGGGAGCGCGGCGATGAGGCCGGTGACGAGCGCGCCGCGGACGTTGGGATTGCGGTCGGCGGAGACGAGCAAGCCGTCGCCCTCCCCCACCCGGCTGACGAGCGACGCCGGCGCCTTGAGCGCGGCGGCGAGCTGCTTCGTCAGGAACTGCTCCTCGACGGAGCTGCGGCCGGAGCCGACGACGGCCACGGCGCCGGGAGCGGCCTTGAAGAATTCGGCGGCGGTGTTCACCGCGATGTCCAGGGCGCTGTCGTTGCCGTTGATCCGCACGGCGGTAAGGCGGTCGGCGGACTGCACCTGCTTGTAGAGGATGCGGCCGGAGTCAGGCATCCAGGTGTCGTTCACCGCATCGTTGCGGCGCGGGGTGATGCGGTAGATGACGCCCTCGCGCGACCAGACGACGGTGTTGGCGCCGACCGAGGTCTCAGTGTCGATGCTGTTCGTCTGCTTGAGGAACCAGACGCGCATCTTGAAGCGGAAATCCGTGCTCGTGAGCGCGCCCACGGGGCAGATGTCCACGGTGTTGAGCGAGTAGTTGTTCTTCAGCTCCTTGCCGGGGTAGCACGTGAGCGTGCTGTAGCTGCCGCGGTCGATGAAACCGAGGACGTCGTCCTTCGCGACCTCCTTGGAGAAGCGGATGCAGCGCGAGCAGAGGATGCAGCGCTCGTCGTCGAGCACGACGCGCGGCCCCAACTGGGTGCGCTTGGGCTTCACGTTTTTCTGCTCGATAAACCGCGAGTAGCCGCGGCCGTAGCCGGTGGACTGCTCCTGAAGCTTGCACTCGCCGGCCTGGTCGCAGATCGGGCAGTCGAGCGGGTGGTTGATGAGGAGGAACTCCATCACGCCCTCGCGGGCATCCTTCACCATGGGCGAGGTCGTCTTGACATGGAGGCCGGGCGAAACGTTGGTGCCGCAGCCGATCTGCGGACGCGGGATCCAGTTGATCTTCTGCTTGCCGGTGGCCGGATCGATGATGGGCGCCTTGGTGGCGGGATCGACGGCGGGCATGCCCATCTCGATGAGGCACATGCGGCAGTTGCCCACGACCGAGAGCTTCGGGTGGTAGCAATAGTGCGGCACATCGACGTTCACGAGGCGCGCGGCCTCGATGACGTTGGTGCCCTTCGGCACGGCGATCTCCTTGCCGTCAATGTTGACGGTCACGAGGTCGGCGGGTTTGGCAACGGGAGCGGACATTTGAAACGGGAAGTTTTAGACCAGCGCGCGGCTGTCGGCGGCTTTGGTTTTCTTGGTCTCGGGATACTGCCTGAACTCGTCGCCGAACTTCGCGAGGAAGCTCTGGGTCGGCCACGAGCAGGCCTCGCCGAAGGCGCAGATGGTGCGGCCGGGGATCTGGTCGGCCACGCCCTTGAGCAGGGCGGCGTCCTCGGCGCGGGCCTGGCCGTGGACCATGCGGGTGGTGATCTTCTTCATCCACAGCGAACCCTCGCGGCAGGGCGTGCACTGACCGCAGCTCTCGTGGGAGTAGAACGCGTTGATGTTGGCAAGCGCCTCGACCATGTTGACGGAGTCGTCCATCACGATGACGCCACCGGAGCCGCCCATCGTGCCGATCATGCCGAGCGAGTCGAAATCCATCGGCACGTCCTCGACGCCCCAGTCGTAGTCCACCAGGTCCGCGCCGACCTTGCGCTTGCCCTTGAAGCGCTCGCCGAAGCGAAGAATTTTCGCGGACGAGCCGCCGGGGATGACGGCCTTGAACGTGCGGCCGGGCAGCGGGCCGCCGCAGATCTCGTGGAGGAGCTGGCCCAGTGTGATCGTGCCGGCGGGAAATTCGTAGTAGCCGGGGCGCTGCACATGGCCGGAGACACAAAACACGCGCGTGCCGGTGTTGTTGGGCGTGCCGATCTTGGCGAAGGCCTCGCCGCCGTGCTCCGCGATGTATTTCACGTGGCAGAGCGTCTCGACGTTGTTGACGATCGTCGGGCACTGGTAGAGGCCGAGGACGGCGGGAAAATACGGGGGTTTGATGCGCGGGTTGGCGCGCTTGCCCTCGAGTGACTCGATGAGGCCGGTCTCCTCGCCGCAGATGTAGGCACCGGCGCCGCGGTGCACGAAGATGTCGCAGCTGTAGTTCGTGCCGCAGATGTTCTTCCCCACGAAGCCGGCCGCGCGCGCCTCGGCGAGGGCCTTTTCCAGGATGCGGGCGCCGTGCGGGAACTCGCCGCGGATGTAGATGTAGGCCTGCTGGACGTTGTTGGCGAAGCACGAGATCATCGTGCCCTCGATCAACTGGTGCGGGTCCTGGTGGATGATGTAGCGGTCCTTGAAGGTGCCGGGCTCGGACTCGTCGGCGTTGACGATGAGGTAGATGGGCTTGCCGCTCTTGCGGTCCACGAGGCCCCACTTCACGCCGCAGGGGAAACCCGCGCCGCCGCGCCCGCGCAGGCCGGACTTCTTGACCTCGTCGATGAGTTCCTGCGGCGGCCGGGTGACGGCCTTTTTCAGGACCTCATAGCCGCCGTGGCGCACGTAGCAGCCGATGTCGTTCGAGTAACCGGGCTCGTCGATGTGCTTGAAAATGATGCGGGTCTGTTGCGGAGCGGGCATGGCAGAATTTTCGCTTTTGGATTCTCGATTTTCGATTTCAGGACTCCGCTTACTTCCGCGCTTTGGCCTCCGCCTTGATCTGATCGGAAATCTGCTTCGCCTTGGCCTCGTCCACCTTCTCGTGAAGGTCGTCGTCGATGAGCACGACGGGGGCGGTGCCGCAACTGGCGAGGCACTCGACGAACTCGACCGTCACCTCGCCGTCGGGCGAGACCTCGCCGCAATGCGTGTTGAACTCTTTCTCAAAGGTAGCGCAGGTCTTGTAGCCGCCGAGCAGCGCGCAGGAGAGCGTGCGGCAGACCTTGATGTGGCGGCGGCCGATGGGTTTGCGCCGGAACATCGGGTAGAACGTCACCACTTCATAGACGTTGATGGGCTCCAACCCGAGCTTGTCCGCAATCCAGGTGATCGCTTCCTCGGGGATATGGCCGACATCTTCCTGGATGAGATGCAGGAGCGGCAGCGTGGCGCTGCGCTTCACCGGGTAATGCGTGATCACCTCGTCGATCCGGGAAAGGGTTTCCGCTTTGAGATTCATCGGCTGGACCTCCCGCTAATCACGCGAATTTGCGCGAACAAGATCAGGGGAACGTTTCGATTCGTGGGCATTGGCGTGGTTCGCGGGCAGAGCATTACCGGTCGCACTCGCCCATGACGAAGTCGAGCGAGCCGAGGATGGAGACGACGTCGGACACGAGCGTGCCGACGCAGACCTTGGGGAGGATGGAGAGATTGCAGAACGAGGGGCCGCGGATCTTGAGGCGCCAGGGCACGCCGCCGCCCTTGCTCACGATGTAGAAGCCGAGGGCACCCTTGGGATTCTCGGCCTCGAAATACACCTCGCCGGCCGGCATCTGGGGGCCTTCGGTCACGATCATGAAGTTCTGGATGAGCTCCTCCATGCTGGTGAGGATCTTGTCCTTCTGCGGGGCGTAGATGCGGCGGGCCTCCTCGGCATACCACTTGCCGGCGGGAAACTTCGCGATGGCCTGCCGGATGATGCGGACGGACTGGCGCATCTCCTCGCCGCGGCAGAGGTAGCGGTCGTAGCTGTCGCCCTTGGTGCCGACCGGCACGTCGAACTCATACTGCTCGTAGCCCGAATAGGGTTTGTCCTTCCGCAGGTCGAGCGGCACGCCGGAGCCGCGGAGGTTCGGGCCGGTGAGGCCGTAGGCGAGCGCGTCCTCCTTGGAGATGACGCCGACGCCGACGGTGCGGTCCATGAAGATCTTGTTCCGCGTGAGCAGGCCGAGGATTTCCTCCAGGATCGGGAGAAACTGGTCGCAAAACGCATTCACGCGGCCGGTCCAGCCCTCGGGCACATCGCGGGCCACGCCGCCGATGCGGCTGTAGCTGGTGGTGAAGCGCGCGCCGGTGAGCTCCTCGAAGAGCTTGTAGAGCTTCTCACGCTCGGTGAACGAATACATGAACACCGACCACGCGCCGGTATCGATGCCGAAGGCGCCCAGGCCCAGCAGGTGGGCGGATATGCGCGCCATCTCCGCGGTGATGACGCGGATGGCCTGGCAGCGGGCGGGCACCTCGAGCTTGGCGAGCTTCTCGACCGCAATGGCGTAGGCCATGTTGTTCGCCAGCGGCGCGAGGTAGTCCAACCGGTCCGTGTAGGGCACGAACTGGTTGTAGGTCATGTTCTCGGCGATCTTCTCGTCGCCGCGGTGCAGGTAGCCGACCACCGGATCGCACTTGGTCACGATCTCGCCATCCAGCTCAAGCTGGAGACGCAGCACGCCGTGCGTGGAGGGGTGAGAGGGGCCCATCGAGAGCGACATCTTCTCGGTCTGGAACTCCGCGCTCTCGCCCGGCGCCGGACGGGCGGCGGCGGTTTTCGCCGCGGTATCGGGGATGACAAATTCGGTGGACATTACGGTCGGAAAATCAGGCTTCGGGTTTCTCGTGGCGCTCGTTCCAGCTCTCGTCCTTGGCGCGCGGCTCGGCCTCGGTGAGGTTGATCTCGCCGGGGGAAGCGACGAAAGGACCGCCCGCCATCGGCGCGGCGATGACTTTCGTGCCGGTCGCGGCGGCGACCTCGGCGTCGGGCAGCGGCGTCTCGATGCCGGCCAGCGGGAACTCCTTGCGCAGGGGGTGATAGGGATAGCCCTCCCACATCAGGATGCGACGCAGGTCGGGATGGCCTTCGAAACGGATGCCGAACATGTCGTAGCACTCGCGCTCGTGCCAGTCGGCGCCGGCCCAGAGCGCGGTGACGCTGGGCATGGCCGGTTCAAGGTCGCTCACGCAGTCCGCAGCCACGCGGAGGTATTCATGCCCGGCGGTCGAGAAGAGATGATACACCACCGTGAAACGCGGGGAGGCGCCTTCGGCCCAGTCCACGGCGGTCAGGTCCGCCAGCAGGTCGAAGCCGCGCTCGTCGCGCAGGAAACGGAGCGCCGCGGGCACATCGGCGGCCGGGAGGTTGACGGCCGGATGATCGAGGCTGTCCCGCAGCGTGGCTTGCGGAAATTTTTCGCGGAGGGCGGTCGTGACATCGACAGTGGCGGACATGCTCGGGAAAGGCGTTTAGGCGCTGAGGAGGTTCTTGGCCGAACGCTCGCGTTTGACCTTGTCCTGCAGTTTCATGAGGGCGTCGAGCAGAGCCTCGGGGCGCGGCGGGCAGCCGCTGACGTAAACATCCACCGGCACGATGCGGTCCACCCCCTGCAGGGTCGCGTAACTGCGATACATGCCGCCGGAGCTGGCGCAGGCGCCCATGGCGATCACCCACTTCGGGCCGGACATCTGGTCGTAAATGCGGCGGACGGCGGAGGCCATCTTGTAGGTCACCGTGCCGGCCACGATCATGCAGTCGGCCTGACGGGGGGAAAAACGCATGACCTCGGCACCGAAGCGGGCGATGTCGAACCGGCTGGCCCCCACCCCCATCAGCTCGATGGCGCAGCAGGCCAGACCCATCGGCATGGGCCACATGGAGTTGGTGCGGATCCAATTGATCACCGCATCGGCCCGGGAGACGATGACTTCGCCCTCTATCTTGCTGTTGTAGGCCAGTTCGGTGTTGGTGGAGACCATGTGGATAAGTGCGGTGCGGACAGGTAAAATCCGCCCCAGCGTTATGAAGCGCCCATGGTCGCGCAAGTGGCATTTTCCGAAATAATCATCCGCGTGCGCAGCATAAGGATTTGCCATTGACCAAGGTCGCTCCGCAGCCCTTCTTTGCCCCTTCGTCCCGACGGCCAAGGCGCCCCAAGCGCCCCGGCCGGGCAGCCCGGAGAGGTGGCAGAGTGGTCGAATGCGCGCGCTTGGAAAGCGCGTGTAGGTGAAAGCCTACCGGGGGTTCGAATCCCCCCCTCTCCGCCACCCTTCGCTCTGCGAGCTTCGGGTGGCGACACCCAGCGGAATCTTTGAAAGGGCGTGATCTGGCCTGATTAAGCCTGATTGCCTCTGAAACCAGGGCGGCGGGCGGTTGATTTCAAACATTCCGCCGCAGAGGTCGGCCACCTCCTTAGCGAAATGAATGAAATGGCTACCTTGTGGCGGTCGCGGCGCCGTTGGCGGCGATCGCCAGGAGCGCCTCCTCCATCACCCGGGCGGCCTTGGAGGGGTCGAAGTGCTCGGCACAGTAGGTGGCGACATCCCGGACCGCCTCCTCGGGGCTGACGGAATCGAGGATGATCCGGGCGATGGGCGCCAGCTCGCCGGTAAAGGCCCGAGCCAGATCGGCCCGGGATGCTTCGGAGATGGTGTCGATCGCGGCCACGCCTTTTTTGCGGGCATTAAGGGTCGCAGCGGCCGAAAAGGGTGTGATGCCGCCGAGGCCAGGCATGGCGGCCGGCCGGCTGGCGCGCTGCACGGGGATGCCCAAGCGCTCGCCGATCACGGGAATGCCCTCGTCGGCGATCTCCAGGCCAGCGCCGGCGATGGAGGTAAGGGTCTGGGCCATGGCGGCCTGCTCGGTCGCGGAGATGGCGCCCCAGACCAAGGTCGGGGGGCGGCCAGGGATGCCGTTGATCTGCAGGAACTGCTTGATCAACTGGGTGCGGAGGCAGGCGCCAAGGCGCCGGGCATCACTCTGCCGCTTGTCCTGGCGCTTTTCGCCCTGCGCGGCGCTGGTGCCGCTGTTCATACCGGTGGCCTGGGCGTCCGAGCTCAGGGTTTCACCGAGGATCAGCTTGGACTTCTCGCGGTTGCAGAGCTCGACGAAGACCTGGTAGGCCTGCCCCGAGTCGGACGCGGCGGCCTGCTTGATTTCGACATCGGTCTCTTTGCTGACGACGATGGCGCCGAGCTTGGTGCAAAGAGCAAAGGCCCGCTCCATGATCGTGCGGGAGTCGTCGTCGGCCTGGTCATACTTGCCGACCAAGAACGGCGCGCCGTAGCGGTCGAGGAAGCGGGCCCACCAATCGCGGCCCATCGCCGAGAGGAGCCACCAAAAGACGATCGAGCGCATGGGACCGCCCCAGTTGTCGGGCACCGCCGAGAGAAGGTGGCCGCGGTGGATGATGTAGCGCGTTTCCTCGGGGTCGAGGCGGGTGGCATTTGGCCGGCCCAGGGTGTCGGTCTCCTTCAACTGCAGGCGGCCGTCCATGTAGGTCAACAGTTGCTGAGGCACGATCGTGAGGCTGCCCAATTGGTAGCGCAGCCCGGGCACGAGACTCGGCTTGAAGGTCTTTTCGACCACCGCCACCGGCCAGAGCACGGCATCGAGGAGGTGGTTGCAGGCGACATCCCAGTCGTCGTGCTGGGTGAGCTCGAGCTTCACGAGCTCAGCGGCCCGAACGTCGTCGGCATTTTTCTTGTCGTAGGGCTGGACGCTCAGCGTGTCGCTGGTCACGGCCTCCTTCCGGTCGGCCAAACGGCCCTGGATGTGGGAGTCGCTGATGACGATTTCCATGTAGAGCTGGAACAGACGGTCGGTATTGCCAGACTCGGCGGCGCGGAGCATGTCGTGCACATCGTCAACGCTGAGGCTGGCGGCCATGGCGGTGTGGATCGTGCGGACATCGAAGATCGTGCGGCGGCGCACGGGGATGAGGGAGGCGAGATACTCGCGGACCTTTTTGGCGATTTGGATTTTCATGGGTGCGTCCTGGTGATGGTTCAGATGGCGCGGCGGCTGCGGGAGCGGCCGTAGCGGTTGGCGAAGGGGTTGAGCACTTTGCGCCGCGGCTTGGCCGCGGCGGCGTAGGTGCCCGTGGAGGCGGCGCGGGCCTCGGCCGGCCCGCCCTTGCCTTTGAGCGCGTGCAGGCTGGCGCCGTTGGAGTCGAAGGTGTCGCCGTGGCCGCCATCCTTGCCGATCTCCGCATCGAAGGTGCCGCGATCGCGCAGCACCAACCGCAGATCGACCTTGATGAACTCCGCGGGCGCGAGGGCGAAATAGCCTTCGTCGATCGTGTTGACGAACAAATTTCCGAGGTAGGCTTTGACCTTCATTTCCTCGGCCAGGTAGGTGATGTTTTCGCTTTCGATGACGAGTTCGACCGGCGCCTTGGTCGCGAGCTTTTTGCGCACGGCGACGGCAAAGTATCGCTCGTTGGTGGCGAGGATGCAGACCTTGCGCACCCGCAGGCCAATCCCGCGCAGGCCGCCGATGATCTGATCGAGCAGGCTGTGCGTCACATCGGGATCGGTCGATTTGTAGCGCACCGTCAGCCGCGGGTAATAAATCAGACCGACCTGCTGGGTGACGGTGATGGATGACGGGTTGCTCTTCTTTTTTGTCGTGGTCGCCGGGTCGAGGCCGATGCCAATGCGCGGCGAGTTCCGATCGAACAAGTCGATCCATCCGTCCGGGAGAATGTCGGCAACGCGGATGCTCATGGGTGAAATTTTGCCGGCTGGCCGCTCCTAGGTAAGGGCCTTGCTATGTTTTGTGCGCCGGCGGCACCGAGGCCTACTGGCCGATTGGTATCGAGCCGCGCGGCTGTGCGCACGGCGGCGAGGAAATCCGACAGACTCCACTTCACCGCGGCTTTGCCGAAGATCTGGCGGCGGTAGCGGTAGGCCAGGCTGGCGGCGGCATTCATGCCGCGCGGGGTGAGTTTGGAGCGGTCGGTCTGGGCGAAGCGTTTGGCGAAGGTGGCCGGCGGAAAATTGCAGCGCTGATAGCGCGGCCAGAGCCAGTCGATCTCGGCGGCCGTGAGCGGGCACGGTGGCACCACGTCGAGATCGTAGTCGGTGATGACGGCAGCGCCAGGCATCCGGCGGCCCACCGTCGCGCTGTTCAGCATCTGGCGCTCCGCCAGCCATTGATCCATCTCGGCGCAAAGGGTCATGCGCCCTCCTTTCCGGCCATCGCGAGGGCGCGGTTGAGCGGCTGGCCGCAGAGGTCGATGTGCTGACCTTCCGCGCCGTCGCGTTCGACCTTGATCACCCGGACACCGAGCTTGCGGGCAGTGGAGACCAGACGGGCGCGGTCCTGGTCAAAGAGGTGTGCGATCTGGGCACGGCCTTTGAAACAGCCAGGCGTGTCGCGCCGCAGGTAGGCGAAGGCGCCCGACATCAGGTGCAGGGCCTGCCCGCCGGCCGCAGCGTGGGCGAAAGCGGCCTGAAGTTCGCGTTGCTGGAAGATCTTCACAGGACCACCTCCTCGGTCACGTTGATGGCCAGGCACTGGCCTTTGCCCTGCTCCATCGCGCGCGCGATGGAGGCCAGGGAGACGGCGGCGGTGCCACCCGTGAGGAACTTGAGCCCGTAGTTGCGATCCCAGGCGCTCTTGTCGAAGGCGAGTGCACGGTGTTCGTCGGGCGTGATCGGCTTGCCCGTCTTCGGGTGGTAGAGCACGACGCCGGCGTCGTGGGCATCCCAGGCATCGACGCGATGCACCGGCACGCCATCGGCCGCCTCATACCAGTTGCCGCGCGGGTTGACGGGGAACTCGCTGCCGGCCGGCGGCGCGAGCAGCTCCATCGAGTAGTGCTTGTCGTCGGGCGGCGGCGTGGTGGCTTCCCACCAGCAGAATCGCGGGTTGCTGTCGATGAACGGGCCGACCGCTTCGCGGATCGCCTGATAATCCGGCATGCGGCTGATTTCGTCGCCGACGATGTGGCCGGTCCAGCCCACGGCGGTGTCGGGATTGGGGGCGATGACGCGCGAGCGGGAGCACAAGGTGTTGGAGTGCCAGAGCCGGGTTTCGAGCCGGCTCTTCTCGAAGAGCTCGCACACATCGTCAAAGCCCAGGCCATCGGCGTTGCTGGTGAGCTTGAGCTGGCTGGCCTCGGCCGACTGCTTGAGACTGGCCAGCATCTCGGACCAGATCTTCGCCTCCTTGACGACGATCTCGGTGCCGAGCACGACGCTGGCGGAGATGAACGTGACGAGATCGCCCGGCACGGCCATCATCCAGTCGAGGGACTTGGCGGCGAGGGTCGTGCTTTTGCGCTTCTGGCGCGACCACGACATGCGCTGCTGCCGGTGGCCGGAGTGAAAGGCTGTGTGCTGGTAGGCGGCGAACCGCAGCGAGAGCGGCCGGAGGTCCTCGGGTTTTTCCTGTCGTGCCATGGCTTAGCCCCCTTCGGCATCGGCGGCCGGCTTCGGGAAGAAGTGCAGCCGCAGTTGCTCCATTTTGACTTCCCTGGTCCCGCGGCCTTCGGCGATCTCGCGGGTCTTTTTGTCGGCGTAGAATTTGAGGAACAGCTCGCAGGTCTTCACCTCGTGCTTTTCGCGCTCGAGCTTGAGCTTGGCTTCGGCCTGCTCGGCGCGCTGCTTGTTGATCTCCACCATGTCGCGCCCGGCCTCGGCCTTGATGCGGTCGGCCTGGCTCTTTTCGAGGCGGGCGAGCACATCGACCAGTGCGATGTAGGTCGCAGGCTTTTCCTTGAGCAGGGTTTTTTGCTCCTCGACATCGAGCGACTCGAAGATCTCCAGGAGCTGGCCGCCAACGATGGCGACATTGCCGGCGTAGGCCTGGCCGTGCTCGGCCAGCTTCACGGCGTAACCGCTGAGCTGCTTGGTGCGCTCGATCTGCTCGAGGCGGCGTTTGAAGTCCAGGTAGCCGCCCTGCCGCCACTCGGTGAGATTTTGGGCGCTGACGGGCTCTTCGTTGAAATGCTCGTCCAGGACCTTGAGCACGGCCTCCTGGCTGTTGAGCCACTTGAGGATGGTGGGGCCGGACTGGCCGTCGAGCAGCCGGCGGTTGACCTCCTCGCGGATGTGGAGGGGGCAGCGGGCGATTTTCCCGCGACGGGTGGTTTCGGGCGCGGGCATATCAGCGGTGGACGATCTGCCGCAGTTCCTCGCGCCGGGCCCGCCGGGCCGCGCGGCGCTCACGCATGGCGTCGATGCGGTCCATCGCCTGCGCGTAGCAGGAGGCGAGCACACAGAGCAGCACCATCAGCACGGTGCCGGCGCAGACGACGATGAACGTGAGCGCGAAGGGCTTCAATTTTCGACGGGCCGCCGGCGCACGATTTTGATGGGCTCGCTGAGCTGCGGATTGTTGTGCGTGAGCGTGGAGCGGTCGCCGTCGCGCACATACTTCGTGGAAGTCACGCGGCCGGGGATGTGGGCTTCTTCGATGCCGAGCCTGTCGAGCTCGACGAGGAGGGTGTTGAGCTGGCCGACCTTTTTGGTGGCGATCTGGCAGCCCGAGGTGACGGCGACGAGCGCCGCGAGGAGGATGAGTTTGGCGATTTTCATGGGTTGTCGTGGTGGAGAATCTTTTCGACGGTGGCATCGAAGTGCGCGGGCTCGAACCAGGTGCTGTGCTTGAAGCCGGTGTAGGTCTCGACCTGCACGCGGCCGGGCTGCCTGGCCTGGAGCCACGACGGGTCGAGCCCCAGGGAGCCGTAGCCGAGGGGCCGGCCTTTGACCTTGATCCAGCCGAAGAGCCGCCGGGACAGGCGTCCCAGTTTCAGCGCGGGATCGCCCGGGGCCCAGCAGACGCGCACGCGCAGCGCATTACTGTCTTCCAACGCGTCAGCCACTTCCTCGGCATCGACGGCGGGGGCGAAGAGGTGGAGGGACGCGACCGGCGCGGCGAAGACTTCCGCGTCGAAGCGGTCGCGCAGGCTGAGCGCATCGGTCGCGACGAGGGCGCCGTGGGAGTGCGCCACGATGTGCACCGCGTAGTCGCGGCGCTGGTAATAGCCGATCATCTTGGCGACCTTGCGGACGCGCTCGGCATGGCCGACGCGGCGGTTGAGGGCGCCGGTGTAGTATTCCGCGGCCTGGGCCTTGTGCTGGCTCAGCGTGTTGATGGCGGTGACGAGCCGGTCGGTCCAGCCGTCGATCTGGCCGGGGTCGGTCTTGATGCCGTTGATGATGATGTAGGCGGTGAGCACTACTGCCCCCTTTCGTGCGCGAGCACGCCGGCGGCGGTGGCGCGGTAGTAGAGAGTGGCGCCGAGGCCATCGGGGATGGCGGTGACGAAGCCGGCGCTCAGCAGGAAGCTGAGGGCGGCGGTCACCTCGTCGTCGGTGAAGTCGTGCTCATGGCCGGCGTTGAGGGCGCGGCGGATGGTCTTGGGGTGGTGCGCGGTGGCCTGGCGCACGGCGAGGAAGCCGAGCGTGCTCCGGCGACACTCCTCCCGGCGCTCCTGGGCGATGGCATCAGTCGCCATGGCTGCGATCCTCCAGGGTCACGCCCTCGATCTTGCCGAGGGCGCGATAAAGGGTTTGGAACTCGGTCGAGATGCTCGTGCGCAGGAGGTCCATCTTGTCGCGGATTTCGCGGTTGCCGGCGTCGATGGCCAGGGAAAGCTCGCGGGTGGTCTTGGTGTTGTAGTTGCGCATGGCGGCGAGCTCGTCGGCGACCTTGCGCTCGAGGGTTTGCAGCTCGGAGCGGCGGGCGGCATCGGCGAGGCCGGCGAACATGGGCGCGAGGTCCGTTTTTTTGGCGAAGTCGCTGAGTTCCTTGTCGAGCGAGGGCCGCCGCTTGTGGCGCTGGATCATCGCGTCGATGGTGTTGGCGAGGACGGCGAGGGTCACGAGGCCGCCGATCAGCAGGCCGAGGAAGACGACGGGGTTGCTGGGGTCGAGCGGCGCGCTGGTGGCAGCCTGGGCGACGGTGAAGGGCGGCATCGCGTGAGCGTGCCAAATGCGAACGCCCCGCGGCTAAGGGCCGTGGGGCGCGTGGGGAGCTTGGTGCGCCGGGCTTGGGCTATGGCAGGTGCTGGCGCCAGTCCTGCAGGTGCGGCCACAGCTCGCGATCGATCCAAAGCAGGGTGCGACGAGCCTGCTCGCCCTCGGTAAAATTAGCGCCATCGCGAGTGGCGGCGAGCCCCTCGAGCCGGCGATAATCCTCACCCAGCCGGACCTCCAGCCGGTCGAGGGTGATGCCGGCACTGGCAGAAGTTGCCGCCAGCAGGGCGCCGCGGTAATAGCTCCAGATGTCAGGGTGAGGCACGTCGATCTCAAACACCTGCCTGGGTCTGGTATATGGTTTGGTGACCCGCACCTTGCCGGCCGCAGGGTAAGCGGCTTTGAGCTTCTGCAGCGGCAATGCCGGCTTCGGCGGTTCGGCCGCCTTGCCCTCCGGCTTGAGTTGCACGGGCTTTGGTGCGGCGGCCTCGGGCGGGCGCTCGTCGAGTCTCGCGGGTGGCGGGCGCCGTTGGATTTCAAACCATGCCTGCACCAAATCCTCGGTGCGGATGAGGGCAACCGGGTAGGAGCCCACGCCCCCGGCGTGCACAATCTCGACATGATCCGAGCCCAGGGAGACGATCCGCGCCCCCGGCAGCACCGTGCCATCGGTGAAGGTCAAATCGCGCGGCGTGGCGGCGGCGGCGGCGGCCAGTGCGATCCCCAGCAGAAATATCTGCAAAATTTTTTTAGGCTGGGACAGGATATGGCCCACCCCGGGTGTTAAGGTGGAGGCATGAAAACCACGCGCCCCACTGGTTACGGAATCTACGACCTCACCCGCAAGATCGTCCGGCGAACGCAGCGAGAACGTGAACTGGCCGAGAGCTGTCCTCAATCCGCCTACGTTGTGCGCGCGACTGTGATTCGCTTCCCCAGCCAGACCGGCAATCCGCCGCCGAGCGCCCCCAAGGCTGCATGAACCCCAAACATCTTCCGTGTCATGCCGCCGCGAGAGCCCTCCGCACTGAGTGCGGCCATTGCCCGGTTTCCTGATACCGAGTCCGCCGCCTGGCGGCGCGAGATCGCCGGCTGCCGGACGCTGGCCGCGGCCCTGGGCGTCTGCTACCGGCTGCTCCTCACGCTGGAGAAGCGGGCGGACTTGCCGGCGGAGACTGACAGGCCGAAACATTATCCATTCCGCTCCTTCGCCGGTGATTGAGTTCGCGGCCGTTCGGCGGCAGCCTTTTTTTCCTCCGCCAGCACCTCGCTGAGAATTTTCTCATGCAGTCCCCAGTGTTCCGGAGCGCTGAGGTGGCGAATCAACTGTTCACGCACCCAGCCGAGCTTTCCGACATCGTCGCCGGCAAGGGCTAGCGTTTGATCGAGCAACCGGCGGCTTTCGGTGCGGATCTGCTCCGGGGCGCCGTCTTCACCGATGGGAAGCGGCTTGGCCCCGGCGATGGTGTTCAAAGCCTCAACACCCATCTGCTCGAGCATGTTTACCTGGTGAACTATCCAGTCGCTCGGCTCTTCCCTCCCTGTCTCAAGACCATTGTAGGTCACGCGCCCGATGAAGAGCTTCTTGGCGAACTTCTCCTGCGAGAGGCCGCTTTGCTGGCGGAGCCTCTTGAGGCGATCTTTGAATGGGGGAAGTTTGTTCAAAACCTGAACATTTGTGTTGACTTGCTGAACATCACGAATGTTAAGTAAGTGAATACAGCCGATGCGGACTCCAGAACAAGCCCAAAGTTTCCCTGAGCGCGTCATGGTGGAGTTGCGCCGCCGCCGCCACGCCGGCCGCCGGCCCGCCACGATCACCGGCCTCGCCGAGGCGCTGGGCTACACCCGCGAGACCGTCAGCCGTGCGCTCAATCAGGGAGAGTTCCCCGAAGTGAGCGAACGCATCCGCACTTACCTGAAGCTCTGACATGACGCCCACCGCATCAACCGCCCTGCGCAATCAGCGGGTCCGCCACATCGCCCAGCGCGCCCTGCGGGGCTACGGCGAGCTGAGCGCCGCGGAGAAAATCGAACTGCTGCTGAGTATCGCCGAAATTTACGAGCCCCTCGGGGGACCAGAGGCCGAAGCCGCGCGCAGCACGGCGTGGACGCTCCAGATGGCCGAGCAGCAGCAGCTAAAGTTCCGCGAATTGCTCACCGATTGAAATTTTCACCATGTCCCTGACCCTCGACCCCAACAAGCTCACCCCGCACCCCCTGCTCGCCGGCCTGCCGGCGATGGACCAGGCCTCGGCGGAGTTCGAGTCCCTGAAACAATCGGTCGCCGACCGCGGCATCGATTACCCCGTCATCATCGACGAGCAGGATCGAATCCTCGACGGCCGCAACCGCACGGCGGCCTGTGCGCTGCTGGGGCGGGCGGTGCCGGTGGTGCGCCGGCCGGCGAGCGAGGCGGTGGAGATTATTCTCAGCGCCCTGCTGCACCGGCGGCACCTGCCGAAGTCCGCTCTGGCTTACCTTGCCCTGCCGCTGCTGGCCGGTGCGGCCGAGGTTGGCCGCCAACGCCGGCTGGCCAATCTCAATGCCGGCAAGTCCCGAAACCCGATTGAATCGGGTATCGGGAAAACCGTCGAGCAGTTGGCGTCGGATCTCGGCTTCTCAGCGGACCTTTACGAGCAGGCCCTCAAGGTCCGCAAGCTCTTCGCCAATCAGGCCAAGCGCGAGTGGCGCGAAGGCGCCAAGACCTACATGGCGACGGCGCGCGAGTGGTTTGAGCCGCAGCTTTTGCGCGGCGAGATCGGGCTGGGGGGCGTGATCCAGGCGCTGGCCGGCAAGGATGCCACGGAGGGCAAGACGCCGGAGAAGCGCGACCTGCCCACGCTGCTGCGCCGCGGGCTCGATGACCTGAAGAAGCGTTTCGCGCGCTGGGAGAGCCTGGCACCGGCGACCCGGCAGCAATTCACCCGCACGATGGCCAAGGAGGCCGCCGCCTGGCCCGAGGACGTGCGCCAGGCCGTGCTCGACAGCCTCGAGCAGGCCGCCGCGACCCGGCCCGCCAAACCCCAGTTTTGACATGAGCACGGAGCACCAGATCACCCAGGAAAACCGGCGCGCCCAGGTCGTGCAGACAGCCCTCGCGTTGCTGGGACAGGGCGTGAGCCAGAGCCAGGCGGCGCTGGAGCTTGGCGTGACGGCCCCGACGCTCAGCCGCTGGCTCACGCTGCACAAGCTCGGCGGCTACGAGGCGCTGCGGCCCAACTCCACCAATGCCGGTCGCCGGCCGCTGGTCACGCTCACGCCCGAGGAGCAGCGGAAGGTGCAGCAGCTCACGCTGCAGACCGATCCCCATGACCCGAAGAAGACGAAGCGCGTCTCCGTCTCCTTCGCCCTGCGCGCCTATGCCCGGAGCGAGGCCTGCCGGCCCGAGCTGGCCGAAGCCATCCTGAAGGCCCGGAGTTCCAAGCACACGCTCACGCCCACGCTGCGCCGCCAGGCGCGCGTGACGCAGAGCAGCCGCCTGCTGCACGCCGGGCCCGGCGCGTTCGATCTCCACGGCATCGTCACCCCGCGCGACCTCACCTTCATCGACGAGGGCGGGGCCGAGCGCCCGATCTACCCGGGCGACCTCTTCGAGGCCGACGACATGACGGCCAACGAGCCCTGCTGGGTGGAGTGGGATGACGAGGCCGACGCTTGTGCCAAAAAGTTCGGCGTGCGACTCGTGCGGCCGCAGACGCTCTTCTGGCTCGATGTGGGCAGCGCGCGGTTCGCGAGCTACAGCACGGTCCTGCGCTACAACGATGCCTACCGGGCGAGCGACATCCTTTGGAGTCTCTCGCACCTGTTCCACGCCGTGGGCGCCCCTCGGCGGCTGCGGCTCGAATACGGGGCCTGGGATGCCAACATCATCAACGCCCTCGATAGCGTGCACCAGGTGTGCCACATCATGCGCGCGACCTCGGCGAAGACGAAGTTCATCGAGAACCGCTTCAACAGCCTGCAGAAATACCTCGCCCTCGGCGGGGTGAGCGTGGGCCGGCACCGCGGCGTGAAGGAGATCGAGAACAAGCAGTGGCTGCGCGCCCGCGAGGGCCGCCTCGATCCCCGCACGGTATTCCCCTCGCTCGAAGAGTGGACCGCCCGGGTGGATGCCGCGCTGGTGGCGTTCAACGCCGAGCCGGTGGAGGGCGAGATCTACGGGCCGCGCAACGCGCAGCGCTTCCACGGGCGGCGCGCCTGGGTGCCCGATGAGATCTGGACCATGCACACCGCCAACCACCCGCTGAAGAAACCGACCGTTGAGGAGAGCTACCGGCTGATGCCCGAACAGCGCGAGGTCGCCATCCGCGGCGGCCATGTCGCCGTGAAGAGCGCCGAGCACGACGCGACCTTCTACTTTTACCACGACGCCTTCGCGCGCCTGGGCGACGGCTACAAGGTCACGGTCTGTTGCGATCCCGCGCAGCCGCACCTGGGCGCGGCCATCCTCAACCGGGAGACGGGCGCGCGTGCGGCGCTGGACCCCGACACCGCGCAGCCGGGGCGCCCCTACCGCTTCTTCCAGCTCATTTGCGTGGCCGAGCCGGTGGACCGCGTGCCGCAGTTCAGCGCCACTGCCCAGTGGGATGACCGGGCGAGCTTCGAGCGCCGCAAGCGCTACCGCGAGCAATGCCGGCTGCAATACCGCGCCATCATGCCCTTTGGTCGCGGGCAGGCGCAGGCCGCCAAGGCCACCGAGCACCGCGACGGCCGCGGCAATGTGGCCGCCGCCGAGCACAACGCCGCGCGGCTCGCGCCCGTCGCCACAACGCCGGCCGGCGACCGCCCGGTCTCACCGGCCATCGCCGAGCGCGCGCGGCGCGTGCAGACGCACGAGCTCGTGCGCGCGGCCGGGGCCACGCTGAGCGATGCGGAGATCGAGGATGTGCTGCGCGACGACGACCGGCAGCCCGCCGGCCACGGCCTGCCCGAGCTCAGCCAGGAACAAATTACCGACTATTTGGGCGGCGATTAACGCCGCCCTTCAACCCGAGGACACCCATGATCAATACGATAGACCTGCCGGTGGATCGCTCCACCGCCGCCGCCGCCAGCTCGGCACACAACCGGATCAACGTGCCGTTGAACCTGCAAAACTGGACCGCGCTGCCCGGTGAGCACCAGGACCTGCTCGGCTGGTTTCACCAACACCTGCTCGACGAGGGCATGGGCTGGGAAGCCGCCGCCAATGCCCTGGGTTTCAACTCCGATGACCACGATGCGGGGAAGAACCTCTTCGCCGTGTTGAAGGGCACCTATGAAGGCGACTGGGACGAGATGATGGCGCGGATCCGCGACTACCAGAAAATCGCGCTGGAGCGGGTCGCGAACAAGAACGCCAGCTTTGTGCTGACGCCCTCGGCCAAGCTCATCTGGGCGGGCCTGGATTACGCGCTCTCCAGCAACTCCATGGTGCTCCTGAAAGGCGAGAGCGGCCACGGCAAGAGTGTGAGCGGCCAGGCCTGGCTGAGCACGCGGGCCAAGGGCCGCGGCGTGATGACCGAGGTGCCCATGCTCGGCGGCACGCGCGGGTTTCTGTCGGCCATCTGCAAGGCGACGGGCAACAACCAAAACGCGAGCATCACCCAGATGTGCGCCGCCATCTTCCGGGCCTTCAACCGCGACCGCATCCTGATCCTCGACGAGGCCACGCGGCTGTTGCCGAAGGACCGCCGCATCATGCCGGACAAGCTGGAGTTCGTGCGCGAGATCCACGACCGCACGGGCGCGCCGATCGCCATGTTCATCACCCAGCGTTTCGACGAGGAGATGGAGCAGAACAGCTATATCTACGAGCAGGTGCTCGGCCGCAGCCTCCCGATCCGGCTGCCCGGCCTCCTGGCCGAGGATGATTACCGGCCGCTCGTCGTGCAGTATTTCCCGCGGCCGACGAAGAAGCTCATGGAGGTCTGCGAGCAGATCGCCAACAACAAGCTGGCGCGGCAGAAGGGCCGGCTGCGCACGATGGTGAAGATCTTCGCCCTGGCCAACCGCATGGCCGAGAAGGAGCGCGAGAAGAATCCCCGCGTGCGCTTCGGCGAGGAGCACTTCTTCAAGGCGCTGGCCTTGCGCGAGAAGTTCCGCCGCTCGGGCGGCCCGGAGGACCGTGCGTGATGAGCGATGCCCTCGATCTCACCGACGCCGAGCTGTGCGTAGAGCGCCTGGCGGCCCACCAGCGCGAACGGCGGCTGAGCGATGCCTCGCTCGTGCGCCTCTGTCCCTCCTTGGGCAGTGCGCGCACCTGGCGCCGCATGGCGGCGCGGGATTGGTCGGCGCTGCCGCTCGATGTCTGGCTGCCGCGGCTCCGTGAAGCCCTCGCGTTGATCGACGACACTGCGGCGGGCAGCCAGCCAGGGCCCGGGCAGCCGCCCGCGGCGCTCGTTACCCGCCACCTGGTGGAGGCCGACCGCTGCCACCGTGAAGGCGAAATCAGCCTCGCCCGCAGCCACTGCCGCGCCGCCCGCCAAGCGATCGAGCAATACCAGCGTCTCCTGCGTCCCGCCACCTCAACCCCCGCCACCCCATGATCAAGCTCCTGTGTCACCTTCTTGGCTCCCCCGCGCAGCGCCAGGCTGCCCGCGAGGAGATCGAGGTTTACATCGCGCCGAATGAGTTCGGCGGCTGGTCGATCTGGCCGCTGAACAAGGCGGCCATCACCCTCATGAACGGCGCCGGCCCGACCGGCAATTTCCCCACCGCCATCGCCGCCGAGGAGCGGGCGGTGCGCCACAATTGCTGGACGGTCAAGTGCGTGCTCAACGGCATGGAGTGCCACGCGCCGCGCTTCCCGGCGAAGGAGGCATGCGCCCGATGAGCAAGCCAGCCTGTGCCATACCCGTCCGCGCCGCCACGCCGTGCTGCTGCTGCCGCCAGGAGCCGCACGCCGGCATCCCCGACCGCGATCTGCAGGGTTACCTCTGCGCCGATTGCGCCCACTGCCTGCGCGCCGCCGAGGCCGTCCTCAAGGCCGCGGGCCTGGCTGACGACCACCAAACACAGCCATGAAATACGTTATCCTCCAGGGGCCGGACGACATTCCGGTGATTGTGCTCTGCTTCGCACCGCTCACGCACGCGCTCCTGGCCGAGCCGTTTATCGCCCGCGGTTGCCGACCCATGAGCGGGGGCTTCGCGATGTTCAGTCCCATGGGTGGCGACACGCTGCTCGCCTTCGGCGAGAGCACCTCGCTCAAGGTCAAATCGCACCCCGATGACAGCGTGGTCCTGAGTGCATTTTACCGCGCCACGCTCAACAGCGCGCGGCCCTCCAACCTCTGGTCTCCACCTGCCGATCCCGCGGCAGGTGGCCGCGAGGGCGGCCTCTCTGCCCCCGCGGCCTGATCCGCGTGCCATGGGGGTAGTTACCGACCCACCGCGAACCGCCGCCAGCCAAGTCCATCACCCGCCAAAAGTCCAACCCACAACCCACCGCCCGCCATGCCCAAAATCGACATCAATCAAGCCGCTGAAATTCTCAAAAAGAACCAGCTCGAACCCGGCGTGCTCCGCCGGGTGATCGAGGAGATGAACCTCGCCGTCCAGCCCGATCCCGGCGCCGAGGAGACCCCGCCCGCCGTCAAGAAGCAGTTCGTCATCCTCGTCTCCGATCCCAGCGGCAAACTGGCGACCACCGATTTCGTCGGCTGGGTGCTCCAGATCCCGGAGAGCGACAGCCCGCTCAGCACCCTGGAGCGCGTGCACCGGGCCGCCTACGATTTCAACGCCAGCAAGAAAGGCCGCATGCTCCCCGCCAAGACCGTGGGCGATGCCCTGGAAAACGTGCCGGCCAAATTCTTCAAGGAGGTGGAGTGCTGGGTGAAGACCAAGGCCCCGCGCTCGTCCTCCGCACCGACAACCAAATCCCGAAGGAGTAATTCACCATGCCCAAACCCACGCGTATCAAAGCCCCCTCCATCGCCACCCGCGTCGATTTCGACGCGGCCATCGACGCCCTGGCCCGCAACGAAGTCAGTCTCCGCATCGCCGAGGCCCGGCGCGATGCGAAGATCCAGGACGTGCGCGAGCAGTTCGAGGGCGAGATCGTGAGCCTCACCGAGATGCGCGACGCCCTCGCACTGGCCACCGAGAAATACGCCCGGGAGCACCGCGACGAGGTCTTACCCGGCAAGCTCAAGAGCGCCGAGACGCCGCTGGCCACCTTCGGTTTCCGCCTCGGCCAGCCCACGCTCAAGCTGCTCAACCGGCAGTGGAGCTGGGAGAAGGTCATGGAGGCCCTCACCGCCCGCGGGCTCGCCGCGCTCATCCGCACCAAGCGCGAGCCCGACAAGGAGGCGCTGCACCGCCTGCCACCCGAGCAACTCGCCACGGTGGGTTGCCGCATCACCCAGGCCGAGACCTTCTTCGTCGAGCCCAAGGATCGGGAGAGCGGCCAGTCATGAGCACCGCCCTGGCCAATCTCGAGCGCGCCTACGCCGCCTTCACGGCGGCGGCCGAGGCTGTGCGCGCGGAGATCCGTGCCGAGGCCGGCCAGCCCGCCGACAGTCCGACGCCACCTGCCGTGCGCACGATTCAGGCCGTGGTGGCCGCGCACTATGGCCTCACGGTGCCGCAGATGCTGGGGGCGACCCGGCGCAATGAGATCACCGGTCCCCGCCAGATCTCGATGGCAATCTGCCGTGATGAGACGGGCTACACGGCCGGGCTGATCGGCCGGGCGCACCGGAGGGACCACGGCACTGTGCTGCACGCCTGCCGCGCCGTCGCCAACCGTTGTGAGACGGAGCTCGGCTTCGTCGCCAACTACAGCGCCCTCCAGGCGAAGGTTGCCCAGGCCATCGCGCAGAACCACCCCCATGTCTGACGATCTCGCCCAGCTCCGCGCCGATTTGCTGCACGCCCAGGGCGAGCTGCACGAGGCGCATGCGGCCTTCCTGGCCTACGACCAGCGCGGCGCGATCATCCGCCTGGAGGTCGCGGTCGCCATCCTCACCGACCTCCGCGCCAAGCTGCCGGCGGTCGCCGCCGCCGGCTACGGGAAAGCCACCCCATGACGCGCCGCGAAGCCAAAGCCTACCACCGCGGCCGCCACGCCGCCTTCGTCGCCGGTCGCGGCCGGGGCGAGACCGTGCGGTGCGAGTTCCGCGGCGCCCTCATGCGCCGTCGCTGGCAGGAGGGCTACGCTTCGCAGGAGGCCGACGCGTCCGCAGCCAAGCCCATGAGTCCCGAGCAAAAGGCCAACCGCGCAGGCGTGCGCGCCCAGATCGCGGCCTGGCTGGAGCGCACGAAGAAGGGCCACACCGCATGACGACACTCACCAACCAGCAGAAGGCCGAGATCGCCATGCTGGCGCGCCAGGCCTATGAGGCGTGGGACGGCCGCGAGGCTTTCGAGCGGTGCAACCCCAACCTCACGGCCACGGAATGCTTCGCCGCCTGGCGTCACGTCGAGCAGGGGAAGGCCTGCGGCGTGCAGAGCCTGCGGGCCTGCACCCAGGATGAGTTTCTCAAGCTGCGCGCCCACTTCCGCGCTCTCCTCGGCCAGGACGCCGCGGCCGTGCGCGACCTGTTGCGGCACCAGGAAGAGCCGCGCATCCGGGCCCGGTGGAAGCTGCAGCGCGCCCTCCAGGAGCGCGGCCTCGACGAGAGCTACGCCGCCGCCATCTGCCGCCGGCAGTTCAAGTGCGCCCTGGGCGATGCCTCGGAGAAACAGCTCTGGAATCTCTACTTCACCATCACCAACCGCCGCGCCAAGCAGCCGCAGTTCAAGGCACGCCGCATACGCGTCCACGCCAAGGCCGGCGCCCTGAGCGTCAGCACGGACGGCAACCCCTTCTGAATGTGGAACTCAGGAAATCAGGAAAATAAAATGGCCGAGAACTCCAAAATTGAATGGTGCGATCACACCTTCAACCCGTGGGAGGGTTGCACGAAGGTCAGCCCCGGCTGCGCGAATTGCTATGCGGAAGCACGGAATGCGCGGTTCAGCGGCGGCATGGCAACGCTGTGGGGCAAGGGCAAGCCACGTCGGCGCACGAGTGCGGCAAACTGGCGGCAGCCGTTGAAGTGGAACCGCGCGGAAGAAGGGGTGATGGTTTCGCATGCCGAGTTTGTCGCCAACCGCCGCCCCCGCGTGTTCTGCGCCTCGCTGGCCGACTGGCTTGACGACGAAGTGCCGGTGGAGTGGTTGGCCGATCTGCTCGATCTGATCCGCCGGACGCCGAATCTCGATTGGCTGCTGCTCACGAAGCGGCCTGAGAATTGGGACCGGCGCGTTTACGAGGTTCGCATCGCGGCAATGAAAGGCGATACGGCACGCGATGATGCGATCTACGCTTTCACAGACTCATGGATGATCGGCAGCGCACCGGGCAACGTCTGGATCGGCACGAGTGTCGAGGATCAGCAACGTGCCGACGAGCGCATCCCGCACCTGCTGCGCATCCCGGCCCGCGTGCGGTTCCTGAGCTGCGAGCCGCTGCTGGGGCCAGTTAAGCTGACGACGATCATCAAGGACGGCATCGGCCGTGATGCCCTGCGCGTAAACGATGCGAGTATGGGCGAGCCCGAGCGCCACGTTGACTGGGTCATCTGCGGCGGCGAGAGCGGCCCCGGTGCCCGCCCGATGCGCCCGGATTGGGCGCGTAGCTTGCGCGACCAGTGCGCAGCGGCCGGCGTGGCGTTTTTCTTCAAGCAATGGGGCGAGTGGGCCTGGGCTTATTCCAACGATGGCCGGCCGTCCATGTCGCGCGTTGGCAAAAAGCTCGCTGGCCGAGTGCTCGACGGCCTGACGTGGCAACAGTTCCCCGCGCTCGATCACCCCGCGCTCGCCGGCCGCGAGCAAATTAACTCACGGATGCAATTTGCCCCATGAAGCTAAACATCCTCGACGCCCTCGCGCCCGATCTCGCGATCCACCGCACCCCGCAGGCGCTGCACAATCCACCCGTGGCCCATCACGGCCAGACCCCGGCGCAGATCCTGCGCCGCAACTTCAACCGCACCCCGCTGCGCTGCGACGAGGGCGAGGTCCGCCAGGACTTCGCCGGCATCCAGGCCGCCGCGGCGAGCGGCTTCCGCATCGTTTATCACCAAGTGTGGAGGCAAGCCCTGTGAAAATCTACACCCACGACCGCGCCAAGATTTTAACGGGCCCGAAGCCGGCCAAGCCCACGCTGCTCAAATATCCCAGCGGCGCTGATCATGTCCTGCTGCCAAACGGCCAGCAGCTTCGCCGCACACCCAAGGATCGAACGGAAAGCGGCAAAGCCCGCCGCAAGCGCGAGAAGGCCGCCCGGCAATATACCCGCGCGCTTCGTCCGCCCCATCCGAGTCCATCCGTGTGATCCGCGGCAAAAACTTCGTCCCATGAAACCCATCGACTACCGCAACGCCACCTTCGCCGAGATCCGCGACCGGATCGCCGGCGACCGTGCGCGCGTGCTGGAGGCATGGCGCGTGCACGGGCCTTGCACGACGGAGGATCTCGCGGCGCGCAGCGGCATCCCGATCCTCACGCTGCGCCCGCGCACGACCGAGCTGCGTCAGCTCGGCTTTGTGATCCTGGCCGCGGGCAAGGGCCACAGCGGGGTTTACCGCTCGGCCACGGCCGACGAGGCCCTCGCGCACTTCCACGAGCAGCAGGGCGCCGCGCACGGCCGCCCGGTGCAGCAGTCTCTCGCCCTCAACCTCCCAACCCCGAGCCGCTATTACTGATGCTTACCGTCGAAAAAATCCCCGTCATCGGCGCCAAGGTCGGCGTCGTCGTCGAAGTTGCCCCCGGCAAGAAGGTGCAGTTGAGCGATCCCGATCCGCTGCCGCGCTACTGCATCGCCGAGTTGGTGCCGCTCGGCGGCGGCACCTACCGCGCCGTGCCGCGCATTCTCACCGAGTGGATGAGCTTCCAGAAACTCAGCCTGCAGCGCCTGGGCATCACCTGCAGCGAGAACACCCTGCACCGGCTCGGCCGCGCCAGCCTGATCGAAGTGCGGCAACCCAGCCCCGGCCGCTACGAGTTCAACTACCAAAGCTGGCTGCGGCACTGCGCCCTGGCCAGCGATCCGGAGTTCTGGGACACCCCCGGCGCGGACGGAAAAACCCCGCGCCAGAAATACCAGGAGGCCCTGTGATCGCCCCCGTCACCGACACAATGCCCCTTGCCGAGCTTGCCGGCCCGTTTGCCGCGATTTGCCGAGGCCCGCAGGCGCTGGGCTGAACCTGCCAAAATCGAAATTTTGAACAATGCCAGCCTATAACTTCCAACCCCGGTTCGAGCCGCTGATCATCCAGGGGATCAAAACCACAACCATCCGGCGCCCGCGGAAGCGTCCGACCGTCAAGGGTGACAACTTCACCGCCACGATCCACGGCCGCACGAAGAACTGTCGGGTAATCCTGCGCGGGAAGGTGGATATGGTTTTCCCGTGTATCGTCGCTGAAGAGGGACTCAAAATCGCCCATAAACCCTATGCTGGGGTCGAGGCTGACCGGTTGGCTCGTGCCGACGGGTTCCCCAACTTCGCAGCTATGAAAGCGTGGTTCGGCGATCGCTATGGTCTGCCATTTAAGGGCGAGATCATTTCTTGGAAGGGTGACCATGCCTGAAGTCTTATACGGTCCGGCGCCGCACAAACAGGCGGTGCGCTTTATCAAGGACAAACCCGCCGTCACGCGTGCGGTCTATGACCAGATGCTGCCCGAGGTGCAGGCCCGTGCCTTCACCGTGGCCGGGATCGAGAGCACCAAGGTGCTGCAGCGCCTGCGCGATCGCATCGCCGATCTGCCGGCCGGGGCGGATTGGGGAGAAGTCAAACGCGATGTCGTCGCCGGCCTGTCGCCCTTCATGCCGCCGGCCGACGACACGCCCGAGGCGAAGGCCAAGGCGCTCGAGATCGCCAACCGCCGCGCGGAGCTGCTTCTGCGCACGCATGGCTTCCAGGCCTATGCCGCCAGCCAGCACGAGGTCATGGCCCGCCAGCGCGATGTGTTTCCCTTTTGGCGCTATCAGACAGCACAAGATGACCGCGTGCGCGACACCCATGCCGCGCTCGACGGCGTGATCCTGCCGGCCAACGACCCTTTCTGGGACACGCACTTCCCGCCCTGGGGCTTCAACTGCCGGTGCAGCATCGTGCCGCTCACCGAGGCCGATGCCGCCGAGATCGATGCCGCCGAGAGCGGCCGGCCGCCGGAGATGCGTTCGCGCCTCTCCGAGCAGCAGCGCCAGCGCCTGCACACGGACGGCACCCTGGTCCGCGGGCCCAACAAGGTCATCAACGTGAGCCCCGCCCGCGAGCCCGGCGGCTACACCTGGACGCCGGGCAGCCTCAAGCTGCCGCTCGCCGAGATCGAGCAGCGCTACGAGCCGGAAGTCTTCGGCGCCTTCCGCTCCTGGGCGAAACGGCAGAAGCTGCCCGGCGGCAGCCGCACGGTGTGGACCTGGCTCGGCGGCTCGGCCGACGATCTTTGGCCGGACCGCCTCGCCGACCTCAGCCTGGTGAAGAAGCTCGGCGGCTCGACCGGCGCGCAGCTCATGCGCGACCCGGAAAAGCGGCTCTTCGTCCTGAAGCGCGGCGCCGGCCCGGCGCATGTCGCCAGCGAGGTCGCCGCCGACGATGCCTACCGCGTGCTCGGCGCCAACGTGCCGCGCGCCAAGCTCTACACCGCCGGCGGCGAGACGGCGAAGCTGGCCGAGTTCATCGAGGGGCAGGAGCTCGGCAAGGTGCTGCCCGGGCTCCCCGCGGCCGAGCAGGCCGCAGTGCTTGCCCAGGTGCGCCGCCATTTCGTCGCCGATGCGCTCCTGGGCAACTACGATGTCGCCGGCCTCGATCTCGACAATCTCCTCGTGGACCAGGCCGGCCTGGTGTGGCGCATCGACAACGGCGGCAGCCTGCGCTTCCGCGCCCAGGGTGCGCTCAAATCCGCCTTCGGCCCCGAGGTCGTGGAGCTCAAGACCCTGCTCGATCCCAAGGTCAACCCCGCGACCGCCCGGATCTTCGCCGGCATCACCGACAGCGAGATCAACCACCAGATCGTGGAGATCCTCGCCAAGCGCGAGGCCCTGCTGGCGGCCGTGCCGGCCGAGGTGCGCGATCTCCTGGGCCAGCGGCTCGACAACCTGGCCGGCCGCCTCGCGCCGGCCGGCGGCGAGGCGTTCGCCCAGGCCGTGGCCAAGAGCCGTGTGGTCGGCAAGGCGGCGAAGTGGGACCGCCTCGACATCGAGGACACCCAGGTGCTCTTCTGGGGTGAGACCGGCGCCGATGGCGTGGCCGTCACCCGGGCCAAGCTCAAGCTCACCGAGGCCGGCAGCGCCAAGATCATGGCGCGCCTGCGCGCCAGCCTGCCCGCGCCCACCTCCGCCCCGGCCGATGATTTCTGGCCGGTGATCGTCTCGGCGGCCAAGACCATCAACAAACACGCGCAGGATGGCGCCTACAACGCCGCCACCCTGGCCAATCTCGCGGCCACGAAGAAAAAGCTGCTGGCCCTGCAGCCGGCCGGCGAGAACGCCGCCGGCATGAAGGCGCACTACCTCGGAATCATCGCCCGGCTGGAGGCCGCGCAGGCCGCGCGCGAGACCACGCCGCTCTTCCAATCCTGGGTGTTCAAGCCCGAGCCGGCCGCCGGCGCGCACGAGTTTGCCGTCGCCCGCACGCGCGTGGACTATCTGGCCAAGGACACCCGCCGCGGCCATGCCCGCGAGATGAAGCAGACGATCTACACGCACGAGGCGCTCTTGCTCGATCTGGGCGAGGGCACCCGGGTGCGCTTCGTGCCCTTCGCGGAGATCGACGGCGCCACGGAGTTTGCCGCGCCCTACGCGCTGCGCGGCTACCTGGAGGTCGTGCAGTCCGGCGCACCCAGTGCCGGCGGCATCGGCCAGATCGCGCGCAAGCTCGCCGACATCGGCCTCGACACCAGCGCCGCCACCGATGCCTACGCCGAGCTGCTCTACCTGAGAAAGGGCATGCAGATCCGCAGCGATGTGTTCACCCCGGCGAAGCGCCGCGCCGCCGATTCCATCCTGGCCGATCCCAAGCTCAGCGATCCGGAGAAAATCACCAAGCTCAAGGCCATGGTCAAAAAGACCATGGGCCTCGACCTGCCCGACACCCCGCAGCCCGGCTACGACTGGCGCGCGAAGGGCAACACCTTCGGCGAAGGCTGGGAGCACACCGAACGCTGGGATCTCCCGCGCGCCGAGATCGAGCGCGCCATGCCCGGCTGGACGCTCGGCCACAGCTCCAGCACGCCGCTGCCGGATCTCGTCGATTCCATCCTGGAGGGCGGCGGCGATTTCACCGCCACCACCGAGCGGCTGCGCAAGGGCCTGGCGATCTCCGCCGGCATGTCGCCCATGCAGGATCTCAACACCGGCGGGGCCAACTACCTCTTCACGCGCATCTTTCGGCCCGAGCGCGCCGCCCAGGTGCGCGGCGTGCACTTCAAGGTGGGCAACCTCGCGCGGCAGGACGCCTTTTCCTTCGACAAGGACCGCTACGGCAATGTCAGGACCGCCGCCGCCTACACGGAGCGCAAGACCACGCTCGATGCGCTCCAGGCCGCCGCCGCCCGCGGCGGCAACGAGACGATCTTCAAGTGGGGCATCCCGCTGCTCGACGAGCTCGATTTCATCGTCGCCGGCAGCGCGGCCGAGCGGAAGAAGATCATCGCCGTCTTCAAGCAGCACGGCTGGTCGGCCCTGCCGGACGGCCGCAAGATCGAGACCATCGTCAAACTGAAAGGAACCTGATGAAAGACCCTGTCATGCCCACCGCGGCCGACCTGCACGCCCTCGCACTCGTGGAGCAGGGCGCCATCCTCATGCTGCCCGGCGAGGAGCCGCTCAACTTCCTCGTCGGCCACTGGCAACCGGTGGACGCCCGCCGCAGCTTCTGGTTTGCCGCCGGCGGCACCGACCAGAGCGCGGCGCACCTGCTCGAGCATGATGAGCGCCGCATTCCCCACCTGCACGCCGTGGAGTTCTACCGCGAGGGCCGGCTCGTCGGCTACCTCACCACGATCGCCGAGAGCGAGCTGCCCAACGAGGCCGAGCTCCGCGCGCAGTTCGCTGCCTGGCAGGGCGAGCGCGCCCGCATGCAGGAGTTCATCAACGAGCAGCTCGCGCTGCTGGCGGAGGGCAACTGACATGTGGCTCTGCACCCAGCACGGCTTCTACTCGATCGTGCGCAAGGCGGACGGCGCCTTCCACGTCCGCGCCCGCCGGCGCCAGGATCTCGTGAACCTGCGCGACCTGGTCTTCGGCCGCGGCTATCGCCGCGCCTTGCGCTGGACGATCCACCGCACCCAGCCGGCGGACTACCGCTGGCGCATCATCGTGCACGAGGCCGACCGCGCGGTGATCTTCGCCGTGCTGGGCAGCGCCATCGACTACACCAACTTCAAGGCGCGGATCCATGCGCGCCCCGACCAGCGGGAGAAGGCCCACGCCTACGGCTGCCTGTGGGCCGAGCTCCACCACCTGCAGGAGGAGGGCGCCTGATTTTATGAATCCCATACTGATCGGAACAGCAGAAGCGATCTCAACCGTGCGGGAAGACATCCAGCGCATGGTGGACAACGAGGGAATTTGGATCGTCACGGACACAAACCAACCCGGCGCGGAAATTCCTGTCATCTCGATGAGTGGAAAACTCTACGCGATCGAGCTGAGCACAGAACTTGCGCCTCATCGCTTTCTGGACACCGCCGTAGTAGCGAGTGGGCCACATAGGGCGAATACCGCGATCGGACACGGCAGGGTGCAGCCGGGCGTTGGCTCTGTGGAGCCGGGCGACATCGACGACAACATGAAAAACGCAATCGAACTCATCGCCGAGGAACGTGCTCGGCAAATCTCCGTGGAGGGCTGGACGCCCGAGCACGACGACGCACACAGCGATTCTGAACTGGCTCGCGCCGCTGCAAGCTACGCGATGCCCGGCTGGCTGAGAAATCTCCATGTGCGTCCGATCTGCATCGAGGCGACTCACACGCTCCACGCAAAAATCTGGCCGTGGGAAATCCGCTGGTGGAAACCGAGCGAGGATCGCATCCGCGAACTCGTGAAAGCCGGCGCTCTGATCGCCGCAGAAATCGACCGCCTACAGCGGCAGAACGTCGCGGATGAGCCACGCGGGAAGGCGCGTCCGTATTCTCCCTGAGCCGCACCCGCGTTGTGCTCTGATCGCTTGTTCGAGCCTTACTCACAAACACCTATGAGACCCCCACCATCAAATCGCCCGCAGGTGCGCTACCCTGCAAACTACCGAGCCAACTTCTTGTGGCCTTTCGAGAGCGGCAGCATTGAGGAAGCGGGCTATGAGTTCGCCAATGGAAAGACCGAAGCCTACCGCAAAAGCTGGTGGAAGATTCTCAACGCGAGAATCAAGAAGGCCGCGAAAGCCGGTGGCTCGAACAACCCAGGTTGAGCCGCGCCGCAGGCGTCGGCTCTAACGGAAGTTCGGCCTTTTCTTCCGGCCGGTGAACGCAGGTTCACCGGCCGGCGCGTTTTTGCGCCAAGCTCCCCAGCCGCGCCGCCCGGCTTGGCGGCGCGGGGGCCGTCTCTGGTTTCATGTGGCATGCCGCGTCGCCCGCCAGCAGACCTCGATCGCCACCGCCTCAACCAGCTCTGGCATTTCAAGAAACGCGTGCGGCAGCGCTTCCGCCGTGAGCTCACCGATGAGGATTACGCCGACCTGCTGCACCGCATCAAGGAGGACAAGCCCGGCGTCGTCTTCCTGCAGACAAATGCGGACCGCCGCAGCGTGTGGCGCGTGAAGTGGCGCGGTCTGGTGATGGTCGTCGTTTACGACCACCGCACCGAGTGCCTCGTCACCGCCTACAAATACAAAGCCTGGCGCTGGAAATGAGCCTCACGCTGAAAGACAATCTCTCGCCGCCGATTCGCCGCCTCGCCAAGGGCGTGCAGGACAAGCGGCCGATCCTCGAGGCCATGGGGCTCCAGCTCCAGTCGCTCGCGCTCCGCGCGTTCAACGAGCCGGCGCTCCGGCCCGCGCCCTGGCCCGACAAACGCGACGGCACGCCCGCCACGCTGCGCCGCAACCAGGCCCTGCACCAGTCGCTGCGCCGGCCGCCCGCCGTCACCCAGAACAGCGTCACCGTGTCGAGCGACCGTGCCTATGCGGCCATCCACCAGCGCGGCGGCGAGATCCGCCCCAAGCCTGGCAACAAGGCGCTGCGCTTCACGATCGGCGGTGCGACGGTCTTCGCCCGCCGCGTCGTCATCCCGGCGCGGCCGTTCTTCCCTTTCCTCGGCGACCGCATGACAGATTCGGCGCAGCGCAAGATCGCCGGCGTCGCCCTCGCGAAAATCCGCTCGCTGACGCAGCCGCAATAACCTGCGCCAAGCTCCCCACGCGCCCCACGGTCATTAGGAGGCGCGCGCCGATTCGGGCATCTTGCGGGCTTTCCTTCCCGCCCGATGATCTGCATCTTCCGCGCCCCCACCAGCATCGACGCCGGCACCGAGCTGCCGAAACGGCTGCTCATGGCGAAGTGGGGCCGCAACGAGAGCGTGAAGGGGCCGGTGATCGTCAACGAGCTCACCGCCCGCGCCGTGCCGCGCCTGCAGGCCCTCGCCGGTTACCAGGAGATCGCGCTCGATTTCCAGCACAACACCGTGGAGGGCAGCCCCGCTTTCAAGGCCGAGCGCGAGCCGCGCAAGGTCGCCGCCTTCGGCTCCCCGGAGGTCGTGCCCGGTGAAGGCATTTATTTCAACGTCGCCCGCTGGACGCCGGAAGGTGAGGAGGCCGTCAAAAACGGCCATTATCCCGACATCAGCCCGGCCGTGAAATTCGAGAACGATGCCGAGAGCGGCGTCGTCATCTTCTGCCACTCCTGCGCCGTGTGCCGCCAGGGTGCCATCGACGGCCTCCACGTTTACGGCGCGGATGATCCTGCGCGCCTCAAGCAGGCCGTCGCCACTTTCACCGCCGAGCTGGCGGGAAACAAAACCACTCCCATGGACCATAAAAAACTGCTCTGCCTCCTGCTGGGTCTCGACCCGGCCACCGCCACCGACGAAGCCATCACGGCCGCCGCCAAGGCGAAAACCAAGGCCGCCACCGGCGACCAGCCGGCCGCCGAAGTCAAGACCCTCGCCGCCGACATCCAGTCGCTCAAAACCCTCATCGAGGGCCAGAACAAGCGCCTCGACTCCGCCGAGCGCGAGAACATCACCCTGCGCGCCATCAGCCAGGGCAAGGTCATCCCGCACAGCGCCAGCGAACTCCCGATCGACCAGTTCAAGAAGATCGTGGACGAGCTGCCGGCCAACGTCGTGCCGATGGACAAGCGCACCGTCGAGGGCGTGAAGACCTTCGCCGCCGCCAGCACGACCCCGGCCGCCAACAGCTACGAGCAGGAAGTGCAGCGCCAACTGCGCATCAAGCCCGAGACCTGGCAGAAGCACAACGCCGCCTGAGCGCACCGCGCTGACGCCGACACTCACCCAGTCCCGCAACCGCAACCCAGCCCACCATGCCACTCACCGCTTCCCGCAACACTGAAGAACGCCCGGGGGAGATCCAGCACATCCCCCTGGCGGCTGACACCGTCGTCTTCCAGGGCGGCCTCACCGCCCGCAATGGCGACGGCCGCGCCGTCCCGGCCGCCGATGCCGCCGGCCTCAAGGTCATCGGCCGTGCCGAACAAACCGTGGACAACAGCGACGGCGAAGCCGGCGCGCTCGCGGTCAACGCGAAGCGCGGCGTCTTCCTCTTCGCCAACAGCGACGACGAGCCCATCACCGCGGCCCACGTCGGCGGCTACGCCTTCGTCGAGGACGATGAGACGGTCGCCAGCGACTCCGACCACAAGGTCAAGGCCGGCCGCATCGTCGATGTCGAGGAGCGCGGCGTGTGGGTCGATACCCGCGACACGGGCGATGTGCCCAGCGCCGACACGCTCACCGCCCTCAACTTCACCGGCGGCGGCGCCACCGGCCCCGAAGTCGAGGCGTTCCGCAATGCGGTCCTGGCCATCCTGCAGGCCGGCAACCTCGTCAAGTAATCGCCCGCAACCCAGCACCCTCCCATCCTCCCATGATCATCACCACCGCGGCCCTCGAGGCCATCAACAAGGGCTTCAAGAGCCTCTTCCTTGAAGCCTACCACGGCGGCACGGCCCCCAAGGTCGATGTCTTCGCCATGCTCTCCAGCTCCACCAGCGAGGAGGAAATCTACGGCTGGCTCGGCGCGCTGCCGGGCCTGCGCGAGCTGGTGGACGAGATCCAGATCGCCAACCTCGTCGAGCACGCCTACGGCATCAAGAACAAGGAGTGGGAGCGCACGATCGCCGTGAAGCGCGCGAAGATCGAGCGCGACAATCTCGGGGTTTACTCGCCGCTCTTCACCGCCATGGGCCTCGCCGCCCGCGCGCACCCCGACCAGCTCCTCGCCGATGCCCTGCTCAACGGCTTCGACCGCAAGTGCTACACCGGGAAAAACTTTTTCGACAGCAACCACGAACCCGTGAAGGGCAAGGTGAAGTTCTCCAACGTCGGCACCAAGAAGCTGAGCGCGGCGAATTTCGAGACCGCGCGCGAGAACATCAAGAGCCGGCTCAATCCCGAGGGCGAGCCGATGGACCTCGGCCTCGATCTGCGCCTGGTCGTCTCCCCGAAGAACGAGAGCCTCGGCCGCCAGATCATCATCGCAGATTCGCTTGCGGGCGGCGGCACCAACGTGAACAAGGGCACCGCCACCCTCGAGGTCTGGCCGCGCCTCGCCGCCGACGCCGAGGCCTGGTTCCTCATCGATGTGGGACACCCGGTGAAGCCCTTCATCAACCAGGTGGAGGTCGAGACGGAGTTCACCTCGCTCGACAACCCGCGCGACGACCACGTCTTCAAGAAGAAGGAGTATCTCCACCAGGCCTACCGCCGCGGCAACGTCGGCTACGGCCTGCCCGAGCTCGCCTACGGCAGCGACGGCACCACCGCCGCCTGATCCCCAGGCGTGTGTTTTTAGAGCCCTTCGCGCCTTTGGCCCGGAGGGCTCCATAAAACCCACCCGACTCACCACCCATGCCCGCCTACACCACGCTAGCCCGCATCAACGCCGTGCTTCCTCCGCAGTTCCTGGTGGAGGCCCTCGACGACGACAAGGACGGCGTCGCCGATCCCGGCGTCTTCGATGAGGTCGTAGCCAGCGTGCAGGTGGAGATCGACGGTGTGCTGGGTGCCCGCTACAGCACGCCCTTCGCCAACCCGGTGCCCGCACTCGTCGCCGACGCCGCCCTCAAGCTCACAGCCGAGGCCCTTTACGCCCGCCGCGGCTTCGCGGAGGACAAGAACCCCTGGGCCGTGCGGGCCAAGGCCATCCGCACGCTCCTGGGCGAAGTGGCCGCGGGCAGCAAACCGCTCACCCCCGATCTGGGCCGCAAGCGCCCCAGCGCCTCCGTCATCACCTCGCCGGCCAAGACGCACTCCAAGGCCGGCCGCACCGCGGTATGAGCTGGATCCGCTCCATCCTCCTGATTCTCGCCCTCGCGAGCCAGCCCATGTCCGCCGAATACTACACCCCGGACCGCCTGCTCAACGAGCTCCAGGATGAGCTCGCACCCTGGGTGCGGGCCCAGAAGGGCGCCCTCTCCATCGCGCGCGATCCCTTCCACTTCCTCGAGCTGCTCGCCGAGTCTCCCGCCGGCTGGCGCGCCGTCCTCCACTGGGACGGCGAAACCAATCCTGCCACCGAAGAGCAGGCCGGAATCTTCGCCCCACAGCGGCTGAGCATCGGCCTCACCGCCAATCTCGGGCTCACCGCCGCCCCGGACCAAGCCCTCGTCAAGGCCACCGCCAGCCGGCCCGCGCTGCTCGTCCTCCTGGCAGGGCTGCGCGAGCGCGTGCGCGGCTACGTCTGGCCCGAGGGCATCACCAACCGCTTCACCCTCTACACCGGCTGCGAGCCCGTGATCCTGCCCGAGCCCGCCATGCCGCTCGCCGCCTACCGGCTCAACTTCGAGCTGATCATCGCCCTCCCGCCCGCCGAATACCGCAACCTCCTCACCTGAGATCCCATGCCCAACTCTCCCACCATCGTCGGCGACAACACCGTCCTCTGGGGCACCTCCGGCGTCTATGCCGGCACCGGCATCGTCGTCTCCGGCAGCAAGGCGCTCAGCGCCGACAAGATCGAAGTGGCCGACGAAGACGGGTTCACCGTCGCCGTCATTTATTTCAACCACAAGCGCCAGTGTGAGTTTGAGATGATCGTGAAGACCGCCGCGCCGGCGCTCGACATCGGCGATTTCATCCTGCTCTGCGGTGTGGCCGATTGCCTCGTGGAAAACGTCACCGAGGTCTGGACGCAGAAGGATACGCGCCGGCTGCGCGTCACCGCCATCAAATACCAGGCCATCGACGAGCCGGCGTAATCACGCTCCGCCCGCCCGAGGACACACGCATGCAGAGGAAGCACGCCAAGGCCCGCCGCGTCCAACGCGGCCCCGGCCACTTCACTCCCGCCGAGGCCGCCGCCATCCAACGCGCCGCCGAGCCCGGACTCCGCACCCCCAAGGTTGTGCTCGATGCCTTCCTGCCTCAGCCGCTCAAGCTGGACGGCCTGCCGCTGCAGCCCATGACCCTGGGCATCTTCATGATCCTGCAGAAGTGCGGCTGCCGCCTCGTCGGCGATGAAGCCGAGCGGAAGGCAGCAGACAACTACGACGCCGCCCTGGCCGGCTATGTCCTCACTTCCCCGATCGAGGCCGGCGTCGCCCTGACCAATATGTCGCCCGACGAGCGCAAACTCGCCGTATTTGAGTTCGCCCACCGCATCCCGATGGCCAGCATGGAGGCCTTTGGCTTGCAGCTCGGCGCGCACATGCGCGCCACCTTCGCGACCGTGATTTCCCCCGCGTCCTCGGGTGAAGACACCGGGGCCGGCGTCGAAAAAAAAACGGCGTCGGCTCCGGCAGTTCCCCCGCCATGCCCGCCGAAAACAACGGGCTCGGCTGGATCCTGACCCTCACCGACACCCTGATGCACGAGTATGGCTGGCTGATCGATTACACGCTTTGGCAAGTCCGCCTCCCGGTGGCCTTCGCCCTCTACGCTGCCATCGCGGCCCGCTACGGCAACAAGCCCGCGGGCCCTACCTATCTCGACCGTGAAATCCTGGATGCCCTCCAGGCCGCCCAGGCATGAATCTCGCCGCCAAGATGACCCTCGACGGCTCCGGCTTCGCCGGGCCGCTGGCTGGCATCCAAAACCAGCTCGGCGGCGCCCTGGGCCAGCTCGCGGCCTTCGCCGGCGTCACGCTCACCGCGGCCGGCGCCATCCTCGGCTTCAAGAACGCCCTTGATCTCGGCGGCGAGCTGGCCGACCTCTCCGCCCGCACCGGCCTCGCCGTGCGGGATCTCGCGCTCCTGCGCCAGGCCTTCGCCGATGCCGGCGTGGGCGCCGACCAGGTGGGACCGTCCATCGGCCAGATGCAGCGCGCCCTGGCCGGCGTCAATGCCGCGGGCCAGCCCACCAAGGCCATCTTCCAGCAGCTCGGCTTCGACCTCGAGGCGCTCAAGAAAAAGAGCCCGCTGGAGCAACTGCAGGCCATCGGCGACCGCCTCATGCGGCTTGAGAGTCCTGCCGCCCGCGCCAACGCCGCGATGCAGATATTCGGCGAGTCGGGCACGCGCCTGCTCGCCCTCTTTGCCGATGGCGGCGCCCTCGGCGATGCCGCGGTCGTGCTCGGCCGCCAGGCCGATGTGCTGGCCCGCAATGCCGGCCAGTTCGACCGCGCCAGCGACATCCTGGGCAACGCCCCCGTGAAGCTGCGCGGCTTCTTTGTCGGCGCCGCCGAGTCCCTCAGCGCCTCGCTGCTTGGCCCTCTCGAACGTTTCAATCAGGCCGACCTCACCGGGTTCGGCCAGCGCGTCGGCAAGGCCATCGCGCCGCTCATGGAGCTCGTGAAGGACGGCCGCCTCGGCGAGCTGCTCGGCGCCGCCGTCGAGGCCGGCTTCACCAGCCTCGCGCAGGAAAGTTTTTGGAGCGGCATTGCCAAGCTGGCCCTCGCCGCCTTCGAGGGCATCGGCAGCGGCCTGCTCCGCATCTTCACCACGCCGCTCAGCTACCTGCAGGCCGGCGTCGATTGGATATTCCAGAAATACGCCGAGCAGATCGGCAGCATGCGCGGTATCGGCAAAGCCACCGGCTTGGCGGGCTTCAAGGCCGACTCGTTCTCCGACCTCCTCGCCGACCGTCAGAAAAACGGATTCCTGCTGTCCGACATCGGCAAAGCCGGCCTCGAGAGCAGCGCAGCCCGCATGAAGGAGGGAGCGGCCGACATCAAGGCAGCGTTCAAGACCGGCCTCGATCTCGCCGAAAAACTCAAGCAGGTCTGGGGCGAGGGTGAGCAGGCCGCCGCCGCTTCCCTCGAGGCCGCGCAAAATCTTGCCGAAGGCCTCAACGCCACCGGCGACGATGCCACCCGCCGTGCCGCCGCCGCCCGCCTGGACAACACCGGCGACCGCCTGGAGCGCATCGGCGGCTTCATCGGCGGAGCCGGCGGCCCCGAGCGCGACTACGCCCGCCGCACGGCCGACAACACCGGCAAGCTCGTCGATGGCATTCGCCGGCTCGCCGACCGCCTCACCGGCGCCACTCCCACCGCCGTCTGGGGCGACGGCACCGCCTTCGCCTGACCGCCATGCCTACGCCTACCTGGAGAGGATCCGACAGCATCCACGAGGCCCCGGGCAGCCCGCACCGGCGGCGCAATGCCACCGAGGACAAGATCATCCGGACCCTCCGCGGCCCTTACGGCGACCTCATCGCCGCCGAACCCGATCCTGGGGAAACCATGACCGGCTACACCGGCTACGTCGTCGAAAGTGTCGAGACCTTCCCGGACGGCGCCGGTGTCGATGGCCCGGGCACCACCCGCATCGTCCTCACCATCGAGACCCCGCCCGTGCTCACCAGCACGGTCGCCGAAGTCATCGAGGAGATCGAGGCCGGCGGCCTGGAGAAAAAGCTCGAAAGCCACCCCATCTATCAGCCCGGCGGCTCAAAGGAGCTGGAACCCTCCGACCTCGATGCCATCGCCGAATGGCGCGCCGCGCCCACGGCCGCCGCCCGGGCCGCGATCTACGGCGCGATGACCGACAACGCGAAGCATTTCACGGCCAAGCTGCAGCGCGGCGTCGAGAGCTACATCGTCGCCGCGCCGGTTACGCGCATCACGACCCGCAGCTACAACAAGCCCACGGTGGGCGGCATCGGCGTCCGCCTGGCCGCCAAGCCTTTCGACGCCGCGCCCAACGGCTATGTTTGGCTCAAGACCGCCGACCGTGCCCAACGCCAGGGCCCGGCCGGCAAGTGGGAACGTGTCCAGGAGTGCACCGGCGCCGATGTGTGGGACACCGACCTCTATCCCGCCGCACCCTGATGCAACTGCCGCACGAACCCCGCCACCGCACGCCGATCGATGCCGCCTGGGGCGCCTCCATCATCCGCTACCTCCGCGCGATCACCCCGCGCAGCTCCGCCCAGGTCCGCGTGAGCACGACGCCCGGCGGCACCTATTTCGAGCCCCTCGCACGCCCGCAGCCCGGCGGCTCGGCCGCGGCCGAGCCCGCGCTACATCCCTTCCAGATCGTCAAGGTGGCGGATGGTGACCCCGCCCAGGTGCAGGTCCGCCCGGGCCGTGTCTTTCTGCCCGGTGCGCTCGGCGCCACCACCGCCAGCACCGCCACCATCGCCGGCCTCGACACAGATCTCGAGGTCGTGGCCGACAGCATCGTCTTTCTGAAGTGGGGCGGGGGCAGCAGCTACGAGGTCTTTGCCGAATCGCTCGCCGCCCTCGAAGAGTGGGAAGACTGGCCCGCGCTCTTCAGCGAGGACAGCAGCTCGCCCCCGGTGCAGACCGCATGGTATATCCTGCTCGGCTACGTCGGCGCCCTTCCCGCCACACCCGCGCCTGGCTTCGCCATCACGATCGACGACACTCCGCTCTGGCTGCACCAGGCGGTGCACACGCACCTCCGCATCTTCGATCTCTGTCACAACGGCCGCCCCATCCGCCAGCCGCTGCCCTGGGGCGCACCGCTGCCGGTATGAGCACCGCCGAGGCCTTCCTCCGCCTGCAGCCGCTGCCTTTCTGCATCGAGACCATCGATCTCGATGCCCTCGGCGCGGAGCACCTGGAGAGTGAGACGTTTTTTGTGCGCGGCCTCTCCCTTGAGGAGGCCATGCACCTCTACTACAACTGGGAGAGTCTCACCCTCGGTTTTTCCATCAGCGGGGTGAATATCGTGTCATCCGGCGACCCTTACAGCCTTTCCTGCTCGTTTCCCGCCGTGGCGCTCGCCGGCACCGTCACCTCGCCGCGCCGGCGCGGCTGCGCCACCACGTTTGCTTCGGGAGCGCACCTGCTCGGCCTCGAGCCGGAATGGGAGCCCATCCCGGAGGATCCGCCCAATGCCTATGATGCGGTCGCGGGGTTTGCCCTCGCCCGCACCTTTGGGATTGGTGTCGTCGAGGGTCCGCCCGAAGGCTATCCCGCCCTGGCCAATGCCATTTTCAAGGATGCCGGCGGCGACCATGTCTTTGCCTTCGCGCTGCGCGCCGGCGGCTCCGGGTTGGACGCCAACTCCGGCCTCAGTGGCCGGCTCGCCCTCGGCGGCGGCGGGCTGATTTACGACCAGGGGCTCGTCGGGGAGGGAGATCCCGGCAGCTACAGCGCCCGCATCGGCGATCCGGTCTCGGTCCCGCTCCTGGGCGGCAGCTTCAACGTCTGGCCTTACTTTTTGCACCGCGATGTGTTCCACGGAGAATACGTCTCCGGCGGCTCGCTCGATGTCACTGAGTTCACCCCCGGCTTTTTCACCTACGACGAATAGTCGCGCCAAGCTCCCCAGCGGCCCCGCGCCCCGTCGCAGGGGCCGCACCGTTTCCGGCACTCTCTGCCCAGCCCATGCCCGCCTGGACCCGCGCCATCGACCTGCACCTCAATTTCGGCCCACTGCCGGAATACGCCCTCCTCCGCGGCGCGGGCGATGCCCAGCCCTTGGTTGGCCCGCCCACCTGGCACAGCGGCGAAGTCGCCCTCCTGCGCCTCTGGCTCCACGACGGGGGCGAGATCCTCTCGCTCCCGGTCGGCGACACCATCCTCGTCACCGCCAAGCCCCGCAGCCTCGGCAACACGCTGCTCTTCTCCGCACACGACTTCGCCGCCGTCGAGGATCACTACGAGGCCGTGCTCGCCCTCACCACGGCCGAGCTCACCGCCGCCCTCGGCCAGGAGCGCAGCATCTTCATCGCCGTCGAGGTTCTCGTGCAGTCGGCCGACGCCACCCGCACCCGTCGCCGTCAGTTCCTCGCCAAGATCCAGCCCGGCCTTTACGGCGGCGAGGCCGATCCCGCCCCCGCCGAGATTGGCTACCCGTTGCCCGCAGCCCTCGCTCTCCGCGCCCCCGATAACGGCACCTACCGCATCAAGACCACCGGCGACGGCCAGCACTTCCAGCTTAAGGATGCTGCCGGCGGCTGGCGCACGATCTGGCTCGCCGCCGGCGTCCTGCAGGTCGGCCCCGCCGAGGATGTCCCCTGAATCTCCGCCATGAAAACCTCCCACAAATCTCTCACCGGGCTCCTGCTCTGGGTCGCCCTCGCGCTCTACGGCTGCGCCCGGCCCGCGTTCGCCCAGGTGTTGCCCACGGCCGCCACCGAGGCCGTCACCAAGACCAAGGCCAGTGGCGACGCCGGCGAGCTTACCGCCGGGTTCCGCGTCCCCTCCGCCCGCACCATCACCTTCGAGGCTGGTGCCACGCTCGATGTCACCGCGGCCACCTTGCTGCTGCCGGCCGAACTTTTCGCCGACACTTTCCAGCCGCTTAACACCAACCTCACCGCATTCGCCGGGCTCACGTCGGCAGCCGACCGGCTTCCATATTTTGCCGGAAGCGGGATGGCGGATCTCGCGGTGTTTACCGCCAACGGCAGAAAGCTCGTCGCGCTGGCCGGAAGTTTCTCGAATGTGTTCCCCTACTTCGACGGTTCAGGAAATGCGACCGTCTCGACCATTACCAGCCTCGGTCGAAACCTGCTGTCCAATACGACGCAGGCCATCATGCACACTACCTTGGGCTTGGTTCCGGGGACGAATGTTCAGGCATGGGATGCGGATCTGGACGCTTGGGCTCTGGTCAATCCGCTCAGCTACCTGACTGCTGCACAGATCGGCTCCGGCTACGTCTCCCTGACCGGCAGCTACAACGACCCGGCGTGGATTGTGACGCTCGGCAAGTCCAAGGTTGGTCTGGGCAATGTCGAAGATGTCGCCCTTTCGACGTGGGCCGGATCTTCGTCAATTACCACTCTCGGCAACATCACAACGGGCTCGGTCCCAGCGGCAAACGTCTCCGGTTTGGCTGCGGTGGCCACGTCTGGTCAGTATTCAGACCTGTCTGGCACGCCAACACTCGGGAGCGCGGCAGCCGCCGCGACTACTGACTTCGCCACGTCCGCGCAGGGCACGCTTGCCGACTCCGCGGTTCAGCCGGGCGATCTGGCAGACGTAGCATTCTCGGGGAGATACGACGACCTGCTGGACAAGCCTACTTTGGCCGTAGTTGCGACATCGGGGGCCTATTCTGACCTAAGCGGGACACCAACGCTGCCCAACACGTTTTCAACTATCTCCGTGAGCGGACAGGACAACGTGGTTGCCGACTCCACGGCCGACACCCTGACCCTTTTAGCCGGCTCAAACATCACGATCACCACCAACGCCGGCAGCGACAGCATCACGATTGCGGCAGCAGCCGGCGAAGGCGTAGATTGGGGCGCAATCGGTGGCGACCTGACCGACCAGCTTGACCTACAGGCGGCGCTTGATGACAAGCTCGACACAGACGGCAACGGCTCCGGCCTGACAGGTCTGACTTGGGGCCAGCTTGGGGGCACGCCTACAACCCTCGGCGGCTACGAGATCACGGATGCCGTTGCCAGCAACCGCACGCTCACGGCCGGCACTGGCATTGCCACGATTGGCGACCTGTCCGCCAACCGGACCATTGCTCTGAGCAGCGGCGCGATTGCGAGCTTGGCTTTGGCCGACTCCGCGGTTCAGCCGGGCTCGCTTGGGACGATGGCTTACGAGACGGCCGCGAATTATCTGACTACGTCTGCCGCGGCTTCGACTTACCAACCGCTCGACGCCGCGCTGACGGCCCTCGCTGCCGGCTCCGACTTTGTGCAGTTCACCGGTCCCGCCGGCACCGTGAAAACCTTCACGCTCCCCAACGCCGCCAGCACCATCCTCACCGACAACACGCCCGTCACTTCTGCTCAAGGCGGCACCGGCCTCGATAACTCCGCCCTCGCCGCCGACCGCTACCTCTACACCACCGACACCGGCACCTTCGCCAGCGACAGCATCACCGCCTTCGGCCGCAGCCTCCTCGACGATGCCGACGCTGTCGCGGCTCGCACCACGCTCGGCGCGACCACGGTGGGCGGCAACCTTTTCACCCTCGCCAACCCCTCGGCCGTCCGATTCATCCGCGTTAACGCCGACAACACCGTCACCGCCCGCAGCGACTCCGACTTCCGCACCGACATCGGCCTCGGCACGGGCGACTCCCCGGTCTTCAACGACCTCGCTCTTGCGGCCGGCCTGATCGTCAATGGTCCTGCTGGGATTGGCGCGAATAGAATCCGCCTCACGGGCTACGGAGGGGATGCGAACCGTGGCATTATTGTATTTAACGCATCAGACTTTGATAACTATATATTTTTTGAAGGGGCCGGGCTCTATACAAGAATCGCGGGCGCAGACCGAACCACGGTCACCGCCTCCGGCCTCAGCGTCAACGGGAGGGTAGCATCGATCTCATCCACCACCAGTCAAGGGTTATTCACCGGCTGGAACTCAAAGTCGGGCGCAAACTCCGAAAACGGTGAAATCCGGCTTGGTGGTGATGCCGCCGGCACCCGCGTGATGGCTGACGGAGCGAGCTCGGGAGGAACAGTCATCGAGGATTTATGGGACAACCCGTCATCGAGCATACTATTTCGACTGCGTGGATATGGAACTCCGTTAAATGGAATGCTCCTCACCACCACCGGCCTCTCGGTGACGGCGGCGCTGGGTGCCACCGGCAACGTGTGGGGTCAGTCGAGCAACGTCGATGTCACCACCGGCAGTGCCGACGGCTTTACCTTCTATTCGGCCGACAGCACCTTTCACTTTTCGCGCAACGCCGGCTCTGTTTTTGTCCGCCGCCGCACTTCCGACGGCAACTCGATGGCCTTCTACCGCGACACTACGCAGGTCGGCTCTATCTCCGTCACCACAACCGCGACGGCCTACAACACGGCCAGCGACGAGCGGCTCAAGACCAACATCCGCGAGGTGGACCATGCTCAAGTCCGCGCCATCATCGAAGCTATCGCCATCCGCGACTACGACTGGCGGGCCACCGGCGCGGCCGGCATCGGCCCCATCGCCCAAGAACTCGCCGCCACCCATCCCATGCTCGTCAAGCTCGGCGTCGTCACTCCAGGCGACAACCAAGCCGTGGACTACGCCGCGTGGCGCGCCCGCAAAGCCCGCGTAGATGCCCGCGCTGACCGCAACGCCGAGAAGCTCGCCGCGCACAAGACTGCGCTGGAGGCCCACGGTCTCGAAGTGCAGTCCATCCGCGCCGCCAACGAAGAGGCCGTCGAGACTTCGCCTGTTGGTGCACAAGTCGTCCCCGTGACTTACAGTCTTGCGAAGACCGTGGTATTAAAGTTACCCCCGCCGCCACCCGAGCCCATCCTCGAAACCCACCCCGAGGACGAGGAGCAGGACTTCGACCAGTGGCAGGTGGACTTCTCTAAACTCGTGCCACTGCTCCTCGACTACGCGCAGCAGGAGAGCCGCCGCCTCGACGCCCTCGACGCCCGCGTGGCTGCGCTGGAGTCATTACAGCCTGTCGGGCGCTAGCTACCCATTTAGCGCACGCTACAGACCCATTTCAAACATTACGCTCGGTTACGGTGGCACTGCCATCCTTCGGGCAGGCACGATGTTCGCTTGCCACTCCATCGTTCGCGGCGAAGGGTGCCCTGCGAAGCCTTGGCAAAGCAGGGCAAACACATGACATGAGCCCATGGAACTCCGGCGCAATGAGCCCGTAACATCATTTTTGCTCCATGCACTACGTTTACCTGATGGAGAGCACCGCCGGAGCAGAAAAGCGGTATATCGGCTATACCGACGACTTGCGTCAGCGAATCAAGGACCACAACTCCGGTAAAAATGTGAGCACTGCACCCCATCGCCCTTGGCAGTTAAAAACCTATCTGGCGTTTTCAAACAAGGCTCAGGCGCTCGCATTCGAGCGCTACCTGAAGTCAGGATCCGGACACGCGTTCGCGAACAAACGCCTGCGGTAAGTTCCCCTCGCCGCATATCTCGCCTTCCCCGATGCAGCCAAGGCCCTCGCCTTCGAGCAGTATCTGAAAAGCGGCTCCGGCCGAACCTTCGCCAAACGACACTTTTTCTAAGCCACACAACTGGTGCGCCGGCGGCAGCATCGCTCGTTCGCCTCTGACAGCGACCACCCACCTCTCACGCTTCCGTCAGCGTCCAGCGTTCTTTCTCCAGCGCGTGCTGCCATTTCATCGGGGAGAAATCACGGGAGAAGATGTGCCGCTGCAGGCCGAGGCCGTAAACCTCGCGGGTCAGTTTTTCGTGCTCGGCCCAAAAAACCTCCGCAGCGGCGCGGCGCGCGGCCGAGCCCTCCGGTGCGGCCAGCACGGCAAAGTGCTGCCGCATCATCCGCAGTTTCGACTCCCATTGCCGGAACCGCCAGTTCGTCGGGTCCGAAACAGGCAACAATGCGTCAAACTCCCGCTCCAGCCGCGCGACATCCGCATCGTAGGGGAAGCCCCACGCACGCAGCCACGCGGCCCACGCCGGCGCCCGGGCCCTATCCGCGCCCAGATAGTTGCGCGCATACGCCTGCAGGACCGCATCCGGGGTCGGCTGCAAACCGGCCGAGAGCTGGGCGAGCAGCGCCTTGTTCACATCGTCAAACACGCCTTCGGAATAAGCCATCCAGCCGGTGCAGCCGCGTTGCTTGAGGGCCTGCAGCGTGCGCTCGATGCGCGCGGCCGCGATCACCGGCCCAAGATGGCCATATAAATCCCGCGGCTCCGTGCCTTCGGCGTAGCCGATGTGGAAAAAAGCCTGCCGCTCGCAACCGCGCGGCAGCGGCACGTCGGCCACGTCGCTCTCGGTGTAGGGGATGTGCTGCGTGAGGCTCTTCACCCAGCCCGGCGCCTCGGCGTCGGCCCAGTCGGCAAAGAGCCGGTGCTCCTCCGCCGACCACCACCAGCCGATCATGCGCATCTCCACGCCCGGATGGTAACGCTCCGCGATCACGTGGATCTCGCGGCAGAGTCGTGCGAACGTGAGGATCCACGGGTTGCACTTTTCGCAGGCGCACCCGCCGAAATCATAGGGGCAAGCCGCCAGCGCTCGGAGCTTCACGCCCGTCTGGGCCAGGTCCCTGAACCAGTTCTCATGGTTGCGCAGGATGACATCGCGGCCGCGCGGCACCGATGGGCACACCAACTGCCCGAAAATGCGCTCCGACTTCGTCGCCTGCACGTCGGGCAGGCATTGTTCCTGAAACACAGTGTTTGGTGTAAGCACGAGCACACAAGGCAGCCCGAGCGACTGGGCGATGACGAAGTGCCGCTTCTTCGCGTCGCGCAGCACCCACCCGAGATCGTAATACGGCTTTACATACGGATCGCCGCAGTTCGCCGGGTCGAACCAGTCGGCGTATTCGTTGAACCCCCAGTCGCGCCACTCCGTGAGCCGGGCGCGAAACTCGTTGTCGCCCATGGATTCGTAGCTGTTGCCGAAATGGCCGGGCGCATAGAGCGTGCGGGTGGCGAAGGTCGGGCGGTCCATGCGGCACCCAGCGCAGCAGAACGCGGGGAAAATACAATCCGCCGGCTTTGGGTTCGACTCCCGGCGCGGCCGCAGCAAGGGAGAGACGCCCATGATCCCCTTCACCCCGCGCCCCTTGGAAAGGTTCATCGCCATCGACCACGCCTGCGGCTGGCCCAACCTCACCCTCCTGCCGGACGGCACTCTTGCCACCCTGATCTGGCCCGAGCCCTGCCACGGCCTCTGGGAAGGCGCCGCCGAATGCTGGACCAACACCGACGGCGGCCGCACTTGGAAAAAACGCGGCGTGCCCGTGCCGCACGCTCCCGGCACCAACCGGATGAATCTCTCCGCCGGACTCGCGGCGGACGGTGCGCTGGTCGCCCTCGTGTCCGGCTGGGCCGGCCGGCCGCCGCGGGGCACGCCCGCCCAACACGCCGGGCAGGCCATGCTGGAATCCGTGCCCGCCCGCTCCACCGACGGCGGCCGCACTTGGGCGCAATTTTCGCCCCCGGCGGCACCGGCCGGCGATGTGGGCTCGCGCTACAGCGAAGGCCCGCGGTTTTGCGACACGACCGGCGGTCCCGGCCTCGTGCCCTTCGGCGACATCTGGCCGCTGGGCGACGGATTGATCGGCACGCTGTTCTACACCAGCCGCGTGCATTTCTACGTGAGCACCGACGGCGGACGCTCGTGGACCCACCGCTCAACCTTCGGTGACCTTGACCGGCTCAACGAAACCACCTGGCTGCCCCTGCCCGACGGCCGGCTGCTGGCCGCCGCCCGCACCACCGGCGAGCATCAGCAACGCCTCGAACTCTATGCCTCCGCCGACGCCGGGCGCACGTGGGCCTTCGAGCAAACCCTCACCGGCCGCAACGAACACCCCGCCGCCCTCACCCTCCTGCACGACGGTGCCGTGCTGCTGACCTATGGCATCCGCACCGAACCGCTCTACGGTATCGGCGCCCGGTTGTCCCGCGACGGCGGCCGCACGTGGAGCGAACCGCGGGTGTTGGTCAACTTGGAAGGCTCAAATCCACCCCATGCCTCCGGCCCGACCTACCCTGACGGCGGTTATCCTACCACCGTGCAACTGGCCGACGGCACGCTGGTTACCGCCTACTACTCCAAAGGCGTGCCCGCCCACGCCCGCTACCATGTGGGCGTTCTCCGCTGGCGGCTGGATTGAACCGGGTCGGGATAATTTCTGCTCGTTAAAGCCGGCGGCATCCCTTTGGTTCTCCGCTCCATGGCCAAGAAAATTCCCTCCAAACCGCGCATCCTCACCACCACCGTCGGCTCCTACCCGGTGCCCGACTGGCTGGCCGCCCTGCCGAGCGAGCAGGCCGTGATTGACGCGACCCGCGTCGTTTTCGACATCCAGCGCCAGGCCGGCATCGACCTGCCGACCGACGGCGAACTCTACCGCTTCGACGTCAACCATCCCGACACGAACGGCATGATCGAGTATTTCATCCGCCCGATGGCCGGCATCTCCTCCGTCGTGGGCCGTTCGATCACCGAGGAGTTCTCGCGCCACCATCCGATGGGTTTCCGCCGCAAACCCGCCGGCGTTGTCACCGGCAAGCTCGGCGAGGGTTCGCTCAACCTGCTCGCCGACTGCCAGCGCGCCGCGGCCGTGGCCGGCGGCCCGTTCAAGTTCACCGTCACCAGCCCCTACATGCTGGCCCGCACGCTGCTCGACCACCACTACGGCAGTTTCGACAAGCTCACGATGGCCCTCGCCGAGGTGCTCGCCGCCCAGATGCCCGGCCTGCCCGCCCCCTGCATCCAGGTGGACGAGGCCAACATCCCCGGCAACCCCGAGGATGCCCCGCTCGCCGCCGCCTCCATGAACGTTGTCCTCGACCAGATTGAGGGCGAGCGCGCCGTCCACTTCTGCTTCGGCAACTACGGCGGCCAGACCATCCAGAAGGGCAACTGGCAGAAGCTCGTCGATTTCCTCAACGCGCTGCACTGCGACCACCTCGTCCTCGAGCTCGCCCACCGCCCGAAGAGCGACCTCGATGCCCTCAAGCACATCGACAAGAAGATCACCCTCGGCATCGGCGTGGTGGACATCAAGGTGAACCACATCGAGACCGCCGACGAAATCGCCGCCCGCATCGAGGCGGTCGAGAAGAAGGTCGGCGAAGGCCGCGTGCGCTGGGTCCACCCCGACTGCGGCTTCTGGATGCTCAAGCGCTCGGTCTCCGACCGCAAGATCGAGGCGCTCGTCGCCGGCCGCGACAAGTATCTCGGGCTGTAATTCACAGAGCGGGAACTCCCCCGATGCAGTTTCCAGCCGCACCCATCCGGGTGCGGCTTTTTCATGACCGCCCCAGAGATTAAAAATCCCGTGCATTTGTGCGTTGGCAGCCTATATTACCGGCATGGTCACCGCCCTCGTGCTCATCCTGCTCGCCGCCGCCTACCGGATCTTCGCCGCCTGGGAGCCGTCGCTCGTGAACTTTTCGCCGCTCATGGCCCTCGCCTTCTGCGGCGCCGTTTATTTTCGCAGCCGCGCGCTGTGGCTCGTGCCCTTCGCCGCGCTCACGCTGTCCGACCTGTATCTGAACCACTACTACGCGACGCAGTTCGGTTATGAATGGACGGCAGGAGGCGCGCTGGTGCGCACCGCCTGCTTTGCCGCGGCGCTCGGGCTCGGCTGGTTGGTGGCGCAACGCAAGAACTGGCTCAACCTCTTCTCCGGTGCCCTCGGCGGCGCGCTGCTTTTCTACCTCGTCACCAACACCGCTTCCTGGGCGGGCGACGCGCTTTATGCGAAAACCGCCGCCGGCTGGTGGCAGGCGCTGACCGTGGGCCACCCGCAGTTTCCGCCCACGCTGGTGTTCTTTCGCAACTCGCTCGTGAGCGACCTGCTGTTCACCGGTCTCTTTGCGTTGACGATGGAATACGCCGCCCTGCGCCGGCAGCAGCCCAGCCTCCTCCAGCCCGCGCGGGCCTGAAAAGCGGGCGCGACCTCAGAGCAGGTCGGCCGCGAGTTCGGCGAGCTTGGAGCGCTCGCCCTTGGTGAGTTTCACGTGCGCCGCGAGGCCCTGGCCCTTCATGCGGTTGTGCGCATAAACGAGCCCGTTGCTGCGCGAGTCCACGTAGGGGTTGTCGATCTGCGCCGGGTCGCCGATGAGCACGATCTTTGAGCCTTCGGAAATGCGAGTGAGCACGGTCTTCACTTCGTGCGGCGTGAGCTGCTGCGCCTCGTCGAGGATGAAGAAACGGCGCGCGATCGAGCGGCCGCGGATGAAGGCCAGCGCCTCGATCTCCACGAGCCCGCTGCGCAGGAGCCGTTCGTAGGGCTTGACGGGCACGCCGCTGCCATGGCCACCGCCGCTGTGCCCGGCATGGCTGGGTTGCGGCGCGGTCATCTGCGCGATGAACTGGTCGTCGCGCTGCTTGTTTTTCTTCTTCGAGACTTTCTTCGCGGCAAACTGCGGCTCCTTCAGCGGCTTCGAGGGGATGAGCACCTCCAGCGCATCGTAGTAGGGCTGGAGCCACGGCTTCATCTTTTCCTCCAGCGTGCCGGGCAGGAAGCCGATGTCCTTGCCCAGCGCCATCACCGGGCGGGAGATGGACACGCCGTCGTAGCGCGAGTGGTCGTCCTGCGTCTGGTGCAGCGCGCAGCCGATGGAGAGCAGCGTCTTGCCCGTGCCCGCTTTGCCGAAACACGTGAGCATCTGGATGCTGTCGTCAAGGAGTGCATCCATCAGGAACTGCTGCTCGAGGTTGCGTGCCCGCACGGGAATGCCGCCGGGGGCTTTCACGAAATCGGGCAGCTTCAACCGGCGCACCACCCCGTCCCCGTAATGGCGGGCGGGCATCGTCTTGCCTTCGTCGGAGCGCAGCAGGACGTATTCGTTGAGGTAAAGCGGCTTGGCGACGGCCTCATCAAGCTCGTAGGCGCCCTCGGAGCAGAACCGTTGCAACTCGTAGATGCTCAGCGGAATCTCGCGGTAGCTCGCCTCCTCGTCCACCTCGGGCACCTTGTCGTTGAGGTAGTCCTCGCTCTCCAGACCGACGGCGCGGGCCTTGAGCTGCACGTTCACGTCCTTCGTCACCAAGATCGTCGGCGGCGGAAACTGCTCCTGCACAAAGAGCGCGGCGGCGATGATGCGGTTGTCCTTCTTGCCGAGGTCGGGCAGGATGGCCCGCAGCCGGACCATCGCAGGGGAGGTGCGCGCCGGGTCAACGAGATAGGGGTTGATAATGATGGAGAGCGTGCCGCCGTTGGGCAGCTCGACGCCTTCGTGCATGGCGTGGGAGTCGGGCAGCAGCTCCTGCAGGATGCGGTGAACCCGACGGGCGCTGCGGCCCCGCTCGGTGGACTGCTCGCCCTTGATGGCGTCCAGCTCCTCGAGGACCTCGACCGGAATCGCGAGATTGTTCTCCTCGAACTTGTAGATTGATTGCGGATCGTGGAGCAAAACATTCGTGTCGAGCACGAAGGTTTTCACCTTGGCCGAAGTTCGTATCCGCGAGACTGGGGCTGTGACCCCGCGCAGGTTTTCCATCGGTGAGTATCTTGTGAACAACCCTGCACATTCCGTGCCTGTTGTCGATAATGGAGTTAAATCATCCGGAAAAAGTTTCGTGGCTGTCACGCATCGGCGCCCAAGGCGGCGGGTTGAAAATGTGGCGGGCCGCCCACCCCTGGGCGACCCGCCTTTGCTTTCTGGTTACCCCAAAATCCCCCGCTAGGCGGAGGCGAAGCAATCTGCCGGGGTCAGACGCGGCCCGGCCCCAAAAGTTTCATAGAATCTGCGGCCCCGCGTCCGCAACCCCGCCATTGGCCGGTTTTCGCTTCGGCCGGGGCGGGGTCCAGAGGCGGATGAGGTATTCGGCGAGGTTGCGCATACTGGTGCGTTGCCGGCCCTCGCGCTGCACCGCCTCGCGGAAAGCCGCCACGACCTCGCTCCGCTCCAGATAATACCGCCACAACTCCCCCTGCAGCCCGGCCGCCGCCACCTGGTCGTCCGGGGCGCTTTTCGCGGCCGCGCGAACCTTGGTCTCCCAGTGCTGTCTCTCGTCCGGATGCTGCCGGAGATAGTCGAAAATCATTTGCTCGGCGCGGTTGAGGCTCATCCGGCCGGGATGCTGCCGGCCGCGCGCATCGCCTCAATGGCAAAACCGGGCCGGCCACCCTGACATTGCATTTTTTCGCCGTCCGGTGTTACTCTCGCTCCGCAACCCAGCCTCAACCCCCGCGATTCCCATGTGGCAAAAACTCAAAGAACAGATTCCCACCATCATCCTGACCGCGATCCTCATCGTGGCCGCCGCCTACTGGATCCACACCAAGACGGTGGTGGACATGGCGGCCAAGCAGCAGTCCCAGCTTGACCCGCTGCGCGTGCAGAACGAGGCGCTGCGCGCCGCCTCCGAGGACAACCGCCGTCAGATCGAGGCCATGGACCGCCTCCTCAAGGACGCCATCACCAAGCGCTCCGCCGACGTGTTCATGACCGACGAGGAGATCGCCAAGCTCAACGAGGAGAGGGTCAACCAGCTGGCCGAGGCCATCGCCCGCCGCGTCCAGCCTTTCAACACTCTGCCCACCACGCCCGAGGAGGCCGAGGCCATGCAAAATGAGCAGGTGGACAAAGTCTCCGAGCGCATGGCCCAGCGCATCCAACCGATCCTCGCCGAGATGTCCCAGGACCAGAATCTCACCCGCGAATCCATCGCCGCCTACAGCCAGAAGATTTCCGACCAGCTCGGCATCGTGCTGACCTCGGAACTCGCCAAGAACCAGCAGTTGAACAACAATCTGCAGGCCACCCAGGCCGTCGCCCAGGACGCGCTCAAGATCTCGCACGAGACGACCGCGCTTTATCTCAGCACCCTCAAGGACCAGGGCCTGCTCACGCGGCTGCTCACCCTGCCCGCCAACGTGGTCCGCGACGTCGCCAGCCTCAGCATCGTGGAAAAACGCGACAAGGACAAGATCGCCCAGGAGCTGGTGGACAAGATGACCGAAATCGAAAAGCGCCTCGCCGAGATCCAAGCCCAGCAGCCCACCCGCTGAGTTTGCTCCGCCCCTTTCACGCCGCACTCCCGGGTGCGGCGTTTTTTATGCCCGCCGGCGGGAGTCCGCGCTCAGCGGATGTGATAAAACGGATTCGGCAACTTGAAGGTTTTCTCCGCGTAACCGCCCAGCAGATCGCTCTGCTGGTCACCGAGGTTGGCGATGATCACGTAGCCCTCCTGGGTCAGCCGCTTGCGCACGCCGACCTTGAAATCGCGCGCCGTGCCGCGGTGGTCGGCAGGCTTGTAGTGGATCTGCGCCCACGTCTCGTAACCCACCTCGCGGAGGTTGCGCTCGGTGCCGGGCGCATCCGAGGGCTTGCGGCCGGTGATGAAGATGATCTCCAGACCCAGCCGCACCGCCGTGTCGTAAACCGTCTGCACCGGGATGATGGCTTTGGCCTGTCCCGTCGCCACCCACTCGTCCCAAAGATTGGGCACGTAGCCAAAGTCCATCGCCTGCATGTGCGCCAGATTGGTGAGCGCGGTCTCATCGATGTCGAACACCACCGCCAGCTTCGTGCCCTCCTTGGCCCCCCGCGCCGCCCGCCGGATGATGTGCCGGTTGGCCTCCAGCGCCACCTTCACAATCTCGCGGCCATAGGCCCCGGATTCCACATAGGCCAAAACCTCGCGCTTGGCGGTTGAGAGATTGGTCGGCTCGGGTGCTGACCAGACCGGGGTCGCGACCAGCAAGGCCAGACCCAACAGCAACACCCGGGGTAAAGTGCGTTTCATCATGGGGAACGACCATGCGAGCCATCGGGAAAAACTCAACCGGTTTGCACCGGTATGGGCACCGTCCGTTCCGTGCGCACGGAACGCCCTACCTCTGTGTCGGTCAGCTTCACCTGCCGGCTCCAAGCGGCGTCATCTCTCCAATCAGGCCTACCGTTCGAGATCCGGATACCCAGTAAGTGTATTTACGTAATACTCTCTTATTTATGGACATGAAACGGAACAGTCGTCCCTTTGATAGGTAATTAACCCTAATTTTTACTTTATAGCTTCCGCCAACTGATACTCCCAAGCGCCATGCCACCGTCATCACCCACGCCTGACACTCCTTCGCCCGGACGGGATCATTGGGTCTTGGTCGTGGACGACGAGGCTCCCGTGCGCACGCTCCTCACCGAGGCGCTGGGCCATTTCGAATGCGAAGTGCTGGCGGCGGCGACGGCCGAGGCCGGTTTGGAAATCATCGCCTCGCGGCCGACGGAGCCCCTGCTGGTGCTGGCCGATGTGGTCATGCCGGGGATGGACGGGCTCACGTTCGCCCGCCGGCTGCATGAGCGGCTCCGCCACGGCCGGATCGTGCTCATGAGCGGCCATCTGGCGGACACCTCCTGGTGGCCGACCGACCTCCGCGAGCTCGCCTTCCTGCCAAAACCGTTCGCGCTGGCCAGCCTCCGGCTCCTCGTCGAGGAAGCGCTGCTCAACTACCCCGCCACCCGATGAACATGGAGATCAATCTCCTGCTGACGGCGAAGCCGCTGCGCCTCGCCCCGCAGCTCAACCTCGGCGGCGAGGCGGGCGGCGTGCTCACGGTGAAGAACATCAGCGAACGCACCTACCTGCAGGTGACGTCCCGCCAATGGCGCGTGCTGCAGTTTTTCCGGGAAACGCAGACGGTGCCGCACCTGCTCGAGACCCTGCTCGACCAGCGCCTCTGCCCCGCCCTCGGCGAACTTTACGAACTCGTGCTGAAAGCCGTGCGCGCCCGCATCCTGGTGGAGCCCGGGCACGTCCCCGCCGCGATGCCGGCGGTCAACTGGGGCTTCACCCTGCGGCCCGCCAAGCTGCGCCATGCCCTCGGCACGCTGCTGGCCCTCGGCCTCGGCCTCACGCTCGCGCTGCACCCCGAGCTGCCGCCGTCCTGGTTCGATGCGGTGCTCAGCCTCGCGCTGCTGGCGATCACGCTCGTCGCCGGCGGCGCCCTCGCCGCCTCGCTCGTCCGCGGCGCCGGTGGTGAAGTTTACCTCGGCCGCTACTGGCAGCCGGACACCTCCGATCTCATCCTGCTGACGCCGCGGGAACAACGCGTCGTGCTCGCCGCCCCGATCGCGTTGCTGGCCGCCGTCACCGGTTTCCTCGCCTGGCACCGGGCCGAGTGGAGCCTCTTCCCCCTCATCGGCCTGCTCGTGTCACTGCGGCCGATTTTCCGCGGCCCGATCAGCCGGATGATCTGGTGCGGCGCCTCGCCCCGGCTCAGCGACGTGGCCCACGATTTCATTTTCCCGCTGAACCGCACGCCGCGCGAACGCTGGCGGCTCCTGAAATTCGGCCTGCGCCACCGCGCGACCTGGAAGGAAATCGGCTACGGCTTCGTCTGGACCCTCGCGCTCGGCCACTTCGTCGGCGTGCTCACCGACGAGCCGCCGTGGACGCTCACCTTCTGGGCAACCCGCGGCCCCTGGCTCTTCCTCGCCGTGCTCGGCGCGCTCTGCCTGCTCGGCGTGGCTTACCTCGGCTCCGAGGCGGGCCTCTACCTGCGCGAGCGCGCCATCGCCCGCCACAACACGCTGCGCGAGTGGCACCGCCGTTGGTTTCGCCGCCCGGCCGCGCCCGCCGCGGACGACCGGCTGCGCGCCGTCCTGCGTTCGCCGCTGCTGCGCCAGTTCCCGCCGCCCGAGCAGGCCGCCCTCGCCGCGCTGCTCGAGCCGCACACCGCGGGCCCGTGGCGCGTGCTGCATGATTTCGGGGCGCCGGTCTCCCACGTGTCGCTCATTCTCTCCGGCAAGGTTGGCGTTTACCGGCAGCTTCCCTCCGGTCGCCGCACGCTCGTGCAGACCCTGTGCGAGGATGACCTGGTGGGCCTGCACGCCGCCGCCGATCCGCAGTTCCCGCGCTTCCTCTACCGCACGCTCACGCCCGTCGTGCTCCTGCGGCTCGACTGGGCGCAGGCCGAGGCCCTCATCGTCCGGCGCGTGGCCAACAGCCGGCTCTCCACCCTCGTCCACAAGCTGCCCTTCCTCAGCCGCATCAGCCTCTGCCAAAACTGGCACGTGCAGGCCATCCAGCGCTTCGCCGAGCTTTCGACCGTCCACAGCTACCAGGCCGACGACACGATGCTCCTCGAGGGCAGCTTCAACGAAAACTTCTTCATCGTGTTTGAAGGCGACGCCCGCATCCACCGCCAGGGCCGGCCCGTCGGCAAAGTGTCGGGCGGAGCGTTCTTCGGCGAGATCGGCCTGCTGCAGAACAGCAACGCGACCGCCTCCGTGATCGCCAACGCCGGCACGCGGGTGCTCGCCATCCAGCGCCGCGAGTTCCTGCGCTTCGTCGCCCACAACTACTCCGTCGCCCTGGAGCTGGAGCGCGTGAGCTCGGAGCGGCTGGGCCGCCCCATCTTCCCGATGCGCGAGGGCGACTTCCGCAGCACCTGAGGTCACACGCTCCGGCGGCGGCACAGATGCCCGAGCGCCAGCCCGAGGCCGGCGGCATACGGCAGCCACGTCCACCCCGGGGAGTCCACCGCGCCGCACCACTCCGGGCCGGCCAGCGCCACCCCGAGCCCCGTCCACGCCCAGAAGCACCCCAAGCACTTCGGCGCGGCGAACAACGCCAGTGCCGCGGGCAGCCGCCGGCGCCAATCAGCTCCGGCGGCGGGCATGGCGGTAGCGGTCGTGGTGGCGCACCCACTCCATGCCGTAGTCGAATTTTGCCTCATCCCGGCCCTTGGGCACGAGGTCGAGCAGGTGATAGGTGCCCATCGCGACCTCCACGCCGCGGCCATACGTCGAATAGGTATGGTAAACCGCGCCGGTCTCGTCGCGGGCAAATACGCTGATGCCCGGCGCCTCCTCGTAGGGAAACGGCCGCAGCGCGTAGTTGTAGCGCACCGGTCCCTGCGCCACCGCCGCGGGATCGAAGGACACATGGAAATCCTCGTTGAAGCCGGTGCCCGCCGCGGAAACCCAGTTCACGTCCCAACCCATGCGCTTTTTGAAAGGCAGAATCTCGGCCAGCGGCGCGCGGGAGACGACGGCAAAGCTCACGTCCCGCGCGGCCAGGTGCACCGGCGTCGCGCTGAGGTGGTCCAGCATGTAGGAGCAGCTCTTGCAGCCTTCCTCCCAGCCCGCGCCGAGCATGAAGTGCTGCACGACCAGCTGGCTGCGGCCGGCAAAGAGCCCGGCAAGCGACACGCGGCCCTTCGGCGAATCGAAGACGTAGTCCTTCCCGATCTTCACCCAGGGCAATTCGCGCCGGCGGGCGGCGAGGGCGTCGCCGCGGCGTTGGTGGGCTTTTTCCGCGCGGAGCAGTTGGCGGCGGGCCGTGAGCCACGCCGCGGGCGTGGCGGTGCGGGGTTTGGTTGGTGATTTGGCAGGCATGGTGATGATCAGGGATTGGCTTTACCGTGGACGATCTTCGCGTAGTCGGCCTTGAGCCGGCTCATCACCGACCACAGCGGCGGCTGCGGTGCGCCGCTGAGCAGCGCGATGAGGTGGTCGGTGTGGATGTGCCAGCCCGAGGCAAAGCTGTGGAGATCCGGCAGGTCCTCGCCCTTGGCGCGGTGCGTCAGCACGAGCCGCACCTGGTCGCCTTCCGGCGTGAGCTCGATCGTCACCTCCGAGTCCGGCCCGCCGAAGGTGTGCACCAGCAGGCGCGGCGGTTCACAGCGGAGCACGACGCCCTCGAAGTCCACCCCCGGATCATGCACGTGCTTGTATTCGTCCGGCGGCGTCTCGTGCGGCGCGAGGTTCTTGTGGTGCATCTTGAACTCGATGCGGCCGCCCGCGCGCTGCTCCACGCTGCCGCCGCAGATCCAGCGGGCGCGTTTGGCGGGGTCGGTGAGATAATCCCACACCCGCTCGATGGGGCCGGGCAGAAGGCGCACCAGGCGGACCTCGCCGGGCGCGATCAGTTTGCCGTGCTCGTTGTTGTTTTGCTTCATGGTTTGGATTTTTTGGCGCGGGCGTCCTCGGCCCGCAGCTCGCGCTCCAGCGCGTCGAGCCGGCGCGACCAGAAGGCGCGGGTTTTCTCCAGCCACGCCCCGATCGCATCGAGGCCGGCGGGGTTGAGCGATTGGATGCGCGACTGGCCCTCGGCCCGGGTCACCACGAGCCCGGCCTCGCGGAGCACGTTCAGGTGCTGCGAGATCGCCGGCGCGCTCACGTCGAACTCCTCCACCAGCTCGCCGGTCGTGCGCTCGCGCTGCGCCAGCAGTTCGACGATGCGGCGGCGGGTGGGATCGGCGAGGGCTTCCAGACTCAGCATGCGGCCATTAATTAAGTATAAACTTAATTAAGCAAGAACTAAAATGAATCCCATCCGGAATTTTCCGGAACCCCGCATCCGCTCGCGCGGTCTCAGGATGCAACATCCTGCCGCCACCCCGCTGAAAGGAGTCCCATGAATACCCGCCCTCGCGCTGGAAACCTCCAAACGCCCGGGCGGTTTTTTTGCGCCCGGCCCGCCGCGGCCGCGGTCCCCGACGCCCGACTTTTGCGTCCCCGGCCTGTGCCGGGCTCTGTTTGCCGAATCCGCCCCTCCGGCGTTTGCCGCGCCGGGCTTTCCCAGCCTCAACCCCTCCCGTTGCCATGAAAACACGTCTGGTCACCGGTATCGTCATCTCGGCCCTCGTTCACGCGGGTCTGTTCGGCACCTCCCTGCTCGGCCGCAAAGCCACCACCTCCGACACCCTGCCGGTCGCGCCGACCGATCCGATCCGCCCGGATCAAATCATCGTCGAACCGCTCGATCCGGAGCCCGTGGTCGATCCCGATGCGACTGCGCCCGACGATCCCCCGCCCGTCCTGCCGCCCCGGACACCGGACCGGCCGGAGGCGCCTGAACCGCACCGCTTCACCCAGGAGGCCCAACGGCCGTCCCCGGCGGGCGACTTCGACATGCGCAACCTCACCCACATCCCGACCGGCCCCATCGGGGAAATTCCCCGCGGCGCGAAGATCTTCGACGTGGGGGAACTCAAGCAAAAGCCCGCGCCCCGCATCCAGGTGGCGCCCCGCCACCCGTTCGACCTGCGACAGGCCGGCATCGAGGGCGAGGTCGTTGTCGAGTTCATCGTGGATGCCGACGGCCGCGTGCAAAACGCCTTCGTCGTGCGCTCCACCCACCGCAGCTTCGAGGCCCCCGCGCTCCAAGCCATCGCCCAATGGCGCTTCAACCCCGGCCGGCTGGAAGGCCGCGCGGTCAGCACCCGGCGGGTCCAACAAGTGTTCACCTTCACCCTCAACCAATAAACCCCGGTCCGGGCGCCGCCCCGCCGCATCCGTCGCGGATGCGGGGCGGGCGGCGGTGAAGGTGTCCGCAGAATTTGATTCAAGCGCGGGCCGGGGCCGCCTACCGTGGCCGGCATGGAAACCCCCGCCTGGCACGATCTCCCCGACGAGCTGCTGCTGGACCGGAAGATTTCCAGCCTCGGCCTGCAGTTGCCGGGCACCCCGCTGGAGCCGCTGGTGCAGCAGCTCCACGCCGAGCTTTCCGCCAAGGGCCTCACGTTCCACCCGCCCTGCCATGTCGGCGACGAATGGTTCGTGCCGGTCGGCATCCCCGCCATCTTCGTGCCGTTCTTTCTCGTGCACGAGCGGCTGCGCCGGCTGGAGCGCACGCTGATGCTCGAGGTCGAGGGCGAGAGCCCGGAGTGGTTCATGCGGCTCATCCGGCACGAGGCGGCGCACGCCTACGCCTACGCCTACCAGCTTCCGCGCAAGCAGAAATGGCAGCGGCTCTTCGGCAAGACCTCCGCCGACGACACCCCGCAGTTCTACCGGCCGCGGCCCTACAGCCACTCCTACGTCGTGCACCTCGACGACTGGTATGCGCAGAGCCACCCCGACGAGGATTTTGCCGAGACCTTCGCCGTCTGGCTCACGCCCGGCCTCGACTGGCGCACGCGCTACGCCGGCTGGAAGGCCCTGCAAAAACTCGAATACGTGGACGAGCTCATGCGCTCCCTCGCCGGCCGCCCGCCGCCCTACCAGCCCGGCTACCGCGAGAAAGACTTCAACTGCCTCAACCAAAAGCTGAAGACCTACTACGCCCGGAAGCGGAAGCAGCACGAGGACACCTACCCCGACTTCTACGACCGCGACCTCCGCCAGCTCTTCGCCGGCCCGCCCGAGGCCGGCCCCGCGCTCAAAGCCTCCACCTGGCTGCGCACCCGCCGGCGCACGCTCATGGACGCCGTGTGCGAGGCCACCAACGAGAAAAAATACCGCGTCCACAAGCTCCTCGCCCGCCTCATCGACCGCTGCGACGCGCTCGACCTGCACCTCGTCCCCGCCCAGCCCGCGCCCGACATGCCGGTCGCCGCCTACCTCACCACGCTCGTGATGAACTACCTGTTCACCGGCAAATTCAAACGCACCAAGTAAGCCATGCCGAAAAAACTCAAGGTCCTCGCCCTCTTCGACGCCGTGCGTCCCGTGACGCTCGACCAGGACCTCTCGCCCGAACTCAAAACCGCCGACTGGAAGACCGAGGCCGCCGTGCTTGCCGCGCTCGACACACTCGGCCACCAGCACGAGCAGCTCGCGCTCTTCGACGACCTCGACCTCCTGCGCCAGAAACTGCAGACCTTCACGCCCGACGTCATCTTCAACCTCGCCGACCAGTTCCGCAACAACCGCGCCTTCGACCAGCACATCGTCGCGTTCCTCGCGATGCACGACATCCCCTTCACCGGCTGCGGCTCCACCGGGCTCACCCTCTGCAAGCACAAGGGCATCTCCAAGAAAATCCTCAGCTACCACCGCATCCACACGCCGCGCTTCGTGATCATCCCTCGCGGCCGCCGCATCGCCCGCCCGAAGCACCTGCACTTCCCCCTCCTCGTGAAACCGCTCAAGGAGGAGGCCTCCTACGGCATCTCGCAGGCCTCCTTCGTCGAGACCGACGACCAGTTCCGCGAACGCGTCGCCTTCCTCCACGAGAGCAACGGCGGCAACGACGTCATCGCCGAGGAATACATCGAGGGCCGCGAGCTCTACGTCAGCCTTATCGGCAACCACCGCCTCCAGGTGTTTCCCATCCGCGAGCTCGTCTTCCGCGAGGTCCCGCCCGACGAGCCGAAGATCGCTACCTACAAGGCCAAGTGGGACGAGGCCTACCGCCAGCGCTGGGGCCTGGAGAACCGGTTCGCCGAGAATCTCGATCCCGCCCTCGTGCGCCACATCGAGAATGTCTGCAAACGCATCTACCACCTGCTCACCATCGACGGCTACGCCCGCATCGACCTCCGCCTCAACGCGCAGAACGAGCTCTACTTCATCGAGGCCAACCCCAACCCCGCCCTCGCGCCCGACGAGGACTTCGCCCAGTCCGCGCTCAAGGCCGGCATCGCCTATCCCCAGCTCATCGACCGCATCACCCGCCTCGGGATGAAGACGGTGCGGGATTAGAAGCGGTAAGCTATAAGCTTTAAGCGATAAGCCCGCCGCCGCAGCCCGGTGGCGCGGCAGCGCCGGTAGGGTCCGCTCTTCCGCCGTCGCCAAGGCTATGGCGGACAGACCGATCGGACCGCCCTCTGTCTCCCGACTTCCGCCTGAGTTTGGGCTTAAGAGAAATCACGGAGCAGGCGCTCGTAGTCGCGATGGTCACCGATCCAAAACCACACGAAACCTTCGTCGTCCTGCACCGCCAGCGCGCGGATGCCACGGTTCACGCGGGCTGACCACACCCGACCGGTCTGCTTAAAATGCAGCGAAGGATGATGGGGATCTGCTTTCAGCAGCTTAAACTGCTTGTCGGCCTGGGCCTGCAATTCCGGGCTCAGCTTGTCGTAGGCAGCCCAGAAGCGACTGGTCGCCCGGTGCTTCACAGCGGCCTGGTGCGACCGGCGCGAACCTCGCGAAGGGCTTCGTCGGCCAGCGAGTCCAGCTTGCCGCCGGCCGCATCGCGGGCGATGTCGCGGTCAAACAGCCAAGCCCGCAGTTCGGCCACCTCTTCGTCGCCGAGACGCTCAATGGCCTGCTCGATTTCCTGCACGGTGCTCATGCAGACAAGCTACCCGGGCACCGCACAGATTCAACCCGGAACTGCCCTCCGCCATAAGCCCTCTGACTTCTGCTGCTGGCCTCTGACCCGCTTCCGTCGCTTACAGCCCGCCGTAGGCGGATAAACTTACCGCTTATTGCTTATCGCATACCGCTTTCTGCCCTCTGCAATCCGCTCTTTGACTTCCGCCGCCCGCGATCTTGGTGTAAAAACCAAATTGGGAAATCCACTACGAATCGCGGTCACACGGGATCACCCCAAAAATCGCTGCTCACCGGTAAATTTCGCGCCGATGCCCCAAGGCGAGGAGATGAATTTCGTTCCTCGCGACATCGAACGTATAAATGATCCGCCAGTCGCCTACACGCAGACGAAAGCGATTGCCTCCGGCCATGCGGTAGTGAGGAAACGTTCCAAGCCGACCTCCCATCTCATCCAGCTGCGCCTCGATCCGTTGGCGCAGATCATCCGGCAGTTTGAGAAAAACCTCATCGAACGCTGAATAGTAGATCTGCAGCGCCCGGCTCATGGGCCTTTGTCAGGGGCGGGTGCGTGGACGCAACCCGGCGCCCATCTCGGTCTCGGAGCGCACGATGCCGGCCTCAAAGGCTGCGGTCATTTCCAGCCGATCCTCAAGCTGCTGTTCGAGCCAGTCACGCACCTGCCGCATTTCTTCGGGCGAGAGACGGCTGAGCGCTGACTCGATTTCCTGCACGGTGCTCATGCGGGCAAACTACCCAAGCACCGCACAGATTCAACCCGGAACTGCCCTCTGCCCGCATATCGCCCTCAGCCGGCAGGGTCCGACTCACCAGAGGCGCGCAAGTCCTTGTGCGCCTCCGGCGCATCCAGCGGACCGCCCCCTGTCGCCGCTTAAAGCTTATCGCTTAGCGCATACCGCTTATCGCTTACCCCTTACCACTCCCCGCGCTTGCCTGCCGCTCGCCGCTCCTCTCAGCATCCCCGCCGTGAAACTGGAGCACACCCTGGCGGGGTTGGAAGCGCGGCTGACTCCTCACGGATCCGGTCGCTGGGGCGGCGCCGCCTTTCTCGGCCTGTGGCTGTGCTTCTGGATGCTCGGCGAGGTGCTCGTCGGGTGGATTCTCCTCGCCGGCGGCTGGTCGCTCATCACCGGCGAGCCGCCCGGCCCCGGCCGCGAACCGCTCGCAGTCGGACCCTCCCTCTTCGCCGGCGTGTTCATGCTCGCGTGGCTGGCCTTCTGGACTCTCGGCGGACTCATGGCCTGGCACGAATTCTTCCGGCTCGTGTGGAGCGGCGACCGCCTGCTCGCGCGGACCGACGGCCTCGAAGTCGTCAACCGCATCGGCCCCTTCACCTCCCGGCGCTGGCTGCCGCGCGAAACCCTCCGCCGGTTTTTCCGCGTTGAAACGCAACCGGCGGTGCAGGCCGAGACGGACGCCGGTCTCGTCGAGCTGACCCGCAACGGCACCCCGGCGGAGAAGGACCAGCTCATCGCGACCCTGACCGCAGAACTCCGCCTGCCCGATCCAGCCCGCCTGCCGCCGCTGCTGCCGGCCGACTGGCGCGAGGTGCGCTCGCCGGAAGGCGACCCGGTGCTGGTGAAAAACCCCGCGCCCCGCCGAACCGCCGCGCGCGTCATGTGGCTCATCGCCCTGCCGCTCACGTGGGCCGCCCTCACCTTGGTGCGCGAGGCCTGGAGCAACCTCAACCTCGGGGCGGCCGCGGCCATCCTTGCGGCCGTCGCGGGCTTCGCCCTGTGGGGCGCCGTCCGGCTCACCTGGACGCGGGACGAATGGCGGTTGGAGCAAAACCAACTCGTCGCCCAAAAGCGCACCGGCCAGCGCCGCCGCGAACAATTCACCGGCACCCGCCTGCGGCTGACCGAGAGCCGCGATAGCGACGGCGACCCCTGGTTTCAGCTCGACGCGCTCGATGCGGCGGACAAACCGCGCAAGCTCTGCGCCGTCGCGCACGATCCCACCGAACCGCGCCGGCTCGGTCATTGGCTCGCCGCGCGCACCGGCCTGCCCTTCGAGGACCGCTGCACGGCCGAGGAACGCGCCCGCGCCAAGGCCGAACAGGAAGCCGTGCTCGCCGAGCAACGCCGCCTCGTCCGCGAATGGATCGGCGACTGGGTCCGCTCGCTCCCCGGCTTCGGCGGGAAACGGGAGCGATGAGCGGCGGTGGACTGTAAGCGCTCAGCATTAAGCCTTAAGCTTTCTGAATTCTGCCCTCTGACCTCTAGCCTCTAGCTCTGCATCCCTCCGCCGCTTACAGCCCGCCGTAGGCGGATAAACTTACCGCTCTCAGCAATCATCCGCCCTCTGACTTCTGTCCTCTGATCTCTAGCCTCTGACCTCCGTCCCCTCTGCCGCTTACCGCTTAAAGCTTATCGCTTACCGCTTCGCGCGCCTCCACTCCCCCCGCCGCCGCGGTGTAGGCCTGGTGCAATTGAAAAGTCTGGTGCGCGCCGAGCTTTTGTCCGAGCTGCGCAAACAGGTAGAGCAGCAGCGCCGCCACCGCCATCGTCCCGCAGATCCACAGGCCCCAGGCCGTCTGCCCCAGCCGCCACTGCACGAAGCCAAAGATCCCGGCAAACATCCCGAGCATGCCCGACCCGATGTAGCCGTAGAGAAAGACCGACCACACCTCGATCTCCGGCCCGTAGATGCCGGCGACCCGCGTGCCGCCGCCCGGCGCGGGCTCCACGCCGAGCATCAGCCGCGGCGACCAGTAACGGCGCTCCGCATCGGGAAAATGCATCCCGATGAACCCCGCCCCCGGATGGATCTCCAGCGTCGGAGCCTGCGCCGCCAGTCCGCGCAACAGCGCGGCGTGCACGACCGCCGGCGGCGCGGCAAAATTCTCCTCGAAACGCGGCCGGACACGGAAACTGCTGAGCGGAGCGGGTTGGGACATAAGCAAGACGTCGGAAGGCAGAAGTCGGAGGTCGGAGGGAAAGCCTCAAACCGGGGCAACGGCACTCAGGCAAAAATCGCGCCGCCGGGCAAGCGGACTGCGCCTTGAACCACAAATGGCCACGAAGTGACCCGAATGGGGCCTCAAGCCGGTTCCAAGCTGCAGAAACATGGAGCCATTTATGACCGCTGATGAACGCTCATCGGCACTAAACCTGAATTGAGACAAGGCGCCGGAGCAGGCGTGGCTGACACCTCTTGACCAACTCGTGCTACCACGGAGCGCGGCAGCGCTGAGATGGTCAACCCGCGGTTTGCGTCAAGGGCTGGTCCTGAAGCGAAGCGGAAGGGTGGACGCAGCGGGTGCCCTAGGGGCGGCGAGGACACAAATTCGAGAGCCGTCGGGTCAGTTTTGCTTCATCCCGACGGCGGAGTTCGTGTTCCCAAACACGAACGACCTTCCAGCCGCGTGCACGCAGCTCGCGGTTGACGCGGCGGTCGCGGGCCCGGTTGCCCTCGATCTTTTTCTTCCAGAAGGCCGCCCGGGTCTTGGGCCAGGTGGCGTGTTTCGGACAACCGTGCCAGAAACAACCGTCCACGAAGATGGCGACGCGCCACTTCGGAAAAATGAAATCCGGTTTCCCCGGGAGTTTGGAGCCACGCCGCCAACCGATGATGTGATAAATTCGGAAGATCTGAATCAACCGCAGCTCGGTCTGCTTATTTCCAGTCCCTCGAATTCGGGACATTAGCTGACTACGAGTAAGGCCTGAGAAAAGCCGAGCTTGGGGCATCAGGTTAAACTGTAGCGCTTAGGCTCGCCTAAAAACAGCTCCTGCAAGCGCGGCCGAGTGACTTTAAACAACGGTCCTTTTTCCTGAGCCCCACCGGAAGCCTTGCGCTTTATGAGGTGATCCATGGTTACAGAGCCATCACCGAGCATTCGCTCCAACTGAGGCAAATTGGGATGCTTTGTATGGATCACTGACTTCAGCAAAAAGAACTCTCTCCCCTTTTGGGTCTTAGCATCAGCCGTGATCCAAAAAGTCTCTCGGTGCTTATCCGCCAAACTCGCTTCAAGTGTCGGAATGCGCCAAACAGCCACATCCCTAACGGGCTCGTGTGCGCATTTTTCGCGAAGCCAGCGATTGGCTTCTTCGATCTCAAACATCAACCCTTGCGAATTTGCACGTTGGGTAGATACAGTGCAGTAGAGTTTGAACTCCCCGCCTCGAGCATAGCCGAACTCATCGAGAATGGCTTTACTGCTCTTACAGCGGCTCAGAGTCCAATCAGGCACGCAGGCGAATAGCGTTGCACGCGTTCCGGAGCCAATGATTGGTGCGCGTCCGGATTTAAGCTCAATTATTCCGCGGTAATCAGGGCCCTTCACAGAATTGATTTTGATATTGAGGGCAGTCTCCACCGAACGGCCTATTGCGGTTGAACCTTCGCAAACCGCCTCCAGCGGACCGTTCGCCGCAAGTTTCCGAAGTTTGCCGAGTAATTCCTCGGCAACCGCAGAGGAGGCTTGCGTGAGGGCAATGAAAAACCGGCTCAAGGGTGAGTCCGTGCGAGTTGCCATGACTTTAGCCAAAGCGGATCGCGTCAAATTCAGTGCGTGCACCTGCCCACCATGAACAAAGACCGCACAGACTTCATCCGGCATGGCGTGATCCCGAAAGCGCGAAAACCAGATTCGTGGGTCACCCTGCTTTGTTTTTGGTCGATAAAGCGAAATGGATACGGGCTCAGCTCCATTTTCGCCATGTATGAATCCCTCAAGCACACGCTTGCTTTCCTCGCCTTGTCCTTGGGCCACATAATCATGCACGCCGCTCGAACGTAGTAAGGCACGCATGGGCTCCGTGGCGTCAAAAATACTTTTCCGAAGCCCTGTTTCTGTGATGAACAGCAAGATACTGGTGAGTCCTGCCCGATTAACACAGGCAAGGTTTTCGGACTCTCGTTCCGTTAGAGGGCGGGAATTCAAGCGTGCTGAGGTTGTTGGCCTCGGATGATACCTGCGAGATGCTTTCCTATCTCGTTGGCAAGTTTCACAGGGACCGCGTTTCCGATCTGAGTGTATTTCGGCACATCTCGTGACCAATCGCCTTTGCTCGGATCACCGGCACGCCTCCTGCCGCCAGTAGTCCTCGGACCAGCAAATTGATACCAATCAGGGAATGTCTGGATGCGAGCCCACTCGCGAACGGTTGGTGACCTAGGCTGCGAATAGTGAACGTAATCATCGGGAAGTGAGGTTGCGGTTATGCTTGGTCCACCTTCGCCCCACACACGCGGAAAGACACGCTGAGCAAATTTCTTAGTCCGATATTTCTCAGGAATCTCGCCGTCATTCGCGATCATGTGCTCGAACTTCTCACGGATATACGGCGCATGATCACTATATTCGTGCTCCGTCAGCACTTGGCCCTCGCGGAGCACTTTACCCTGATATGTTCTGAGTTCTCGCTGGATTGCAGTCAGAGCAGGTTTGAGGTATCGGTCAGTTGACTGTTTTTTGAGGAAACCAGGGTCCTCCAGATCTGAGAGCAATTCCGGCAGAGTAGGTGCACCACCAACGGGCTTGGGCAGAAAGCCATCCCTCACGGCACTTGGAGCATCGTAGAGCAGAGGCGGATCCTCAAAGAGCATGGTTTGGCGTTCAGGATAAAGGACATCATGTCGGACTCCGACCATCAGCACCCGAGGACGATTTTGGGGAACGCCATAGTCTTTCGCATGCACCAGCTCCCAGCGGATATGATATCCATCCAGAGTGCGGAACGCCTTCAGGACATCGCGGAAGATTTCGCCATTCTTTCCATTCTTGTCCCATTTGGCGCTAAGCAAACCACGGACATTTTCGAAAAGAAAAACCTTTGGATTTACCGAGCGAATTACCCTGACCATCTCTTCGTAAAGGTGGTTTGATGGAATTTCCTCCTTATCCAGCTTGAATGTGCGGCGATGCCCTATCCCTGAATAGCCCTGACAAGGCGGACCGCCACAGACCAAATCGACGTCCTCAATGCCCTGCTGTTTCCAATAGACCTTTAGCAAGGCTAGGTTTGCGTTCGTTAAGGAGTAAACGTCGCCGACCGGAATGATATTCTGGCCAAGGCGATTCATCATGTAGGTCTCGGCTGCAGAGATATTAAGCTCGCTAAACAAAAGCGGCCGGAAGCCGGCTTGCTCCAGTCCGAGTGATAATCCACCGCATCCTGCGAACAGGTCTATGCAGGTTAATTGCTGTGTCGCGTGGCCTGAATTCCCGTTACTCCCGTATGGGGCTTGTTGCTCTTCACCAACTTCGTGAAGTTTCCTCTTCGATCGAATGCCCATTAGCTAATCCCCTCACAGAGCTCCGACGCGGAGGTTTTGAGCGCCTTCGCAATGCGAACAACGCTGTTGAGACTGAGATTTCGCACGCCACGCTCGACCCCGCTGATGTAAGTGCGGTCGAGTTCGGCTCGCTCGGCTAGTTGCTCCTGGGAGAGGTCCAGCGCCTCACGGCGGGCACGGACATTGTCTCCAAATTTTCTGAGGGTCGGGTCTTTGACAGGCACCCGCCGACCTTAGCCGAATGACGACTATGATACCACGGACGATGAGTCACAATTTGTGCGCGGGGCGCCGAAACGGCCCGTCGTCACTCGCGAGGCGAGCTATGCCGCGGCTCGTCCGGACGCTCAGCGTCAGGGGAGGAGGATGCAGGTAAAGCCCGGCGCGTCCGACAAGCGACGGCTCTGCAAAAGGTCCGTCAGAAACGAATCTTGCGAGCGGAGCGCTCCTGCCTAGGGTGGCAGGCATGAAAGCGGCAGTCACAGCACCTGTTTCCCTGGCCGAGCTCAAGTCGGTGGCAGGGGCCGTTTGTGGGCGGCACGCGGTCGCGCGGCTGGAGCTTTTCGGGTCGTTGGCTGGTGGCCGGATGCGGCCGGACAGCGACGTTGATCTACTGGTGGAATTTCTGCCCGGCTCCAAGCCGGGGCTGCTGGAGATGGGCGCGTTGCAGGACGAACTTGAGCAGGCGCTCAGGCGCAAGGTGGATCTGCTGAGCCGGCGGGCGGTCGAGAAAAGCCGCAATGCGTATCGCCGCCGTTCAATCCTGACCCGGCCGGTCACGCTCTATGTTCGATGACCGCCAGTCGGGACTCCTGCGGGACATGCTGGATTCAGCGCTACTGATCCGGACTTATCTGGAGTCGGTGGACCGGAACGCCTTTATGGCTGATTCGGAAAAACAGGATGCCGTGCTGCGGCGGTTCGAGATCATCGGCGAGGCAGCCAACCGGGTCTCGCCCGAGGCTCAGGCGTTGTTTCCGGGTATTCCTTTCCGGGCGATGCGCGGCATGAGGAACATCATCGCGCACGACTATGGCGAAGTGGACTTGGATCTGGTGTGGCGAACGACGGAGGCCGATCTGCCACGCCTCATCGAAGTGCTGGAGAGGCACTTTCGCGGCAACAAGGAAGGGAGCCCAGGATGAGCATCTACGCCACGTTGTGGATTCTGCGCTTTCCCAATCCGCGCCCGCCAGCGGGCTGCCTACACCTGAATCAGTTTTGCGACTTCTGAGCCTTTTTGCGGCCAATATTTCTCCGTCTCTTTGTGGGCTGTGCGGTTAATAAATCAGCGCCCTACCCACGGCCCGCAGGGACGCGGGCGCTCCAAAGAAGGCGGGATCAGCGATCTCGCCCTGCAACTTTGCGTCTCTGCGCCTCTGCGTGAGATGGATCACTTCAGCGCGAGGTCGTTGACCGTCACTTCCTTGATGGCCCACTTGGTGACGAGGAGGCCCTTCGAGGTTCTCGTGGAAACCGAGACGGGGGTGAGGTCAAAATCCAGCTCGCGCACGCGGGCACCCGAGCGGCCGTCGAGGGAGACGTGGATGCTCTTGGGCATGTCCTTCTCCTTGTCGGCAACGTGGAGCCAGACGAGCTTGGAGCCCTCGGTCTTGGCGAGGGGGTAGAGCTTGTCGCGGCTGAGGCCGCCGATCTGGAACTTCTTGGCGTAGCACTTCCCGTCGGGGCCGTCGCGATACACCATGGTGTAGAACTTGGTGTCGCCTTCCTTCGGCCAGATGGCGACGTGCCGGATGTCGCGGCCCATGAAAATCTTGTCGGCCACCTTCGAGACCTTGAGCGAGCAGTCGCCCATGAGGGTGAGCACGCTGTCGAGGATGGTGCACTCGGTGACAAACTCGTGCTGGCGCCAGTTGAGGCCGATGAAGCCGTCCTCGCGGTTGACGTAGAGGCGCTGGTTGGCGGAGACGACGGCGCTGGCGTCGATCTGCTCGATCTCGTCGTAGCTGGTCTTCCGCTTCACACCCTTGCCGTATTTCTCCTGCAGTAGCTCGAACCACGCGACGGCATACTCGGTGAGTTTCTTGAGGTGGCCCTTGGTTTCCTTGATGCCTTCCTCGATCTTCTTCATGGCCTCGTCCGCCTGGAAGCGGTTGTAGGCGGAGATGCGCTTGATGCGGATCTCGGTGAGGCGGACGATGTCTTCGTCGGTCACCTCGCGGCGGAGCTGCTTGAGGAAGGGCTTCAGGCCGGCGCGGATCTCGGCGAGGACGGATTCCCAGGTCTTGGATTTCTCGATGTTCCGGTAGATGCGCTCCTCGATGAAGATGCGCTCCAGCGAATCCCAATGCCACTGTTGCTCGAGTTCGCCGAGCTTGATCTCGAGTTCGCGCTTGAGCAGTTCGCGCGTGGCGTCGGCGCTGGCCTTGAGGATGTCGCGCACGCCGGTGAAGACGGGCTTGTCGTCGCCGGTGTTCGGATCGCGGACGATGACGCAGGCGGCGGGGTTGAGCTGCACCTGGCAGCTGGTGAAGACGTAGAGCTGCTGGATGACCTTGTCGGCCTCGGCGCCCGACGGGAGGTGGATGAGGATCTCGACCTTGTCGGCGGTGTTGTCGTCGACGTGCTTGATCTTGATCTTCCCCTTGGCGTTGGCCGCGAGGATGGACTCGATGAGCGACTCGGTGGTGACGCCGTAGGGCAGCTCGGTGACGGCGAGGAGATACTTGGAGCGTTCCTCGATCTTGGCGCGGACCTTCACCTTGCCGCCGCGCTCGCCGTCGTTGTATTCCGAAAAATCGGCGGTGCCGCCGGTGGGAAAGTCGGGGAGGATGCGGAAGGTTTTTCCCTGGAGGTGGTTGATGGCCGCGCGGCAGAGGTCGTTGAAGTTGTGCGGGAGGATCTTGGTGGAGAGACCGACCGCGATGCCGTCGGCGCCCTCGAGGAGCACGACCGGGAACTTGGCGGGAAGAGTGACGGGCTCCTTGGTGCGGCCGTCGTAGCTGGCCTGCCAGGTGGTCGTCTTCGGGTTGAAGAGGACGTCGCGGGCAAACGGCGTGAGGCGCGCCTCGATGTAACGTGGCGCGGCGGCATCGTCGCCGGTGAGGAGGTTGCCGAAATTGCCCTGCGGCTCGATGAGCCAGCCGCGCTGGGCGATGGACACGAGCGCGGCGCCGATGGAGGCGTCGCCGTGCGGGTGGAGCTTCATCGTGGCGCCGACGACGTTGGCGACCTTGTGGAAGCGGCCGTCGTCCATGTCCCACAGCGTGTGGAGCACGCGGCGCTGCACGGGCTTCAGGCCGTCGTCAAGGTGCGGGACCGCGCGGTCGAGGATGACGTAGGAAGCGTAGTCGAGAAACCAGTCGCGGTAGGCCTTGGCGAGCGGAGCGGCCTCGTCCTGAACCTTCTGGCCCTTGGGGCGCTTCGGAGCCTGGGGCTCCTGATTTTCGATTTTCGATTCTGGATTTTCGATTGCGGGGACGCGGGCACCGGCTGATTCGGGCGCATCGTCTGGCGTTTGGCCTTTGGCGTTTGGCGTTTGCGGTGCGTCCGCGCCGTCGAACGGCAGCTCGGGTTGCTCACTATTGGGCTTCTTGCGTTTGGCCATGGAAGGAAGAATTGGTCTCACGCAGAGGCGCAGAGACGCGGAGAGATTTAGAGGTTGTTGGCGATGCGTTTTATTCCGTCTTTGAGCAGAGGAGCACCGAAATTGATCAGCAGGCCGAGGCGGTAATCCATGAGCTTGAGGTAGGTCAGCAGTTGCTTCCCGTGCACGGGGGCCAGGGTTTCGACGGATTTCAGTTCAACGATGATCGATTTCTCAACAATCAGATCGGCCCGGAACCCTTCCTCGAATCGGATATCATCATAGATCACCGGCACGGGAACTTCGCGTTCGACTGACAATCCTCGTCTTTCCAGCTCATGGGCCAGGATCCGAGCATAAACCGATTCCAGCAGGCCCGGCCCCAATCTCAGGTGAACATGCATGGCCGCATCCACGATCTGGCCGGAAATGTCGTTCAGGTCTTTCATAATGGGCTCACGCCGAGGCGCAAAGTCGCGAAAAAGAATATAAAGGGATTTTCAGGAGTTTGAGCTCTGCGTTCTCAGCGTCTCTGCGTGCGTTCATGATCGGCGCGTGGCGTGACCTCATAAGCATCAGACCTCGACCAGATCTTTCTCCACCCGCAAATTGCCGATGATGAAGTCCTGGCGCTCGGGGGTGTTCTTGCCCATGAAGAAGCTCAGGAGTTCGTCGGAGCTGTAGAGGTGGTGGAGGTTCACGGGGTCGAGACGGATGTTCTCGCCGATGAAGTCCTTGAACTCGCCGGCGGAAATCTCGCCGAGGCCCTTGAAGCGCGTGATCTCATGGCTGGCGCCGAGCTGCTCCTGCGCGGCGCGCTTCTCCGACTCGTCGTAGCAGTAGAGGGTCTGCTTCTTGTTGCGCACGCGGAAGAGCGGCGTCTGCAGGATGAAGAGGTGGCCGTTGCGGATGAGGTCGGGGAAGAACTGCAGGAAAAACGAAATCAGCAGCAGGCGGATGTGCATGCCGTCCACGTCGGCGTCGGTGGCGATGACGATGCGGTTGTAGCGCAGGCCGTCCATGCCCTCCTCGATGTTGAGCGCGGACTGGAGGAGGTGGAATTCCTCGTTTTCGTAGATGACCTTCTTGGTGAGGCCGTAGGTGTTGAGCGGCTTGCCCTTGAGGGCGAAGACGGCCTGCGTCTGCACGTCGCGCGTGGCGGTGAGGGAGCCGGCGGCGGAGTCGCCCTCGACGATGAAGAGCGTGCTCTCCTCGGCGCGCTCGTTGCGGTCGCCGAGGTGGAGGCGGCAGTCGCGGAGCTTCTTGTTGTGCAGCGAGGCCTTCTTGGCGCGCTCGCGGGCGATGTTGCGGATGCCGGCGAGCTCCTTCCGCTCGTGTTCGTTTTCCTCGATTTTTTTGCGGATGGTCTCGGCGGTCTCGCGGTTCTTGTGCAGATAGACGTCGAGCGCCTGCTGCATGAACTTGCCGACGAATTCCTTCAGCGAGGGCCCCTTCGGGCCCATGTCGGCGGAGCCGAGCTTGGTCTTGGTCTGCGACTCGAAGACGGGCTCCTGCACGCGCACGGCGACCGCGGCGTCGATGGACTGGCGGATGTCGGCGGCGTCGAAGTCTTTCTTGAAGTGGTTGCGGACGGTCATCACCAGCGCCTCGCGGAAGGCGGAGAGGTGGGTGCCACCCATGGTGGTGTGCTGGCCGTTGACGAAGGACCAGTATTCCTCGCCGTAGTGGTTGCCGTGGGTGAAGGCGACCTCGATGTCCTCGCCCTCGAGGTGGATGATCGGGTAAAGCGGCTCGCCGGAGAGCTCCTTGGTGAGGAGATCCTTCAGGCCGTGCTCGGAGCGGAAGGGCTTGCCGTTGAGCGTGAGCGTGAGGCCGCGGTTGAGGAAGGCGTAGTTCCACAGCATGTCCTCGATGAACTCGGTGCGGAAGCGGAAGTCGGCGCCGAAGAGCTTCGTGTCGGGCGTGAACTCGATGAGCGTGCCGTTGCGGTCGGCGGTCTTGGTGACGCGCGACTGGGACTTGAGCCTGCCCTGCTCGAACTCGACGACCTTGGTCTCGCCCTCGCGGATCGCCTGCGCGCGGTAGCTGAGCGAGAGGGCGTTGACGGCCTTCTGGCCGACGCCATTGAGACCGACGGCCTTTTGGAAGGTCTCGGAGTCGTATTTCGCGCCGGTGTTGATGATGGACACGCAGTCCACGAGCTTGCCGAGCGGGATGCCGCGGCCGTAGTCGCGCACGCGGACGGAGCGGGCGGCCTCGTCGAGCTCGACCTCGATCTTGCGGCCGGCGCCCATGGTGAATTCGTCGATGGAGTTGTCGATGGTCTCCTTGAGCAGGACGTAGATGCCGTCCTCGGCGTGGGCGCCGTTGCCGAGGCGCCCGATATACATGCCCGGGCGGAGGCGGATGTGCTCGAGCGAGCTGAGGGTCTTGATGCTGGCTTCGGTGTAGGCTTGGGCCATGGCGGAGAGCGTCTGCCGGGCGGCGGGCCTGACAAGCGAAATTCCCGCGCCATGCGGCTTGCGGCGCCGCGGCCGGCGGATAGGTTGCCCGGAACCACCCTTCGCCCCATGAAAAAATTCCTCAAACTCTCCGTCCTCCTCGCCGTCGTCCTCCTCGTGAGCCTCTATGTCGGCCTCACCTACTTCATGGGCTCGATCGTGAAGGCCGGCGTCAACAGCTTCGGCCCCAAGCTCACGCAGACGAAAGTCGAGCTCGCCGGCGCCACCATCTCGCCGCTCACCGGTTCCGGCACGCTCCGGGGCTTCACCGTGGGCAACCCGCAGGGCTGGAGCGACGCCAACGCCTTTTCCCTCGGCAAGGTCCATGTGGACGTGGAGCCGTTCTCGATCTTCGGCGACCACATCGTGATCAACGAAATCATCATCGACGAGCCGGTGTTCCTCTACGAGACGCGGTTCGTCTCCAGCAACATCAAGGACCTCCTCAAGAACATCGAGCAGTTCACCGGCGGGGGGAAGGATGCCGCGGCGAAGGACGGCAAGCCGATCAAGTTTGTCGTGAAAAAATTCCGCCTGACCAACGGCCAGGCCCGGCTCGGCGTGGGCCCGACCGCCGTGCCTGTGCCGCTGCCCCCGATCTCAATCGACAACCTCGGCGTGAAGGAGGGCGGCATCACGCCCGACCAGCTCGCCACCGCGGTCATGGGCGCGGTGCTCAACGACATCGTTGGCGCCACCGCCAAGGCCGCCCTCCAGGTCGGCTCCACCACCGGCGCGGCCGCAGCCGAGGCTGCCGGCGACGCGGCGAAGAAGGCCGGCGACGGCATCAAGAAGCTCTTCGGCGGCGGCAAGTGAGCGCGCCCCTGCCCTGCCCGATGAAAATCACCTACTACGTGGAGATCTTCTCCTCCTGGTGCCACTACGCCGAACCCGTCTGGGCGGACCTGAAGGCGCACTATGCCGGCCGCGTGGAGTTTGAGTGGAAAATCGCGCTGATGCGGCCGGAGGACTTCCCCGCCTCCCGCGCCCAGTGCGACTGGTTCTACCGCCGCAGCGGCGGCACGGTCATGCAACAGCCGACCATGCTCAGCTCCGGCTGGTTTGAGCCCGCGCGCCGCGGCCGCTACGAGGCGCCCAACCTCGTCGCCGAGGCCGGCCGCGATTTCGGCGTGAACGACGACCGCATCCGCCTCGCCCTCGCCCGCGCCGCCCTCGTGGACGGACAAAAAATCGGCGATCTGAAGCTCGCCGCCGCCATCGGCGCCAAGGCCGCAAAGCTCGACGCGAAAAAACTGCGCGCCGCCGCGGAGTCGCAGGCGGTGCGCGCCCGCGTCGCCGCGAGCACCGCGGAGTTCTTCGCGCACCGGATCAACCAACGGCCGGCCTTCGTGCTCACCGACGCCATCGGCGACAAGGCCGTCTTCTCGGGGCTCGTGCGCTACGCGCCGCTGGCCACCACCCTCACGGCCATGCTCATGGACACCGCGGCCTACGCCGCGCACGCCGCCCACCACGGCCCGCCGCCGGCCGCCTGAACGAATCCATTTAACCACGGATCGCAAAAGCAGTGCGACCGCAGTCCCGTGGCGTGGCAGCGCCGGTAGGGTCCGCTCTCCGAGCGGACCGCAGCCCGCTGCAAATTTGATAAAACCGCTTTCAACCGCTTATGCGCACTCATGAACACTGATCAGGGCTTTTATCAGTGAAGATAAGTGTTCATCAGTGGTTAAAACCTGTGCCTCCATCCATTCTCCGATCCGTGTAATCCGCGGTTAAAACCCCATCCTCCCCGCCGCAATTGACGACCACCACGCGGCGCACATGCTGCCGGCTTTTCCCCATGCCCCGCCAAATCCACGTCGGCCTCATCGGCTGCGGCAACATCAGCGAAGCCTACTTCGCCGGCTGCCGGCGCTACGACATCCTCAAACTCTCCGCCTGCGCGGACCTCGACCCCGCCCGCGCCCGCGCCAAGGCCGCCCAGCACGGCGTGCGTGCGCTGACCGTGGACGAACTCCTCGCCGATCCTGACATCGCGATCGTTATCAACCTCACCATCCCGCGGGCCCACGCTCCGCTCAACGCGCGCATCCTCCGCGCCGGCAAGCACGCCTACACCGAGAAACCCTTCGCGCTCGACGCGGCGGAAAGCCGCCGCGTGCTCGCCCTCGCGAAACGGCGGAAACTCCTCGTCGGCAGCGCGCCCGACACCTTCCTCGGCGGTGGCATCCAGACCGCGCGCCAGCTCCTCGACGACGGCGTCATCGGCCGGCCCGTCGCCGCCACCGCCTTCATGACCTGCCGCGGCCACGAATCGTGGCATCCCGCGCCGGAGTTTTACTACCAACCCGGCGGCGGCCCGATGTTCGACATGGGCCCGTATTACATCACCGCCCTCGTCAACCTCCTCGGTCCCGTGCGCCGCGTCAGCGGCACGGCCAAGGCCTCCTTCCCCACCCGGCTCATCACCAGCCAGCCGCTCCACGGCAAGGTCGTGAAGGTAAAGGTGCCCACGCACTACTCGGCGACGCTCGACTTCGCCAACGGCGCCGTGGCCACCGTGGTCATGAGCTTTGACACCTGGCCGGTCCCCGACCAGCCGCCCATCGTCCTCTACGGCAGCGAGGGCACCATGCTCGTGCCCGACCCCAACACCTTTGCCGGCCCCGTCCGCATCCGCCGCGGCGCCGACAAAAACTACGAGGCCATGCCACTCACCCACTCCGACCAGCGTCTCCGCGGCACCGGCGTGGCGGACATGGCCTACTCGCTCCTGCGCCGCCGCCGGCCGCACCGTTGCAGCGGCGAACTCGCCCACCATGTGATCGAGGTCATGGCCGCCGTGGAAAAATCCTCGCGCAGCGGCCGGCACATCCGCGTCGCCTCGACCGTGCGCCGGCCCGCCCTGCTCCCGCCGCAAATGCCGCTCAACGTGCTCGACGAGTGAGCCCGACATTGCCGCATCGACGCCGCCCCGCCCTTCGCCATCCTGACCTCATGCGCCTTCCCCTCCTCCTCTCCCTGTTGCTCTCCCCGCTCCTGTCGGCCGCCGAACCCACGGCGCAGGACCGTTTCTGGAACGAACTGCGCGCCCTCTGCGGCCAAGCCTTTGCCGGCCGCATGGTCGAGGGCACCGCGCCGTCCGACGCCGCCTTCGGCAGCCAGCGGATGGTCATGCACGTCCGCGAGTGCGGCGACGATGTCATCAAGATTCCCTTCCACGTCGGCGAAAACCGCTCCCGCACCTGGGTCATCACCCGCACCGCCACCGGCCTGCGCCTGAAACACGACCACCGGCACGAGGACGGCAGCGAAGACGAAGTCACCCAATACGGCGGCGACACCCGCGACGCCGGCACCGCGGGAAAGCAGGAATTTCACGCCGACGAGTTCACCGCCGCCCTCCTGCCCGCCGCCGCCACCAACATCTGGACGATGGGCGTCGAACCCGGGAAGATCTTCACCTACGGCCTGCGCCGCGAAGCCGAGCAGCGCCGCTTCCGCGTCGAGTTCGATCTCACGCAGCCCGTCGAGCCACCGCCCGCCCCGTGGGGCCACGAATGAGCGAGACCACGCCCGCCGTCCGGCACAACGCCGCCGTCCACCGCTACGAAGCCGGCGAGGGCGCGCATCTCGCGGTCCTCGAATACGAGCTGGCCGGCGACCGCGTGACCTACACGCACACCTTCGTGCCGCCGGAGCTGCGCGGCCGCGGCCTCGCGGAGGTCCTCGTCCGCGCCGCGCTCGCTGATGCCCGGACCGCCGGCCTGAAAGTCGTCCCCGCCTGTTCCTACGTCGCGAAGTTCATCGAACGGCACGCCGAATACCGGCCGCTGCTGGCACGGTAAGGCGGTTCATATTGAACTGCCGCCGCCTGCTCGTGGCGCGGCCGCGCGAGCAGGGTTCGACAACGATCGGACCGCGGCTATGACATTTTTTAGGCCTGCCCAAAGCAGTGACCGCAAGGCAGGGCCCGACCTCCGTGGCGGGCCTGCCGGCCGAAACCTTGGTGAAGGCGGGCCGCTCGGAGATCGGCCCCTACCCGGCTCACGTCTTTCGTCACATCATTGGAAATCATCAATAAAGCGCCTCTGGCGGCGTTGGAGCGCAGCGACAACCTGGAGGCCGGGGACCCCGCTTTCGCCGCCCGGCTCAGCGCGGCTCCAGTCCGCGCAGGATCTTCGCGTCCACCACGAAGGGGCCCGCCGGCAGGCAGGCCGCGATCACCAGCACCACGAGCCGCCGCCAGCTCCAGTTGTGCTCCAGCGTCGCCTGGACCGCCGCCCACACGTAGAGGATGAACAGCACGCCGTGCGCCATGCCGACGATGCGCACCGCCTCCGGCCGGTCGGCGAGGTATTTCAGCGGCATCGCGATGCCGAGCAGCACGAGGAAGGACACGCCTTCCCAGAAGCCGATCACGCGCAACCGACCGATGCTGGTTTTGATCCATCGCATAGGTGGCCAAGCGGAACCGCCGCAGCCGGGCAGTCAAGCACCGCCGGTCGCAGCCGGGACAATTCCGGCGTCGCCATCCGCCGGGCCGCTCCCATCCTCGGCGGCGCATGAAGATCGGCATCGTCACGGACATGGAGGGGCTCGCCGGCGTGGATGACTGGGAACAGTGCTATGCGGCCGACGATGATCATCCCGCCTACCGGCACGGGCTCACCCAGCTCGCCGCCGACACCAACGCCACCGTCGCCGGCTGCTTCGATGCCGGCGCGACCGAGGTCGTCGTATGGGACGGCCACGGCCGCAACCGGCAGGCGGCCTTCACCCGGGTCGCGCTCGATCCCCGCGCCACGCTGCGGCGGCTGATCCCCGCGGCGCCGCTCGTCCTGGAAGGGCTCGATGCCGGCACCGCCGGCGTGCTCATGGTCGGCCAGCACGCGATGGCCGGCACGCTCCACGGCTTCCTCGACCACACGCAATGCCCGAAGGAAATCTGTCGCTATCTGATCAACGGCGCGGAGCACGGCGAGATGAGCCAGTTCGCGCTGCATGCGGGCGCCTTCGGCGTGCCGCTGCTGCATGTGTCGGGCGACGAGGCGCTCTGCGCCGAGGCGCAACGGCTGTTTCCCTGGGTGGCCACGACCGCCACCAAGCGCGGCACCGGCTGGGCGACCTGCGAACTTTATCCCGTGGACGCGGTGCGCGCCGCCATCCGCCGCGATGTCGCCACCGCGATCCGGAACCGGGCCGGCGCACGACCGTGGACGCAACCGATGCCGGCGGACGTGACGGTGGAATACACTTGGAGCGAATTCGCCGACCGGCTCGCCGCCGTCCCCGGCGTGCAGCGGCTGCACGCCCGTGCCGTGGCTTGGAAAATTCCCGACCCCCGCTACATCTACAACTGGCCCGGCCCCGTCTGGGCGCCGTTGGCCTGAGCGAAGCGGATTTGCCAGCGGCGCATCCACCGGTCACATTCAGGCATGATCGCACAGCTCCTTGGCGGCATCGGGCTCTTCCTGCTCGGCATGCTTTTGCTGACCGACGGTCTCAAGGCCGCGGCCGGCGAAGCGCTGAAACGCATCCTCGTGCGCTTCACCGGGCGCACGACCTCGGCGTTTTTCTCGGGACTCACCATCACCGCGATGGTGCAGTCCTCCAGCGCGACGACGCTCGCAACCATCGGCTTCGTGAGCGCGGGCCTGCTGACGTTTTCCCAGGCCATCGGCGTCGTCATCGGCGGCAGCGTGGGCACGACGACCACGGGCTGGATCGTCTCCCTCCTCGGCCTGAAGCTCAGCGTGGGGAAGATTGCCATGCCGCTCATCGGCATCGGCGCGCTCATGCGGCTGATGCTGAAGGGCCGGACCGCGGCCGCCGGCCTCGCGCTGGCGGGCTTCGGCCTGATCTTCGTCGGCATCGAGGCGCTGCAGGGGGGCATGGACGGGCTCACCGCGCACGTGAACCCGGATTCCTTTCCGGCGCCCTCGCTCGCGGGCCGGCTGCTGCTGGTGCTGATCGGCATCGTGCTCACCGTGATCATGCAGTCCTCCAGCGCCGCGGTCGCCACCACCATCACGGCCTACCACACGGGCACGCTGAATCTGGAGCAGGCCCTCGCGCTCATCATCGGCGCCAGCATCGGCACCACGGTGACGGCGGCGCTGGCCGCGATCGGCGCCAGCGTGCCCGCCCGCCGCACCGCGCTGGTGCACGTGCTCTTCAACAGTTTTTCGGGTGCCATCGGTTTCGTGCTCATGCCGCTGTTTGTCTGGGCCGTGCGGCAGGCAAGCGACCACGGCTCCGACCCAGTCGGCGCCTGGAGCCTCGCGGTGTTTCACACCGCCTTCCACCTGCTCGGGGCCATGGTCGTGCTGCCGGGCGTGGACCGGCTCTCGCGGCTGGTCATCCGCCTCATCCCCGACCGCGGGCCGGCGCACACGCGCCACCTCGACGATTCGCTGATCCAGGTGCCGGAGGTTGCCATCGAGGCGTTGCGCCGGGCCCTCGCCGAATGCGCCGCCGGCCTCACCGCGTGGGTTCGCTGGAAAGTGGAGCCGGCCGATGCCCCGGAGCCCGCCGGCCTCGCGGAACTGCGCCGCAGCCTGGATGAGGCCCACGCCTTTCTCGCGCGCATCCCGGCCACTCCCGGCACCAACGGCCACGCCAACGCCCGGCTGTCGCTCGTGCATGCGCTCGACCACTTGCACCAGCTAACCGATGCGCTCGGCACCATCCAAAGCCGGCCCGCCTCCGATCCCAAGGGCCGCGTGCAGGCAATCCGCGACAAACTCCACGCCCAGCTCGGCGCCGCCACGCTCATCCTCACCGGCACCTCGCCGCAGCCGGCGTTTGACACGATCGAGCAACTGGCCCGCGAACTGGCCGACCTGCGCCGCAACGCCCGGCACGCCGTGCTGCTTGAGACGGCCGACGCCAGCCTCTCACCCGCGACGGCCGACGCCCTGCTCGACGCCGTGCGCTGGATGGACACCACCGCCTATCACCTGTGGCGGGCCATCCACCACCTCCAGCTCGCGGCCGGCAACAAGCCGGCGACCGAGACCAAGGCCTACCCCGATCCCGAAGTGTCGTAACGCCCGGGAAGCCGCCGCCTTTCAGGGCAACGGTCCGCCGGCAGCCTTTTCCGCGGCGCGCTTTTTCCAGAATTCGTAGATGAAGCCGGCGACCACCGTCAGCACGCCGATGCCCGCCGCATAGGGCAGGATCCACTCGATGCGCTTGATGACCTCGGCCCCGATCCACAACAGCACCGTGACGACAAGGACGACGATGCCCCAATAGATGACGCGATTGTTTGGCATAGTGCCGGGACGGTAAAATCGCCCGCAGCGCCTGGCAAGGTCCATCGGCCGATTTAGCCGCCAGTGGCACGCGCATCTTGCCCGTGTTCCGAGCCCATGGGCAGGATGCACATGCCACCGCAACCCATCGGCCGATTCAGCCGCGCTCGGCCGCGGCCAGCCGGTCGATGAGCACCGCGATGTAGGACGTGAAGCCGTGGTTGCAGCTCGCGCTGACATCGAGGTGTTCCCACAGCGTGCCGGTGCGTCGCGCCATCGGCAGGAAGTTGCGCATCAGCTCCCGGTGCGCCGCCGCCGGCTCGCCGTGGGCGATGAGCAGCTCCAGCCGCAGCAATTTGCCGACGAAGGCGTTGGCCGGATGCAGCCCGTCGTAGCGGCCGCGCACCAGCCGTCGCCACAACGCCGGCGCGCTTTCCGGCGAGGCGAGGCCGTAGGTGAATGCGTAATACTGGCAGACCTCCGAGGCGTTGGCCGTGACCGCCAGCTTCCCCTGCCCGTCACGCACCGCGTTGTCCACGAAACGGCCGTCGCGCCACGCCAGCGCGCGGATCGTCGCCTCCAGCGCCGCCGCTTTCCGCGCCGGCCGCCCGTCCCCGAGGAGGCGGGCCGCCGCCCGCAGCATCGCGGCGTAAAGCATGTTCGTGGGGAAATTCACGTCCTGCACGAACGCGTTGGCCTTCGACCACTCGACGAAAACCCAGCTCTCCAGTTTCTCCAGCAGGCCGAGTTCGTTTTCGAACCGGCGAAAGTAGTCCAGCAGGCCGCGCACCCGGCGGCGGACCAGCGCGCGCCACGCCGCCGGCAGCCGGCGCACCCGCTGCGCCTCGTCGAGCTGCAGCACGAGGAACATCGCCCAGTTCGGGATGAACTGCTGCTGCAGCGCTTCCGCCGGATAGCACATCGCCACCATCCCGCGTGGCAGGCCGGCGAAGGTTTTCGGCCGCAGGTAGTTTTCCAGGAAGGCGCGCTCGATCGCGTTGTCCCCGGTGAGGTGCCACTCGGCCCGCGCCGTGAACAGGCTGTCGCACAGCCAACCGGCGCGCTCGCGCGACGGGCAGTCCATGAAAATATCCAGCGCATTCTGGCGAAACGAGGCCACCGCCGCCGCGCGCACCCGCGCCTCGGCCGCCGGCAAAGCCACCGGCGCGGACCGCACCGGCTCGGCGTTGATGAACTGCCGCAGCCGGATGCGCTCCACCTCCGCCGCCCCGGAGATCACCACCACCTGCAGGTGCTGAAGCGTGTAGGGCTCGAACGATTCGAAATCCAGCAGCGCGCCCGCCGGCAGCTCCAGCCCGATGGCGTTCACACACGTGGCGCGATCAAAGACCAGCGCCCCCGCCACCAGGATTTCATCGAACACCAGCAGCAGCCGGGTCGCGCGCTGTGTCCGCACCCGCAATGCCGGGGAGCCCGTGAGAATCGCCCCGAAGTCCACCCGCAGGAACGCGCCCGCCGCGAGCAACACCGGCCGCTCCGCCCGCAACCGCTCCCGGCCCGTGTCGGCAAACTTCAAGCCCGCCAGCTCGCGGTAAAGCGACCGCTTCACCTTGCCGAGCGGGTAACCCTGCGAGACCGCCGGCACCTCGTGGATAAACCGATGCGGCGCCGCGGCGCGCGCCTTCGCCGCACTGTGCTTCGCCCGGCCGCGCACCGCCATCGGTCGCGGCGCTTGCTCCGACAAGTCGGGCAGCGCCATGCCGCGGGCCAGCCACACGCGCCGGTGCTTCACGCGCGCCAGCGCGTGCGGCTTGACGGGATTGTAGGCGGGCAACTGCCAGATGGCGCCGTGCACGCCGAAGCGGTAGGTTTCGACAAACGGCCGCTGGTAGCTGTAGCGCTCCACCTGCTGCACGCGCTCGCGGCGGTGCTCGGCGGTGAACCCGCCGCCGCGCGGCGCGGTCCACGCGAGCACCTTTTTACCGGCCGCGAGCTCGGCGCAGAGGAAGGCCGGTTCATGCGTGGAGCAAAAGGTCGGCACGCCGTAGCCCATCACCTCGATGACCAGCTCCATGACGCCGGAGACGTCGCCGGTGAGCGGCCACTCGTCCACGCGCGCATGGCCGTGCGCGGTGCGGGCCGGACCGCGCGCCGCGAGTTCGCCGTTGGCCCATACCCGCCAGGCCTGCGCGCCGGCGATCCGTAGCGTGGCGCGGACGCCGCGGGACAGCTCCACGCGCGCGTGGAAGCTCAGCCAGATGTTCATCTGGCCCGCGAGGGTGGCGGACCAGACCGGGACGGCGCGGACAAAGGAGGGGGATTGGCTCATGGGGAGGGGAACGTGGCGTCAGCCGGTCAACATCGCGCCGCCGTTAGGGGATGCAATGCGAGAAGGAACGTTAGCCACGGAGGCGCAGAGACACGGAGTTTATCATTAGGACTTATCCAAAGATGTGACCGCCTGGTAGGGCCCGACCTCCGGGCGGGCCTGTCTGCCGAAACCTTGGTGAAGGCGGGCGCTCGGAGATCGGCCCCTCCGTGCCTCCGCGTCTCCATGGCCAACCACTCAACCCGTCACGCTTTTGCCGTGCGCCCCAAGCCCAGCACCAGCGGCAGCATCAGCAGCGGCGCGAGCGCCGACACCGCGAGGCCCCAGTGGAGGTCGGTGCGATCAGCCACCCAACCCACGACCCACGGCATGCAGATGCCACCCATGTTGCCAAAGGCCCCGAGCGCGCCATACATCGTCGCACCGCCGTCCGGATAGCGGTCCGCCGTCACCGCCAGCATCGTCGGCCACAGGCAGCTGCCGGTGAAGCCCACCGCGATGCAGGCCGCCAGCGCGAAGCCCGGCACGGGCAGGAACGACGCGGCGAGGAACAGCAGCACCGAGGAGGCGCAGCCCCACGCCATCACGCGGTAGGGATTCCAGCGCGGGCCCGCCGCACCCACCACCATCCGGCCCGCCATCATCGCGAGGGAAAATGCGAGCAGCGTAGCGCCGCCCACCCACACGGGAAAACCCAGCGAGGTCTCGGCATAGGCCGGCAGCCATTGGGCCATGCCCAGCTCGGTCGCCCCGCCGAGAAAGATGCCAACCATCGCGAGCAGAAACCAGCCGCGGCGCAGCAGCGTGCGCAGCTTCACCCGCCCGCCCGCCACGCTGAGCGCGGGAAACCGCAGCGGCGCGTAGGCGAACATCAAACCGAGCGGCAGCGGCAGCAGCACAAGGCAGGCCTCGCGCCAGCCGAAGCCCAGCCGCAGCGCGAGCGTCCCGGCGATGATCGTCACCCCGGCGCCGAGGCAGTAGAAGGAATGCAGCCAGTTCATCGCCGCCGCGCGCCGGTCCGGGTTCAGCGCCGCCACCACCGGGCTCAGCACCATGTCGAGCACGCCCGCGCCAAAACCGAAGAGAAACAACGCCGCACCCAGCGACGCGTAGTTGGGCGCAAACGCCGCCGCGACCAATCCCACCGCGATCAGCGCGTTGCCCAGTTGCACGAAAGGCTTGGCTCCCCAGCGGTCGGCCAACGGCCCGGTAATGAGAATCCCGACAACGAGCCCCGCGAACGAGATCGCCCCGAGCCGGCCGAGCTGCTCCTGCGTGAGCCCCGCCGCGCCGCCGTAGAGCGCGCTCAGTGTGGTGAGAAAGACCGGCAGCAGGTTGAGCCCGATCGCGAGGCTCATCATCGCGAGGTAGCAGAGGTTGGTCAGCAGACGCGGGGCGACGTTCATGGAAGCCGCGGAGCCGAGCCGGAGCACCGCGGAAAAGCAAATACGGTTTAGCCACAAAGAACGCAAAGAGCACAAAGCCGTGATCCCCCTCGGTCGGATTCCCCGCTTGCCCCGTCCTTTCGCCCGGGTAATTCCTAAAGGACGATGTCACCCGCCCGGTTGAGCTTTCCTCGGATTGGTCCTTGCCCTGCTAAAGTTCAACCCAGTCGCCCCGATTCACCCCACCCATGAATCCTAACCAGACCGCCGGCCGTCCTGGTAATCATCAACTGATCTGAGTTACATCACACTGTTCGGCAAAAGATCAGCTTCGCCAAATGGACAAAGTATACAAAGGCGATATTCCTCGGCACAGAAAGACGCTCCTGAAGTTCAAGAAGGAGTTCTCACGCATTCGTTCGTCGACCGATTGGACGAAGCTTCGAATTGAGCCGCTGATCAAGCATGTGACGTCTCTGGAGCGATTACTGTCCTCTCCCAAATTTTCACGGGAAAACACGCGTTTACGCAAAGGCGTCTCTATGTTTCACGCGGATTTGGTTTATCTCCGTGCGAATGAAAAAGCATTGAAAGAAATCCTGGCGTTCGAAAAGCGAATTGGCGGAGCCGTAAAAAGATCCAAAATGCCAGGCCCATAGGAACCACCCCATGCCCCGATATTTGATTTCATTCGATGACGGTTCGATGGACCATATTCCGGCGGCAGACTGGCCGGCCGTGGGCGAGGCGGCGCATCAGGTGGTGCGGGAGGCAAAGGCCGCCGGGATCTGGATCTTCGGCGGCGGCATCGAGCGCCAGCAGGCGACTATCGTGGCGACCGACGGAGGCATCACCCCCGGGCCCGTGCCGGAGACCAAGGCGGTGGTCGGCGGGTTTTCCATCATCGAGGTTGCCACCCGCGAAGAGGCCCTGGCTTGGGCGGCCAAAATCGCGGCCTCCTGTCGCTGCGCGCAGGAGGTTCGCGAGATCATGTTCGACCCCGAGTCCTGACGGCCGCCGGCCACAACATCCGCGGCCACCATCCACCCACTCATGAAACCCACGCCCATCATTCTCCCGGCCGGCGCAGGCCGCAGCTACGACTGCGGGCCCATGCGTGCGGTGTTCAAGGCCGACGGCGCCGAAACCGCGGAGCGCTACAGCGTCTCGGAATGGACGGTCGCGCCCCGCAGCCCGGGCTCCGGCCCGCATGCCCACGATCAGAGCGACGAGCTGTTCCTTGTGACGGAGGGCACCATGGCCGTGCGGGTGGGCGATGATTGGATCGAGGCCGGCCGCGGCGCCTTCATCCGCATCCCCGCCGGCACCGTGCATGATTTCGAGAACCGGACCGATCTGCCCGCCACGCTGTTCAACGTGTTTCTGCCCGGCGCCTTCGAGCACCTGATGCCGGAGATCGTAAAGTGGTTTTCCCCGTCACCGCCCCAAGCGGCCCCGACCGCTGCAGCCAAGCCGTGAACCGCAGGCCAGCCCGCCCCCGGCCGGACAATGCCGAAGAACTGCGCCGAGCCGCCTGACCTGCGTTTTCGGTTGTCACTGCCGCAAGACCCGCAATCCATCGTCCTGCACAGGAGAATCAAAATGCACCCGGAGATTCTGAAGTATAACGATGCGCAGGAACCGGACCACCGCGAGGTGTGCGAACTGCTGGCCGCCGAAATCGCCAAGCACCTGCCGCAGGCGGAAAGCAAGGTGTGGCACGCGCATCCGGTCTGGTTTTTGGACGGAAATCCCACCGTGGGCTACAGCCGGCAAAAGCCGGGCATCCGGCTGATGTTCTGGAGCGGGGCGGATTTCGGCGCCGACCGGCCCGAGGTGGTGGGCAAGAAATTCAAGGACGCCTCGGCGTTCTTCAACACGGTCGCGGAGATCGACCGGCCGCGCCTGCGCCGCTGGCTGCGGCAGGCGAAGGAAATCCAGTGGGACTACAAGAACCTGATCAAACGCAAGGGCCGGCTGGTGCGGCTGAAGTGACGGACAGGGCGCGGTCCGCTCGGAGAGCGGACCCTACCGGCGCTGCCGCGCCACGGGGAAACGGCTGCTGTTCATTTCAAACCGCCTAAATCCCGTTGCGCCGCATGACCTCGGCATACCAGGCGGCGGATTTTTTCGGTGTGCGCTTGCCCGTGGCGAAGTCCACGTGGTGCAGGCCGAAGCGTTTGCTGTAGCCGAGCGCCCACTCGAAGTTGTCCATCAGGGTCCACACGATGTAGCCGCGCAGGTCCACGCCGTCCTCGTGGATCGCGGCATGGCAGGCCGCGAGGTAGCGGTGGATGAAATCGATGCGGCGCGTGTCGTTGACCGCCACCGCGACGTCGTCCTCGCCGGGGAGCGCGCAGCCGTTCTCGGTGATGTAGATGGGCGGGTGGCCGTAGCGGCGATCGATCCAGCCGAGCATCTTGCGGCAGAAATCCGGCACGACGTTCCAGTCCATGTCGGTCTTCTCCCAGGCAGGGTCGTCGGACAACTCGACCTGTTGATCCGCCGCCATGCCGCCGTTGCCGGTCGGAACGGTGGTCGTGGCGGCGCGCCCGGCGGGCGGCTCGGCCGCATACATGCCGCCGTAGAAATTGAGCCCGAAGAAATCGCTGGAGCCCAAAAGCCGCGCCCGGTCGGCGTCGCTGAAGCGCGGCAGGCGGTCCCCCACCCGCACGCGCATGACCTCGGGGTAGTCGCCGCGGTAGATGGGATCGGCAAACCACCCGAGAAAGAACTCGAGCCCGCGCTCCGCGGCGGCGCGGTCGGCAGGCGAGCCGGTCTTCGGCTCGCGCCAGTCGCAGTTGTTGGTGATGCCGATGACCCCGCGCTGCGCCGCTTGGAATTTGCCGCGGTAAACCTCCACGATTTTGCCGTGGGCGCGCAGGAGATTATGCGCGACGAGGTAGGGCTCGGTCTGGCTCACGCGGCCGGGCGCAAAGTAGCCGATGCCGTGGCCGAGCACGGCGCTGCACCAGGGCTCGTTGAACGTGATCCAGTGCTTCACGCGGTCGCCGAAACGTTCGAAGCAGAGCTCGGCATAACGTGCGAAGTGATCCGCGATCTCCGGATTGAGCAGGCCGTCGAGCTCGAGCTGGAGCGCGAGCGGGAGGTCCCAGTGGTAGAGGGTGACCCACGGCGTGATGCCGTTGGCGACAAGCGCGTTGATGAGCCGGTCGTAGAAGGCGACCCCGGCCTCGTTGACCGCGCCGCGGCCCTGCGGCATGAGGCGGCTCCACGAGAGCGAGAACCGGTAGGCCTTGAGCCCCATCGCCTTCATCAGGGCGACGTCCTCCTCCATGCGGTGGTAGTGGTCGCAGGTGACGTCGGCGGTCTGGTTGCGGTGCGACTTGCCGGGGATGTGGGTGAAGGCGTCCCAGATGCAGGGCCCGCGGCCGTCGGCCTGCCAGCCGCCTTCGATCTGATGGGCGGCGGTGGCGGCGCCCCACACGAAGTTTTGGGGAAAGGTTTTCATCGTCGCAAAAGTTATGGGCGACGGTCGCACCGCAGGGCAATCAGTTACCGGTTAGGTGCCAGTGGCCGCACAAGGGGCAGCGGTAGGCACTGCGTTGGCGTTCAACGCCGACGAGCAGCGCGGCATCGAGGGCGTCGCCCTGCGAGCGATAACGGCGCTTGCGGGTGCACATGCGGCGGCGCGATTCGTCATCCGGTCGCCGCGGAGTTTCCACCCGCCGTCGCGCCATGGCCGGTCAGGAGGAGCGGCGTTTGTAAACGTTGCCGTAGAGCACCACCGTGTCGCGATCCCGGATCTCGAGGACGGAGGGGTCGCTGGTGACAAGCACCACCTGGCCTTGGATGTTGGCCCCCTTCGCGGAGCGGTTCATCTGTTCGACAATGGTGCGGCGCGGACCGTAGGTGGAAAGAATCAGGCTGCCATCGGCCTGAATGATGAGGCGGCGGTCGCCAGCCGTGGCGCCGGTCTCGTATTCGCCCGCTGCCCGCATCAGCAGCGCACGCGCCTCATCGGTCGGGAGCAACTGGTGGGGGGGCACAAAGCCGGGCTCGGGCTTGAGCAGATTCCACGCGGTGAAGGCGTTGATGGCGACCACCGCGGCCACGAGCAGGATAATCTTGCTGCGGCCGGAGAGCCCGGAGCCGCCCACTGCGCGGCCCGCGGCCTGTTCAGAGCGGCCCGCCGGGACGCCCGACGGCGCAGTTTGGTCGAGCTGCGCGAGGATGTCGGCCACTGTGAGGTTCTGGCCGCCGAGCTTCTTGTCCCAGCTCACGAGAGTGAGGCCGCCGTCCCGCGCACGCACGAGCAGTTCGCTGCGGTCGGTCTTGATGCGGATCTCGGGGGTGACGGAAAAATCGGTGCGGTGCTTGGCCGCAACTTCCGCGAGGGACGTGAGCATGGTCCGCAGCTTTTCGGGCGTAACGCGCGACACTTCCAGATCGGCCAGCGCCGCACTGGCCTCTTTCGCATCGGGCGAGAGGTGGTGGAGCGTGAGACTGTAGATCGGGGCGGCCATCAGGGTTCGATCACAAAAAGCGGGGCGTTGTTGGCGCCAATTCGGAACATGCCGGTGGCGAGATCGCCATCGTCTATGGCCTCGTCGATGTTCCGCAGCTGGGTGAGTGAAAAGCCGGTGCCGCCATCGCCGGGATTGGTAATCGCGATGGCTGCGCGGGGCCGGAAGCCACCTTGGTGCAGTTGATTATTTTCCCAATTATAGAGTCCGCCCAACGGTGTGGGCCTGGCCCAAGGACCATTGTGCAATTGCTCGTGCAACTCTGGGGGGATGACCCCAGCAGCCGTCTCTTCCGGCCAGACCCCGTTGGCATGGGCGTAGGTCTGAAACACGGCCGCAAATACCCGCAAATCATTCACGACGGCAGCGGTCCGGGCCTTGATCTGAATGCGCGTGATGGTGGGGATGCCGAAGGCTGCCACCAAGCTGATGATTACCACGACCACCATGATTTCCACCAAGGTAAAACCCGACAGGCGGCGGGCACTGAGCCCTCGCCGGCCTTGGGGATTTACCGCGGCGGACACTTTCATTGCCGGGCATTTGTGCAAGTGCATGCGCCACATGCAAGGCAGAATCTCAAGGGCTAAACATATCACCCGCTTGTTCAGCCAACGTCTTTATTACTATGGCCATGCATCTATCTCGTGGCCCGGGGAAGTTTCTTCCAATCGGACCTACGGCTGGCGAGTCCGACCCTACCGCGTGCCTCGTCAGGCCAGCTGTCGTGCAAGACGAACCATTGCTTCCGGCAGCTCGCGGTAAATCTTCTTGTAGGGGGTTTCACCCAAGATCGATGGCACAAGGTCGTCGGTGTAGCCGACTTTCTCACAAGCCCGTTGGTCGGGAGCGTAGCCCAGCCCGCCGCACAGGCTCACCAGCCACGGGTGCGGCTGCGGGCTGCCGCGCAACACCGGCGCCTGCAGACTGTGGAAGACCTCCAACCCCACGCCGAGCAGCGCGACCGGGCCGATCCGCAGGCCCTGCACGTTGACCGGGAGCCGCGGCGGACGGCCGCCCCGAAACCCGGCCAGCAGCGTCCGCAGCCCCTGCAAGCGCACCATCTGCATGCCCTGCGTGTGGAGCGGCGGGCGGCCGCGCTTCGGATCATCCGTAACGCCCGGCACCTGAAACTCCGCCTCCAGCTTGGCCAGCCGGGCGAGCAATTCGCGACGCGTCGTCCGCACGCGCGCAAACTCCACTTCCTGCCGCAGGCCCCTGACCTGATCCACCGCAACGGGCCGCGCGGCGCGCAGGCCCCGGCGGATGACCGCGGCGTATTTGCGCGACAGCACCCGCAGCGCGCGGGCCGTCTCCGCCGGACCGCGGTGGCAGACGGGCGGGTTGATGTCACCGATGGCGCCGGGCAGAAAGATCGCCGTCGCGCCGGGATGCAGGCGCTCGATCGTCTGCGAGGCGAGGCCGACAAAATCCCCGTGCACATCGAAGGTCTGCTCGCTGCCGACCACGGCATGACAACCAAAGTGATGCAGCACGCCGAGGAGCCGGCCGTCGGCGTAGGCCGCGAGCACGCGCAGGGTCGGATCGGTGTCCTGCGGACGGGCCGGCCGCCAGCGCGGGTGCAACCGCACCGCGAGTGGGTCGGGCTTCGGCTCCCAGCCGCCGCGGTCCGTCTCGCGGTTGACCGCGATGCCTTCGCAGGGGACCTCGGCGTAGCGCCATTCGACCCCGGTCAAAGCGGCCACGGCGCGCGCCGCGGCCTCGGCGACGCGCGCGGGCAAGGTCTCCATGTAAAGCGCATCCGGCTCGCCCCACCCCAGCATGCCGCCGGTCGAGGGACCGCTGTGCGTGTGCGTGACGGTGAGAAACACCTCGTCGGGCCGGCAGCCGGCGCGCTGCGCCACCGCGGCGCGCAGGCGCGCGGCCGTCGCCCGGTCGGTGCCGCACAACTCCAGGTTGACCAGCACGTGCCGCCGCCGACCGGCGGCAAGGACGAGCGCGCGGGCGTGCAGAGGGGCGGTGATCTTTTGCGCGGCCCGGTTGCGATGCGGCCCGTAGCCGGCGAGCTGGACGCCCGGGCGCGGGGTGATGTCGCTGCTGCCGAAGCCCGCTTTCATCAGCGTTTCGCGGTGGCGACGGGGCCGTGGCTGCGCTCGTAGTCGCGGAGCGCGCCGATGTTGGCTTCGACCTTGTGGACGACCTCGGCCATGCGCATGACCATGTCCGCGCGATCGTCGATGAAATCAAACCGGGTCTCGATGGAGTTGGCCACGCGGTGGCGGCAGTTGGGCAACGCCAGGCCGCGGTAGTCCACGCCGGCCTTTTCCAGCGCTGCGAGCCACGAGACGCGCGGCCCCGAGTAACCCTGCCAGTGCAGGCGCGCCCAGTCCGGGATGGGGGCCGGCACATAGCCGAAGGCCAGCATGCCCTCGGCCTTCAGCGCGGCGGCAAAGGTGTTGCGCGAGACCCCGGCGGCCTCGCTGTCGAAATTCATCGTGAGCAGGTGATAGACCGGCTTCACGCCGGGCGCGTAGTCGGGCAGCCGCAGGAACTGCGCGCCGGCGAGCTGCTCGCGGAAGAGCGCGGCGTGCCGGCGGCGCTCGGCCACCCAGCCGTCGATCACGCCGAACTGCTCGGTGAGGAGCACGGCGTTGAGCGGCGTCACGCGGTAGGTGTAAACCAGCGAGTCCACCCAGGGCAGCAGCTCCGCGGGAAAGTCCTTCTCCGGCGAGCGGCCCATGTGCTGGCCGATCATCGCGGCTTTCCAGAAAACGTCCTTGCGCGGCGTCACGAGGTAGCCGGCCTCGGTGGTCGGCAGCACCTTGCCGCCCATGCAGGAGAAGCCGGCGGCGTCGCCGACATTGCCCACGCGCAGGCCGTCAATCTCCGCCCCGTGCGCCTGGCTGCCGTCCTCGATCAGGCAGAGCTTGTGCTTGTCGGCGATGGCGCGGAGCCGCTTGAGGTTCGCGGGCTGGCCGAAGATGTGCACGGCGAGGATCGCCTTCGTGCGCGGGGTGATGGCGGCCTCGATCTTTTCCGGATCAATCACCCCGGTGTCGGCCTCGACATCCACGAAGACCGGGATGGCGTTCTGGTGCAGGATGCAGGAGATGGACGCGCCCCAGGTATAGGGCGTGGTGATAACCTCGTCGCCGCAGCAGATTTCCAGGCCGGCCAGCGCGCCCTGCAGCGCCGCATGGCCCGAGCTGCAGGCGAGCACCTCGCGGCCGCCGTGGTAGCGCGAGATGGTGAGCTCGGCCTCCTCGATCTCCGGCGAATGAAACCGGCCGAGGCCGATCGCCTTGCCGGCGCGGAGCACCTCGGTCACGCGCGCCAGCGCGCGCTCCGAGAAATGCGGAAACTTGGAATAGGTGACTTCGCCGACGGCGGTGCCGCCGAGGAGGGCGAGTTTCGAGGCGGCGGGGGCAAGGGTGGTGCTCATGGTGCGTCCAGCTTAGCAGCCAGGGGCGGCGGCGGGAATGGCCGGGCTTACAATGCCATGTCGAATCTTACGGCCGGGCACCGGCGGTTTTAATCCGCCGGCGGGTGCCAGGCATCGGCGAGCGTGAACTTCCGCAGGTCCGCCGGCTCGTTGAGCGCACGGTAGCGCGGCCCGCGGAGCCAGTGGGCCTTGCCGTGGAACAGCGTTTCCAGATGCGGCGGGATTTTTTTGCGAAAGCCCGGCGTCAGCTCGCCGCCGTCCCACCAGGGGAACATGCGCGTGCCGTAGCCGCAGACGATGATGCCCCGCTCGCGGTCGCTGCGGATCTGGCCCGTGGCGTGGATGAGCGTCTCGGCGAAGAGCAGCGTCGAGCCGGCCGGCGCGATCACCTGGTGGATGAGCGAGCGGTCGGCATAGGCACAGGCGATGATGTCAGCCTCGGGCAGGTCCAGCTTGTGGCTGCCGGCGATCACCACCGTGCCGCCGTCGTCGGGCCCGAGGTCGGTGAGGTTGGTGAGCGTCTTCACGAAGCTGCAGTGGAAGAGCCCGTTTTTCACGTGCGTGCCGTAGGGCACGTCGATGCCGAGGTGAAAGCCGAACTTCGGGTCCTTGGTGAACTTTTCCTTCGGGTTGCGGGAGTTGATGTGCGCGTTGAGCTCCACGATGCGCGCCTCGCCGCCGATGACCTCCTCGGCCATGCCCACGAGGCGGGGGTGCGCGGCGTAGGCCGCGAACACGGGGTCGGCCTCGCGGATCGCGCCCATGAACACATGGTGCGGCAGGTCGATGATGAAGCTCGGCTCGCCCGGCGCCGGGACGTGGCCCTCCGGCCGGGCGCGGATCGCCTGTTTGGTGCGCTGCATCGCGTCCATGATCGTGCGGCACTCCTTGCGGCTGAGCACGCCGGGCACGACGACGTAGCCGTGGATTTCAAAATGATAGCGCTGCGCCGGGGTCAGCGCGGGAAAGGGCCGTTCGAAGGTCGGTTCCATGGGCAGGGATGGCGGAGGGATGGGCGGACGCCGCGCAGGAATCAAGCCTGCAAAGCCGTGCGCGGCGCGCGCCCCGTCACGCGCTTGAAGGCGCGGCTGAAGGTGAAGGGGTCCGCAAAGCCCAGCGCCAGCGCCACGGATTTCACGCTGGCGCCGGGGCGGGCGAGCTGGCGCTGGGCGCGGGCGATGCGCTCGACGAGGATGAACTTGCCCAGCGGCGTGCCCGTCTCCGCGCGGAAGAGCCCGGTCAGGTAGTTTGGCGACACGTGCACGGCCCGCGCCACGTCGGCCAGCGCCAGCGGCCGGTGCGCCTCCGCCCGCACGAAATCCGCCGCGCGCCGCACGAGCTGGGCGCGCGTGTCGAGCTGGGCCGCGCCGCCCGCGATCACCCGCCGGTGCAGCGCCAGCGCGACGGTCAGCATCGCCTCGCGCAGCACCTCGCCGTCCGGCGGCCGTGCACCCGCCGCCAGCGCCCGCAGGGTCTGCAGACGGGCCTGCGCGTCGGCGGGCAGCAGGCCCAGGTTCATGACGTGCTCAAGGGTGAAGCCCCCGCGCCGCCGGTAGCGGGTGACATGGAGCCGCGGGTCGGCCGCGTTCAGGCCCCACCACGCCAGCCGGTAGCCCTCCGGGCGCGCCACGTAGGCCTCGGCATGCGCGGTGCCGGCCGGACACATCACCAAGTCGCCCGCCCGCAGCACGCAGCCCGCGTGGTCGAAGCTGAACCGGCACCGGCCCTCCAGCAGCAGGCACAGCTCGGCGTGGCCGTGGGCATGATCCTCGCCGTAAAGCACCGGGGCAAACTTCGCCCGACGCCGCTGCTCCGCCGGCCGCCGGCCCCGCCACGGCCCCAGCACCCGCGCCGGTTCCAGTTGCCCGAGCGCGACCACGAGTTCACGGCCGATGAAAGATGCGAGTGACACGGAAGTCGCGCTAGACAATGCCGCCCCACCCTGCAAAGCAATCTTCTCCCCATCATGCTCAACTTCGCCCTTATCGGATGCGGCGTCATCGCGCAGTTTCACCTGCGCGCCCTCGCCAAGATGAAAACCGCCCGCGCCGCCGTCGTCTGCGACCTGCGCGCCGAGCTCGCGCAAAGAACCGCGACGGAGTTCGGCGTGCCGCGCTGGACCACTAACGCCGACGAGGTCTTCGCCGATCCCGCCATCGACGCCGTCATCCTCGCCCTCCCCGCCTGCGCCCGCACGGAACTCGCGCTCAAGGCCTTCAAGCACGGCAAGCACGTGCTCACGGAAAAACCCGTGGCGATGAATGCCGGCGAGGTCCGCAGCCTCATCGCCGCGCAGGGCGACCGCGTCGGCGCCTGCTGCTCCTCGCGCTACCGCTCGTTCGAGTCCGCCCGCGTGGCCAATGCCTTTATCCGCTCCGGCGGCCTGGGCAAAATCCGCACCATCACCTGCCGCGCCGCCACCAAACCTTCCGACCAACCCAACCCCAACCCGCCGGTCTGGCGCTTGCGCCGCGACCTCAACGGCGGCGGTATCTTCGTCAACTGGGGCTGCTACGACGTGGACTACCTGCTCGGCCTCGTGGACTTCAAGCTCACGCCGCAATTCGCCCTCGCGCGCACCTGGCAGACGCCGGAGCCGTTCAGCGCCTACGCGGCCAAGGGCTCCGATGCGGAAACGCACATCGTCGGCCTTGTGACCTTCGCCGAGGGCTGCGTGCTCAACTACGAGCGCGCCGAGTTCTCCTCCCTGCCCGCCAACAGCGTGTGGCAGATCTGCGGCGACCGCGGTGCGCTCGACCTGCAGATGCTCAAGGCCAAGCGCGCCAACGTCGTGCTGACCGAACCCAATCCCGGCACCGGCACCCAAACCCGCGTGCTGTGGGAAGGCGACGAGTCGGAATCCGCTGCCGAGCACGACGGCATCGTCTTCGACTTCGTCGGCGCCATCCTCGAAAAGCGCCCGCCCATGACCTCGCTGCAGGACGCCCTGCTCTTCGCCCGCATCACCGACGCCTTCTACGCCTCGGCCGACACCGGCCAGCCGGTGGCAGTAGCGTGAAGATTCATGGACTGATGCGCCCCAAGCGGCGCACTCCCGCGTAACTTGGTCGCTCCAGAGACGCGTTGAAGCCACAAGCGTCCGCACCTAACGGACGCTTGCCTATCCGACCGGTATCCATGTTGTCGATCAGGCAGACAGCATGGACAGAAAGGACATTTTGGAATTGGCCGCACGCCACGGTCTTCATCTCGGCGATGACATATCCCTGAATGAAATGGGGATTGATTACAAAGTCGCGTTCGGCACCGACACCGACGGCCAAAAGTGGGTGTTACGCATACCCCGGCGGGCAGGCCTGACCCGCAAGATTGAGCAGGAAAGGAAAATATTATCACTGGCCAGGCAGCATCTGTCCGTTGCCGTCCCGGACTGGAAGATCACGAGCCCTGAACTTATAGCCTACCCTTTGTTGGCCAACCTGCCCGTCCTGACTTTTGACCCTGAAACGCACGGGATCATTTGGCATCTTGAACAGAATAATTCCCGTTTCGTTTCATCGCTGGCTAGGGTTCTGGTCGAGCTTCATGCGATTCCGGCCAAGAAGGCCGTCGCTATCGGCCTGAAATCGTCGTCACCGCAAATGTTCCGGCAACAGATGCTGCATGACATCGCGACGGTGAAACGGGAAATCGGCATCAGCGCTGAACTGGAAGGCCGGTGGCTCAAGTGGGTGGACACCGACAGGCTTTGGCCCGGCTTTTCCAGTTTCATTCATGGTGATTTATACGCGGGCCATGTGCTTGCGAGCAACAGCGGGGAAGTGAGCGGCATCATCGATTGGTCCGAAGCCCAGGTCGGTGATCCGTCCGTTGATTTTGCAGGACACATGGCCGTGTATGGAGAACAGGGTTTGCGCGATCTAATCCGTTGCTACGAAAAATCCGGCGGCAGGATATGGGAGACGGTTGTTGAACACACCGTGGAGCGTCACTCGGCTTCGCCCTTGAAATACGCGGTTTTTGCCATCCAAGCCAAACTGGACGTGCATATTCAAGCCGCCAAGAGCCAGCTTGGGATTCTTTAGCCGACCGGCGCAGAACTTGGCCGAAATGAAGTCACCAGTTCACGATATGCGGAATGAGGCGGCCGCCTTGGACAAGATTCCTCTCTTCAATGTAAGGTTTCGCGAAGTCTTCGGCCTGCCTGGGATATTGGCCATTGTCACAGTAGCCGTGTGTGTGCTCGCGATAGGCATCAGTTGGCTCGCGCCTTGGAACCCAGGCTACACGCCGGGTGAACGAGCGAATATCTGGCTTGGTGTGGCTGTTATGCCCTTCGCTGGAATCTTAGTCGGGAGCTATGTTGTCGAGTTCACTCTTAAGGCTGCACATCTGGCGTTCTGGCTCGTTCGTCGCCAGTTGATGATGGATTGGAGAGCGAAGGCTTTCGGCGCAGCGGCACTCTGTCTGCTTGGCGTCGGTCTTATTCTTTCACTGTCTGGTCCAAATGTAGACTTATACGGCTATCTGCTGCTCATCCTTTCAATTCCATTCACCTACTGGACCGTGATATTCGCTTGGCTTGCGACCGACCTACGAAGAAGGGCCAACCGGCAGGAGTGAGCAGGTGTAGAGCGTCCTGCGCGTGAAGCCATCTGATGCTCAAACACCAAACGCCTCTAGCTTTTAGCCCATCCGACCGAGGTTGTTGCGGGCAGGACTCGCCGGACCGAAGGCAGAGGCGGTTATCCCTAACCGCCCTGTGACGGCGGCGTGCCGCTCACACCAGCGCGCCGCCGCAGATCACGCGTTCGACGGGGTTGCCGCCGACCTCGTGGGCGAGCATGCGCTCGTCCTTGTGGTGCAGCAAAATGAGGTCGGCCCGCAGGCCGGGCTCGATGCGGCCGCGGTCCTTGAGGCCGAGCACGGCGGCGGCGTTGACGGTCGCGGCGGCGATGGCTTCGGCCGGCGACAGCCCGCAGTGGCGCACCGCGAGCGCGATGGCAAAGGGCATGGAGTGCGTGGGCGCGGAGCCGGGGTTGCAGTTGGTCGCCAGCGCCAGCGCCCCGCCCTGGTCCACGAAAAATCCGGCGCGGGCGAAGCGGCCGTCGGTGTGAAAGCCGGTGGCGGGCAGAATCACGCCCATTGTCGCCGATTGCGCGAGCGCGACGAGATCCGCCTGCTTGCTCGCCTCCAGGTGGTCCACGCTGCGTGCGAAAAGCCGGATCGCTTCCGGGATCATGCCGAGCGCGTTGAACTGGTCGGCGTGCACGCGGATGGGATGATGCTTGTGCGCCTTTTCAAAGAGCTTCACGCAGGCGGCCACGCTCCACGCGCCCTCCTCGCAGTAGGCGTCTACGGCGATATCAGGGAATTCGCGCGAGACTTCGGGCAGCATCTCCTTCACCACCATGCGCGCGTAGTCGTCGGGATTGCCCTCCACCGCGTGACCCAGCAGGGCGGTCGCCACGACGGTGCCCGGCCAGTCGGCTGCGGCGCGGCGGATGGCACGCAACATTTTCAACTCGTTCTCGGTGTTCAGCCCGTAGCCGCTCTTCACCTCCGCCGTGGTCGTGCCCTCGCACAACATGAGCGCCAGCCGATCGCGCAGACCCGCCGCCAGTTGCTTCTGCGTGGCTTCGCGCACCGCCCGCACGGAGGCATGGATGCCGCCGCCGTTTTTCAAAATTTCCAGATAAGTCGCGCCGCGGAGCTTTTGCTCCCACTCGTCCAGCCGGTCGCCGGCCCAACAGGCATGCGTGTGGCAATCCACAAAACCCGGCATGAGCACGCGGCCGCCGGCATCGATGACCTCAGCGTTCGCCGGAGCCTCGACCTTTGGGCCGACCGCGGCGATCTTGCCATCGGCCACCAGCACCTCGCCTTGCGGGATGACGCCCAACTCGCCCAGCGCCTTGCCGCGGCGGGGTATGGTCTCACCGGTGAGGGTGAGGATGCAGGCATTGCGGAGGTGAAGGATCATGGGGAGGGATTGCCGCAAAAATGCACACAAGGTCTGTTCGCTCCGATTGCATCACCCGTGCGCCTATAGGCGCATCTGTGCAGCAACGCCGCGCCAATGATTTCTTGCGCCTCTTTGCGGCCATAAGGTTCGAAGCTTTGGTTCATAACCTTCTCTGGGCGAACCCTTGCAGAAACGTGAGAAACAGATGCGCGGCGACCCGGGCGGTGCGGCCTTCATCATCGAACCGGGGATTCAATTCCATCAGATCGAAGCAACGCACGCGTGCCTCGGCACCGCAAGCCGCCACCCACATCTCGGCCTCGCGCACGGTCCAGCCGGCGGGATTGAGCGCGCTAACGCCGGGCGCATGCGCCGCATCAATCACGTCGAGGTCGAAACTCACAAACAAATGCTTCGCCCGCGGCAACACGACCGCCGCGCCATCCGGATGGAGCCGGCCGCCATGGGCCTTGAACCACTCCAAGTGTGCGGCGGAGTTCACCAGCGGGCGGAAGCCATACAGGTGCAGCGCCGGCACGCCGCAATCCTCGACCAGCCGGCGGAACGGCATGCCGGAGCCCGGCGTCTCGCGCACATCGAGATGCGCGTCGAAGTAGATCCCGGCGGGACGCGGATACGTTTGCGCCACGGCCCGGACAAACGGGAAGGTCAGATCGTGCCCGCCGCCCACGGCGACCGGGAAAAGTCCCGCCGCCAGCAGGGCCGTCGTCGCTGAGGTGACCCGGGCATGTGTTTCGTCCAGCGTGCGCCCAGGCCGGATGTCACCCGCATCGAACACGCGGGGCAGCTCAGGCAGGTTGGCGCCATAGCCGGCAAGTGCCGCGCGAAAGGCCGTGGGGCCGCCCGCCGCGCCGGGCCGACCATGGTTCACTTTCACCCCGGTGTCGTCGGCGAGCCCGAGCAATGCCACGCGGCAATCGCCGGGCTCATCCGTGCGGATCGTCGCCGCAAAACGCCCGGCCGGGATCGCGCGCGGCCACCGCGGCGCGATGGTGTGGGGAACAGGTCGTGACTTCATGACCAGTTGCGCATTGGAATCGGCACCTTCAGGCGGACGGCGCAGTCCCGAGCCAGTTTGTAACCGGCATCGGCATGGCGGAAGACGCCCATCATCGGGTCGTTGGTGAGCACGCGTTGCAACCGGCGGGCGGCGGCGGCGGTGCCGTCGGCGACGATCACCTGCCCCGCGTGCTGGCTGTAACCGATGCCCACGCCGCCGCCGTGGTGGAAACTCACCCACGAGGCGCCGCCGGCGATGTTGACCATCGCGTTGAGGACGGCCCAGTCGCTGATGGCGTCGGACCCGTCGCGCATCGCCTCGGTCTCGCGGTTGGGGCTGGCCACCGAACCGCAGTCAAGATGATCGCGGCCGATCACGATGGGCGCCTTCACGCGGCCGTCGGCCACCATGCGGTTGAAGAGCAGCCCGGCGCGGTGCCGTTCACCGAGACCCAGCCAGCAGATGCGCGCGGGCAGGCCCTGGAACGCCACGCGCTCACCGGCCATTTGCAACCAACGGTGCAGCCCGGCATCACGCGGGAACAGTTTTATCAGCGCCTCGTCGGTCGCGCGGATATCCGCCGGATCGCCCGACAGCGCCACCCAGCGGAACGGGCCGCGACCGAGGCAGAATTGCGGGCGGATGTAGGCCGGCACGAATCCGGGAAAATCGAAGGCGCGCTTCACCCCTTGATCGAGCGCGTGCTGGCGCAGGTTGTTGCCGTAGTCGAAGGTCCGCGCGCCGCGTTTTTGCAGTGCCAGCATCGCCCGCACATGCCGCGCCATCGAAGCGAGCGAGAGGCGCTGGTATTTTTCGGGATCGGCCCGGCGGAGCTTGGCGGCGGCCCCGAGGTCGTAGCCGACCGGCACGTAGCCGACCAGCGGATCGTGCGCGCTGGTCTGGTCGGTGAGGACATCCACGCGGATTTTCCGCGCCAGCAGCCGCTCCAGCAAATCGGTGATGTTGGCCACCACGCCGATGCTGCGGGCCTCCTTCCCCTTCGCATATCCCACCGCGCGGTCGATGGCCGCGTCGAGCGTCGGCGCGATCTCGTCGAGGTAACGGTCATGCACGCGCTTTTGCAGGCGGGTTTTGTCCACATCGGCGATGAGGCAGGTGCCCTCGGCCATGGTGACGGCCAGCGGCTGCGCGCCGCCCATGCCGCCGCAGCCGCCGGTGACGCAGAGCCGGCCGGCCAGTGTGCCGCCGAAATGCTGCCGGCCGCACTCGGCAAAGGTCTCGTAGGTGCCCTGCAAGATGCCCTGCGTGCCGATGTAGATCCAGGAGCCGGCGGTCATCTGGCCATACATCATCAGGCCGCGGCGCTCCAGTTCGTCGAACCGCTCCTGCGTCGCCCAGTGCGGAACGAGGTTGCTGTTGGCGAGGAGCACGCGCGGGGCGTCGGCATGCGTGCGCACCACGCCAACGGGCTTGCCGGATTGCACGAGCAGCGTCTCGTCGGGCGCGAGTTTCCGCAGCGCGGCGATGATGGCATCGAAACAGGCCCAGTTGCGCGCGGCCTTGCCCCGACCGCCATAGACGACGAGGTCCTGCGGCCGCTCGGCCACCTCGGGATCGAGGTTGTTCATGAGCATGCGCATCGCGGCCTCGGCCGCCCAGGTGCGGCAGGTGCGCTTGGCACCGCGGGGCGCGCGAATGAGCCGGGGTTTGGGCTTCATCGGTTCAATGGAGTTCGCCGGTAACCTGCTCGGCGGCGGCGACCACCGTGCCGTCGCGCACCAAGCCAAGCGCGGTCTGGATGTCGTTGTGAAAAAGCCGGTCGGCCTCAGCGAAGGCGAGACGCTGCCGCACGGCCGCATGCGCGGCCTCGACACCGCCGCCGGCCTTGAGCGGGTGGATGAAATCGAGCGCCTGCGCTGCGCTCATCAGCTCGATCGCCAGCACGGTCTCGGTGTTGGCCACCACCTCCAGGAGCTTCGTCGCGGCAATGGCCCCCATGGACACATGGTCCTCCTGGCCGAGCGAACTCGGGATGGAGTCCACCGACGCCGGGTGCGCGAGGATCTTGTTTTCCGAGACCAGCGCCGCCGCCGCGTATTGCGGGAGCATGAAGCCGCTGTTGAGCCCGGTGTCGCTCATCAGCAGCTTGGGCAGCTTCTTCTCGCCCATCGTGTCGCCGCCGAGCAGCAGGTAGAGCCGGCGCTCGGAGATCGAGGCGAGCTCGGCGGTGGCGATGGCGAGGTAATCGAGCGCAAAGGCCAGCGGCTCGCCGTGGAAATTGCCGCCGCTCACCACATCACCGTTGGGAAACACGAGGGGGTTGTCGGTGACAGCGTTGATCTCGGTCTCGACCGTGGTCGCGGCATGGCGGACGGCATCGCGCACGGCACCGTGCACCTGCGGCACGCAGCGCAGCGAATACGGGTCCTGCACTTTGCCGCAGTTGAGATGCGACGGGAGAATCTGGGAATCCACCAGCAGCCGGCGGACATTGTCCGCGGTCTCCTGCTGGCCGGGGTGCTGCCGGGCGGCATGGATGCGCTCGTCAAAGGGCGTGGCGCTGCCGCGCATGGCCTCGAGTGTCATCGCCGCCGTGAGGTCGGCCACCTTGAGCAGGTCCCGGATGCGCAGGAGCCCGTGCACGGCATGCGCCGCCATAAACTGCGTGCCGTTGATGAGCGCGAGGCCTTCCTTCGACTTCAGGCGCAACGGCGCGAGCCCGAGCGACGCGAGGGCGTCGGTGGCGGGAATCTTGCGCCCAGCCTGCCAGACCTCGCCGAGACCGAGCAGCCCCAGCGTGAGGTGCGCCAGCGGCGCGAGGTCGCCGGAGGCGCCGAGCGAACCCTTGGCAAAGACCACCGGGCTGAGGCCGGCGTTGTAAAACCGCAGCAGGTATTCGACCAGCACCGGCCGCACGCCGGAGAGGCCGAGGGCGAGGGCGTTGATCTTGAGCAGCAGCATCAACCGCACGATGTCCGGGTCCACTTCGCGCCCCACCCCGACGGCGTGGCTGAGGATGAGGTTTTCCTGCAGTTTTTCGATGTCGGCCGCGGCGATGCGCGTGTGCGCCAGCGCGCCAAAGCCGGTGTTGATGCCGTAGTAGGATTTCTCGCCGGCCTGCAGCCGGTCCACGACCGCGCGGGAGGCCGCGACCCGCTCCTGTGCGGCCGGGGCGAGCGCGAGCCGGGATTGATCCGTGAGCAGTTGACGGAGGAGGCCGATAGTCAGGCCTTCGCCGCTGAGCAGATGGGTGGCAGACATGGCGGTAACAACCCAAACAGCCTGCCACGGCCGCCCAAACCGGCAAGCCCGCGCCGGGCGGCCGGCCCGAATAGGCCGAAAGGATGACAGCGGCGCGCGCCCGGTTATGCCGCGCAAAAACCAAAACCCGGCTTTGCGCCCGGCGAAGTTTCCCCTACGGTCCGTGCCATGTCCGATCTCGCCGATCTTTACCAGCAGGTCATCCTCGACCACAACCGCCGCCCGCGCAACCGCGGCAAGCTGCCCACGGCCAACCGCGTGGCGCACGGGGACAATCCCAGTTGCGGCGACCAGTGCAGTGTTTACCTGCGGCTCGACGGCGACCGCATCGGCGACATCTCCTTCGACGGCTCCGGCTGCGCCATCTCGCAGGCCAGCGCCTCGCTGATGACCACCCAGCTCAAGGGCAAGACGGCGGCCGAGGCGGAAAAAATGTTCGGTGAATTCCGCGACATCGTCACCACCGGGCAGGCCCCCGAGGAGATCAGCGACGTCGGCGCCTTCGCCGGCGTGCACGCTTTCCCCGCCCGCATCAAGTGCGCCACCCTCGGCTGGCACGCCGCGCTCAACGCCCTCAAGGGCGACCCCGTCACCGCCACGACGGAAACCCACAAGGACTGATGAAACATCGTTCTCTTTCTCGTAATCCTTCTCGTTCTCCAGGCCCGGAGAGCAGATCGACCGGAGGAGATTAAGAGAACGATTACGATAACGATTTTTATGCCCGACTGGAACAACGTCCGCGCCGATTTCCCGATCCTGCACCAGCAGGTGAACGGCAAGCCGCTGGTCTATCTCGACAACGGCGCGACCGCCCAGAAACCGCGCCGCGTGATCGATGCCCTCGTGCATTACTACGAGCGCGACAACAGCAACGTCCACCGCGGCCTGCACACGCTCTCCATGCGCGCGACCGACGCCTACGAGGGCGCCCGCGCCCGGGTCGCCAAGTTCATCAACGCCGCCGACCCGGCCGAGGTCATTTTCACCCGCGGCACCACCGAGAGCGTCAACATCGTTGCCCGCAGCTGGGGTCACGCCCACCTGAAGCCCGGCGACGTCGTGCTCACAACGGAGTTCGAGCACCACTCCAACCTCATCCCGTGGCAGCAGGCCGCGAAGGCCGCCGGCGCCACGCTGAAATTCGTGCCGCTGCTGGGCGCCGACGGCGAGGGCGGCCTCGACCTCGCCGCGCTCGACGCCCTGCTCACGCCGCAGGTCAAGCTCTTCGCCTTCACCCACATTTCCAATACGCTCGGCACCATCAACCCGGTGGCCGAGCTTTGCCGCCGCGCCCGGGCCGTCGGCGCCGTGACGGTGATTGATGCCGCCCAGTCCATCGGCCACGGGCCGCTCGACGTGAGGCAGATCGGCTGCGACTTCCTCGCCTTCTCCGGTCACAAGATGTGCGGCCCCACCGGCATCGGCGTGCTCTACGGCCGCCGCGCGCTGCTCGACCAGCTCGCCCCCGACGAGACCGGCGGCGGCATCGTCGTCAGCGTCACCTACCAGGACGCCACCTGGAAGCCCGCCCCGGAGCGCTTCGAGGCCGGCACGCCCAACGTCGCGGGCGCCATCGGCCTCGCCGCCGCCTGCGACTACCTCGACGCCCTCGGCCGCGACCAGATCGCCGCGCACGACACGCAACTGGTGAACCTCGCGATGAAGAAGCTCTCCACCCTCCCCGGCATCCGCATCATCGGCCCGCGCGCCGGCGCCGAGCGCAGCGGGCTGGTGAGTTTTGCCTTCGAGGGCGTGCATGCCCACGACGTGGTGACCTTCGCCGACGAGGACGGTATCGCCCTGCGCGGCGGCCACCACTGCAACCAACCGCTCATGCGCAAGCTCGGCCTCACCAGCACGACCCGCGCGAGTTTTTACCTCTACAACACCACAGAGGAAATCGACCGCCTCGTCGCCTCGCTACAGCGGATCCTAAAGTTTTTCAACGGCAGTTGAGCCGGCTCAGATCACGACCCGACCCCTCCGTCGCGCCCGCTCGGCCAGTTTGTGCAGCAGCCCGTCGAACCGCCGCCGGTGCAGTCCGCCGTCGAGGAGGTCGTAATGCTGGGGCACGATGAGCCGGGGGTTGAGCCGGCGGGCTTTTTCGAGACTCGCCGGGATGAGGTGCGGCGCGCTGTTTAGGATCGGCGGCGGTAGGTGCACGTTGAAAAAATAACTCGCGAACAAATCGCCGCTGAAAAGCAGGTCGTGCCGGTCGCTGTAGAAACCGCAATGCCCCAGTGTGTGCCCCGGCAGGTGCACGACCCGGAGTCCGCCCCAAAAAGGCAGCTCTTGCCCGTCGGCCAGTGCCACATCGATGCCGACCGGAGCGCCCACCCCGAAAACCCGCCGGCCCGCCCGTTCCAGCCGGCCGCACCAGCGGTTGATGCCCGTGTAGGGATAGGCCCCGTTGAGGTGCGCCTGCTCCAGCGGATGGGCGTGCACCGGCGCACCAGTCCAAGCCTTGGCCCAGGCGACATTGCCCGCGTGATCAAGGTGACCGTGTGTCAGCAGGATCGCCTTGATGGCGCGCGGTTCCAAACCAAGCCGCGCCACCAAGCGACGGATGAAGCGTGGTTCGCCAACCAGTCCGGTATCGAGGAGGACGGCCTCGCGATTTTCATCCACGAGGACAAAGCAGCAGCCCATGACACCGCGGACGGGATGGATACCTGGAGGCACGCGGCTCATGCGCCCAGCCAACCCAAGAGCAGCCCGGCTAGCGCGCCCGCCCCGATCACCGTCACGGTGCCGGCCCGCAACCATTGCAGCGCGACGAAGCCCAAAACCGCCAGCGCCAACGCCGGCCACGCCGGGCCGCCCGCAGCCGGAAAAAACACCTGCCAGCCAAACCACACCGCCAGGTTGAGCACCACGCCGACGACCGCCGCCGTGACCGCGGTCAGCGCCCGATGCAACCCGGCATGTCCGCGCAACTGCTCGATGTGCGGCGCGCCCAAGAAAATCCACAGGAAGCACGGCACAAAGGTAACCCAAGTGGCCAACATCGCCCCGAGCGTCGCCGTCCAGAAAGGCGGCAGCGCGCCCGGCTGGTTCCAGCCGCCCAGAAAGCCCACGAACTGGACCACCATGATGAGCGGACCCGGCTTCGCCTCGGCCAATCCGAGTCCGTCCACCATCTGCACGGGCGACAGCCAAGCATAGTGCTCGACCGCCTGCTGGGCCACGTAAGGCAGCACGGCATAGGCGCCGCCAAACGTCACCATGGCCGCCTTGCTGAAGAAAAACCCAATCTGGGCAAGCGTGCCATCCCAGCCCTGCCACCAGCCGGCCAGCACGACCGGCAGCCACCACAGGAAAATACCGAATACCGCGATGCGCCAAGCCCGGCCCCAGGAAGGCCAGACGGCATCGGCCAAGCCCTGCCGATCATCAATCGTCGCGGCCGGAGCGACGGAAGCCGACTGGGCCGGCAGCCAGCGGGCGGCAATCCAACCGAAAAAGGCCGCGCCCGCGATCACAGCGGGAAAGGGAATTTTCAGCACGAAAAGCGCGGCGAAAGCCGCCGCCGCGATACCCCACAACAAGGGCCGGACCAACACGCGCCTGCCGATGCGCAGCACCGCCACGGCCACGACCGCCACCACCGCCGGTTTAAGCCCGTAAAAGATCGCCGCGATCCAGGGCACCGAGCCATGCACGGCGTAAACCCACGCCAGCCCCCAAAGCAGCACCGCCGCCGGCAGCACAAACAGCGTGCCCGCCACGATGCCACCCCAAGTGCGGTGCAGCAGCCAGCCACAGTAGGTCGCCAGTTGCTGTGCCTCGGGCCCGGGCAGCAACATGCAGAAATTCAAGGCGTGGAGAAACCGCTGCTCGCCGATCCATTTTCGTCTCTCCACCAGCTCGGCGTGCATGATCGCGATCTGTCCGGTCGGCCCGCCAAAGCTGATGAAGCCCAGCTTGAGCCAGAACTTCAGCGCCTCGCGAAAAGTAGGACGACCAACGGTCATGACCCGAGCGGACAACAGCACCGCTCCCTTGGCGAGCCCGCAAAATCAACCGAGCCGGCTGTAGAGCGCCGTGGCGATCAACAGCACCCCCAGCACGACCAGCACGGGCACCACCGTCATCCAAAGCCGACGCCGCGAAGAAAACTGATCCTCGGTGAGCACGCCGTCCTTGTGCGCATCCTCCAAGTCGGCCAAGCGGTGCGGCATGCCCCACTGCAACCATGCGCCCACGAGACCCAAGATGAGACCCGCAAGACCGATAAATTCCGCAAGAGCCAGTGACATGGGGTGGTAACGAGTGAGCGATAGGCAAGACCGCCCGGCCATGCGAGCAAATATCCATATACAAACAAGATAACCCGGCAATAAGAGGAAATTCAGGCCCGGCCTGTTCGGGTGTTGTCGGCCGCCCGCAAACCGCTACTACCGAAACCGTGAATCCATCCTCCAACGAGACCGACATCCTTGCCATCACCCGGCCGCATGCGGATCTCTGGAAATACTACCTGCTAGCCTGCCTCGCATTTCCGCCGGCCTTTCCGTTCCTCGTGCTGCCGGCGTGGTTCCGTTACCAAACGATGCGCTACCAGTTCACCGCGGAGGGCATCTCCATGCGCTGGGGCATCCTGTTCCGGCGCGAGATTATCGTGAACTACGCGCGCATCCAAGACATCCACCTGCGGTCGAATTTCGTGGAGCGCTGGCTCGGGCTCGCGCGCATCCTCGTGCAAACCGCCAGCGGCAACGCCGGGGCAGAGATGACACTGGAGGGCTTGAAGGAGTTCGAAGCGGTGCGCGATTTCCTCTACTCCAAGATGCGCGGCGTGCAGGACCCCGCGCAGCACGGCGCCGGGACCGCGGCCAAAGCCACGGGGGAAGCGGCCGAGCTCGCCGCGGCCCTGCGCGAGGTCGCGCAGGAGCTGCGCGCCACCCGGCTCGCCCTCGCAGCGCAATCAGGGAAGGACCAAGACCATGCTTGACCGGATCCGCGCCCAAGCCTTGCGGTGGCTGCGCGTGCCACCCGAGCCCGTGCCGCCGCTCGGCGCGCCCGGCTCGGTGCGGGTTTTCCGCGCCGGCCGCAACTATTACAAATTGTGTCTCGTGCGTTGGGTCTTCGGTCAGGTCGGCGCCCTCGTCGGCATCATCTTTTCTGTCGGCTTCCTGATGAAGCTGCAAGCCGATGTGCCCGAGGCTCGCGCCGCACTGGAGCGTTCCCGCGTGGCGGCCGTGGCCGCCGCCGAGGCCAAAGCCGAGGGCGCACCCGTCGTCGAGGCCGCCCCCGCCGAACCGGCGCCCGACGCCAAGCCGGCGAAAAAGCCGCGCAAGCAACGGCGCAGCGGCTACCAGGAATTCGCCGGGCGCGTGCCCGACTGGCTCCTCGTCGTGGCCAAGATCGCGGAGCTGGGCGCGATCGCATTTTTTGTCATCCAAATCCCGGTCACTTTCGCCCTCGTGCGGCTCGAGTTCGAGCAGCATTGGTATATCGTCACCGACCGCAGCCTCCGCATCCGCAACGGCCTCGTCGCCCTGCAGGAATCCACCATGAGCTTCGCCAATCTCCAGCAGGTCGAGGTCAAGCAGGGACCGGTGCAGCGCTGGCTCGGGCTGGCCGACCTGCATGTGCGCTCGGCCGGCGGTGGCAGTGACCTCGCCGAGGGCAAGACCGGCGACTCCCTGCATCGGGGTGTTTTTCATTGCGTGGAAAATGCCCCGGAAATCCGCGACCTGATCCTGGAGCGGTTGCGGCTTTTCCGCCACGCCGGGCTGGGCGATCCCGACGACCATCACGATGAGCCGGCCGCAGCCCCGTCGCCGCCCGACACCCTCGCCGCCGCGCAGGAGCTTCTGGCCGAGGCCCGCGCCTTGCGGGCGCAGCTCGGCCCGGTCAACCCCGGCGCAACTTGAGCAAGCGCTCGCCGGCGGCGTGCAGGGTCGCCGGGCGCTTGGCAAAATTGAGCCGCATGTAGCGGTGCTCGGGCGCGGGAAAGAAGACCGATCCCGGCACCGGCGCGACGCCGATTTCGCGCGCCATCCAGTGCGCAAACTCGATGTCGTTCGCGAAGCCGAACGGAGAAATGTCCACCATCACAAAGTAGGCACCCTCCGGCCGCGTGTATTTTAGCCCGGTTTGGTCCAGGTAGCCGAGCAGCACATCGCGTGACGCGGCATACTCGGCCACCAAGCCATCATAGTAGTCCGCCGGGAAATTCAGCGCCGTGACGACCGCGTGCTGGAGCGGGGCGGCGGCGCCGACGGTGAGGAAATCGTGCACCTTTCGCGCCTGTGCAATGACTCCCGGCACGGCGTGCACATAACCCAGCCGCCAGCCAGTGATCGCAAAGGTCTTCGAAAGGGATGAGCACATCAGCGTGCGCGCCGCCATGCCGGGCAGGGTGTTGAAATAAGTGTGCCGGTGCGGGGCGAAGACGATGTGCTCGTAAACCTCGTCGGTCAGCACCCAGGTGTCGAACTCCTCGGCCAGCGCGGCGATCTGGAGCAACTCCTCGCGCGTGAACACGCGGCCGCAGGGATTGGAAGGATTGCAGAGCACAAAGGCCTTCAACCCCCGGGCAAACGCCGCCCGCAGCTCCGCCGGGTCGAACCGGTAGTGCGGCGGATGCAGCGGCACATGCACCGGCTGCGCGCCAGTAAGGATCGCGTCGGCATTGTAGTTCTCGTAGAACGGCGAGAAGAGCCCCACCTTGTCACCGGGATCGCACACCGTCATCATCGCGACCATCATCGCCTCGGTGGCGCCGCAGGTGACGACCAGTTCGCCATCGGCATCCACCGGCACGCCCGTAAACCGCCCGATCTTGGCCCCAAGCGCCGCCCGCAGCTCGGGCGCACCCCAGGTGACCGCGTATTGGTGGCGCGAGGCATCCATCGCCGCCTTCGCCGCGGCCACCAGCGCGGCGGGCGGCTCCCAGTCCGGAAAACCCTGGGAGAGATTGATCGCCCCGTGCCGCGACGCGACGCGGGACATCTCACGGATGAGCGACTCGGTGAAGACGGCGGTCCGGCGGGAAGTGAGCGGCATGGCTCAAGGGATCTTCAACGTCATACCCAGCCGGAGCGCGTTTTCGTTCGGCATCTGGTCGCGGTTGGCCGCGTAGATTTCCCGCCAGCGCGCGCGATCGTTGTAATAACGCTGCGCGAGGTTGAAGAGCGTGTCGCCCTTGACGACGACATGCGTCCTCACGGCCGCCGTCGGCGCTGGCGAAGGGACCGGGGAAGCAACGGGTGGCGCGGCCTCGGTCACCGCCTGCCGGGAAGGCAGGGGCGCCATCGTGATGGGAGAAGCCTGATCCGCATCCCGCACCACCGGGTTGACCGGCGGCTGGAATGCAGCGGTCTGATCGGTCGGCACGAGCAGGCGGTTGACCGGCGCCGGTGCGCCGCTGCGGGCGGCCGTCAGCTCGGCTCGCAACTGCTCCACCTCACGCTGAAGCCGGCCGACCTGGTCCATCATGTCGAGCCGCAGGGCCTGGCTTTCCAAAGGATTACCGGGCAGAGTGCGCGCAAACTCGCGCTTGGCGCTGTCCACCAAGCCGCGCACATACGCGGCTTGGACGGCGTTGGGCTGCAGTTCGAGGTATTTGCGAAAATGATAAATCGCCGCGATCGGTTCCTTGATATCGTTGAGGTAAATGAGCCCGGCATCGAGGTGCGACTCGGGGGCCGCGTCGCCCCGCTGGGCGATCACCTTGAGAAAAGCCGCCAGCGCCTCCTGCTTGCGGCCCTGTTTCACGAGCTGCTGCCCGCGCCGGTAACCGGCATCATCGGACTCCGCCCCCAGACCCGGACCATCGTGACGCTCGCAGCCGGCCCCGATGAGGAGCACGGACAGGGCGGCGGAAAGGCCCAGAATTTTCAGTCGTTTCAGCGTCACAGCGGGAAAGGGATTGAACGGGAACGGGTTCGCGGTAAATTCCGCAACCTGTTCCAGCGACACAAACCCTAAATGGCTCTCAATCCGAAATCCGCCCTCGCCCGTGCCCGCGCCTGCATCCGGATCGAAACCGAGGCCCTGACACAGACCGCGAAGGGATTGGGGTCGGAGTTCGTCAGCACCGCGCGGGCGGTCGAGGCCACGGTGCGGGCGGGCCGCAAGCTGATCTTCAGCGGCGTGGGCAAATCCGCCCACATTGCCCAGAAACTGGCCGGCACCTTCAACAGCACGGGCGTTTCCTCCTGTTTTCTTGACGCCACCCAGGCGCTCCACGGCGACCTGGGCCTGTGCGCGGCCGGCGACCTTGCCGTCATCCTCAGCAACAGCGGCCAGACCGAGGAAGTCCTGCGGCTCGTGCCGGTGTTGAAACGCTTCGACGTCGGCATCGTGGCCCTGACCAGTTGCCCGGAGTCCGACCTCGCCCGCAACGCCGACCACCGGTTGATCTACAAGGTTCCGCGGGAAGCCTGTCCGCTGGAACTGGCCCCCACCGCCAGCACCACCGCCGCGCTCGCGCTAGGCGATGCGCTGGCCATGGTGCTCCTCGAGGCCCGGGGGCTCACCCGGGATGATTTCGCCCGCTATCACCCCGCCGGCAACCTTGGCCGCGTGCTGCTGCTGCGGGTGCAGGACATCATGCGCACCGGCCACCGGCTGCCCGTGCGGCCCGATAACAGCACCACGCAGGAGACGATCCTCGCCATGACCAAGGCCAAGAGCGGCAGCATCGCCCTCGTCCACCCCAGGAGCGGCAAGCTCACCGGCATTTTGACCGACGGCGACTTCCGCCGCAGCGCCCTCACCGGCCCGGATTTCCTGACCAAACCCGTGTCCACCTTCATGACCCGCACGCCCAAGGTCATCCGCGAGGATGCCCTCGCGGTTGACGCCCTGCGCCTTTTCGAGGCCCACCGGATCGACGACCTGATCGTCGTCAACCAGCACGGCCGGCCCGTCGGGCTGATTGACGGCCAGGACCTGCCCAAACTCCGGATCGTGTAATGAGCCCCATCCGCATCGGCATAATCGGCATGGGCGGCTTTGCCGCCTGGCATCACAACACCATCGCCCGGCTGGAGGAGCGCGGCCAGGCCCGGCTCATCTGCACCTGCGACCCGCAGGCCGGCAGCTTCACGCTTGAGCAGCAGAACTGGCGGTTCGCCGAGCGGGGCGTCGCCGTCTTCGGCGATTACAAGGCCATGCTCGCCGCGTGCCATCGCGACCTCGACCTGCTCGTGGTGCCCACCCCGATCAACCTGCACGCCGAGATGCACCGGGCGGGCGTCGAACTGGGCATCCCCGTTTACCTCGAGAAGCCCCCCACCCTCGACTACCTCGAACTGGAGGAGATGATCACCCGCGACCGGCAGGCGCGCCGGGCCTCGCTGGTCGGTTTCAACTTCATCATCGAAAAGCCACGGCTGGCCCTCAAACAGCGCATCCTCGGCGGCGAATTCGGCGCCACGCAGGGCGCCAGTCTCATGGCGCTCTGGCCGCGCCCGGCCGACTACTTCCGGCGCAACAACTGGGCCGGCCGGCTGATGATGGACGGACGCGTGGTGCTGGACAGTTGCATGGGCAACGCCCTCGCGCACTTCGTGCACAACATGCTCTTCTGGCTCGGCGGGCCGGAGCAATTCAGTTGGGGAGAGATCGCCGGCGTGCGCGCCGAGCTTTATCGCGCCCATGCCATCGAGGGCGCGGACACGTTTTTTGTCGAGGCCACCACCGCCGCCGGCGCCACCCTGCGGCTGGCGCTGTCGCACGCCTGCGCCGGACAGAGCCAGCATGCCGAGACGGTCCAATGCGAAAAAGCCGAGATCCGCTACATCGTCGGCCAGCAGGCCGAGATCCGCTGGCGCGACGGCCGGATCGAACGCCTCCCGCTCGAACCCTTCGACGGCCTGCACGACAACCACCTCGACTACCACCGCTATCTGCGCGGCGAACAGTCCCGGCCGGCCACCACGCTGGCGGACTCGCGGCCCTTTGTGGTGCTGAACGACCTCGCGCATGTGTCCAGCGGCCGCATCGCACCCTTCCCCGCCGCCCTGCTCACCGGCCTGCGCGACGAAAAAGAGCAGAAGGACTATTTCAACGTCGCGGGCATGCAGCGCGCCGTGGAGGCGTTCATCACCCAAGGCGCTTGGCCCGGACCGGCCGGCTGGGGCCGTGATACGGGTGCACGCGCAACCCCGGCAGACCTGCCGCGCTTCCACGACACCGTGCGGGCGATGCTGGCGGCGCGTTGAGTTTTCCCCATTTCCCGCCACGTTCCGTTCATGCCCGCGCCCGCGTTTTCCTACCAAGATCCCTTCCCGCTCGGCCCCGCTGACACCGAGTATCGGCTGCTCTCCCGCGAAGGCCTGAGCACCGCGGAATTCGCTGGCCGTGAAATCCTGCAGGTTGCGCCCGAGGCGCTGGCCTACCTTGCCCGGGAGGCGTTCCACGACTGCTCGTTCATGCTGCGAACCCGGCACCTCGAACAGGTGGCCGCCATCCTGGGAGATGCGGAAGCCAGCCCCAACGACCGCTATGTCGCGCTCACGCTCCTCAAGAACGCCGAGATCGCCGCGCAGGGCATCCTTCCCTTTTGCCAGGACACCGGCACCGCCATCATTCTGGGCAAAAAAGGTCAGCAGGTGTGGACGGGAGCCAATGACGCGGAATGGCTGAGCCGCGGCGTTTACGAATGCTACACCAACGAAAATCTGCGCTATTCCCAGACCGCGCCGTTGGACATGTGGAACGAAAGCAACACCGGCACCAATCTCCCGGCCCAGATCGACCTGTATGCCACGGAAGGAGCGAAGTATGAATTTCTTTTCGTCGCCAAGGGCGGCGGCTCGGCCAACAAGACTTTCCTCTTCCAGGAGACCAAAGCGCTGCTCAACCCGAAGAGCCTCGAGAAATTCATCGTGGAAAAAATGGGCCATCTCGGCACCGCCGCCTGCCCGCCCTACCACCTGACCTTTGTGATCGGCGGCACCAGCGCCGAAACCTGCCTCAAGACCGTCAAGCTGGCCTCAACCAAATATCTCGACACCCTCCCGACGACCGGCAACGCCCACGGCCGCGCCTTCCGCGACCTCGAGCTCGAAAGCAAGGTGCTCAAGCTGGCCCAGCAGACCGGCATCGGCGCCCAGTTCGGCGGCAAGTATTTCGCCCTCGATGTCCGCATCATCCGCCTGCCGCGCCACGGCGCTTCCTGCCCGGTCGGCCTCGGCGTTTCCTGCAGCGCCGACCGCAACATCAAGGCGAAGATCACCCGGGACGGAATCTTTCTGGAAAAACTGGAAACCAACCCCGGCCGCTTCATCCCGGAGCACGAGCGCACGCTCAAGAACGACGCGGCGGTTCGCATCGACCTGAATCAACCCATGGCCGCCATCCGGGCCGAGCTCTCCCGGCACCCGGTCACCACCCAACTGTTGCTCAGCGGGCCGATGATTGTAGCCCGCGACATCGCGCACGCCAAGCTGAAGGAGCGCGTGGATGCCGGCCAGGGGCTGCCAGACTATTTCAAGCAGCACCCGGTTTACTACGCCGGCCCTGCCAAGACCCCCAAAGGCTACGCCTCCGGCAGCTTCGGCCCCACCACCGCCGGCCGCATGGACAGCTATGTGGATCTGTTTCAGGCGCTCGGCGGCTCGATGGTCATGCTGGCCAAGGGCAATCGCAGCCCGCAGGTCACGGCCGCCTGCAAAAAACACGGCGGCTTCTACCTCGGCAGCATCGGCGGCCCCGCCGCGATTCTCGCCAAGGAAAACATCAAAAAAGTGGAGGTCCTCGAATATCCCGAACTCGGCATGGAAGCCGTGTGGAAGATCGAGGTGCAGGATTTTCCCGCGTTCATCCTCGTGGACGACAAGGGCAACGATTTCTTCGTCAACGGCTGCGGGGCCTGCCTGCCGGTGAAAAAATAGCGCGTCCGCCAGCCTCAGGTCAGGACGGTCACGACCACCTCGCGGACATGGGCGGCGTCCCGGTGCTCCCACAGGAAGATCCCCTGCCAAGTGCCGAGCAGCATTCGCCCTTCGGCGAAAGGCACGGTCTCGCTTGAACGCGTGAGCGCCATCTTGATGTGGGCGGGCATGTCGTCCGCCCCTTCCGTCGTGTGGGTGAAATGCGGATCGTCTTCCGGCACCAGCCGATCCAACCAGGCTTCCAAATCCCGGCGGGCCGAAGGGTCCGCATTCTCCATGATCACCAGCGAACAGCTCGTATGCCGGCAAAACACCGTCACGACGCCCCGGCTCTGGCGGCTGCGCGCCACGACCCGGGCCACTTCCGCGGTGATTTCAACCAGCCCGGACCGGCGGGTTTGAATCGGGAGTATTTCCTGCTGCACGGCCATGGCCGGTTTAACCGCCCGCACCCGGCCGGGTCATGCCAAGCGGCTCAAGCGCCCGGTCGAGAGTGCCGGCGTCAAGCAATCCGCGCGCCAGCACCACCTCGCGCAGCGAACGTCCGGTGGCGAAAGCCTCCTTGGCCACGCTGGCGGCCGCATCGTAGCCAATATGGGGATTCAAGGCGGTCACAAGCATCAGCGAGCGCTCCATGAGTTCGCGGCACCGGTTCACGTCGGCTTCCAAACCTGCGACACACTTTTCCGCAAACACCGCCGCTCCGTTCGCCAGACACGTGATGGCCTCGTGCAGGCAATGGGCGATGAGCGGGAGCGTGACATTCAGTTCGAACTGCCCGTCCCGGCCGCAGATCGCGACCGTCTGCGCGAGGCCCTGCACGTAGTGGCAGACCTGCACCAGCATCTCGCTCATCACCGGATTGACCTTGCCCGGCATGATGGACGAACCGGGCTGCGTGGCCGGCAGCCGCAACTCCGCCAGACCCGCCCGCGGACCGGAACCAAGCAGGCGAATGTCATTCGCAATCTTCGCCAAGCTCGCGGCGATGGCGGAAAGCTGCCCGGCAACCTCGACGCAATCATCCCGCGCCGCCTGCGCCTCAAAGTGGTTTTGAGCCTCGCGAAATCCGAGACCGGTATCCGCGCTGAGGATGCGGCAAACCCGGCAGCCAAACTCCGGATGTGTGTTGAGACCGGTGCCCACCGCGGTGCCGCCGATCGCCAACTCGGCGAGCACGGCGATGGCGCGATGCGTCCGCTCCACCGCCTTGCGGGCTTGCGCGGCGTAGCCGGAAAACTCCTGGCCCAGCGTGAGCGGCGTCGCATCCATCAGGTGCGTGCGCCCGATTTTCACGATGTCGGCGAAGGCGGCGGCCTTGGTTTCCAGCGCCTGCGCCAGTGAGTCGAGCGCGGGGGACAATTGCCGGTCGAGCGCCACCGCCACGCTGACGTGCAATGCCGTGGGGATGACATCATTGGAGGACTGGCCCAAGTTCACGTCATCATTCGGGTGGATCACCGGCTGCGGGGAAATCTGTGCGGCCCGCCGGGCGATCACCTCGTTGGCGTTCATGTTGGTCGAGGTGCCGGAACCGGTCTGGAAGATATCCACCGGGAAATGGGCGTCGTGTTTCCCATCCGCGATTTCGCGCGCCGCCTGCCGGATCAGCCGGCTTTTCTCCGGCGGCAATACGCCCAGCTCCTCGTTGACTTGGGCAGCGGCGAGCTTCACCAAGCCCAGCCCGTGAACAAAAGCCGCCGGCATGGGCCGACCGCTGATCGGGAAGTTCAACACCGCCCGCTGGGTCGAGGCACCCCAGAGGGTCTCATCCGCAACCGGCATCTCGCCCATCGAATCTTTTTCAATGCGCATGCCGGGAAGATAAGCGATCACCGGCCAAAAGCAAAGGCCCCGCTGGGGCGGGGCCGATGGAACCGGGAGACTTTAGCCGGATCAAAGCCGGATGTTGATGGCCAGCCGCTCGCCCTCCACATCGAAGCGGCTCACGCGATCATACAACCGTTCGTCGGACAAACTGCGACCGACACGGCCGACATTGCGCTGGCTGGCGGCATCTGACGCCGGCAGAGAAGCAGGCAGGCTCGAAGCCAGCAGACGGCGGACACGGGTCGAATCGCCGGACGTGGACACTTGGGTGAGCGGCTCCACCGGTGCGCTTTGCACCGCAAGGGTCTGGGTTTCAAATCCCGGGGCGCGATCAATCCACCGGGCGAGCTCGGGCTCGTTCGCCTTGACCGCGGCCAGATTCGCCGCGATGGAGCGGGCGGAAGGTGAAAGCTCGGAGTTGGCCATGACGGCAGAACGGGAGCCGCTGACCATGGAGACCAATTGGCTGATCTGCCCTGAAAGGGGTTCATTGACCCGGGCAACTGTTTCCGCCACCGCCAAAGCCGGGGTGTCCCGCAAAACGGCATCGTTGTCGACCGCTGGCATCCGCTGCTCCACAGGCTGCGTCGTCACCTGCGCCGCGACCGCCTCAACGTTTTGCTGCACCGCGTGCGCGACGGAAGGCACATACACAGATTCGCTGACCGGCGGACGATATTGGCTGACGGTCAAAACCGAGAGCGCCAGCACTGCGGTCGCGCCGACCGGGAGCTGATAGCGGGCCACACGGGAACCGACCTTGATAAATGGCGCCCACCAAGGACGCGGCTCGACGATGGCCGCAAGCTGTTTGGCCCGCATGGCTTGGTCGAACTCACTCCAGAATGCAGCCGGCGGGCGCTCGGCGCGCTTCAAGCGCAGAAGCTGCTCAAGGGTAACCGGGGAACGGCGGGGCGACTCGTGGTTCATTTGCGCATGTAGGGTTGCAGCTCGGCTTGCAGCAGTTGCTTCGCGTAGTGCAAACGCGAGCGCACGGTGCCTACCGAGCAGTTCATGACTTCGGCAATCTCCTGATGTCCAAGGCCATCGATTTCGAATAAAGTTACCACGGTGCGATGCTTGATAGACAATTTTTGCATCGCTTCGTTCAATTTTTCCTGAAGTTCACGAACGAAGGCATCGCGCTCCGTATCTGTCTTATCTGTAAGCGCATCAATAATTTCCGCGGATTGACGGTCGTCTTCGTCCAGTTTTTCCAAGCTGAAGAAGGACCGGAGGCGGCTTTTCCGCAAATGCGTGAGGGTGGAGTTGATCGCAATGCGATACAGCCACGTAAAAAAGGAGGATTGGCCTTGGAAGCGATTGATGGACTGAAAGGCCTTGATGAAGGCGTCCTGCGTGAGGTCGGCGGCGTCCTCCCGATTGGAGGTCATGTTGTAGATAACGCCAAAAACCCGGCCGCGATACTTCTCGATCAACCGGTCGAAGGCCGCGACATCACCGGCCTGAACCGCTCGCACAATGGCCATGTCGGAGTCGGCTTCGTGTTGCCGCTCGGGTGATGCGGCCAAGGTTCGGCCGAGTGTCTTCATCACGTCCATGGCGGGTTGAGATTCAAGGCAGGCCGCGAAAATCGCAAACGGAAATTTACCCCGCTTGCGCCGGTTTGGGCGGCTCGGGATTCAGTGCGGCGACCTGTTCGCGCAGGATCGACCCCAATTCGAGGAGCAGTGGCGTGGGCCCTTCTGTAGGCCAAGCGCTCAGGGCCTCGGTCGCGGTGGCGATCTCCGCGTTAATGGCATCCGCCACACTGGGGAACACCCCCAACTCCTTCATCTGGCTGAACCGCAAGAGCATCTGCGGCGAACGGCGGCCTGCGATTTCCTCATTGAGTCCTGCCCGCTCGGCCGGCGGCAAGCGATCCAGCAATATCTGCAAGGGCAGCGTAATTTTGCCGCTGCTCAGGTCGGTGCCAAGCGTCTTGCCGATGCGTTGCTCGTCTCCAAAAAAATCCGCGAGGTCATCATAGACCTGATAGGCTATGCCCAAGTGCCGGCCAAAACTGGTCACCGCCTCCACGTAAGCGGCCGGCGAGCCGGCCAGCCGTGAGCCGAGAAAACAGGACACGCGAAAAAGTTCGGCCGTCTTGAGGTCGATGATGCGCCAGTAGTCCTCACGCGAGATGTCCGTCGAACCCCGACGCAGGGTTTGCACGATTTCGCCCGCGCACACCCGGCGGGTAGATTCAGCCACATGCAGGCAAACCTCAGTGGTCGGAAACTGCGCGGCCAAATGCAAGGCGTGGGAAAACAGCGCATCGCCCAGCAGCACAGCCGCAGTCGCGCCAAACTCACGCGCCGCGGTCCGGCGTTTGCGGCGCAGTTCCGCCTCATCCATGATGTCGTCGTGCACCAGTGTCGCCAGATGCACGAGCTCGACCACGGCGGCAGCCTTCACCAAATCCGGTGACGGCGCTTCGTCTCCGCGCCAGCCACTCAGGAAAACCAGTGCGGGGCGAATCCGTTTACCGGAGGTATCGATGCAGTAATCCGCCATGCTGCGGATTTCCGGCTCGAAACGCGCCACTTGATCGCGAAGAAAAATATCCAACGACGCCAGATGGGGCTGCAGACGGACAAAAACCTGCCCGAAGGCATGGACTGGCGGTTGCATGGCGGCTGGGCTGGACATCAGAAAGTCGAAAGTAGCCACGGCGGCCAAAATGGCTAATCAATAGTCGTAACGATAAGATGAACGACCACCCCCTGTTGCTTCTCCTCATGATCGGCGCCGGCGTTTACGTGGCGTATTTGTGGCGCAGCGATTGCCAAGCTGCGCAAGCCGGCCGACCCAATCCCGGAGCACTGCCCGGCACCGCGCCGGCGAGCCGACGTATGCTGATTCTCGCCGCCAGCGGCGCCCTGGCGTTGCTCGCACTGGAAACCTGGGGAGAAATCCGGCTGGGCATCGCCTCCGAGCAATCCCGCCTCACCCTGTTTTTCGCCCTCTATACCTTGAGTGCGGCGATCGTCGAGGAAGTGATATTTCGCGGATATCTGGTCATCCGCGGCCGCGGGACCGGCATGCGTTGGGTAGGCATCTTGGCGGCATCCGCCGTGTTTGCATTGTTGCACCCGTTTCTCTGGCAATGGGAGGAGGGCTTTCAATTAACCCTTGGCCTCAAGGGCTGGTTCAGCACCGGCATGATTTTCCTCGGCTCCCTTTGGTTTTATGCGGTGCGCTTCGCCGGCTGGAACCCCGCCCACTCGTTACTGCCCTGCTTCGTCGCCCACCTGACCAAGAACCTTGGCGTAATCGCCATAAAAGCCCAGCAGGGATTTATTGATGGTTGGTGGTAAGTTGCCCCGCGTGATCAGAAAAAAGGCCGCGCCCGAGGGCGCGGCCTTTTTCACGTCAAAACATCTGGTTACATACGCTTCGTGGGCTGCACGGCATGCGGCAAGAACGGATCCGATCCATCCCGATAGCCCGGCAGCTCATCCCGCCGCATTTGCATCTGGCGCACCGCACGGGAGTCGAAAATTTCCTCAATGGGAGCACCATCCGGGCTCACGGTTTTCGCCGTGATAAAGATGATCAAATTGCGCATAGTGTCGTTGGTGCTGTCCGACCGGAACAGGCGACCTAACACCGGAATGTCACCAAGCACAGGAACTCGGGTCTGCCCCTTGGTAACGCGGTTTTCTATCAGACCGCCGATACCCATGGTAAAACCGTCCTTGAGTGAAACCTGGGTCTTGGTCTTGCGGGTCACCACAATCGGAATCTGGGCACCGCCGAAGCTCGCCGATTCAGACGAGCTGCTGACTTCCGGCTCAACTGTAAGCTTGATGAAGCCTTGGGCGTTAACCTGCGGCGTAACCTTCAGAATGATACCCAAAGGCTTGTATTCGAAGCCGCTGACCTCATAGGTGCCCCGCTCCTGATTATAGGTGTAGTTGGGAATCGGGAATTCCTGGCCGATGTTGATGGTGGCTTCGGAGTTGTTGAGCGTCACCACCGTGGGATTGGAAACGAGCTTGGTGTCGTTGGTTGTCTTCAAGGCCGACAGAATCACGTTGAAGTCGGAGGCTGAGAATACCGCCGAAGCCAGCCGGTTCGTGCCACCGGTGTTGGTCAGACCGAACAGATTATTGACCGCATTGGAAGCCGTCGAGGAGAGGGTTGAGCCCAAGCTGTCGGTGACGGTGTTAGAGTTTGCCGTATTGGTGCCACTGTTAACTCCAGAAGTCGTGGTGGTCTGTGAGCTGGGTTGCGTGATATTCGTGGTGGTGTTGGATACGGGCGGTATGGCGGTAACCGTGGGAAGGTTGGTGATTGGATTGAATGTCAAAAGATCACCCACCGAGGTGGTCGTATCGGAAGTTGTAACTCCGCCAGTGTTGGTAGTGGTGGAACCGCTCGTGGTGCCTCCGGTAGTGCCTGTAGTGTTGCTGACACTGGTGCTGCTAGAACCGGTCGTGCCTTGGGTGGAAGAAGAACCCGAAGAACCGTCGCGGCCTGTGGTCCGGTTTTGCCCACGCTCGCGGTTCCACTCCTGATTCAAGCCACCGGCACCCACCTGCATGCCTGAGAGCGATGTCCAGTTGACACCGATGTTGCGCACGTCGGCATTGGTGACCTCGACAAATTTTGACTCAATCATCACCTGCGCGGTGGCCTTGTCGAGCTGCTCGATGATCGGGCGGATCTTGTTAATCTGCGTCGGGCGCTCGGTAATGATGAGGGCGTTGCTACGCACATCGACTCGAATGCCGCCACCGGGTGAATTGGCGAGCGGATCCAGCGCGGGCTTAAGTTCGCCAGCCGGGGCATAGTTGATGATGAACACCTCGGTCGAAAGAGGCTCGGCAGCAAGACTCTCATTGCTGACGATCTTGATGATGTTGCCCTCCTCAATGTAAGTGAAGCCAACGGGCGAGAGCGTCACTTGGAAAATCTGCCGCCAGGTGACATCGCGCAACTTGATGGAAGTGCGGCCCTGCAAGGTGTCGGGCACGACCAAGTTGATTTCGAAGAGGTCGGCGACATTACGCAGGATGTTGCGGATATCTTCATCAGGGAAGTCCACGGAGAGGGTGTCGGCACCGGCAGCACCTGCCGTCTTGGTCGCGCCCGTGACGACCGCATCCTCTTTGATAACAAAATCGGAAGATGGCGCAGGGACGGAGTCCACCGGGTCGGACTGACTCCAGGCGCTGGCGGGTATGAGCAGAGCAAGCACTGCGGAGGGGATGAGGGAGCGTGTTCTCATGGTTACTTTCCTGATTTGATTGGCCGGGTGATTTCCTCGCGGTTCAGGCGAAGGGTAAAGGTAGTGCGTCCGATGGCGGTAATATCCAAGTTGTATTCGACGCCTTCAAAGGCAATCGTGAGTCGGTCCCCGACTTTGAGTCTTTTTTGACCGAAGAGCAGGACAGCCTCACCGCCGATGATAACCGTGCCGGAAGGAGCCAGCCGCTCGGCCAGTGTTTCCAAGACACCGCGATCCCCTGTGGGGCGGATGGTGATGTTGGCGGCCTGCGCCGCCAAGGCAGCGGCCTGCTGCGCCCGGATTTCCTCGGGATCCGGCTGCTCAAAGGCCGGTGGATTGAATGGGGGGATAAGTGTCTCAGGCATGGCCGACAACTCGCGGGGTTGGAGCAGTTTGGTCGCGAGGGCCACAGAAGCGTTGCGTTTCTCCGGCGTTGCCAAGTCTGACCGCTGGGCCAGCGCGACAGCGGCAAAACTCAACAGGAGCCAAGACAAGAGGATGACCTTTTTGGCATTCATGGCTGGCCAAGCAGTTCAAGGTTAAGCGTAAGCCGGGCGGAATTGGGGCGCAGGAGGCTGGCGCCACCCGCATCGTCCGCCGGCACAAGATTAGCCGTCATCACACGGCAATAATGGCTCCCGCTTTCGAGGCGGCGAAGAAAATCAAAGACCTGCGGATAAGATCCTTGCACAGAAACGGAAAAGGTAACGGGAAACTTGGCGGCGTTGGCGGGTGCACGAGACTGTGTCACTTGACGCAGATCGAGAAGCTTGATCCCCGTATCCGCCTCCAAACGATAGAAATACTGCAGATTGTTGGCCAGCTGTCCGACCCGCACGAGCCGACTGGTGATCTCCTTGTTCGCCTCCGTCACCGCGGCGAGCTGCTCCGTCAGTTGGGCCGAATTTTTGATATTTTCCGCCAAACGCCGGCCCTCGGCGGACTTCGCCTCCAACGCGGCATTGGCCTCGGGCATGGCATCAAGCCGGAAATAGATCGCGCCCACCAAGAGCAGGGAAAGAACCACCACGCCGGTAACCAGGGGGTTCTTTTTCAGAAGCGCCAAGAGCTGTTCGTTGCTTATCGCCATGACGATTACTTTTTGGCCGGGGGTTTGAGCTTGAGAACGATTTCAATCGCCAGCCGACCGGTGCTGGGAACTCGGTTGATGTTTGTCAGTGCCACATCATCCAGCAGGGGGCCCAAAATCGCATCGCCGCGCAGCTGGTCCACATACTGCGAGGCATAACCGCTGGCCATGTCGGGTGAGCCACGGACTGTCGCACGTAAGTTGATTGTGTTCTCCCTCAGGTCAAAAGCATCGAGTGCGATGTTGGCCGGCAATGTCTGGCCGACCCGCAGGACAAGGTTCGAAACCACGGGACGGACCGACAGGAACGTGGTAACCTCCGCGATCTTGGCCTCCTCGGCCTGAAACTGCTTGAACTGGGTCACCGCTTGATTGCTGGCGGGCCTGTCCCGGGCAATTTGCGCATCCCAATCCGCCACCTGAGCATTAATGGAATGCAGTTGGAGCTCCTGCACAGCAAAGTATACCAACAACACCAATGCGACCGTTATGGCACCGCCATTGATGAAAAAGCTGGTGCGCACCGCCTTGGTGTCCGGCAACTGCTCATAGTTGCGGAAATTGGGATGCCATGCTGGCATCCGGTTGGCCGCGGCCGCGTCAGTCTTTTTTTTCAGCAGGGACAGCATTGGCAGCTGGGGTTGTGGGATCGTGGCGCGCCATCAGACCAAGCAGGCCAAACCAGCGCGGTTCAAGAACAGCCTTGGCGGAATCGGCCACGGTTATTTGGCGGGCGGTTAGCCATGGCTGCAAATCGGCCTTGAGAGTGGCTATGCCCAGACCGCTGGCTATAGCCTGCGTTAACCAAGCCAGTTTGGGAGAGAGCAGACCCGTGAATAGCAGCCCAACGGACTGGCCGGTCTGGACTTCATAAAAGCCAATCGAAGACTGGAGCTCCTTGAGCAATTTTTTTATCAAAGACTGCCCCATCCCGGTAAAGTCAAAGGTATTGGAATAGAATAATTTACGGGCAGACTCTTCGTCTTTTAGGCCAAGCTCCTTTTGGACGACAGGAATCATGGATTCCAAACCCTGGGGAATCGGGCGAGTCGCTTCTACGCCTTCCGCACTTACAATATAGGAGTTGGTGGTATCAGCCTCAATTTCCAAAACCAGCGTCGGCGTCTTGGTATTCGAGAAGTTAAGGTAGCTGACCAATGCACCTAGAGTGGAAATGGAAGCCAGTTCCAAGCGCTCTGGATAAATTCCGACCTCCAAAAGGGAGTTTTGGGCAACAACTACTTCTTCCGCTTGCAAGCCCGCAAAAACAACTTCTTTGCCCGCAGATGGCTTCGCGGGATCATAATCCGCGCCATCGGCCGCATTTAGAATCACTGTGACACATTTTTCCGGTTCGAGCCGAAATTGCTGGGTGAGCACTTCGGTAAAGTAATTTGGATCCTTTAACTTTTTGGGATCCAGAGTGGCTTTGCGAATAAAGCGTTCGGGAGTGTAGACCCCACAGCTGGCATGAAGATAACCGGTTGAAGACTTTTTGGGCTGCAACTGCTTAATCGCATCGAGCAATGCGGCTTGGTCGCTCAAAGGGCACTCCCTGACTTCCTCAATGACCATCGGCGCCACCGGCGATGACGTGCGGGCCAAAAGATAACCGTAGTCTGTCTTTTCGACGAAATACCCTTTCGGCTTTGCGGAAAAAAGCATGCTTCAGTCGGTGGTAGTCAGGCGATTGATGGGGTCGGCACCGATGGAAACGGGAAAATAATTCGTCGTTAGCAGGTGTCGGTCGAAATGAGGAATGATGATTTGCTGGATAATCTACCTTATTACAAGGCAAAATGTAGGCACTAGTCCCTAGCTTTGCGGCATTTACCTTAATTTTATGCCCAGACAGCCATCTTTTGGCCAGCAACGACAAAAAACCCGCCGCTGAAGCGGCGGGTTTTGCAAAATGAAAGGATGAAGAGGTTGCCTGGAGGCAGTTTTACTTCTGCCACGTGCGCTTCTTGTGCCGATTGGCCTTAAGGCGCTTGCGGCGCTTGTGCTTCGACATTTTCAGACGACGTTTCTTTTTCAGATTACCCATGATGATGAAATTGAACCGGAGAACGTGCGGAACTGTGTTTTCGGTGTAAAGCACGAAGTTGCCGCCATCTTCAGACTCAGGCCGGAGGGATTTCCAGCCGCTGGCGCGACCGGGTCATAACCAGGAAACACGTCACTATTGCCTCCGGCAGCCCCAGCAGCCGGGCGGCCGCCGCCCGATAGAGATTTAGCTGTGGGGCATGCCGGTCCGCAGCCGCTGCGGCAGCTTCCTCGGTCTTAAAATCGTAAACCGTCGCTGAAACCGGCCGGCCGGCACTATCGTGGCGCACCACCACGCGGTCGAATATCCCCGTGACCCAAGCGCCGGCCATCACCGCCTCAAAGGCGCGCTCCTGCCAGACTTCGCCCTTTTCCGGTCGCCAAATCCCGGCAAGCGCCGGTGCCTCCAGACAGGCCAGCACCTCAGCCCCGGCTTCGCCTTGCGCCACCAACCGTTTTCGCAACGGCTCCGGCACGGCTCCATCAAGCCATGTCACCTCAGCAAACAAATCATGAACCTGCCGGCCAAACTCCCGCGCCGCTCCCGCCGCCTCCTTGGCAAACAACGCCTCGGCGGCAACCACCCCGCTCCAGCCCTCGCTGGGCCGGCGCGCCTCCAGCCGGCGAAAGGTCCTCACCCTAGGGCCATCGAGCCGACTCACCACCTTGGGCTTTGGCATGGGCCGTGGTGCCGCAAGCTTTGCGGGCCAATCCGCATCACCTTCTGTCCAAGCGCCGACAAATATTCCCCGACCCAACTTCACCTCCCCGCGATCATCACCCAAGGTTTCGGTCAACCATCGCGTGAAGTTCCGCGAACGGGAGTCCCCCGGCGGTTCGATGATCAGATAAAGCCCGCGCCGCGCCCGCGTCATCGCGACATAAAGAAGCGAAAGTTTTTCATAGCACGCCAAGGCTCCGGCCTCGCGCAGGTGGTCTGCCAGCACGGCATCGCGCTCCGCCATATCTTTGGCCGGCATATCCAGCACCCAGCGGACGGCATGATCTTCATCACGTTGCACCGCCAGCCCGCGGCGGGGCTGATCGAGCCTCTGCCCTTCCAGATCGGGCAGGATGACGACGTCAAATCCCAGTCCCTTGGACTTGTGAATCGTCATCACCCGCACAACCGCCGCCGAATCCGGCTCGCGCAGCGTGTAACCCGTCATGAAGCCCACAAACTCCGCGACGTCGCGGCTCCCGCCGGCATCAAACTCCGCGGCCGCCGCCAAAAGTTGTCGCAGGCGTTGCCGCGTGAATGCATCCGGCGGGGTCAAACGCATCAGCCGGCTGCACCAATCGCCCAGCGTCGCTTCAAACCCGTCACACGCAATCTGCTCCAGCACCCGGCAGGTGAGCGCCTCGGGTGTGGTGATATCCGCGGTAGCGAGCACATGCCCCAACGGGGACATCCGCACGTGCATCCAGGCCAGTGAATCGCCGGGATGCGCGGCCGCCTGCACCATGGCCAGCAACGCCGCCCCCGCAGGATTGTCCGTGCATACATGCAGATCCGCCTCCGCCATGGCGGCGATGCCGCCCTCACGGCGCAGGTAATCGGCCAACTCCGCCGCCGTCTCGTTTTTTTGCACCAACACCGCCACGGTAAAGTCCGGTCGCGGTGCAGGCATTTCCCGCAACAATCTCAAGGTCGTCGCAAACCGTTCCGCCTCATCCTCCGCCAGCAGCAGCGCCGCCTGCCCCCCCAGTTCCGGCCGGGCCGATGCATGCGGTCGCCATTCGCGATTCCAAGCCTGCGCCGCCCCGTCGGGAAACAGCTCCTCCAGCAATTCCGCCGCCCCAAAGACGGTGTTGACCATCGTGATGACCGGCGGCCCCGAGCGCCACGAGAGATCAAGGTGACCTTCCGCGATCGTGCCCGGCTTTGCGTCGTTGTAATGGTTGAAAATCTCGCGAAAAAGCCGCGGATCGCCGTCGCGCCAAGCATAGATCGCCTGCTTCACGTCGCCGACGTAGAAAAAGCTGCGGCGACCCGCCGGATCCTGCACCGCCTCGTCGATCAGGTTCTTAAGCACCGACCACTGGCCGAAACTCGTGTCCTGAAATTCATCGAGCAGCCAATGGTCGGTCGCCGCATCGAGCCGGTAGTCGATCAGCATGCGGCCCTCCCCGTCCGCCAACGTCGATAGCCGGCGGCCGCCCGCCGCATCGGGCTGCAGCAACCTTTGCACATCGGCAAAAGTCAGCCGGCCCGCGCGCCGCACACTCTGGTGATAAACTTCCTCGTAGGCGGAGATGACCGCATGGAGTCCGCGGGTCATTTCAATCCGGCGCGTCAGCTCCGCCCGCATCACGCCCCGCGCCACCGCCAGCAAGGCCTCGCGCAATGGCGCCGCCGGCTCCACCTTCTTGCTCGCCATCGTCACCACTGCCATGTCGGGCAGGGCTTTCAGCACGTTTTTCAACTCGGTGCCCATCTCCGCACCCGGCGCCCAGGTCCCCAGCGTGAGGCACAACCGCTCCCACCACTCGCGGCGGCGCTCATCCCACGTCGCGGTCGCGATCGCCTCCCGCAAGCGGGCCGTCGCTTCGCCCAGCCCGCCCTTTCCGGAAAACCAATCGGATCCGGCCGGCCAGATCCGGCCGGGATTGCCCCAGAGTTCCGCTTCCGGCGCCTCGAGGAAAACTTCCTGATGATCGCGAAGAAACTGCGTGAGTTTGTCCGCCAAGCGTTTCTCTTCCCGGCCGAAGGTCGCCTGCTTGAAGGCCTCGATAAACTCCGTCTGGGCGTCGGTCAGCCGGCCGCTGCGGGCGAAAATCCGCCGCAGTGCACGGCCTTGCGCCAGTTGCACGGCGTGCACCTCGATCAGTTCGAACTCGCCTGCCAGCCCCAGCTCGAACGGAAAGTTCTTCGCGATGCGCGCAAAAAAACCGTCGAACGTGCCGAGCTTCAGTCGGGGCATGGCTTCCAACACGGTGCGCAGCAGCGCCAGGAACTCCGCCGGACCCGCGGTCGGCACGGCGATTTCCTCCGCCAGACTGGCCGCTGCACCCGGGTCGGCCGCGGCCCGGGCCAGCTTGTGCAAGACCGCGTCGAAAAACTCGCCTGCCGCCTTGCGCGTAAACGTCAGCGCCACGATCCGCTCGGGTGCCGCGCCCAGGGCCAGCAGCCGCACCAGCCGGTTGGTCAGCGCGTAGGTTTTGCCCGAGCCCGCCGAGGCGAGAATCATCTCGTGGCCGATCTTCATGTGAGCGCCTCCGCTTCCACGCTGGCCGCGACGCCGCGCTGAAACAGCGGGGCATAGTCGTCATATTCCGCCTCGCGGCCGGAAAGTTCGCGCGGCGGCCAGAATTCGCGGCGCTCAATCGCCGCCGCCACCGCCTGCGCGCACCGCCAAGCGGCCGCCGCCAGTTCCGGCGTGTAGCCGGCCCAGCACGCGATCTCCGTCTCCGCGGCGGCCTTCGGCAGGTTGAAATAACCGCAGGTCACGGCCGCCCCGGGAAAGTGGCCGGCCGCCACCCGCTCATAAAGCGGGAGCTGCAGATCCTGCCATACCCGCGTCCGTCCGTTCTCCGTCCAGCCGGCCCAGTCGGGCCACTCCTCGCCCACCCGCGGCGCGCGCAGGTGCGCTTGAACCGGATTCACCGGCTTGTCCGACGTCTTGTAATCGAGCACCCGGATCGCACCGGTGGTCTCATGCCAGTCGATGCGGTCGATCTTGCCCACGACCGTCAGCCCGCCGACGACGGTCTCAAATTTCCACTCCACGCGCTCGATCACCCAGCCCTCCGCCCGCAGCCGCGCCTGTTGCTCCGCGGCAAAGCCCAGCCGCTGCCGCGCGGACTCAACCTGCACCAGCAAGGGCAAGGAAAGTTCGCGGCCAAACTGGCGCGTCACCGCCCGGTCGAGCGACTCCAGCAGAAACTCGCGCAATTGTTTTCCATCGGTGCAGTCGCGCAGCGCCGGCTCCACGCCCATCGCTTCCAGCGCCCCGTGGCAGAGCGTGCCGAAATCCATCGCATCGAGCTCAACCTTCGCGGCGTCCACCGCCTCCATGCGCAGGCCCCGGGAAAGGTAAAAGCGAAACGGGCAGTCCAGCCATGCGCGCAACGCCGTCACCGCCAGCCGGGACGGCAGCTCCACCCGCGGCGGCCGCAGTTTCCACGCGCGCGTCCAGGCCAGGTTCTCGCCGGCCGACGGCAATTCGCGGAATAGATGCCGCACGCGCCCCGGCAGATCCGCGTCGGCGCAACGCAGGAGCAGCCGGGATGGTCGCAACGGCTCACCATCGGCGGAGACCCGGCCCAAGAGCAGCTCCAGCCGCCCGCCCTCCCGCCGCGACGCCGCCAAGGCGTGCAGATAATACGCATCGGTCGCCAACCGCATCGCGTTGGTCTTGAGCCCGAGCCGCACCCGCAGGCTCTCCGGCAAAAACGGATCGCTGGTCACGGTCGATGGCACGCAGCCTTCGTTGAAGCCGGCGACGACCAGATGCGGCGCCTCCTCCCAGATCAATTCCAGCCAGCCCTGCATTTCCAGCGCACCGGCCGGCTTCTCCGGGAACACCCGCGCGGAGCCGTAAAGCCGCAGCGCGGTTTCCCACGCCTCGGCCGGCCTCAATCCCGAAAACCGCTCCGCCGCCCGGGCCACCGCGCGGACCGTCTCTCCCCACGTCTCGGCCGCCGCGACGAGATCGGCCTCGGCCGGATTTGCCGGATCAAAGCTGCGGCCGGCAAAAATCTCCCTGAGCACCGCCATCACGTCTTCCGGAAAACTGCCCCGCCGCAAACGGTCGTGCCAACCGGCGATCACCGTCAACTCATCCCCGCCCCGCCAGTGTCGGCGCAACGCCGGCAGATCGGCCGGCAGATGTTGGGTCAGCACCCGGTCCAGCTCCGCCAAAAACTTGGCGGCCGAAAACGCCGCGCCCTCCCGGTTTCGCAAAGCCTGCATCACGTCGGGCTGCCGCGCCAACCCGGCCACCACGACCGCCGAATCATCACCGGCTAGTTCCGCCAAGGCACCCAGCAATTGATCCAGCCGGTCGCCGTGCCGGGTGCGGCCTTCGGGATTGTAGCCCTCCAGACCTTCACGGCGCAGCCCGCTTTCCAACGGTGAGAACACCGCCGGATCCACGACGCCCACCGCCAGCATTCCCTCCTCCTTGGCATATTCCTTCGCCCAACCCACGAGCCGCGCAGCCTGCGCCGCGGGATCCGCACAGAGTTCAACCTGCCGTTCGAACTCGGCGGCCAACAATTCCCGCTTTCCCCAGCTATCCGGCTCCGGACGACCCCAGCCGTCGAAGGCCGCCGCTTCCTCCTCCGGTGCAAACACCACCACCTCGACCGGCACTTGCTCGGCATACCGCGCCAACAGGACAAGCGCTATCGGCCGCGGATCGGGCGTCGCCAGCAGCACAATGCGCCGCACACCTGCGGGCAGCTCTGCTTGGCGCAACTGCTCCAGCCGCGCCTGCCCGCTCGCCCGCAAACCGCCGGTTTCCAAGGCGGCCATTTGGCGGCGCTCCAATTCCGCCAGTTGCCGCCAGCGTTCCAACTCGGGAAAATCCGGCCCGACGCGCGCCGGCACGTCCCCAAGCCGCAGCCCAATCTCCGCCAGCAAGTCCTGCAGCCGCACAAACTCCGCGGCCAGCCCCAGCGCCCAGGCATGGCTGCGCTCCGGCGGGTCCACGGGAAACACCGCCCGGCACCCGTCCAAATCCGCCGCGCGGAAAACCTGCACCCACGCCAGTTGCGCTTCCAAACGTGTGGCCTCGTCCTGCACTGCCACGCTCTCGACCACCAAGGTCTCCAACGTCAGCACCCGGGGCGGAAACACCGCTTGGCCGCGGTCCGCAGCGAATACCGCCAGCGCCTCGCGCAGCCGCCGTCCCGCTTGGCGAGTAGGCACCAGCACAAGCGTGCCCGAAAGATCGAGCGCCCCGTCCCCGCGCCAATCCGCCGCGAGCAGCGCCACCGCCTGCGGCAGCAACGGCCGGTCCCACGACAGGAAACGGCGGCGGATGCTGGGGGGCGACGGGATCATGCGAGCGGACAATCGTTAGGCGGGACGGCTGATTAGAAGAAGCCAATATTACCCGCCCGCATGGGACAACCGCGGTCCCATGCCTCTGGAAAAACAAAAAGCCCCGCGGCCGGTCGGGCCTGCGGGGCTAAAATCAACCAAATGACAGACGCTTACTTCTTCGCGAAAACGTGCTTCGCAACCTGCGCCTTGGCGCGGTTTGCCGCATTGCGATGCACGACGCCGGACTTCACCGCTTTGTCCACGGCGGAGGTGTAGGCGGAGCCCGCCGCCTTCTTGGCCGCTTCGTCGCTACCCTTGAGGGCGGCTTCGAGCTTGCGGTGGAGCGTCTTGAGGCGGGTCTTGGTCGCCTTGTTGCGGTCGGTCAGGCGCACAGTTTTGCGTGCGGCTTTGATGGCGGATTTGGTGTTGGCCATGGTCGGATAAAGATTGGTAGCCGGCCAAAGACTCATCCCGCCGCCGGAGAGTCAATGGTTTTTTGCCGCCCCCCGCCCCGGGCAGCTTTGGCTTTGCAGGCCACGGGCGCACGGGTATGCTTTCCTCCCCGCTCCCAATGCCGCTCCGGAACCGCTTCAATTTGCTGCTGATCGCCCTATGCCTCGTGCTCGCCGCTGGGCTTGTCCGGCTGAGGATTTACGAAAACCGCGAATTCCGGGAAATGCTCGGCCAAGCCAAGCAGCAACGGCTTGAACTGCTGGACCGACTCATCGCACTGCGCGGGCTGTCCCTGAAGCAATTCGCCGATGACTATTCGCTTTGGGACGAGACCGTGGCGTTCCTCGCGCAGGACCAGCCGGATCCGACATGGTCCGCGGTAAACTTGGAGCCCAGCCTGGGGAACTTCGACGTCCAGATCGCGTGGGTGCTGAAGCCCGATGGCTCCCTGTTTCATCGGGTCGGCCCGGAACCCGGAGCAGCCGACCCGCTGCCCCCGCCCCTTGCCGAGCCGGCCATGTTGGAGCTATTGCGGCGCGAAAAGCGCCTTCATTTTTACCTGCAATCCCAAGGGACCGTCATCGAGGTCTGCGGCGCGGTCGTCACCGCCTCCGACGACACGGACCGCCTGCGGCCCGCCGCGGGGTTCATCTTTGCCGGCCGGATCTGGGGCGCGGACCATCTGGCCGAGCTAGGCGCACTCACCAATGCCCGGCCTAGCTTGTCGCTGGATCTGCATGTTCACCCCGATGCATCGCCGCGCCACGAGCCCAACATTCACCTGCATCACCTGTTGCAGGACTGGCGTGGTGAACCGCTCGCCGTCCTGCAGGTTGATTACGACATCTCCGAGGTGATCCATCTGAGCGAACTCGACGCATGGGAATCGGTCATCTTCTTTTTTTACGGCGCACTCGCGATTGTGCTCGTGGTGTTTTTCACGCGCCGCTGGGTCCTGCAGCCGCTGGACCGCATCAGCACAGGCTTGAGCAGCGGCGATCTGACGGCAGTCCAACCGCTGCTCGGGCAAAACTCCGAACTCGGCCGCGTCGCCCGCCTGATGCAACGCGCGGCCCAGGACCGGCAGGCCTTGCAAGCCACCATTGAAGAGCGGGCCCGGCTGGGCCGCGACCTGCATGACGGGGTCATCCAGACCCTCTACGCTTCGGGCATGAACCTCGCGAGCGCCCGGGCCATGCTGGCGCAAGACCCGGTCGCCTCGGCCGAACTGCTGGAGCAGACCCGCAATGAGCTTAACGCGATCATCCGCGACATGCGGAACTTCATCACCCGGCTTGAACCGGTGGGCAGCGAACAGGAAACCTTCGCCGCCGCCCTGCACAACCTGTCGGAATTCATGCAGGCCGTGCAACCGGCCCGCTACCAAATCTCCATTGATGAGCCCCTCGCCGCCGGCCTGCCCATGGATACCCGCACCCAACTGCTTCATGTGGCCCGCGAGGCGGTGAGCAACGCCCTGCGCCACGGCGCGGCCACCGAGGTGCGGATCACGCTCATCCGCCGCGGCCCGCAGATCGAGTTTGCCATCGCGGACAACGGCCGTGGTTTTGACCCTGCCTCGGCCTCACCCATCGGTCGCGGGCTGGATAATCTCGCCGAACGCGCCCGCGAGCTGTCAGGATCACTCGAAATCCAGTCACAACCCGGGCAGGGCACTGCCCTCACCCTCAGATTTACACCGACCCCATGACCGCCGCCACTTCCGCCATCCGTGTCCTGCTTGTAGACGACAGCGCCCTCGTCCGTCGCGGCGTGCGCTCCGTCATTTCTTCCCATTGCAAAGACGGCTCCATCCAGGTGGTCGGCGACGCGGCCACCGCAGCCGAAGCGCTGGGCGAGGCCCGCCGTTTGCGGCCGGATGTAATGCTCCTCGATATCCGTCTGCCCGACGGCTCCGGCTTGGAAGTTTGTCGGCAGATTTTGCGCGATCTGCCCGCCACCCGCGTGCTCGTGCTCACCTCTTTCGCCGACGACAGCCTCGTCTATAACGCCGTCATTGCCGGAGCTCACGGCTACCTGATGAAGGAGATCGATCCCGCAGGCCTGTTGGAAGCCATCACCAACGCCGCCGCCGGCAAATCCGTGCTCACCCCTGATGTCACCAACCGGATCCTTCGCCTGATTCGCGACGAACCGGGTGAAGGTGCAGGCGACCTCAGCCTTTTATCCGCCCAGGAAAAGCGTGTCCTCGCGTTGGTCAGCCAAGGCCTCACCAACAAGGAAGTCGGCGAAAAGATGAACCTGAGTGAGAACACCGTGAAGAACTACCTGGTGAACGTGTTCGAAAAACTTCGCGTCAAGCGCCGCTCGCAAGCCGCTGCCATCTACGCCCAAGCCAGTAAAGAAACCATCGGGTAGGTATATACGGGCCTATCTGCTAGGGCCTAATATTACCGCAAAAGCCCTAGCTCGAATGCCTGTAAACGGTTATTCTGAACGGGTTGATCCTTCTTCTGCCCAGCACTGCCGAGGCGCGAGCCTGTTGTAATTCCGACTCCGTCAAAGCTCACGGAAGGTCCGCTTCACCATGAGCATCCGGTTTCGCTTCGCGCTGCTTTTTGGCTCCCTTTTGCTCGGCTTCGCGAGCGCGCTGCTGCTCCAACAGTGGCTGGAGCTGCGTGAGCAACAGCGCACCGGACCTTGGTTGCAGGCCCAGCAAAGCCGGCTGCTGGATCATTGGCTGAAAACCACGGCGGAGACATTGGAGCGCTACACGGCGGAATCCGTCGCCGGACTGGCCGCGGTGGAAGATGAGGCCACCTCCGCTTGGTCGCTCGGCGATCCGGCCGAGGCTGGGATCGCGGCGGTTTGGGTGCTGCGGCCCAACGGCTCGCCCATCCGCACCGTAGCCGCGCCCGGCCTCGTGCGACCGCCGCTGGAACCCGAGACCATTGCGGCTTGGAACGAATCACCGCCGCCCGATCGCTTCTTTGCCGAATCGGAAGCCGGCCTGCTGGAGCTCCATGTCCAGCCTCTCACCCCTACCAGCCCGGTTGCCGGCTGGGTCATCGCCGCCCGCCAGTGGAGTGAGGGCCACTTGCGGTTGCTCTCGCATCTTGCAGAAGGCACCGTGCAACTCCTGCCGGATGGCACGGCCAAAGCAACGCCGGGGATCCTGCGAACGCTGGACGACTGGCAGGGCCGGCCGCTGCGACTCCTGCAGTTCACACCGCCGGACGCCGCCGAGCCGGGCCTCTGGTGGCGCATCTCACCCCACCTGCCGCTTTTTTTCGCCTTTGGCTTGCTGCTGATCGCGGCCTTGGGCTTGAGCTTGCGCGTCTGGGTGCTTGGCCCGCTCGGGCAAATTGATGCAAGTCTGGCCCGCAACGATTCCCGCCCCATTCTGGCTCTGCGCGAGGACAAGGCTGAATTCGGCCGCGTGGCCCGGCTGCTGGAGGAAGCACACGCCCAACGGGACCAACTGCGGCAGGAGGTGGAAAGGCGGCGGCAGACCGAGAGCGCCTTGCTGGCCAGTGAAGACCAGTTGCGGCGTTCCCTCGATGAACGCATCCGGCTGGGCCGCGACCTGCATGACGGCGTCATCCAATCGCTCTACGCCACCGGCATGGGTCTCGCCGGTATCCGCGCCTTGTTGCAGCCCGATCAGTTGGAAGCCGCGGCGCGCCTCGATCAAAGCCGCGCCGCGCTCAACGCCACGATCCACGACGTGCGCAATTTCATCGTGGGCCTTGAGCCCGAGGCCCTGCGCCAGCAGACGTTTGCCCAAGCCGTGGAATCCCTGCTCGGCCAGATGCAGGAGCTGCGCCCGGCCAAATGCAGTTGCGAGATCGATGCGGCGCTCGCCGCGCAACTGACCCTCAGCCAGCGCGCCAACCTCCTGCAAATCACCGCCGAAGCCGTGAGCAACGCCCTGCGCCACGGCGAGGCCTCGCAAGTTGACGTGAGCCTTCGCGCCGCCCCGGACGGCGGGATGATCTATGCCATCGGCGATGATGGCCGCGGATTTGACCCGGCCCGGGAAGCCGGTGGTCACGGTCGCACCAACCTCGCCCAGCGCGCCCGCGAGCTCGGCGCCGAACTCACCACCGATTCCAAGCCGGGCCGCGGCACCCGCCTGCAATTCGTCTTTCGTCCCATTCCGAAGTCATGAAGCCAACCCCAGATCCAGCCATCCGCATCCTGATTGTCGAGGACAGCGCCCTCGTCCGGCATGGGCTGCGCACGGTGCTCACCGTGCCCACCGAGCCATCGTTTGTTGTCGTGGGCGAGGCCGACTCCAACGCCGCCGCCATCACCGCCTGCGACCGGCTCAAGCCCGATGTCGTCCTGCTCGACATCCGCCTGCCCGACGGCCCGGGATTCGACGCCTGCCGCGAAATCCTCCGGCATCACCCGGCCACGCGGATCATCATCCTCACCTCGCACTCCACCGACCGCTACGTCTATGAAGCGGTGGCGGCCGGGGCCCATGGCTACCTGATGAAGGAGGTCGATCCCGCCGGCCTCGTGCAGGCCGTCAAGGATGTTGCCGCCGGCCAGTCGATCCTCGCGCCGGATGTCACCGACCGCGTGCTCAAGCTCATCCGGACCGGCAACGGAGCCAATGATCCGTCCGACGAACTTTCGTCGCTCTCCCAGCAGGAGCATCGCGTGCTGGCCCTTGTCGCGGAAGGGCTGACCAACAAGCAGGTCGGCGAAAAGCTGCAGCTCAGCGAAAACACGGTGAAAAACTACCTCATCAATGTTTTCGAAAAGCTGCACGTGAAACGCCGCGCCCAAGCCGCCGCCCTCTTCGTCCAGCGCACCGGCTCGCCCCGGGAAAACGGGCCGGCCGCCGGCTTCACCCTCGTCGAGGTCATGGTCGCGGCGTTCGTGCTCGCCTTTGGCATCGTCACGGCAATCACCACCCTGCAACGCGGCCTGCAGGCCGTGGATACCGCGCGCAATTACAGCTACGCGGGCCAGTTGATGCAGAGCGAACTGGAAAGCCTCCGGCTCCGCAACTGGTCCCAGCTTGAAGCCCTGCAGGCGGCGGGCCCGGCCACGGTCGCCGTCGATCCGGCCGCCAGCTCCGCCCGCACCACCTTCACCTGCAGCCGCACCATCCGGACAGTGAAGCCGGACATGAAGGAAATCATGCTCATCTCCACCTGGCGCGGCCACGACGGCCGCACCCACACCACGCGGCTGATGACCCGCTACGCCAAACATGGCCTGTATGACTATTTCTACACCGCCCGCTGACCGCGCCACCCAGCGCAGCCGGCGCGGCTTCACCCTCGCCGAGGTGATGATCGCAGCCGCGCTCTCGACCGTGATTCTGGCCGGGGTGATGAGCGCGTTTCTGTTCATCGGCCGCACGGGCTTTGGTCTGGGCAGCTACAGTGAAATGGAAACCCAGGTCCGCCGGGCTCTCGACCAATTCGCCTCCGATGCCCGTATGGCCCAGGGCATCCGCTGGCATGACCCGCAGCGCATCACGCTTTATCTGCCGACGGCCGGCGCAGGTTTGCAGCCGGTGACCTACGGCTTTCAAGCGGATGCGGCTGGCTCCGGCGGATTTTACCAACAACCCGGCGAGCCCGATTCCGGTTTGACCCGGCGGGTGCTCGTGCCGCAGGTCGCGGCCGATTTTTCCTTCCAGCGCTACAAACTCGGCCGCACCGGCACGATTGGGGATCCGGCCGCCAATGATCTCGAGACCAAGCTGGTCCAGATCACATTTCGCGCCGTCCGGCGCGGCGTCACCACTGCCGAGGCCAGCCAATCGGCCTTCTCCGCCCGCTATATCCTGCGCAACAAAAAGGTTGCCCACTGATGCCGCCAATCCCCGATCTTCCTCACTCCTCCCGGCGGGCCCGGGCAAATGCCCAGCGCGGTGCGGTGCTCATCGTCGCGCTGATGCTCATGGCCATCATCGCGCTGATGCTCGGCAGCTATCTCAGCCTCAGCCTCAATTCCACGCGGCAGGCCCAGCGCAGCTTCTACGGTATCGCCGCCCTCAATCTTGTCGAGGCCGGGGTCGAGGAAGCGGTCTGGTCCTTCAACCGGGCTACCGGCGGTCAGGCCGATGCCTGGACCGGCTGGTCGGACAACGGCGTCTCGGCTTGGCGGAAATTCAGCGGCTTTGATTTCACCAAAAACACCGCCGGCTCGGTGCAGGTTTATACCACCCATCAGAAGCCCGGCGCCGGCGCCCAGCCGCGGATTTTGGCCCTGGCCTCGGTCAATCCGCCGGATGGCGCGCCGGTGACCCGGATGATCGAGGTCACCTTGCGGCGGCGCTCGTTTTTTGCCGGCGGCCTGGTCGCCAAAAATACCGTCTCTTTCAGCGGCACCAATGCCAGTGTGGACAGTTGGGATTCCGACCCCGACGACGATCCCACCACCCCCGCGGTGCCCTATTCGGCCGGGGTCCGGCGCGCTGGTGGCAGTGTCGCCAGCGGCTCGGTGGAGAATCACGCGGTGCTGCTGAACCACGCCAACATCTGGGGCCATGTAGCCACGGGCGGCGGCGAACCTCAGGTCGGCACGCATGGATCGATCCGGGGACCAGACACACCTGCAGATATGCGAATCGATCCCCGGCGCGTAGCCACCGATTTCAACGCCGACTTCCCCCCGGTCTTCAACCCCGAGCACGGCACCCACTTGCTCACCGTGGGCGACACCTTGGGCACCGTCGGCGAGGCCACGGCTTGGCGCACCGCCGGCATCAGCCTGAGCGGCAACAAGACCCTCACCATCCTCGGCCAAGTCACCCTGGTGCTCACCGCCGGACCCGGGATGAGCGCACTCGATGTGACCGGCAACGCCACCATTCTCATTCCCGCTGGTTCCAGTCTTGCGCTCTTCACCGAGGGCAACGTCAAGATCGCCGGCAAGGGCATTGGCAATGCCAACGCCCGGCCCTCTTCGTTCAAACTCTTCGGCACCAGCCAGAGCCAAGGAGGCCAGGACATTCAAGTCGCAGGCAACGGCGCCTTGAAAGGCGTCGTTTACGCCCCCAACGGTCACGTAAAAATCAACGGCAACGGCGACGTGATGGGCGCGGTGGTGGCCGATACCATCACCTTGGTCGGCAATGCCGATTTTCACTACGACGAGTCCCTGGCGCGCTCCGGCGACAACACCCCCTTTGGCATTGTGAAGTGGCGGGAGATCACCAGCGCCGCCGAGCGCGACCTTTATCTGCCGGTTTTCAAGGGCTGGTAAACCTCACCGGCCCCGGCCGTCAGGCCTTATCAGGCCTACTGGCCATGGGCCTGAAATGCGGGCCCGTAAGCCTCTAACCCTCTGCCTCGGGTTTCTGTCATGCTGACCTCATGCCCGCCCCCGCCCGCTCCCTCCGCCGTGCCGATGGCTTCACCATCATCGAAGTCGCGATGGCCTCCTTCATCCTGGCCTTCGGCATCGCCACCTCGATCATCGTGATGCAGTCCGGCTTCAAGCAGATCGATGTCGCCCGCGGCACCACACTCGCCTCCCAGATCATCCAGAGCGAGATCGAGCGCACCCGGCTGATGAGCTGGACCATGGTCAACGCCCTGCCGGCCACGCACACTTTCGACGGCACCGAATACTTCAGCGACAGCGTCGCGGCGGAAAAATACGAGGTCACCCGCCTGGTGGCCAACGACGGCGGCCGGGCGGATGTGAAGAACATCACCGTGCGCGTGCGCTGGCAGACCTACGACGGCCGCTGGCAGCAGCGCTCGTTCTCCGCGATTTATGCCCACAACGGACTTTATGACTACTATTACACTCTCGCCCGCCCGTAAGTCCGGCCGTCGCCGCGGCTTCACCCTGGTGGAGGTCCTCATCGGGGCCACCCTCTCGTCGTTCATCTTGGCCGGGGTGCTTTCCACCTTTCTTTTCCTCGGCCGCAGCGGGGCCAACATGCAGAGCTACTCGGACATGGAGTCCGAGGCCCGGCGCGGCCTCGAGCTGTTCGCCCAGGACGTGCGGCAGGCCAGTGCCATCACCTGGAACAGCGAGACCTCCATCACCCTCACGGTCAACGCCACCGCCATCACCTATTCCTACGACAGCGCCCAGCGGGTGTTTTTCCGCAACGGCTTCCGGCTCATCAACGGCGTGACCGCCGGCACCTTTTCTTTCCGCGCCTTCAACGTTGCCGGTGTAGAGATGCCAGTCGCCAATGCCGGCCAGCGCACAATCGCCAATGCCAGCACCAAACAGCTGCAGCTTTCCCTGCAGGCTTCGCGCTTCAACACCACCGTGGTCGCCGCCACCAATACCGTGCTCTCCGCCCGGTTCATCCTTCGCAACAAACACGTCACCGCCTGAGCGGTTCCTCCCATGCAAAAGTCCCCTTTCTCCGCCGCCGCCCGTCAGCAGGGTTCCGTGCTCATCGTGGCCATGATCTTCTCGGCCATCATCGGCATTTCCCTCGTCAGCTACATGCAGCTGGGGCAAACCAGCCTCAAAATCTCCAACAACGCCCTCTACAACAACGCCGCGATGAATCTGGCCGAGAACGGCCTGGAAGAGGCCATGCATGCCATCAACAAGCGGATTTCCGACCCCAGTTACAGTTGGTCCAGCAACGGGTGGACTACTGCCAGTCCCGTGCCGGCAGGCGACGCCCGGCGCCGGCTGCCGAGCTCCGGCTCCTATACCTTTGACCAAGGCGTGACCGGCACCGTCCGCGTCTATGTTTACGGCTATACGGGCAGCGCCCCGCGTATCGTCTCTCGCTCCACGGTCAGCATCCCCCGCGGCGGCACGGTAGAAAAATGGGTGGAGGTGCAGTTGCGCCGGACTTCCAAGTTCGCGAACGGCCTCGTCGCCAAGGAGAGCATCCAGTTCAAGGGCAACAACGCCACCGTGGACAGTTGGCATTCCAAGAAAAACAACGACGGCACCCTTCGCGGCAGCCCGGTGGGCTACAGCGCCGCCGTCAAGAAGGACAACGGCTCCGTGGGCTCAATCTCCGTCTCGGCCGACGCCATCGCGGTGCAGAATGCCGATATTTTCGGCTACGCCGCCACCGGTGGAGCGCCGCCAACCGTCGGCGCCCAAGGGCTTATCGGCCCTTTTGGCACCCCCCCCAATACCATTGTGGCCGACCGGGTCTCCACGGATTTTTCCGCCAGCTTCGACGCCGTGGTGGCACCGCCGACCACCAACTATGTGCTGGGCGGCATCGGCGACAATCTGAACCTGCCCCGTGTTGGTGATGTGCCGCACACCGACGGTGTTTACTACTACGAAGCGACGGCCATCAGTTTTAACAACCGGGTTCTCGCCATCCAGAAACGCGTGGCCGCCGAGGCCAGTCCCAAGGTCGTGATCAAACTCACCAACGGCACGACGAGCATCAACATCGGCGGCGGCAGCGGCGAGCTCAGGGTCCAGACCGGGGCCAGTTTGCAAATCTACGCGCCCGGCGACATCAAGATCGCCGGCAACGGCATCATGAACGGCGGCACCACTTCGGGCAGTGCCAATCTTCCGGAGAATTTGCAGATCTGGGGCACCAAGACCACCGGCGTGCAGGACATCCAGATCGCCGGCAACGGTGTGCTCAGCGGCTTGGTTTACGCCCCGCAGGGCTCGGTCAAGATCAATGGCAACGGCGACGTCATGGGCTCCGTTGTCGCCAACGACATCACCGTGGTCGGCAACGCCGCCTTCCACTACGACGAATCCTTGGCCGACTTCGACGGTGGCAGCCCCTTCCGCATCTCGCTCTGGCGCGAGATCACTTCGGCCGTCGGCCGCAACGCCATCACGGTGCTGGGCTGGTAGGCGCAGCGCTTGGGCAAATTCCTAGTTTTGGGGCCGGTAAGCCGGATTATGTTCCGCGCCTTGCGGCGCTTCGGCCGTCATTTCTCTCAACGTCCGCCTTGCGGCTGACTTGGCCTGCGCAGCTCCCGAGAGAGCGACGCAGGCTGCGGCATACCCGTGGCTGTGGGACGGGCCGTCCAGCCACCTATTTTGCCTTGCACCGGACGGGGTTTTTCGTGCCGCCAACGTCGCCGTTGGCGCGGTGGGCTCTTACCCCACCTTTTCACCCTTACCTGAGCGAGCCCGCCTTGCGGCGGGTCGAACGGGCGGTATGTTCTCTGTGACACTTTCCGTCACCAAGCCTTGACGCTTGGCGCCCGCACTTGCGGTGAAGCTCGTGCGGCATCCTGCCCTGTGGTGTCCGGACTTTCCTCTCCGAACTTCTCAAACGGGCGCGGCGTTACCCGCACCTTGGGATCAAAGAACTCGGAGCGACGACCAGGCCCCAAAACTAGGATTCCCAATAAACCAAACGGCCGCACTGGTCGCAAGCCGCGAGTTTGCCGTCGGCGGACTTGCCACGGGAGGCCGATTCGACCTCGGAAGAAACCTTCAGATGGCAACCGCCGCACTTGCCCGCCTGAATTGGCACACACACCGGCAACGCCCGGGCCGCCAGCCGGTCATAGACCCGCCCTGCCGTATCGTCCAACTGCGCCCGCGCCGTGTTGAATTCCTGTTGGGCCGCCTCGAGCTCCGCGCGCAAGCCCGTCTCGCGCTCGCGCAACATGGCAATCCGGGCCTGATGCCCGGCGATATTGGCCTTCAGTTCGGTTTCGGCTGCGGCAAATTTCTTCTTCGCCTCGTCGATCGCATACATGATCTCCAGCTCGGAACCCTCCAAGGCGCCAATGGCTCCTTCTGTCGTCTCAATTTCATGGCCCAAGGCCTGATATTCGTCGTTTTTGCGGACCTGCGACTGCTGGGTCTTGTATTTGGCCAGCTTCGCCTCGGCCGAGCCAATCTCGGTCTCCAACAGCTTCTTCTTGCTCTCAAGGGAGTTCCAATCGGCCTTGGCGGTTTCGATGGCGGACTTCTCGGCAGCGATGCGCTGTTCCACCTGCCCGATATCGCCCGGCACAGCCTTCAACTGGGCTTCCAAACCCCGCCGCCGGGCGTCCCGATCCTGCAAAATCAGGACTTTTTCAAGCACGGGTGTCAGCATGCGGGAGGACCTTGTGGGTATCCCCCCAGCGGTCAAACGAAACTCTCGCGTTAAACCCAAAAGAAAGGCGTTTCCGGAGTGCTTTTTTTCCAAAAAAACCCTCGCGTGCCGGTGCCTTTCGGCAAAGGATTTTTCCTTCCGTATTTCACCCATTCCCACCTTTCATGTCCGACTCCCCTGAGGCCGATAAAAACAACCTAAATCCAGCGAATCCCAACGCTTACAACGCCGACCAGCTCGGCCAGCTCAAGGGTCTGGAAGCCGTCCGCAAGAAGCCCGGCATGTATATCGGCGGCACCGACGAGCGGGCGCTTCATCACTGCGTCTCCGAGGTGCTCGACAACTCCGTGGACGAACACCTCGCCGGCCACTGCTCGCGCATCGATGTCACCATCCACGTGGACGGCTCCATCAGTATCCGCGACAACGGCCGCGGCATTCCGGTGGACATCAACAAGGACAGCGGCCTGCCCGGCGTCGAACTCGTGCTCACCACGCTCCACTCCGGCGGCAAATACGGGCAGGGCGGCTACAAATTCTCCGGCGGCACCCACGGCGTCGGCGCCAAGTGCGTCAATGCCGTCTCCGAGTGGTTCGAAGTCGAGGTCTCCCGCGGCGGCCAGGTCCACCACATGAAATTTGAGCGCGGCCAGACCATGAAAAAGCTCGAGGTCATCGGCAAGGCCCGCGGCACCGGCACGCTCATCACCTTCAAGCCCGACGCCGAGATCTTCCGCGAGACCACCGTCTTCCAGTCCGGCCGCATCGCCCAGCGCCTGCGCGAGCTGGCCTTCCTCAATTCCGGCCTTGAGATCGTTTTCCTCGACGAGCGGCCCGCCGGCGCCAAGCCGGAAACCTACTACTACAAGGATGGCGTCGAGGAGTTCGTGAAGCAAATCAACCAGGGCAAGACGCCCCTGCACCCGAAGCCCATCCGCTTCACCAAGGAGACCCGGCTGCAGCTTGAGGACAAGTCCGCCGAGATCCACGTCGAGGTCGTCCTCCAATACAACGACACCTACAACGACCAGGTGCTCTGCTACACCAATACCATCCACAATCCGGATGGCGGCACGCACCTTTCCGGTTTCCGCAGCGCGCTCACCCGGGCCATCAACCAGTTCTCCAAGGCCAACAATCTCCTGAAGGACAAGGACCCGCAGATCACCGGCGACGACGTGCGCGAAGGCCTCGCCGCCGTGATTTCCATCAAGCACAGCGACCCGAAGTTTGAGTCGCAGACCAAGGTCAAGCTGCTCTCCCCCGAGGTCGAGAGCGTCGTCGGCTCCGTCACCTACGAGGGCCTGATGATGTATTTCGAGACCAACCCCGGCATCGCCAAGCGCATCGTGGACAAGGGCCTCAACGCCGCCCGAGCCCGCGAGGCCGCCCGCAAGGCCCGCGAGACCGTCCGCAAAGGCGCGCTCTCCGGCGGCGGCCTCCCCGGTAAACTCGCCGACTGCTCCGAGCGCGACCCCGCGCTCACCGAACTCTACATCGTCGAGGGCGACTCCGCCGGCGGCTCCGCCAAGCAGGGCCGCGACCGCCGCTTCCAGGCCATCCTCCCGCTGCGCGGCAAGCTCATCAACACCGAGAAGGCCCGGCTCGACAAGGTCCTCGCCAACGAGGAAATCCGCACCCTCATCACCGCCTGCGGCACCGGCATCGGCGAGGGCGACGAGGCCGTCGGCGGCTTCAACGCCGCCAAGGCCCGTTACCACAAGATCATCATCATGACGGACGCCGATGTGGACGGCTCCCACATCCGCACCCTCCTGCTCACCTTCCTCTACCGCCAGATGAAGGGACTCATCGAGCGCGGCTACGTTTACATTGCCCAGCCGCCGCTCTACAAAATCAAGCGCAAGAAACGCGAGCAATACATCGACAACGACGACCAGCTCAACCGCATCCTGCTTGAGCTCGGCTCCGAGGACATCGTGCTGACCCGCCTCGCCGACCAGCACGTCTTCGCCCCGGTCCAGATCGGGCAGATCGTCGAAAATCTCGCCGTCTTGGAAAAACTCGGCGGCGGCGTTACCCGCTACGGCGCCGCGCTCGCCGAATACCTCGACCAGCAGGATCAGGCCACCCACGCCCTGCCCCGCTACGTCGCGCGCATCCGCGAAGGCAACAAGGAGTCGCACGAATTCCTCCGCGACGAACACGCCCGCGCCCAATTCGTGCAGGCCCACGATCTGGCCGCCGACGACGTCGAACAGACGGAAAGCGCCGCCCCGGCGGACAAGAAGGCCCAGTCAACCAAGCGCGTCACCCTCCACGAAATCTACGAGAGCACCGAGATGGCCAAGGTGCTCGCGGCCTTGGCCAAGACCGGGCTCGACATCTCCGTCTTCACGCCGGGCGAAAAACCCCGCTACACCATCACCGAAAACGCCGGCCAGAAATCGGAAAACAAGACCGAGCTCTTCAGCCCGCTCGACATCGTCACCCAGATCCGCGCCAACGGCCGCAAGGGGCTCAGCATCCAGCGCTACAAGGGTCTTGGCGAAATGAACCCCAAGCAGCTCTTCGAGACCACGATGGACCCGGAGAAGCGCCGCCTGCTCAAGGTCTCCATCGACGACGCCGCCAAGGCCGACGCCCTCTTCACCCTCCTGATGGGCGACGAGGTCCCGCCCCGCCGCCAGTTCATCGAGGACAACGCCCTGAACGTCCAGTTCCTGGACGTGTAAGGATGAAGGGAGCCAGGAGTCAGGATGGAAGAATCAAACCCATCGCACTCCGAATCTCGGCTCCTGCCTCCTGAATCCTAACCCCTTTCCCGAATGTATACCGCTTCCGAGAAACTCTCCTCCGCCAACATCACCGACATCATGCAGACGGCCTACATCGAGTATTCGATGTCGGTCATCATTGCGCGCGCCCTGCCCGACGCCCGCGACGGCCTCAAGCCCGTGCAGCGCCGCGTCCTCTACGCGATGCTGCGCGAAGGCCTCCTGCACAACCGCGCCTTCGACAAGTGCGCCGGCGTCGTCGGCGAGGTGTTGAAAAATTACCATCCGCACGGCGACTCCTCGGTTTACGACACCCTCGTCCGCATGGCGCAGCCTTGGGTCATGCGTTACCCGCTGATTGATCCGCAGGGCAACTTCGGCTCCGTGGACGGCGATCCCCCGGCCGCCTACCGTTACACCGAGGCCCGCCTCCGCGACATCGCCGAGGACCTCCTCAAAGACATTGAGGAAGACACCGTGGACTTTGCGCCCAACTACAAGGAGTCCACCACCGAGCCCACCGTCCTCCCCTCCGCCCTGCCCAACCTGCTGATGAACGGCTCGACCGGCATCGCCGTGGGCATGACCACCAACATCCCGCCGCACAATCTCGACGAGCTCATCGACGCCACCTGCGCCATCATCGACAATCCGCGCATCTCCGTGGACGACCTCTGCGGCATCATCCAGGGACCCGATTTTCCCACCGGCGGCGTCATCTCCGGCCGCGAAGGCATCCTCAGTTACCTCAAGACCGGCAAGGGCATCGTCCGCACCCGTGGCAAGGCTCACACCGAGGAGCTGAAGGGCGGCATGGAGCAGATCGTCATCACGGAAATCCCGTATAACGTGAACCGCGCCACCCTCGTCACCCGCATCGCGGAGCTCGTCGGGGAAAAGCAAATCGACGGCATCCGCGACCTGCGCGACGAATCCGACGAGAACACCCGCATCGTCATCGAGCTCAAGCGCGGCGAACAGGCCAAGGTCGTCATCAACCAGCTCTTCCAGAAGACCGCCCTCGAGTCCTCCTTCGGCGTCACCCTGCTGGCCCTCGACAAGAAGCGGCCGAAGCAGATGAACATCAAGGAGCTCATCGAGTGCTACATCGAGCACCGCCGCGATGTCGTCACCCGGCGCACGCGTTTCCGCCTCAAGGAGGCCGAGGACCGCGCCCACATCCTCGAGGGCTACATCATCGCCCTCGATAACCTCGACGATTTCGTCAAAATCATCCGCGCCTCGCAAAACCGCGAGGAGGCCAAACAGCGCCTGATGGCCAAGTATCCGCTCTCCGAGCGTCAGACGGACGCCATCCTGGAGCTGCGCCTCTACCAGCTCACCGGCTTGGAACGCGGCAAGATCGAGGCCGAATACCTCGAGCTGATGAAATTGATCGAGGAACTCCGCGGCATCCTCGAGTCCGAGCCCAAGCTGCTCGCCCTCATCAAGCAGGAGCTGCAGGAAATGAAGGCGAAATACACCTCGCCCCGCCGCACCGAGATCATCGCCGCAGCCGGCGAATTCCGCATGGAGGACGTCATCCCCAACGAAGGTTGCGTCATCACCGTCTCGCACCTCGGCTTCATCAAACGCACCCCCGTCGCCGACTACCGCTCCCAAAAGCGCGGCGGCAAGGGCGTCATCGGTGCCGAGACCTACGACGAGGATTTCGTGGCGAACCTCTTCACCGCCTCCACGCACGATTACATCCTCTTCCTCACCAGCATCGGCCAGTGCCATGCGAAGAAGGTTTACGACATCCCCGAGGGCACCCGCACCTCCAAAGGCAAGTCCGTCTCCTCCTTCCTCCGGCTGGCCGAGGGCGAAAAGATCGCCGCCATGCTCTGCGTGAAGGACTTCGCCGAGGACCGTTACCTCGTGATGGCCACCAAGAAGGGCGTCATCAAAAAGAGCTCGCTCTCCGACTACGCCAACTGCACCCGCGAGGGCGGCCTCATCGGCATCAACCTCGCCGAAGGCGACAGCGTCATCGGCACCGTGCTCACCACCGGCGAAAACGAGCTCATCCTCGTCTCCCATCAGGGCCTCGCCGTCCGTTTCCGTGAGCGCGATCCCGAGTCGGGCGAGGAGCTTTTCCGCGCCACGGGCCGCGCCACCGGCGGCGTCACCGGCATGCGCTTCAAGTTGGACAGCGACTACCTCGACGTCATCGAGGTCGTGGACCACGAGGCCAAGTTCCTCGTCGCCAGCGAGGCCGGCCTCGGCGTCCGCACCCGCTTCGAGGATTACCGCCTCATCAACCGCGGCGGCTCCGGCGTCTGGGCCATCACGCTCCCCGAGGACAACTCCATCAACCTCGCCGGCGCGCTCAGCGTGCGCGACGACGACGAGATCATGCTCCTCACCGCCAAGGGCCAGAGCGTGCGCTGCCCGGTCAACACCATCCGCGAGACCAACCGCGGCGCCAAGGGCGTCAAACTCCTCACCCTCGCCGAGGGCGACAAGCTCCTCAGCATCGCCCGCATCGTGGAGACCCGCGAGGAACAGGAAGCCAACGCCGCGCCGGAGGACGACAGCACGGCGTGATGCCGGTCACTGGATCTTCACCGGCTTGACCTTCACCCGCAGCCGCGCTTCCGGCACTTTCAACCAGAAGATGCCGAGCGCGCCGGGGCGGATCGTGACGGCGGGATTCTGCAAGGCGGGTCCGGCATAGGACCCGCTCTCGATCATCGTCCACACCTGGCCGTCCTCCAGCGTGAAGCTGCGCCGGCCTTCGAAGGAGCGGAGCGTGCCCGCCATGCGCACCTGCAGTTCGTCATCTCCATCGTCCGCGGATTTTTTCCCGGCCGACTGCAGGGTCAGCAGGGCTTTGAACCAGCCCGGTCCCTTGCCCTCGGCCGCCACCGCCTCGGCAGCTTTCGTCTCGGCCGCCTGTGCGCGCACCTCCGCCGCCGCCACTTTCTGCTCGGCCGCCTGTTTCACGAACGCCACTTCCCCGGCCTTGTAACGTTCAACGAGCGCCTGCAGCCGCGCCAGCTCCGCCGGGCTGAGTTTTTCCAAGCCCGCCTCGCGCCGCTCTTCCGGCGTAAGCGTCGCGGTGAATTCCTGGGCGATCACGCTGGACGCCAGCGTCAGGAGCCCCAGCCCGAACATAAAATTTTTCATGGCTCTTGTTTGAGCGCGGGCCGGCCTCGCCCGCAACGCCAAATCCTCCGCCGCGCGCCGCACTCCGGCCTTGCCAACTCACGGCGCGGAAGGTCTTTTGCCTCTCCCGCATGGCCGTCCGACTCTCCCAACTCCTCAATCCCGCCAGCATCAACCTTCAGGTGCAGGGCACCCGGCGGACCGTCGCCCTGAATGAGGTGGCCCGCCAGCTCGCCGCCCACCCGGAGGTCGCCAACTTCGACGGCTTCTATCAGGAGCTGCTCGCCCGCGAGCGGCTCGACACCACTTACCTCGGCAACGAGATCGCCCTCCCCCACGCGCGCACCGAGCACGTCAAAAGCATCGTGCTCGCCGTCGGCCGCAGCACCCCCGGCATCCACTTCGAGAACTGCAACCAGACCGTGCGGCTGATGTTCATCCTCGGCACGCCCAAGTCCAATCCCACCGATTACCTCATGGTCGTCAGCTCGCTCTGCAAGATCCTGAAGGAAGAGGCCAACCGCACCGCCCTCATGACCGCCGCCACGCCCGCGGATTTCGTGCACGTGCTCACCACCGCCGAGGCCCGGCTGCTCGGCCCGGTCTGACGCCGAACCGGTCTTGGCAAAGCCGCCGCGACTCCTTATCTGATTCCGCGGCATGATTCATTCCTTCATCTTCAGTGACGGCCGGCTGGTCGGGCAGGACCTCGAGCTCGAGGCGCTGCGCCTCGTCCGTGCCGACAAGGGCCTGCTGCTCTGGGTCAATCTGGAGAACCCCACCGAGGATGAAATCAAGTCCATCCTCGAAAACGTCTTCCAGTTCCACCCGCTTGCCATCGAGGACTGCATCGCGCCCAACTCGCTGCCCAAGGTGGAGGACTACGAGGACTACCTCTTCCTCGTCAGCCACGGGGTGGACTACAGCCGCACGGAAAAGTTCAACACGACCGAGCTTAGCGTCTTCCTCGGCAAGGAATACGTCGTCACCTTCCACCGCCAGCCCCTCCGTTCCATCCAGGCCGTGCGCGAACGCTGCGCCAAGAACATCGGCGGCATCCGCAGCGCCGACCGTCTCGCCCACCTCATCCTCGACCTGCTGACCGACAACTACAAACCCGTCGTGGACGAGCTCCGCGGCGAGATCGAGGAGATCGAGGAGACCGTCCTCGCCAAGTCCGCCGGCGACCTCACCCCCGCGCTGCTCCAACTGAAGTCCGAGATTTCCCACCTCCGGCAGATCGTGCGCCCGCAGCGCGACGTCATCAACCGCCTCGCGCACGGCGAATCCAAGATCATCCGCCCCACCTCGCTGCCCTATTTCCGCGACGTGCGCGACAACCTGATCCGCATCGAGGAAACCGCCGCGGGCTTCGCCGACCAACTGCTCATCTCCTTCGACCTCTACCTGAACAAATCCTCGTTCGAAGCCAACGAGGGCATCAAGGTGCTCACCGCCCTCACCGCCATCACCCTGCCGGCCGTCGTCATCGGCACCTGGTATGGGATGAACTTCGAGCACATGCCCGAGCTGGATTCCCCCTACGGGTATTACGGCTGCATTGCGGCCACTGCCGTGCTGACCGTCCTGATGTGGCGGTGGTGCAAACGCAAAAAGTTCATCTGAGCCCGCCATGATCACGACGCTGGTCTATCGCGACACCCGCTTCGTGGCGGCCAATCCGCCGCCGGACACCCTCGCCGCGTTGCGGCTCGAGCCCAACGTCATGCTCTGGGTGGACCTCGCCAATCCCACCGCCGAGGAAGCCAAACTCATCCTTGAGTCCACCTTCGGTTTCCACCCGCTGGCCATCGAGGACTGCCTTTCCGACAGCCCCCTGCCGAAACTCGAGGAATACGACGACCACCTCTACCTCGTGATGCACGCCGTGGACTATTCGCGGGCGGACAAGTTCAGCACCACCGAGCTCGACCTCTTCCTCGGCCGCAACTTCATCGTCACCTTCCACCGCCAGCCGCTGAAGCCCGTGCAGGCCGCGCTCGACCGCTACCTCAAGTCGCCCGCCGTCGCCGTCCGCGGGCCCGACCGCTTCGCCCACGTGCTGCTCGACCTGATGGTCGAGGCCTACAAGCCCGCGCTCGACGAACTGCGGCAGGAGCTCGACCAGATCGAGAACGGCGTCATGCGGGAGATGGATTCGCGCGAACTCTTTCCCCGCGTCATCGCCCTGCGCAAGGAACTCTCCACCCTGCGGCAGATCGTGCGCCCGCAGCGGGAAATCGCCACCGTCCTCAGCCAGGGCAAGATCCGCCTCATCCGCCCCATCATCGTGCCTTACCTGCGTGACCTCGCGGAGGAACTCAGCCGCATCGAGGCTCAGGTCTACTCCTGGGCCGACCAGTTGATCCTCAGCTTCCGCGTGTATCTCAACAAATCGGGCCACGCCGCCAGCCAGGGCATCAAGGTGCTCACCGCCCTCACCGCCCTCACCCTGCCGGTCTTCATCATCGGCGGCTGGTATGGGATGAACTTCAGCAACATGCGCGAGACCGCCTCGCCCTTCGGCTACCTGGTCGCCTTCGCCCTCACCGCCGCCGCCATGCTCTGCCTCTTCGTCATGCTACGGCGGAAACGCTGGCTCTGAGCAGGCGTCGAAAAAGTGGCGCTTGAGGCAGGGCCTGACCTCCGGGCAGGCCGTGATCGCTGGCTCAACCGGCCCGCTCGGAGATAGAGCCCTGCCTTTTTGGACGCCTTCTGGGTCAGACGCCAACCCGCTCCAGCGGGAAAATGTCCACCGTCACCGCCCGGGCTGCGCAGATGTGCTTCGGCGCTTCGCTCCCGACCGCAAAACCCGCGGCTTGCAGCAACCGGCCGTCGCAGTCGCTCACCTCGGCCGCCGAGATTTCATACGGCGCATGCGCCACGCGGCCCGTCCACAGCCGGTCCGCCCGGGCGTCGTGGGCAAAGAGCCGGTAGCGCTCGATCAGGAAAAATTCGAGCGTGCCCGGCTGCGCCGCCGTGTGCGGCGCGCCCGCCCGGTAGCGGAAGTGCGACTCCGGACCGGCACCGATCCGCCCGCTGCGGTAGTCGAGCCAGCCGTCCGCCGACTTCACCGCCTGCTGGCGGGCATGCTCATAGGGCAGGTGAAAAAAACGCCGCGCCAGCTTCACCGCAAGCCATTGGCTGCAATCGAGCGAGTAGAACCACACCCCGGGCCGGCCCAGCGCATCGTGCACATAGGTCCGCACGTTCACCTCGAGAAAATCAGACAAGCCCGGCACCGCCGGACAAAACCGCGGCCGCACGCCCTGCATGAAGAAAGGCACCAACCCCACCCAGGCGCGGCCCTGAAGCACATCCACGGTCAGGCCCGCGGGCAGCGTGCGCTGGATCTCGGCGGGCTCGACTGCCCAGTGCAGAAACAACAGCTCCGCCCAGCGCTGATACATGGCCGGTTGGCCGGCGGGCCGCGCTCTTTCCTCCAAACGCTGCTCTGTGGTCGGATGAAACATGGATCGTTTACGGCCGGGCCAGATTCGCCTCCAGCCGTGCTTTCACCGCCGGCCATTCCTCGGCCAAGATCGAAAACATCACGGTATCGCGCACAAAACCGTCGGGCATCACCAGATGCCGGCGCAGCACCCCTTCGCGTTTGGCGCCGATTCGTTCGATGGCGGCCTGCGAGCGCAGGTTGCGGGCGTCGGTCTTGAGCTGCACCCGGCCGCAGCCGAGTGTTTCGAAGGCATGCCGCAGGAGAAGGTATTTGCACTCGGTGTTGATCGCAGTGCGGCGGGCTTCCGCCCCGAGCCAGGTCCAGCCGATCTCGATCCGTCGATGCTCCGGCGCGATGTCCAGGTAGCTGGTGCTGCCCACCGCCCGGCCGGAAGCCGGGCGGATCACGGCGAAGGGCCGGCGCCCGCCGCGCTCCGCCTCCTGCAGCGCCGCCGCCACCAGCCGCGTCATGGCCGCCTCGTCCCGGGGAAGCGCCGCGGGCAGGTAGCGCCAGATTTCCTCCTCGGCCGCCGCCACGGTGAGATCCGGCACATGCGCGGGGCACAGCGGCTCCAGCCGCACATGGCGGCCGGTGAGGGTGACGGGGGAAACAGTCATGCGGGAGCCCGATTCGTCGCTTGTCACCCGCCGGCGGCAAACAAAAACTCCGGCGATGCGTCCCCTGCTGTTCCTTTGCCTGACCGTCCTCGCCCTGCGCGCCGCGCCCCCCGCCGGGCCGGAAGCAGCGCTGCAGGCGATCTACCGCGAGGCCTTGGTCAACGGCCGGGCTTACGACCAGTTGGCCGAATTGGTGACCCGGCATCCCGGCCGGCTCGCCGGTTCCAAGGCGCTGGAGGAAGCCGTAATCTGGAGTGAACACACGCTCACCGCGCTCGGCCTCGATCGCGTTTACAAGCAGGAGGTCATGGTCCCGCACTGGGAGCGCGGCGCTCCCGAAACCGTCCGCCTGCTGGCGGAAAATCCGGGCGGGGCCGCGATTGGGCTGACCGCACTCGCGCTCGGCGGCAGCGTCGCCACCCCGGCGGAAGGGATCACGGCGGAAGTCATCGAAGTGCGTTCCCTCGACGAGCTGGCCGCCCTCGGCCGCGAAAAAATCGCCGGCAAGATCGTGTTCTTCAACCGGCCGATGGACCCCGCCCTGCCCAATCCTTGGGATGGCTACCGGGGCGCGGTGGACCAACGCAGCCGCGGACCGCGGGCCGCCGCCGAGTTCGGTGCCGTGGCCGCCTTGGTGCGTTCCCTGACCCTCGCCCACGACGACGTGCCCCACGCCGGCAACACTGCCTACGCACCCGACGGCGGCAACATTCCGGCGGCCGCCCTCTCCACGCTCGCGGCAGACCGACTGAGCGCCGCCCTCGCCGCCAACCCCGCGCGCCGGGTTGAAATGTGCCTCCACTCCCGCCGGCATCCCGACGCCCTTTCGCACAACGTCATCGGCGAGATCCGCGGCACGGAGTTTCCCGACGAAATCATCCTCGTCGGCGGCCACCTTGATTCCTGGGACATCACGCCCGGCGCACATGACGACGGGGCCGGCGTGGTGCAGTCCATCGAGGTGCTGCGCATCTTCCGCGCCCTCGGTTACCAGCCGCGCCGCACAATCCGCTGCGTCCTGTTCACCAACGAGGAAAACGGCCTGCGCGGCGCCCTGGCCTACGCGGACCACGCCCGGCGCAGCGGGGAAAAACATGTCTTCGCCGTCGAGACCGACAGCGGCGGCTTCGCCCCGCGCGGCTTCAGCCTCGGCAGCACCCAGGGACCGGTGCACGAACGCGCGCAACGCTGGCTGCCGCTCTTCGCCCCTTACAGGGTGACGTCGTTTGTCCGGGGATCCGGCGGCGCCGATGTCGGTCCGCTGATGGTGCTCGGCACCACGGTCGGAAATTTGCTCCCCGACACCCAGCGCTACTTCGACTACCACCACACGGCCGTCGACACCCTCGACAAGGTGCACCCGCGCGAGCTGCATCTCGGGGCCGGGGCGCTCGCCGCCCTCATCTGGCTGGTGGACCGGGAAGGGTTGTGACCGCCCCCGCGTGAAAACCCTCCTCGCCGATTTCCGCATCCGCCGGTTGCTGCTGGCCAATATCACCGGCTCCATCGGCGTCGGCATCACACTGATCACCATTCCGTGGCTGCTCGTGCAGCAGCCCGGCGGCGAACGCTACTACGGCTGGGTCACCATCATTTCGACGATCGTGCTCTTCGCCTTCGCGCCGTATTATGGCGCCTGGCTCGACCGGCACTCGCGCAAGACCGCCCTCCTCCTCGGCGAGGCCTTCGGCGCCGTGACCGCCCTCGTGATGACCATCTGGATTCTGGTGACCGGCGAGACCGCGACCTGGCAACTGCTGGTGCTCTTTTTCTGCGGCATGCTCTACTACACGCTGCACTACCCGGCGAAATTCGCCTTTGTACAGCAGATTTTCGAACGCCGGCACTACCAGCAATTGATGGGCCTGCTCGAGATTCAGGGCCAGACCGCCTCCATGCTGGCCGGCGGTTTGGCCAGCCTGTTGATCGACCGCGTGCCCTTCGGCCTGATCCTGCTCTGCAACAGCGCCACCTACGTCTTCAGCTTTTTCGTGCAGCGCACGCTCCCCTACGTGGCCACGCATCTGAAAGCCGGGAGCGACGGCGGCAGCGCGGGCGCTTCCTTCATGGTGGGGCTGCGCTGGCTCGGCGCCCGGCCCGGTTTCACGACCTTCATCATCTGCGCCTATGCACCCTTCGTCGCCGTGATGGTCGGCAACTACCTCTTCCCGATCTATGTGCAGAACGTCCTGCAGGCGCCTGCGGCGGTCTATGGCCGCGGCGAGGTTGCGTTTGCCGGAGGTGCAATTTTGGCGGGCCTCTTGGTGCCGCGGCTGCTCGCTGCCCGCCCCCCGGCGGGCGTGGCGCTGCTCATGATGGGGTTGTTTCTCGTCGGCCTGGCCTTGCTCGGCAGCGTGCCGAGTGTGCTGGCATTCTATGTGGCGCTGCTCCTCCTCGGGCTCGGCAATGCCGGGGCCCGGGTCGCGCGCGGCAGCGTGCTCCTGCATGAGGTGCCCAATGAAATCATGGGCCGCGTGAATGTCGTGATCGCCGCGGCCGACCGCATCCTGCGCACCCTCCTGTTGTTCGGCGCCATGGCCGTGGTCGCCCGGGCCGACGCCACCCTGGCTTTTGGCGGCCTGATGACCTTTATCGGCCTCGCGCTCCTGCTGGCTTGGATAAACCGGAAGGCCCTGCAGACCGGATCACCGGCTGCTCCCGGGTTGCCTGCCGGCTGACAACCCGGTGTCATGGTTTCATGAACACGGTCCCGCGTTTCAATGTGCAGGGCGTCGGCATCTCGGCCCTGACTCTCACCCAAGCGGTCGATCAGGTGCTGCAGGTCCGGGACCAACGGCAGCAGGGCTACGTCTGCACCTGCACGGTGCATGGTGTGGGCGAGGCCCAGCACCACGCGGCCTACCGAAAAATTCTCAACGAATCGTGGCTCACCACCGCCGACGGCATGCCGCTCGTCTGGCTCGGGCGGCGGCAGGGCTATCCGCAAATCAACCGGGTATACGGACCCGATTTGATGCTGGCCGTTTGCGACCGCGGTCGGGCCGCAGGCCTGCGGCACTATTTTTATGGCGGCGGGCCGGGCGTGGCAGAGCGGTTGCGCGACAAACTTGCCGCCCGGTTTCCGGGTCTCCAAGTCGCCGGCACGTTCACGCCGCCGTTTCGCGAGCTCCACGCGGATGAATTCGCCGCCCTGCAATCGGACATCGCCCAAAAGCGGCCGGACCTCATCTGGGTCGGCCTCGGCACGCCGAAACAGGATGAATTCATGGCCGCGAACTGGGCGAAACTCGACACCGGCCTCATGATCGGCGTCGGCGCCGCGTTCGACTTTCTTTCCGGGCAAAAAAAACAGGCGCCGCGCTGGATGCAGCGCAGCGGCTTGGAGTGGCTGTTCCGGCTTGGGCACGAGCCCCGGCGCCTCGCCTACCGCTATCTGGTTTACAACCCGCTCTTCCTGCTGCGGGCCGCCGCCCAGATCACTGGTTTAAAAAAATATCCCTTGGTTTAAAACAAACTCCCCTGCTGTAACGCATCGCGCTTGCCGCCGTCGAGCGTGCTGAAGGCCAGGAGTTGCGGCACCGTCAACTGCGCCAGGCCGGGTTCGCGGGCCAGCGAGCGCAGCAGCACCGCGCCGGCGAGGGCATCGTATAATGCCGCATGATAGCGGCGGCGATCTTCCGGACAATGCCGGCCCGCCAGCGCCTCCAACTCCGCATGCAATCCGCCGGCCGCGATCAGCTCGGACAGGCCGTAACCCAAAAATTGCGGATAGAATTGCCGGTAGAGCGCCCCGGTATCAATCCATGGGCCCCATTCCTGTGAGCCCGCTCCCGGACGCGCAAAGTCCGGCGCCGCCCGGCCGTAGGGCCACACGGATTTAATAAGCGAATTTTCCGCCCCGGCAAAATGGGCCGCCAACGGACCGGTGGCCCGCAGTCCGGCGAAGTAATCAAACTCCTCCGCAAACGGCGCCGCGGCGTGCAGCGTCGTTTGATCCAGCCCGTGCACCGCCGTGTCTTCGCTCCTGATCCGTCCCGTCGGGCGGCACAGACGTGTGCGCGCGGCCGTGACTTCGCCCCGCTGGAGGGTCACCGCGCCAAACTCAAGGATGCCCGAACCGAGGCTGCCTTCAAAATCTACAAAATGTATGGGTTGCTCGCTCCAACTCATCGACCGGCCCAGCGAATACTTTCCGGCGAACGGTGTCCACGCCAGCCTGCGAAATGTGTGCCACGTGGCACTCATTCCGCCCCGTGGCGGAATCTCACCCCATCAGCAGCGACTGTCCGCCATCAATGTATATTTCCGTGCCGGAGATGTGGTCCGAAAGATCGGAAGCCAGATACCAGATCAACCGGGCAATCTGCTCGGCCGATCCTGAACGGCCGCCGGTCAACGGGACGTTGCCCTCGGGGAACGTGACCGGCAGTCGCAAATCGCGGGTATTACGATGACGCGTCGCGGACATGATGTTGCTGCGAAACGCCCCGGGGCAGATCGTGTTCACCCGGATCTTGTGTTTGGCCAGTTCCAACGCGGTCATGTGCCCGAACGCGACCTGCGCGGCCTTGGAAGCCGCATAGGCTGAAGCCCCGCTTTGGGTAAACATGCGTGAGCCCACGCCCGAGGAGGTGATGATGATCGACCCGCCCCCGCCGCGCTTTAGCAGCGGGGTGCACGCCCGCACGGTAAGAAACGTGCCCTTCAGATTCACTCCGAGCGTCTCATCCCATTCTTCAGGTGTCAGCTCATCCACCGGCGCCCACGTGCCATTGATACCGGCATTCGCGCAGACGATGTCGAGCCGCTGCCAATGGCGTTCAACTTCCGCCACGGCCGCCGCCAACTCGTCGGGCTTGGTCACGTCGGCGGTCAACGCCATGGCCACGCCGCCGTTGCCGTTGATGGCTTCGGCCACGCGCACTGCCTCCGCCGCCGAACGATCCACCACGGCGACACGGGCACCGCTGCCGGCGAGCACCCGGGCGGCGGCCTCGCCGAGCCCGGAGCCTGCGCCGGTGATAAGTGCGACTTTGCCGGACAAGGAATCGACAGGGGGATTCATGGGTGGGGGATAAAGCGCGTGAGCGTGGTCAGCACGGGTCGCAGGGCAAGCCGTGACCGGCACGCCAGCGAATGCACCAAATCTGCTCACCCCATGAGCTGCGACTGGGCTCCATCAATGTATATCTCCGTGCCAGTGATGTAGTCCGACAGGTCCGAGGCCAGAAACCACACCAAGTGCGCCACCTGCTCGGGCTTGCCGTTCTGACCATTCGTCAAAGGAATGCTGCCTTCGGGATACTGTGGCGACTTCGGCAAGGTATCTAAATTCCTGGTCCGCGTCTTTTGGTTGAGTGCGGTCGCGATGGAACCGGGGCAAATGGTGTTCACGCGAATGCGATGCCGGGCCATTTCCAGCGCCGTTATCCGGCCAAACGCCAGCTGCCCCGCCTTCGAGGTTGCATAAGCGGACGACCCAAACGCGCTGAACATCCGGGTGCCGGTGCCGGATGCATTGATGATCACCGATCCGCCGCCACTGCGCTTGAGCAAGGGAATGCTAGTCCGCACGGTCAGAAAAGTGCCCCGGAGATTCACATTCTGGGTAAGGTCCCACTCCTCCGGCATGATATCCTCGACCGGGGCCCAAAGCCCATTGGTGCCCGCGTTCGCAAAAACTATATCGAGCCGGCCCCAAGCTTGTTCGAGTTGTTCCAGCGCTGCAGTGAGACTCGCCGGATCGCTGACATCAGCCGGTAGTTCCATGGCTTGCCCACCCGTGGCCGTGATTGCAGTCACGGTCTGGGTCATGCCGGCGGAGTCACAATCCAGCACGCCGACCCGCGCCCCGCACTGTGCCAGCAACATTGCGGCTGCCTGTCCCATGCCCGAACCTCCACCCGTGATGAGAGCCACCTTGCCCTGAAGGGAATCGGCCGGAATATGTCTGGCGGCGGTGGGGTGCATGTAGTGGTCAGCATGCGTGGCCGGGCGACAAACGGGGGGCAAGCTATTACCCATGCTTTCGCTTGGACAAGGTCCCCGCTTCCAGCCCAGCGTAACAAGCCATGGATCTGATGCCTTATCGCACCTTCCTGACCGAGCTTGCCCACGCCAGCGGCGAGCTGATCCGGCCTTATTTTTGCAATCCGGCGCTGCAGGTGGAAACCAAGGGCGATGCCACCCCGGTCACGGCCGCGGACCGCGGCGCCGAGGAACTCCTGCGCAAGTTGATCAACGCCAAGTTCCCCGCCCACGGCATCATCGGCGAGGAGCTGGGCAGCGAGCGTGCGGACGCCGAGTTTGTGTGGGTGCTCGATCCCATCGACGGCACCAAGAGCTTCATCACCGGCGTCCCGCTCTGGGGCACCCTCATCGCCCTGCTCCATCAGGGTCAGCCCGTGCTCGGCTGCATCCACCAGCCGGTCCTCGGTCAACTGATGATCGGCGACGGGCGCGAAACGACCCTCAACGGCCGGCTGGTGCAAACGCGCCGCACCACGCGCATCGAGGACGCCACCTTCCTCACCAGCGATCCGCTCAACTACCGCAATCGCCTGGGGCCGAAAACCAACGAACTGCTGGCCCGCGCCAAGCTCGTCCGCACCTGGGGCGACTGTTACGGCTACCTGCTCGTCGCCGCCGGCTTGGCCGACATCATGACCGACCCGATCATGAACCCGTGGGACATCGCCGCGCTCGTCCCGATCATCCGCGGCGCCGGCGGTGTGATCACGGATTGGAATGGCGGCGCCCCCTATCCGGCGGATTCCACCGTGGCCGCCGCCACGCCCGAGCTGCACGCCGCGGTGCTGGCCGGACTGTAGGGCGGGATCGCCCGATCCCGCCTTGCGTGTCCTGCAGTTTCCGGCCGGGGTTCGGAGACCCGCCCGGCGCTTCACTTGCGCCGCTTTTTCGCCGACCACTCCGCCGTGATACGGGAGCTGAAGCCGCCGCGCGCCTTCCAGTTGGCGATGATCGCGAGGCTCCGTGGTTTCAGCGCCTTGCCGAGGTCGTCGCAGATCCGGTTTGTCGCCGCCTCGAAAAAGATGCCCTCGTTGCGGTAGGCGTGGAAGTAGAGCTTGAGCGACTTGAGTTCGACGCAGGCTTTGTCCGCCACGTAGCGCACGGTGATGTCGGCAAAATCCGGGTGACCCGTCATTGGGCATACCGAGGTGAACTCGTGATGCGTATGCTCGATCAGGAAATCCCGGTGCGGCGCGGGATTGGGAAAAGTTTCGAGAATCTTCGGGTCGGCCATGGGTGGAAGCGATAAGCAGTAAGCCATAAGCTTAAAGCTAAAATACGCCGCCCCGTCGGTTGGCCTTAAGCTTGTTGCTTAAAGCTTACCGCACCGAAACCGCGACCTCACGTCGCGGTTTCGGTAAACCGCTGCTCGCGGATGACGGTGATCTTGATGGCGCTGGGGTATTGCAGCTCGGTCTCGATCCGGCGGCGCAGCTCCTTGGCGAGCTCGCGGGCGCGATCGTCGGTCACCGTCTCCGGCGCCACCACGACGCGGATCTCGCGGCCGGCCTGGATCGCGAAGGCCTGCTGCACGCCGTCCAGCGAAAGCGCGAGCTTCTCCAGCCGCTCGATCCGCTTCACGTAGCTCGTCATGGACTCGGCGCGCGCCCCCGGGCGCACCGCGGAAATCGTGTCGGCGAGGATGACGAGCCCGGCATAGACGGTCTCGGGTTTCACCTCTTCATGGTGGGCCGCCACGGCGTTCACCACGATCGGCGTCTCGCCGTAGCGCTTGATAAACTCCGCGCCGATGTGTGCGTGGCTGCCCTCCATTTCTCCGGAAACCGCCTTGCCGATGTCGTGCAGGAGCCCCGCGCGCTTGGCCACGTCGGGGTCGAGCCCGGCCTCGCTCGCGATCATGGAGGCGAGGAAGGCCGTCTCCACGGAGTGGTCGAGCACGTTCTGGTTGTAGGAGAACCGGAACTTCAGTTTGCCGAGCAGCTTGATGATTTCGGGGTGCAGGCCGTTGATGTTGAGGCGGCCCACGGCCTCCTCGCCGGCGCGCGTGGCGGACATTTCCACCTCCTCCTGCGCCCGCTTCACGAATTCCTCGATGGTGGCGGGATGGATGCGCCCGTCCTTGACCAGCGCCAGCAGCGCGGAGTGTGCCACCTGGCGGCGCACGGGATCGAAGCACGAGATCAGCACCGTCTGCGGCGATTCATCCACGAGCAGCGTCACGCCGGTCGCGGCCTCGAAGGTTTTGATGTTACGGCCCTCGCGCCCGATGATGCGGCCCTTCAGCTCCTCGCTCGGCAACTGCACGATGGTGGAGGTGAAATCGTTGTTCGGCTTGCTCGCCAACCGTTGCGTCGTGGCCAGCAGCAGGCGCTGCGCCTCGGCCTCGAGTTCGGACTCGGATTTTTCCAGTGTCTCGCGCCGCAGGGCCCGCAACTCGTCCTGGCATTCCAGCAGGACCTCCTCGCGCAGCGCGCGGCGGATCTCGTCGGCATCCATCTGCGAAACGCCCTCCAGCCGCTTGCGCACGCTCTTGGAAAGCGCGCGGATGGCGTCCCGCGCCTGCTTCACCGCGGCGTTTTCGCGGTTGAGCCGCTCGTGCCGCTGTTCCAGTTGGTAATCGAGCAGGGCCAGCGATTCCTCGTGTGCGCGGATCTCCCGCAGCCGCACCTCGCTGTCGATCACCCGCTGGTCGAATTCCCGTGTAAGCTCGTTGCGCCGGCGCTGGATCTCCTCCTCCGCCTTTTGCTTCAGCTCCTCCGCCGCCACCGCCGCCTCGCGCCGGGCGACCGCGATCAGTTCGTCCGCATTCTCCCGTGCCACGCGGCGGGTATGCCGGGTCACGGCCCAGACCACCGTGAAGCCCACGGTCATCCCGGCGACAAGCGCCGCCGTGAGCGGCCACTCCACGAGGGCGCTCTCGGCGAAGAGGGTGGCGAAGTCGGCTGCGCTCACTTTCGTCAAGGGACGCGCACGCTACGGGCGGACACCGAAACCTCAAGCTTTCTCCCTTTAATCCACACCGGCCAAAGGCTTTTGAAAGGCCGGCAGCGTGCCATCCAGCACCGCCTGCAAGCGGGCCAGCGCCGCCTCGTCTCCGTCTGCCGCATCGGTCTGCGCCAGCACATAGGCCCAGCGGTCGGCCCGGCCATGGCGCAGCCGGTCCCACGCCCCCCGCAGCATCCGCTGGACATGCGAGGGCACCACCCGGTCGCCGTTCACGAACCAATAAACCAGCAGCGATGCGGCCACGCGGCCGTCGGCCGCCGCACGTTCCACGCGCAAGACCGTGACCGGGAGCCGGCCGTCGGGCGTGAGCGTCGTGCGGAAATCGTGCGCAAAGCCGGTCTTGATCGTCCAGCCCTGTCCCTCGACGCATAGCTCCGGCCGGTGAATCGAAGACCGGTCGCGCCCGCTCAACACGATGGACAGGAAGACCTGCCGGCGCGGGTCATCCAGCGCGACATAAAGCCGGCGGGAAAAACCCGTATCCGCCGGGAGGATATCGCGCTCGACCGCGGTCACCTCGGCCCGCCGCCCGATCCACTCCGTGCCGATGAAGGCCGGCAGGTCCACCGGGTTGATGCCGTCGGCCGCCAGCCGCACCCCGGTGTCGGTGCGCACCGGCAGCGCATCGAACCGGTGCGTCATCGCCATCACGCCGATCGCAAACAGCCCGACAAGCAGGGGCGTTCGCCAGGCTCCGGCGGCCCGGTCGGCGGGCGACCAGAAGACCGCTGCCGTTGGCGCAGCATCTGCCATCACCGCCGCCGGAAAGACCCGCCGGAGCAGGTTCACGCTCAGCAGCACCAATCCCAGCACGATCACGAAGACGAGGAAACCCGCCCACTCGTGAAACACCTCGCCCGCCTTTTGCCCGAACCACTCGGCGACAAAAATGATGCCGCCGATGCGCACGACGTTGCCCACATAGGTGAACGGGAAACTCAGCAGCAGGATCAGCAGTCGCAGCCACCACGGCCGGAAGTTGAGATAACCTACCAGCAGCGACAGCGCGGTGAGCGCCATCAATGAGCGCACCCCGGAACATGCGGCCGCCACGTCGTATTGGTAGGCGCCATCAGGCGAAAACAACTGCGTGCCGCTGCGCACGACCTCGATGCCGGCCAGATGCGCGATGCTCTGGCTCGCATGGATCACCCACATCCGCAGCCAGAAGCCCGCGGTATCGAGCACGTTCACCGGCAGCGCAAAAATCATGAATCCCAGCGGAAACCACGCCGCCCGGCCCCACCGCGCGCCCCCGGCGAGCGTCAGCGTTCCCCACGTGAAAAGCAAAAACCCCAGGATCGAGATCCGCGTCTGCTGCACCGCATAGCCAAGCAGGTGGATCGCCAATCCGCCCAGCAGCGCCGCCAGTGCGCGGCCCCGCCAGGCCGGATTCGGCGTCGCGGGCTGCCGCCGGGTGTTTTGCCAGAACAGCCACAGGCTCAAACCCAGGATGAGCCAGCCATGCTCCGTCTCGGAGGCGGGATTCCACCACTGGTAGCCCCACCAATGAAACAGCGAGCGCGTATCAATGTAACCCTGCGTGGCGTTGCCAAAAAACTGCCAGACCAGCATTCCCGCCAACAGACAGGCCAGTGCCGGCCAGGTCGTTTTCCAGACGGATTGCTGGTTACTTGTCATCGGGTGAATCAGGAGCTTAGGTGAACGGCCTTGGCAAACCCAACCCCAGAATCCCGCCGCCCGCGTCTGCTTGCCCTCGAGCTCTGGGGCTTGGGCGACCTGGCTCTTGGCCTCCCGTTTCTGCGCACCGCAGCCCGGCACGCCGATGTCACCCTGCTGGCCAAGCCCCAGGCCGTCCCGCTGCTGCGACACTTCGCGCCGGCCGTGGAACTGATTGCCTTGGACGCGCCGTGGACCGCATTTCGCGGCAAATACCGCCTGCACCGCTGGCCCTGGTCCGACCTTAGTCACACTTTGCATGAACTCCGGTGCCGGCAGTTCGACATCGCCGTCAGTGCGCGGCCCGATCCGCGTGATCATCTGCTCATGCGGCTGAGCGGTGCCCGTCGGCGGCTCGGTTATCCCCGCCTGGCGTCGGGCCTGTTGCTCAGTCAGTCCGTGCAAACGCCATCACGCCCCCACCGGGCCGAGCATTGGCGGAATCTGGCCGCCCAATTGGACTGGAAGCTGGAAATCCCGCCACCAGCGCCGCGTCCCGGCCGTCAACTGGTCATCCACACCGGCGCCGGACAGACCGTGCGCGAGTGGCCGCGGGAACGGTTCGACGCCCTCGCCGCCCACCTCCGTGGCGCGGGCTGGCAGGTCACCCTGATCGACAATTCTCTCACCGACCTGGATCGCCTGCTGGAAATCCTGGCCGGAGCCGACCGGTTCATCGGCAACGATTCCGGACCCGGCCATCTCGCCGCCCTGCTGGGCGTGCCCACCTTCACGCTTTTCGGCCCGCAGTTGCCCGAGCGATTCGCCCCCCAACATCCGCAGGCCGCGTGGATCGACGGCGCGCCCTGCGCGCACAAGCCCTGTCACGACTATTGTCGCTTCGCTGTGCCGCACTGCCTGCGCGACGTTCCGCTCGAAACTGTCCGGCAACGCGTGGACGCTTGGCTGCGCGCCTGATCAGGTCGGCCGGCTTTCCGGTCCGCGCTGCGACCGAAAGAGATTCCAGCCGCGCGGACGAAGCGCCGGCGTGCTCTGCACCCGCAACGCATGGGCGGGCCCGAGCAGGGCCATGCGCAGGGCCGGCACCGGACCGGATTCAAACATTGCGCAAAAACAGGCCCGGACCAAGAGCCAGCAACCGGCCGCACTCAATCCCGCGCGTCGGGCGTGCATGACGGCCAGCAAGCCATGATCTTCCCGCAGAAATCGCCGGGCAAACCACCGGTAAGCCGCCGGCTCGGGCAGAGGATTTTCCTGCCGCTGATCGTGCTCCTCCCGCAGCGCCGCGACATCCTCCGCTTGGCCGCGACGGCGGCGGGCCGCAGCGAGTCGCGCAAAGCCTGCGGACACCAGCAATTGCCCGGCGCGGTGCTGTGAAACCGCCGCGGCATGCACGCGGTAGCGATACAACACCTGCGGCAGACACACCAGCGTGCCCGCCTCGGCCGCCCGGGTGAAAAAATCGTAGTCGTGCGCCCAGCAGAAATGCAGCCGCCAGCCCACCCGCCGCCAGAAATCCGCCCGCGCCATCGTTGCGTTCAGCGCAAACGGGACATCGTAGGGCATGTAGGCGCGGATGTCGCCGGGACGCGTCAGCGAAAACATGGCCCCCAGCGGCCGGCCCGCGGCATCCATCCGTTCCACCAGGCAGCCCAACAGGTCCACTTCGGGATGCGTCCGCAAAAAATCCGCCTGCGCCGTCAGCCGGCCCGGCAGTGACAGGTCGTCGGCATCCATCATCGCGACGTATCCGCCGCGGCAATGCGGCAGACCCGCGATCAGGCCGCCGGCGTGCAGCCGGTTCTCGGACAACCGCACCAGCCGCAGCCGCGGATCGGGCAGCGCCGCGACGGCCGCATCCACCGATCCGTCCGTGCTCGCGTTGTCCACCAGCACCACCTCCAGGTCCACGCCTGCCTGATCCAACAGGCTGGCCAAGGCCGGCCGCAGAAATGCGCCCGCGTTGTGGGTCGCCACGAGCACCGACACTTCCGGAACCGCGGCATCCATGGCTCAGTAGCGCGGAAACGCCGGAAAACCCCGGCGTTTCAACAGCAGCCAGAACGGTCCCTTCATCAGCCCGTGCAGCGCGGCCGGCAGCGCCGAGGGCTCGGCGATCAGCGCGCGCAGCAGGCTCCAGCCGTAGCGGACCGCATTCGCCAAACCGGGTTGTTCCCGCATCGCCAGCGCGGCGTGCAGGCAGGCCAGCGCGCCGAAACCCTCCCGGCGGCACAGCGCCGCATAATCCCGGTAGATCCGATCCAAACTCAAACCCGCCTTCTCCTGTGCTGCCGCCATCGGGGCCAATTCGTCGAGACTTTCCGGTCGGCCCGCCGCCCGGCGCGCCGCCGCCACCCGCACCACGCAGCGCGAGATCATGCTGCTCGTCTCCCGTGCCACGGTCGAGGAGCCGGGATGCCGGCGGTAATCATAGAGCAGGACGGGGAGGCTGGCAAAACGCCCGTGCTGGACGGCGCGCGACATGAAATCAAAATCGGAGGCCAGCTCGAACTCCGTCCGGTATGGGACCTGTTCGGCGATCTCCCGGCGCATCAGCATGCCCGGATGATGCAACGGCATGTTGTAGGCGGCGTAGCGCCGGATATCTTCCGGCGTGTGGAAACTCCGCCACTCCCCGATGGGCCGGCCCGCGGTGTCGATCATCCTAGCATCGCAGCTCACGCCGGTCAGCTCCGGCTCGGCGGCCAGCACCGCCAGCTGCAGTTCCAACCGCCGCGGATGGCTGATGTCATCGCTGTCCATGAGGGCAATGAGACGGGCGCGGCAGTGTGACACCCCGTGGTTGAGCCCGGCGGCAATCCCGGTGTTGGCTGGCAACCGCACGATCCGCAGCCGCGGATCGCCCACCTCGGCGGCCAACCTGTCCACTGAACCGTCCGTTGCGCCGTTGTCCACCAGCACCAACTCGAGATCGCGCCAAGTCTGGTCGAGCATGCTACGCACCGCCACGGGCAGGAGATCCCCTTGGTTGTGGGTGATCATCAGGACCGAGATCGCGGGTTCGCTCACCCCCGCAGGCTCCGGCGATGCCCGCTTGAAGGCAAGCCGGACATATCGCCGGATTCAGCGCAGCGCAGCCTGCGCCCAGCGCGTGACCACGCCCAGCGGCAAACAATCTGTCAGCCGGAACCGCCGCGGCCGGTCCCGCGACAAACGCGGCAATGTTCCCACCCGGCGCAGGCAGCCGAGACCATCGGCCTCGTAATTTTCGCGGCGATGGCCGGCGATCAGGGCCCGCGCCCGTTCCCGCGCCGCCGTCAGTTGTTCACCCGGCTGCCGCATCACCTCTCCAACCGCCCGCGCCAGCGCCGACATGTCACCCGGAGGATAATGGCAGCGCGGGTCCACCTGCGGCACATAGATATCCGCCCAACTCCCCTGCCGCGCCGGATAAAAGGGGATCAACCCCAACGCCATGCCTTCCAGCAACGCGATCGGCCCGCCTTCGTGCTCGCTGAACATCACCAGGGCATCCCAGCCGGACATGATGCGCCAGAACTCCTCCTTGGGCACCCAGCCATGAAACCGCACGCGGCCGCGCAGCCGGCGCTCCAGCCACGGCCGCAGCGGACCCTCGCCCAGCAGTTCGACGCGGCAGTCCAACCCCGACTTTTCCAGCGCCGTCACCAGTGCCGGCAGCTGATCCAGCCGCTTTTCCGCCCGCTCCAGCCGGCCCGCATAACCGATGACCAGCCCCGCCTCCGCCGCCCGCGGCTTTGCCCGGCATCCCGCCGGGACTTCGACCGGTGCGCGCACGATCGTCAGCCGTTCGTCCGTCATCCCCGGCAAGGCACTCCGCACCGGTTCGCGCAGCGCCGGCGTCACGCCAATCACTCCGTCCACCAGACCGGCAAACGCCGGCAGGTCCGCCGCGTGGTAGGCGGGATCCGCATGCAGAAAAACCACGCGGCGGGCCGCCCGGTCGAGATCGTGCAACAGGGGCAACCCCCAGCCGTTGTGATAAACCACGAGCGAACCGGGGTGCCGCGCCAGCGCCCGGGCGAAACTCCGGCGCATCCGCCACAACGGCGTGCGCCAGGTGAAATCCAGGTTCGCGTAGCCGGAACGGCGGACGGGATTGCGGTCAAAAAGCGCCACAAATTCCGGCGGGCCCGGCCATGCGCGGTGAAAGTCATGCAGGGTCTCGATGCCGCCCCGCGCCTGCACGCGCGGCGAGACATGCAGCACCTTGAATTCCGGCGGTTCCATGGGATGAGAAGTCGGCCGTTGCTCACGAAATGGGATGGCCTTGCGTCGAGCGTTCGCAAAAATCCCGGTCCCACAATGCTTCTTTCCGCATGAGCGCACCCACCCAGCCGCTGTTCGCCCGCCTCGCGGCCGGAGGCGCCGCCGTGGTCTGGGTGCAGGCGCTGCGGCTGCTGTTGCGGCTGGTCTCGATGGTGACGCTGGCCCGGCTGCTCTCACCGCTGGACTTCGGTATCTTCGGCATGGCGGCCTTGGTCTATGGCCTGCTCCAAACCGTGCGGGACCTGGGCCTCTCGGCCGCCGCCATGCAGCAGGGAAGTCTGACTCCGGGCGAAAGCCGTCTGCTGTTCTGGCTGCAAAGCGGCGCCGGCCTGTTGGTCGCGGCCTTCACCTGTGTGTTGGCGCCGTTGGCCGCGGCTTTTTTTGCCCAACCCGCGCTCCAACCGCTGCTGTATGCTCTTGCGGTATCGTTTCTGCTGCAGGGCATCGGCGGACAATACCGGGTGGAGCTGGGCCGCGAGCTGCGGTTCCGGACGATCAGTCTCATCGAGGCCGGCGGACTGGTAGCCGGCATCGTCGTCGCCATCGCGCTGGCTTTCCGCGGTCACGGCTATTGGTCGCTCGCCGCGATGATTCTCGTGCAGGAGTGCACAACCGCGCTCGGCCTGATGCTGGCCGCCCCGGTCCGACTGGCCGGGCGCGCGGAATTTACCGGCACCGGGCGCTTCGTCCGCACCGGGCTGCAATTGGCGGGCTTCAACCTGGTGCAATACGCCGCGCAGATGGTGGACCAGGCTTTTGTCGCCGTCCGCTTCGGCTCCCACGCACTTGGCCTTTACGGCCGCGCCTGGCAACTCGGCACGCTGCCGACCTACGGTTTGGTGGCCGGCCTCACGGGATGGATGATCCAAGGATTGGTAAAATTGCGCGACGAACCGGAAGCGTTCCGCCAATGGTGCCGGCGCATCCTGAACACCCTCGCCTACGTCTGCCTGCCGTTGGGCGCGGTCTTGGTCGTGGCGCCGGAATTGATCCTGCGCTGTCTGCTGGGCCACCAATGGACAGAGGCCGCCGGGTTGTTGCGCTGGCTGGCGCTCAGCCTGCCGTTGCAGCCCTGGCTGTTTGCCGAGCTGTGGATTTTGGCCGCAAGCCGGCGCAGCCGCCGGTTGTTGCTGTGGTCCATGGTCCGGCTGGCCGCGCTTGCGACCGCCCTCACGATTTTCGCCGCCGCGGGACCAGCCGCCATCGCCGCCATCGCGGTGGGCGTGCAGTGGTTGCTCCTGCCGGTCAGTCTTTGGGTCATCGGCCGGGCCAGCCCTTTCCGCGCATGGGATCTGGCCGCCGCCAGTGTCTGGCCCGGATTGCTGGGTCTCGTGCTCGGCGCCGCCCTGCAACTGACCCGGCCTTGGTGGGAGGAAGCGGCCGACCTCCCCGCTGTCTTGATCATAACCGGCATCATGCTCGCGACCACGCTCGCGCTCGCGACCTCGTGCCCGCCCTTGCGTCGCGAACTCCGCGCCGCCCTGCAAATGATCCACGGTCGGGCGGGCTAGGAAACCAGCCGGCGGCTGAACCAGCCGGTGCGTTGCAGCCAGGCGTTCAAGACCCGCCGGCCTTCGCCCACCCCGCCGACGCACAGCAGGCGGCAACCGATGGCCAGCAGCCGGCCCCATGAACCGCCCGGGGCCTTGTAACACTGCAGCCGCATCCGCAGCAGGAAACGGCGGCGGGCCGGCCGCGAATAGACGGCCCGCGGCGAACGCAAAACCCGCTTCGCCGCCCGCCAGTGGGCCGCGGGGTTGAGATTGACCCGCGCCCCCGGCTGCGGATGAACCACGACGAGCGGCGCAGGGACATTGGGCACACGGTCAATCCCATGCCGACGGATGTAATCCTGGGCAAAGACAAGGTCCTCGCCGGCCTGCAGGGCGGGATCAAACAACAGCGCCGGATCCCTCCGCATGAACAGATACGGCGTGCCCCAGATGGCATCGAGCAGCAGCCCGTCGCCGGAAAACTGGTCCTGCGCCGCCTGGATCGTGCGGCGGCGGGCCGCGAGCCGGATCTCCGCCCCGCAAAGCACCAAAGGCGCACCGGTTTGCTCGGCGCAGGCCATTTGCCGTGCCAGCTTGTCCGGGAGATACTCGTCATCGTCATCCAGAAACGCCACCCACTCTCCTTTCGCTACGGCCAGGCCGGCATTGCGCGCCGCCGCCGCCGAAGCCGCGCCCGGCGCCTCCACCAACCGCACCCGCGGATCCTGCATGCGGGCATCCGCCGCGAGGGCCTCCCGGAGCGGCGGCGCCGCGCAGTTGTTGTCCACCACGACGATCTCAAGCTCCACTCCGCGCTGGGCCAACAGGCTGTCGAGCGCCCGCGTCAACAACCGCGGGCGGTCGCGCGTGGGCAGGATTACCGAGACAAGTCCCATGGATGCGTCAGGCTGGCAGGCCGGCACAGGCCGGGCAAGTTATCACATGCGGCTATTGCCAGCGCTTTGGCCGGCCGTTGATGTGGGCGGGTGACCCCCCGTCTTCGCCATGTGTTGGTGAGCCTTGTCGCCATGATCGTGGCGATCTACTCGGGCTGGCAGATTGCCGACTCCAACTTTATGTTCGCCGCTCTCGTCGGCGCGCTGCTGGTGATCGTGATGCTGGAGTGGTGGGGCTGGCTGACGACGGAAGCGAGCGTCTGCGTTTTCCTCCTCGCCGGCTACGTGCTCGGCAACCGCGGCTTCGCCCAGATCATGCCGCTCGGCACCCTTCCGCTCCCGATCGGGGAACTCGGCCTCGCCTTGGCCACGGGTCTGGTCATCGCCCGCCACATTGCGACCCGTCATCTGCCCATCCGCTGGAATGCCGTCGGGCTCACCCTCCTGGTCTGGGCCCTGCTCGGGGCCGGCCGGCTGGCACTGGATGTCCGCAGCTACGGTTTCTACGCCCTGCGCGACTTCGCCACCGTTTACTACTGCGTGTTCTACTTCCTGCTGCTGATCATCGGGTCGGACACCGTCGCCCGGGGCCGGCTGCAAAAATGTCTCGTGGTTATCTTCGGGTTGTTGCCGGTGATCGCCGCCATCGTGGAGCAGTTTCCGGTGTTTTTTCTCACGCAATTCACGCTCCGGGGCGTCCCGGTATTCTTCTACAAGGGAGACCTGCTGGCGACCTTCCTGTGCAGCGGATTTTTCCTGCTGGTGCTGTGGAGCCGCCGGCAACCGGCCCTGCTGCGGCTGACCGGACAGGCCTTGGCGGCGCTTTCACTGGGCTTTGGCCTCTACCTCCTCTCCCGCGCGGCCATGCTCGGTCTCATCGTCGGCCTCCTCGGCTGCGCATTGGCCGGCCGCTGGCTGGTCCTGCGAGTCGCGGGGCTAACGGTGGTGCTGGGTCTGATGCTGGCCGTGGCGGACGCCGCGTTTGTGCAGGCCGATTTCAAGCAAAGCCGGATCTACGCGGCCTACGAACACGTTGTCTCCATCGCGGATTTCTCGGGTTCGCGGAGCTACCAAGGCGACATGAGTCTGGATACCGGGGACAACAACCGGTTTCGCATGGTCTGGTGGCACAGCATCGCCCGGGAAACTTTGTCCGGCAGCCCGCTGTTTGGTCTGGGCTTTGGCTACGATCTGGCGGCCGGCTTTATCCGGGCCTACGACATGGAGATGGGCGACGATTTCACCGCGCGAAGCCCCCACAGTATCGTGCTCACCGTCTTTGGCCGGATGGGAATTTTGGGGGCCGGCTTTTGGCTCTGGTTCATGTTACTGCTGACCAAACGCTCCTGGCAGTTGGCCCAAGCCTGCCGGGCCAATGAGACGGCTGCCGACGATGCTCTCTCCTATCATGCCGCCACGTGGGTGATATTGATCAGCGCCTGCTTCGGCGTCGTGCTCGAAGGACCGATGGGCGCAGTGGTGTTTTGGTCTTTGCTGGGCTTGGCCCATGCCGCCCAAAACGAGAGCGAATCCCTAAGCGCACCCAGCCTTAAAGACGGGGAATTGTAGCCGTTTTTGCCGAAAATCGCCCTTTTCTGCCCAATATCGGGCGATTTTACCCAATTTCAGGCTTCTTTTAATGGTTTTCGTGCCTGAATAGGAATTGGAGGCCGTGATTACGGTTTGGTTACAGCCACATCAAACCCAACCGCCATGAATTCTCAATATTGGCAGTTTTTAGCAATTTTTAGGTCAAAATCCGCATTTTCAGGCATTTTGAGGCCAAAAATGCCCATTTTTATCAAAAATGAGTGATTGCAATGTTTCGGGTATTTTTGAACGCTGCACCCTCTTTCGCCACTAACAGGGCACCAGCAAACTCAACCAGGACACCACTTGGACCTAAAACAAATCAAACAAATCATCGAACTGATGAAGCGCTCGGAATTGACCGAATTCGCGGTCGAGGAAGAGGGCTTCAAGTTGAAGATCCGCCGCGGAGCCAATGGTCTGCCCATCGTTTCCAGCTCCCGGTCGTCCAATTCGCCTTTCCCCGGTATCAACGAGGCCCCCGTCGCCCCGCTGCAGGCCGCCCCCGCCTCACCGGCGCCTGCCACGGTCGCTCCGGCCCCGGCCAAGGATGAAGCCGGGATCGTGTATGTGAAGTCGCCGATGGTCGGCACCTTTTACCGGGCCCCGTCTCCGGAGAGCAAATCCTTCGTCGAACCCGACAGCAAGGTCACCGAAACCTCGGTCGTCTGCATCATCGAGGCCATGAAGATCATGAACGAGATCCAGGCCGAGGTGAAAGGCACCGTGGTCGAGGTCCTCGTCGAAAACGGCCAGCCGGTCGAATACGGCCAGCGCCTTTTCAAGGTCAAGCAGGGCTGAGCCCTCGCCGGCTCCACCCCACGGCCCGGCCCATCTGGTCCGGCCCGAGGAAGAACCGACACCCGCGCACCATGATTCAAAAAATCCTCATCGCCAATCGCGGTGAAATCGCCCTCCGCATCATTCGCGCCTGCCGCGAGTTGGGCATCAAGACCCTCGCCGTTTACTCCGAGGCCGATGTCCAGTCCCTGCACGTCCAGTTGGCCGACGAAGCCATCTGCATCGGCGGACCACGCGGCTCCGACAGCTACCTGCGCGCCGACCGGATCATGAGCGCCGCCGAGATCGCCGATGTGGACGCCATCCACCCCGGCTACGGCTTCCTCTCGGAAAACGCCAAATTCGCCGAACAGTGCGAGTCCTGTAACATCAAGTTCATCGGCCCCAAGTCAAAATCCATCAAGATGATGGGTGACAAGGCCGTCGCCAAAGACACCGTCCGCAAGGCCGGCGTCCCCACCGTCCCCGGCTCCGATGGCCCGGTCGAGACCGAGACCGAAGCAGTGAAAATCGCCCGCAAGATCGGCTACCCGGTGATCATCAAAGCCGTCGCCGGCGGCGGCGGCCGCGGCATGCGCATCGCCCACAACGACGTCTCCTTCGCCAAGGAATACCACGTCGCCCGCAACGAGGCTGAGAAGGCTTTCGGCAACGGTGCCGTTTACATCGAGCGCTACATCGAGAAGCCCCGCCACATCGAGTTTCAGATCCTCGCCGACTCCCACGGCAAGGTCCTCCACCTCGGTGAGCGCGACTGCTCCGTGCAGCGCCGCCACCAGAAGCTCATCGAGGAGTCCCCTTCGCCTTTCCTGACGCCCGACCTCCGCAAGAAGATGGGCAAGGCCGCCATCCGCGCCGCCGAGGCCGCCGCCTACGAGAACGCCGGCACGATCGAGTTCCTCGTCGATGCCAAGGGCAACTTCTACTTCATCGAGATGAACACCCGCATCCAGGTGGAGCATCCCGTCACCGAGGAGGTCACCGGCATCGACCTCATCAAGCAGCAGATCCTCGTGGCCAACGGCGAAAAGCTCGGTTTCGACCAAAGCGACATCACCTTCACCAAGCACGCCATCGAGTGCCGCATCAACGCGGAGGACCCCGCGCGCAATTTCGTGCCCTCCCCCGGCACCATCAGTCTCTACTACGCCCCCGGCGGACACGGCGTGCGCGTGGATTCCCACGCCTACTCCGGTTACACCATCCCGCCCTACTACGATTCGATGATCGGCAAGCTCATCTGCTACGGGCGCGATCGGAAGACCGCCCTTGAGCGCACCTACCGCGCCCTGAGCGAATACCTCGTCCGCGGCATCAAGACCACCATCCCCCTCCACAAGGCCATCATGTCCGACCCCGTCTTCATCGAGGGCAAGGCCACCACCGCCTACATGGAGGAATTCATGAGCCGCACCCCACCGGACCTGTTCTCCTGAACCGCCGGCGATTCCGTCACTTCGGCCGCACCTTTTCCGGTGCGGCCTTTTTTATGCCGGCCGCGCGAGCGCGAGGTCGCTCCACTCGCCCATGGTCCGCGTCTGCACGTCCCAGCCCGGCGCCGCCGCAGCGAAGACCGCGCGCACTTTCTCCAGCTCAACCGCCAAAATGCCGCTGAGCACGAGCAGACCGTCCGGCGCAACCGCCGCGAGCAACTGCGGCGCAAATCTCATGAGCACGTCGGCCTGGATGTTCGCCAAAACCAGCTCCGCTTCGCGCCCGGCCAAACCCGACCCGAGATCGCCCGTGAAAAAATCCACCGCCCCGGCCAAGTCGTTCAGGACCGCATTCTCCCGGCTGACGCGCACGGCCTCGGGATCGTTGTCGAAAGCGACAACTTTCCTAAAACCCAGCCGCGCCGCCGAGAGGGCGAGGATGCCCGAACCGCAGCCCGCATCAATCACCCGCCCGGCCGTCCCGCATTGCTCGGTAAAAGCCACCAGCCGCTCACAGCACAAGCGAGTCGTCTCATGGTTGCCCGTGCCGAAGGCGAGACCCGGATCAAGCCAGATCACCGCATCGCCCGCCGGCAAAATATGGGAATCGCGCTCCCACACCGGCACCCAGTGCAGCCGGCCAAACCTCCAGGCCTTGAAATGCGCCTTGTAGCTGTCGCGCCAGTCCTGGTCCGCCAGCTCGCGCACCACCGGCTCACCGGCCGCCGTCAGCCGCGCGCGCAACTCCGCCCAGCGCGTCCGCGCCTCGGTCTCCGCCGCAAACACGCCGACCACCCACGCCCGCTTGGCAATCACATCCTCCAGCAGGCTCCAACCCTCCACGCCCAGCTCCTGCAGCACGCCGTCAGCTGCCTCCACGGTATCGGCCGGAATCTCGGCTTTGATTTCGAACAAACTCATAGCCCGCCAGCGTCCCGGGCGTCACCAACATGCGCAATGCCAATTCTAAAGAACCAGAAAGCTATGTGCGGCTCTACGTAACGCGACTCTTGCCTGGAATCATTGAGACACGTCGTGCTTTTTGACTGGCATAAGCAATCGACCAAAACTCTTCGGTTTCGTGAGGGCGTCCGAATATATCCTTATACCAAATTTTTAGTGCAACTATGAACGCAGCCCTCCCGTCATGCACCATGTCAATTTCGGCCTGAGTGAATTTTCTCTGCGTATCAGCACTGAACCCTAAACCGCGTTCGTGCTGCCTTTCGTTGGGAAAAAGATTCACTCTTTTTTCGTCCAGTTTATAATTAATATTTAGGCTATCTATTTGCTCATATTCTTTAACGACCCAGATACTTCCGACAAAACCTAAGTCAATTGCGGGAGTCCTCCCAACATTTGAACAATTAAAATCCAGGATATAATTTTTAGCTAAAACTGGATCGTGATCCTCGTTGAGGTTAAGGCTGAAAGAAACATATGCCCGCAAATCGGCCCATTGATTTTCGAGTTGCAGCTGGGTAATCTTGGCTAGGCGATTAGCCGTCCACCATTGAGCAGCCGCCACGACCGCCAAGACAAACGTAAATGCTGCCATTGCTCTATCCGAAAAATCTCCCCATTTAGGCGGCACAACAACCTGTTGGTTCTCGAATGGCTTTTGTCCTTCACACACGATTCTAGAGTCAGGGGTTAATGGCTCTGAGATCGAAACTGAGAGGATCAACGATCCCATCCATAAGCAGAGTAACCCTGTAAGTATCCAAGATAGGATTATAAGAGTCTTCATTCTTATTTTTCAGAATAATAGATGATACTGCTTACATGTCCGCATAGAAAATGCACAGGAAATCATTAGACGATGGGCTCATCCCGCCCGGTGCCGCTCGCGATACTGCCGCGGGCTGACGCCGGTCGCGGCGCGGATGGTCTTGTTGAAGAAGTGCAGGTCGGGCAGGCCCACCTCGGCGGCGATGGATTTCACCGCCATCGTGGTGTTCGTGAGCAGGTGCAGTGCCCGCTCGCTGCGGCGCTGGCGGATGTAGCCCTCGATGGTCACGCCAAACTGCGCCTTGAACAGCCGCGTGAGGTGGTTGTGCGAGATGTCGGCCCGCCGCGCGATCTCCGGGATCGAAAGCGGCTCGGCGAGGTGCACCGCGATCTCCCGCACGGCCTGGCTGAGCGCCGGGTGCAGCTTCTTGCGCGGCGCGTTCTCCGCATACGGATGGTTGACCAGTTGCCAGAGCACCTCCCACAGCCGCACGGAAGCGCGGCAGGGCATGGAGGGCAGCCAGCCCGCCGCCTCGTCCACTGCGCGCGCCATCGGCCCGTAGGCTTCGCCGAGGTCCTGCATCGCCCGCACCGGCACGAGGTCGCCCTTGTGCGCGAGGCGGAAATGTGCGAACGCGTGCCACGACTCGCCCTTGAAGCGATAGACGATCCGGGTGTTGGGCGGCGTGACGCTCACCCGGCCCGGCGCGATCTCAAATTCCCGCCCGTCGATGGAAAGCTCGCCGTGGTAATTGTAGAGGTGCAGGCACCAGAGCTCCGGCAGGTGAAACCGCTCCTCGCGTTTGCGCCGGCCGTGCACCGCCCGGCCCGCCAGCACGAGCTGCGGCGGATTTTTCAGCGGCATCTGCCAGATGACCGGATCCATCGCCGGGTCAGCCCCCGCTGAGCCGCGCGATCACCGCCGGCAGCAGCGCGTGCTCCGTGGCGTGCACCTTGGCGGTGAGCGTCTCCAGGGTGTCGCCGGGCTCCACGCGCACGGCCGCCTGGTCAATAATCGGGCCGCCGTCCACCTCGGGCGTCACGTAATGCACCGTGCAGCCGGTGATCTTCACGCCACGCCGCCAGGCCTGGCCGATGCCGTCGAGACCGGGAAAACTCGGCAGCAGGCTCGGATGCAGGTTGATCACCTTGCCGGCAAAAGCCGTGAGGAAGCCGGGCTTGATGACGCGCATGAACCCCGCGAGCACGATCAGGTCGGGCGTGCAGGCCGTGATGGCCGCGATGTAGCGCGCCTCGCCCTCACCCTCGAGCTTGGTCTTGAACGGCGCGGGGTCGAGATACGCCGCCGGCACGGCGAACTCAGCGCCGAGCGCGAGCAGGCCGGCCTCGGGCCGGTCGGAAAACAACTGCACCACGCGGGCGCGGCCAAGCCGGCCGGCGCGCTGGGCCTCCAAAATTGCCCGGGCATTGCTGCCGCGGCCGGAACCAAGAATGACGATGCGCATGAATCAGATCTCCCCGGCGCGACGGATGCGCTCGATCAGGCTGGTCGTGCTGAAGCCCGGCAGGAAGGGGAGAAATTTCATCTCCGCGCCGACTTTCTCCAGTTCCGTCCGCTCCTCGGGGTTGAGTTTTTCGAGCGTGTAGTCGCCCGCCTTGCAGTAGATGTCGGGCCGCAGCACGCGGATCTCCGGCACCAGCCGCGGCTGCCGAAAAATGACAATGCCGGTGACGAACCACAGCGCGCCCAGCGCATAGGCCCGCTGCTCCTCGGTCATCACGGGCCGGGCCGGGCCCTTGAGCGCCCGCACACTCTCATCGCTGTTGATCGCGACGAACAGGGCGTCGCCCAGGCGCCGCGCCTCCTTCAGGTAATACAGGTGGCCGGTGTGCAGCAGGTCGAAGACGCCGTTGGTGAGCACCAGCTTTTTGCCGGCGGCGCGCAGCTTCGCCCGCTCGGCCATCGCCTCGTCGAGGGTGAGCAGTTTCGGGTTTTCCAGTTTCAAGCGTGCGCGCAACCTCGCACGGCGCCCGGCCGTTGTAAATTAACTTTCCCGGCGCGGGCGGCGCGGCCTCAGAAAAACTTCTTCGCCTTCTCGAAGAAGCTCTTCGAGGTGGGCTCGCTGGCATCGCCGCTCACGCGGGCGAATTCCTCGAGCAGCTTGCGCTGCTCGCTGCCGAGCGACGAAGGCACCTCCACCTGCACGCGCACGAGCTGGTCGCCCTGACGGCCGCCGCGCAGCGAGGGCATGCCCTTTTCGCGCAGCCGGAAGGTGGAGCCGCTCTGCGTGCCGGCGGGGATCTTCAGCGAGACCTTGCCGAAAAGCGTCGGCACCTCGATCGTGCCGCCGAGGGCCGCGAGCGTGAACTTGATCGGGATCTCGCAGAAGAGGTTGTCCTCCTGCCGCTCGAACAGGTCGTGCTCCTTCACATGGAGCATGATGTAGAGGTCGCCGGCCTGTCCGCCGGCGAGGCCGGCCTCGCCGTTGCCCGCGGAGCGCAGGCGCGAGCCGCTGTCCACGCCGGGTGGGATGCGCACGTTGAGCTTGGTGGTCTTGGGCGTGCGGCCCTCGCCGCGGCACGCCGTGCAGGGCTTCTCGATTTTCACGCCGGCGCCCTGGCAGGTCGGGCAGGTGCGGCGGATCTTGAAGAAACCCTGCGAGGCGATGACCTCGCCGTGCCCGCCGCAGGTGGGGCACTTCACGCGCTTGGAGCCGGGCTCCGCGCCGTTGCCGTCGCAGCGTTCGCAGGTGACGTTCTTGCGGAAGGAAATCTCCTTCTCCGCGCCGCGCGCGGCCTCCTCCAGCGTGATCTCGAGATCGTAGCGGAGGTCGGCTCCGTCGCGGCCGTCATCCCGGCCGCCGCCGCCAAACATGTCCTCGAAACCGCCGCCCCCGCGCTGGCCGAAGATCTCGCGAAACAGATCCATCGGATCGTGGAAGCCGCCGCCGGGCCCGCGCGCCCCGCCACCGCCGCCCATGCCGCCTTGGAAAGCCGCATGGCCGTAACGGTCGTAGGCCGCCCGTTTTTCCGGATCGTTGAGCACGTCGTAGGCCTCGGAGACTTTCTTGAACATCTCCTCCGCCTCCTTGTTGCCGGGATTTTTGTCCGGATGATACTGCACGGCCTTCTTGCGGTAGGCCTTCTTGAGCTCTTCCGCCGTCGCGCTTTTGCCCACGCCGAGCAGTTCGTAATAGTCTTCCTTCGCCATGGTCGTGGGGGATCAGGCCTTGGCCGGGCCGCTGGAAACAACGACCGAAGCGGGCCGCAGCAGACGGCCGTTGAGGGCATAGCCCGTGCGGATCACGGTGAGCACCGTGCCTTCCGGCGCCTCGGCGCTCGGCTGTTGGGAAAGCGCCTCATGCTGGTGCGCGTCAAACGGCTGGCCGGCCGGGTTGATTTCCTTGAGCCCGTGGTTGGCGAGCGCGGCCTTCAGTTGCGTGAGCACCAGCTCGACGCCGCCGGTGAGGGCCGCGAGGTCGGCCTTGGGCTGGCGGGCGGCCGCCAGGCCGAGGCCGAGGTTGTCGAGCACGGGGAGCAGGTCCTCCAGCACGCGGGCGCCGGCAAACTGGCGGAGCTCGTCCTTCTCGCGGGCCACGCGCTTGCGGAAATTCTCATGGTCGGCCGCCGCCCGCATGAAGCGGTCGTAGTGCGCCGCCGCCTCGGCCTTGGCCGCGGCCAGTTGCTCCTCCAGGGTCGGCGCCGGATTCTCCGGGGCGGCCGGGGCGGGAGGCGCGTCGGGCGTGACGTTGTCGGTGGTGGTGGATTCAGGGCTGGTCATGGGAAACGGTCACTCAACTACGGCTTTTTGCTTTCTTCAAGCGTGTCGGCGTGCCCGCCAAAAATCACCGGCCGGCCCCGCCCGAGCTCGCGCATCAGGTCCGAACCGGAACGCAGCGCGCGGTCCACCGCCTGCGCCAGTTCCTCGGGCAGCAGGCCGCCGACCGCGCCGCTCAGGGCGATCAGTTGGTCCAGCGACGCGGGCAGCATGAGCTGTCGGGTGTCGGTGACGTTGTCGAAGCTGCGCTCAAGGTTGAGCGGAAAATCGCGCACCACGGGCTGGCGCCCCGCGTGGTCGGCGATCAGGAAACGGTCGAACCGCACCTCCAGCCGGCGGATGCGGAGCGGGGGCGACTCCGCCGGCCGCTCGCGTCCCGGCTTGGCGGGAGCCAGATAACCGCGGAAAACCTCCAGATTGGTGCGGCCGTCCTCGCGCTTGACCAGCGCGACGAGCCCGATGTCGAGCTTGATGCGGGTAAAGACCGGCCGGTCGCCCAAAAGCGAGAAGACCTCCGCCTCGGCCTCGAATTCCCGCACCTGCAGAAATTCCGGGCGCGGAAAGGTCGGCGGATTGTTGATCGCCACACCGCGCGCGACGATGCGGCCCGAGAAGGGATTGACCATGAGGCTCTGCACGCTGACGTCGAAGCCCGTGCGTTGCCGCAGCCAGTGCGCCGCCCACATTGGCATGAACAGCATCCACGCCAGCGCCGCGAGCGCACCGAGCACGGCGCCCAGCACCAGGAGTTTTGCCAGGATGCCTCCCCGCGGCCCGTGGCGGTGATGCCCTGCCCTCATGGGTCAGGCAAAGTTCTCGGTGATCAGCAGAATCCCCGGCTCGTGGGCCACGCCTTGGAAATCGCCCGCGTAGGGCAACAGGGCGTTGTCGCCCCGGCCAAGGGTGATCTGGCCGAAATGCAGGCTGCCGCTCACCACGCTCAACAGACGCGGCTGCTGGCCGGCGGCAAACGCGAGCTTTTCCCCGGGGCTGAGCACCACGCGGCGGATGCGGAACTCGTCGCACTCGGCGATCACCGCCGAGGTCGGCGCCCCGCGGACCGGGGCTGGTTCATGATCGTCCCACTGGATGCATTTCAGCGATTCCGCGACGTGCAACTGGCGCGGCTTGCCGTCGAGCCCGGTGCGGCCCCAGTCATACACCCGGTAGGTCGTGTCGGAGTTCTGCTGGATTTCGAGGATCAGGTTGCCGGCATCGATGGCGTGCACCTGGCCGCTGTGCACGAGGATGGAGTCGCCCTCCGCGACACGGAATTTGTGCACACAGTCCTCGACCGTCTGCTCGATGATGGCTTTCTCAAAGCTCGCGCGGGTGACGCCTTTCTTCAGGCCCACGATCAACTGCGCACCCGGCGCGGTGTCGGCGATATACCAGTTCTCCGTTTTCGGCTCGCCCTTGAGCGTGGCGGCGAGCGCCGCCGGCGGATGCACCTGCAGGCTCAGCCGCTCACGGCAATCGAGCCATTTCACCAGAATCGGGAACGGTCGCTCCGCCGGCCACTTCGGACCCATGATCTCCGCGCCGTGCTTCTTCAGCAGCGCCCGCAGCCCGACGCCGTCGTGCTTGCCGCCCGTCACCACGGACTGCGCCTCGGGCCGGTCCACGATCTCCCAGCTTTCGCCGATCGGCTCGCCGGCCGGCAGCGTCCGGCCGAGGGCCGCCTCAAAGGCGCGGCCACCCCAGACGCGGGGTTGATAAAGGGGCTGGAATCGAAGGATTTCTCGCATGAATTGGGCAGGTTGATGGTGAATCCGCGGGCCGGGGTGTTTACATTTGACCGTCTGGCCGTTTAGCGTGGAATCCGCCTCGGATTGCCGGAAGGCCCACACAAATGCCCAAGTCGGAGACTTCAAACCCAAATAACGGCCCCTCTTACCAGGGCACCCGTTATCGACCCAACTGGCTGGCGGCTGTTATCTGCTTCGTGCTTTCAGCGCTGCTGATGGTGGCGTTGGTGGATTACCTGCCCAACCAGAGCACTTTCGCGAACACTCATCCCACAACCACCAACCTGGTAGGGCTTTGGGGAGCCAACAGCGTCTGGATGCTCTATTATTCCATCGGCGTCAGCACGTGGCTGCTGCCGGTGTTCCTGCTGTGGATGCTCTACGTCTCCATCCGCAACGCCCGCCGGCTCGCCGGCACGCGGCTGATCGCCATGCTGGTGTGCGTCGCCTGTCTTTCGGGCATGCTCGCGATGTGGGAAAGTTTCCGGAGCAGCGATTTCTTCCCCCAGGGCCTCGGCGGCTGGCTCGGCAGCGTGGTCTATCAGGGCGGGCTGCGCGACACGGTCGGCATCTTCGGCGCCGGCCTGCTGCTCGCCACCGTCTATCTGTTTGGGCTGATGTTCATTTTCACGAAGGATATCGGCGCCGAGTTCGAGCGCTACTTCGCGGCGTTCCAGGCTTGGCGCGCCGCCCGCGCCAAAGAAAGGGCCGAGCGCGAACTGGCCCGGCAGAAAGCCCGCGAGGAGCGCGAAAAACAAAAAGCCGCCGCCGCCAAGGCCGCCGTCGTCACCGCCCCGGTCGGTCCCGCGGCCAACAAGAAGACCGTCGCCCCGCTGGCCAAGGATGATCCCCTCGCCAAGCCGGCCGTGCCGCGGCCCGCGCCGGAGCCGGCCCCCAAGCCCGAGATCAAGCCGCCCGTCGCCCGGCCCCCCGAGAAAGCCCCCGCCGAACCCAAAGCCGCCGCCGTCGCGCCGCTTTCGCTGAATATCGTCAAACCCGACGAGTTGAAGAAGGCCAAGGTCACCGTGCCGCAGAGCACCGACACCAATTACGAATTTCCCCCGCTCACCCTGCTGCAGGAGCAGGTGAAATCCGCCTCCGCCAACAGCGAGGAGGAGCACCGGCAAAACGCCGAGAACCTCCTCCGCATCCTCGGCGAATTTGGCGTCGAGGTCACGCTCGGCGAGATTCACGTCGGCCCCGTCATCACCCGTTACGAGGTTGTTCCCGCGCCCGGTGTGCGCGTCGAAAAGATCGCCGGCCTCGACAAGAACATCGCCCTCGGCATGCGCGCCCAGTCCGTGCGCATCCTTGCCCCCATCCCCGGCAAGGCCGCAGTCGGCGTCGAGGTGCCCAACCAGCACCCCACGCCCGTCGGCATGCGCGAGATTCTCGAAAGCGTGGATTGGAACGACACCAAGGCCGAACTCCCGATCGCCCTCGGCAAGGATGTCTCCGGCAAGCCGCTCATCTCCGACCTCACCAAGATGCCCCACCTGCTCATCGCCGGCGCCACCGGCTCGGGCAAATCGGTCTGCATCAATTCCATCGTCGCTTCCATCCTCTACTCGAAGAGCCCGCAGGACGTGCGCCTGCTCATGGTGGACCCCAAGGTCGTCGAGCTGAAGATCTTCAATTCGCTCCCGCAGATGCTCATCCCCGTGGTCACGGAGCCGAAGAAAGTCCCCGGCGCCCTCAAGTGGCTGCTCAGCGAGATGGAGCAGCGCTACCAGATGTTCGCCAAGGTCAACGTCCGCAACATCCTCGGCTTCAACGCGCGCAAGAAGGGCGCCAAGCTCGACCCCGCCGAGGAAGCCCAGGCCAAGCTCGCCGGCGTGGACCCCGCCACTATCGACGACGCCGAGATCCCCGAGCGCCTGCCCTACATCGTCGCCATCATCGACGAACTCGCCGACCTCATGATGGTCGCACCCGCCGAGATCGAGAACTCCATCGCCCGCCTCGCCCAGCTCGCCCGCGCCGCCGGCATCCACCTCATCATCGCCACGCAGCGCCCGTCGGTGAACGTCATCACCGGCGTCATCAAGGCCAACCTCCCCTCGCGCATCGCCTTCCAGGTCGCCTCGCAGGTGGACTCGCGCACCATCCTCGACACCAAGGGCGCCGACACCCTCATCGGCCGCGGCGACATGCTCTTCTCGCCGCCCGGCAGCTCGCGCCTCGTGCGCGCCCAGGGTGCCTTCGTCTCCGACGAGGAAGTGCAGGCCCTCGTGGAATTCCTCAAGCGCAACGGCCCGCCGCAATACGCCCAGTCCGTCCAGCAACAGATCGACCGCGCCGCGAGCGAGGACGACGAGGAAGGCGGTTCCGGCGAGGGCGACGGCGATCTTGGTGACGACGAGGAGCTGTTCCAGCAGGCGCTGGATGTGCTCAAGTCCACCCGGCGCGCCAGCACCTCGATGATCCAGCGCCGCCTGCGCATCGGCTACAACCGCGCCGCCCGCATCATGGACCTCATGGAGGACAAGGGCATCGTCGGCCCCGAAAACGGCTCCTCGCCGCGCGAAATTCTCGTGGACCTCGACACCTACGGCTCCGGCGGCCAAGGCTGATTCCGCAGCTATCTTCGCGACCGGGGCATTTCACTCTTTCCCTGCCTCCCGAAACCTCCTAATCCACTGACCCCATGCAGAACATTGGCGAACGCCTCGAGGAAGCGCGCAAACGCAAGGGCATCTCCATCCGTGAAGCGGCGGAGGCCACCAAGATCCGCAGCGACTACCTGCACAAGTTCGAGAACAACCAGTTCGACCTCAATCTCGCGGAGATCTACGTGCGCGGCTTCCTGCGCAACTACGCCACGTTTCTCAAACTCCCCGCCGACAAACTCCTCAACGACCTCAGCGCGCTCGGCCGCGGCGAGTCCCGCCCCCGCCAGCCCAGCCGCGAGATCTACGGCCGGATGGATGTGTCGGTGGCCTCGGCCGACGAGCGCAACGCGGAGAAAGCCGCCGCGCCGGCCGAAAGCGCCGCCGGCGAACCCACCCGCCTGCCCCGGGGCGGCAGCAGCCTGCCGAAGGGTCCCGCCATCCCGCCCCAGCTCATCTTCCGCGGCGGCATCGCGCTCGGCGTCATCCTGATCCTGATTTTCGTGATCTGGGGCGTGCGGGCGCTCGTCAGCGATCCCGCGCCGGCCAATGATCGCGCCGCCCCCATCACCGCCAGCCCGGCGGCGTCCACCGAACCGACCGTCACGCTCATCGCCCTCGACACCGTGCGCGTGAAAGTCGTGCAGGAATCCAACAACGCGGAGCTTTTCCAAGGCACCCTCGTGCGGGGCCAGACACAGACCGTGCCCAAGCGCGGCGCGATCTACATCACCGCCTCCGCCGGCAAAAACCTTGAGGTCGAGATCGCCGGCAAGCGCTACCCGATGCCCTTCGCCGAATACGACCGGGCCAAGATTCCCTGAGCCTTCCGGCCCAAAAAAATTAAAAGCCGCGCTCCTTCCGGTGCGCGGCTTTTTCGTGCGGTCAACGCAGGCCGACCGGCGGACCGAGCACCTCGCGGAGCACGATTGCGCGCCGGAGGTTGTCTGCACCCTTGAGGTCGCCCAGCAGCGCCGTGCGCGCCGCCGAGGGCGCGCGGTTGGAGGCCTGCGCGATGACTTCCCGGCGCTGCGTCGCGCGGCGGCTGGCCTGCACGGCGCGCAACTGCTCGTCCAGATCGCGCTGCCGCTGCAGAGCCGCCTCCTGGGCGGAAGCAGCCGCGAGCGCGGCCGTGCGGGCGGGCGGCGGTTCCGGTTGAAACAACGGCGGCGGCATCACGGGCGGCAGATCCACTGGCGCGCCGCCGGCGCGCTCGGCGATCTTGCGGCGGATCTCGTCCTGGATGCGCCGCGTGCGCTCCGCCTCGACGGGATCGGCGGCCTGCTCCCGGAAGGGGTCATCCGCCTGACCCGCGCCCGGCTGCTCGTCCTCGGCGGCCGCCTGCTTGCGCTGGTTCAGCCAGTAGGCCAGCGCGGCGGCGACCGCGATGACGACCTGCAGGTTGTCGAGAATCCAGCGCATGGGCGGCGCTTACTTCTTGCCCTCGGGATCGGCGATGGATTTGCGCATGCCGGTGTCGGCCTGCACGTTTTCCATGCGGAAGTAATCCATCACGCCGAGCTTGCCGCTGCGGAAGGCCTCGGCCATCGCGAGCGGCACCTGCGCCTGCGCCTCGACGACCTTCGCCTGCATCTCCTGCACGCGGGCCTTCATCTCCTGCTCCAGCGCGACGGCCGCCGCGCGGCGGATTTCCGCCTGCGCCTGCGCCATGTTCTTGTTCGCCTCGGCCTGCGCTTCCTGGAGTTTGGCGCCGACGTTCTCGCCCACGTCTACGTCGGCGATGTCGATGGAAAGGATTTCAAACGCCGTGCCCACGTCGAGGCCGCGCTGGAGCACGACCTTCGAGATGCTGTCCGGCGACTCGAGCACGACCTTGTAGGTCTCGGCCGAGCCGATGGTGGTCACGATGCCTTCGCCCACGCGGGCGATGATCGTCTCCTCCTTCGCGCCGCCGACGAAGCGGTCGAGGTTGGTGCGCACGGTCACGCGGGCCTTGGCCTTCACCTGGATGCCGTCCTTCGCCACGCCGTCGATCGTGTTGCGGCCGCCTTCGGGATTGGGGCAGTCGATCACCTTCGGGTCCACCGAGGTGCGCACGGCCTCGACGACGCTCTTGCCCGAGCCCTTGGTCGCAAGGTCGATGGCGCAGGCGCGGTCCCACGGGAGGTTGATGCCGGCCTTCTGCGCGGCGATCAGCGCCTGCACGGTGGGCACCACGTTGCCGCCGGCCTGGAAATGCGAGGCGATCTGGTCCGCCGAGACATCAATGCCGGCGCGCACCGCGGTGATGCGGGCGTCCACGATCAGCCCGTAGGGAATGCTCGCGAGCTTCAGGGCCACCAGCTTGGACATCGACACGGAGGCGCCGTTGAAGAGCGCGCGCACCCAGGCGCCGATCAGGCTGAAGATCACCGCGCCGATCACCAGCACGACGATGCCGGCCACTACCAATGCTATCAGGGTCAGGTTCATAGGGTTTCCTTGATTTGGGTTACAATGAGACGGAAATTGTCCAGCTCCAAGACTTTCACCCTGGCGCCCGCCTCGGCGAGCCCGGATTGACAAAAAGCTTCGTAGCGCGCGCCCGCCACCTCGACCACGCCGCTCGGCGCCAGCCGCGTCAGCGCCACGCCCTCGCGACCGACGACGGCCTCACGCTCCGCGAGCTCGGGCTGGGTGCGGCCGGTCACGGTCGCCGCCATGGTGAATTTTTTCGCGAGCGCCGTCTTCGGCAGGATCACGAACTCGAGGTAGATCGTCACCGCACCGATGAACAGTGCGACCCCGGTGGCAATCAGGCCGCCGGTCGCACCAAACTGGTGGAAGGACGTCGCCACGCCCGCGGCGAGACAGAGCCCACCGACCAAGCCAAGGAGGCCGCCGGGCACGATCACCTCGATCGCCACCAGCGCGATGCCGATCCCGAAGAGCACGAGCACGGCGGTCATTGCGGGATCACCTCCACCACGAGTTCGAACTCCGTGTGCCGCACCACCCGCACCGGCGTGCCGGCCTTGGCGGAGCCCAGTTGCAGCCGCGCCTCGTGGCGGCGGCCGTCGATCTCCACCTGCCCGCCCGGGAAAAGATCGGTCACCGCCACGCCTTCACGGCCGGTCAGCGCCTCGCGCGCCTGCTCTGCGCCCGGTGCCAGGGCGTTGCCCGTCACCGCGCCGCCGACCGCCAGCCGCGTCCAGAACCAGCCTTTGGGCAGGAACCGCGCGAGCAGGGCGAACAGCCCCACCGCCACCACCAGGCCGAGCAGGAGGTTCTGCATCGGCCGGAGCAGCAGGTCGCCGGAAAATTCGATCGGCTCGTTCGGCCAGATGTCGGCCATCGACCACAACAGCGAACCGAGCATCAGGAGCACGCCGGTCAGCGCCACCACCACGATCCCCGGGAAGAAAAACAGCTCCAGCAGCACCAGGAGCACGCCGAGCCCGAAGATCAGGATCGGCTCGTGCCCGGAGAAACCCGCCACGAAATTGCCGAGGAAAACCACGCCCAGCAGCACGAGGCCGGTGATGCCGAACACGCCGAAGCCCGGCGTCTTGAATTCGACGAACAGCGCCAGCAGGCCCAGCCCCAGCAGCAGCGGAGTGATCGTGTTGAGCCACACCGCCAGTTTCTCCGACCACGTGATCTCCAGTTGCTTCACCTCATAGCCCCCGGCGCCGAATTTTTGCGTCAGCAAGTCGTCCACGGATTTCGCGATGCCCGCCGCGAGCAGCGGCTGCGGCGGATCGCCGTAAGTCTTCGAGGCCTCGGTCGCCGTGAGCGACAGCAGCTCGCCCTTTTCCTTGATCACGACATCCCCGATCTTGAGCTCATAATCGTCGTCGATCATCGCCGAGATGACCTGCCCGCGGTAGGGATGGCCTTCGGAAATCGCGCGCACCCGCGCCCGCAGGTAGCTGACGATTTTCAGCTTCATCGACTTGTCGATCTCGCCGCCGGTCGAGAGCACCGGGGCCGCGGCGCCGATCACGCCGTCGGGGGTGAACCAGATGTCGTCCGTCACCGCCGAGATGAATGCTCCGGCGGAAATCGCCTCGTTGTTCACAAAAGTGATCGTCTTCCCGGGAAACTTGCCCAGCGCCTCCATGATCTCGAAAGTGACGTTCAGGGCGCCGCCGGGAGTCTTCATGTCGAGCACGACCACGTCGGCCTTCTGCTCGATCGCCTCCTTCAGGCCGCGCCGCAGGATGTAGAGCACGGGTTTGCCGATCTGCTCCTGCACCGGGATGACCACGACCTGCTTGCGCGCCGCCGGCTCCACCGCCGCCGGCACGGTCGCCGGGCCGGGCTCCGCCGCGAGGGCGGCGATCCCGAGGATCGCGGTGAGAAACAACAGGGGCAGGCGTGACATGCCGCGTAGGTTAGAACGCGCCCGACCGGGCGCAAGCGTCCGCATGGGGTTTTATTTGCCGGCCCGCCGCCAGAAACCCGTTGCGCCGCCGCAACCGGGCTGATTTCACAACGCCCATGGAAAAAGTATCCCACCTCGGGGCGACCCTGACACGCTGGCGCGTGGGGCAATCCACTTTTCTCGCCTGGCCCGAGCACGGTGCGCGGCTGATGAACTGGCACCTCACGCTGGGCGACGGCTCAGTGCGCGATGTGCTCTACTGGCCCGAGGTCGGCGACCTCGGCGAATTCGCCCGGATTCGCGGCGGCAACCCCATCCTTTTCCCCTTCAACGCGCGCTCCTACGACCGGGGCGACATCCACTTCTGGCGCGCGGCCGACGGCATCCGCCGGCCCATGCCGATGCACGGGCTCGCCCGGCAGGGCGCTTTCCGCGTCACCCACGCCGATGCCACCGGCTTCACCGCGCTCTTCGTGCCGGGCGAGGAAGCCCGCGCCTGCTACCCCTACGACTACGAGTTCACCGTGCGCTACCGCTTCGAGCCGCTGGGTCTCGTCTGCGAACTCAGCCTGCTCAACCTCGGCGAAGCACCGCTGCCGTGGAGCGCCGGGCATCATTTTTATTTCACCCTGCCGTGGACCGAAGGCCTCACCCGCGCCGACTACGCCATCCGCCTCCCCGCCACGCGCCGCGTCCGCCATGCCGCCACCGGCGAACTCGCCCCCGGCCCGCAGCTCAAGGAAATCGAGAGCCTCGCCAACCCCGAGCTCATCGATGCCATCCACCTCGGCCTGAAGGAAAACACCGTCGTCTTCGGCGAACGCGGCCACGCCGGCGATGTCATCATGCGTATCGGCGCCCACAAGGTCCCCGCGCCCGACGCCACCTGCGTGACGTGGAGCGAATCCGCCACCGCACCGTATTACTGTGTCGAGCCCTGGATGGGCCCGCCCAACGCTCCCGAGCACAAGACCGGCCTCCACCTCGTGCCCCCCGGCCAGCGCCAGACCTTCACCGTCGCCATCACCATCAAATAAGCCGTCGCAACCCGCCTTCAGCCTTTCAGCTTTTCCGCCCTTTCCTCCCCATGCCCCAACGCCATCCCCTCATCGCCCTCGCCGACTTTCCGCCCGGCTCTAAACGCGCCTTCAAGGTCGGCGACCGCCGTGTCGCCCTCTGCAACGTCGAAGGCAAGCTCCACGCCATTGACGACGTTTGCCCGCACGCCGGTGCCTCCATGGCCGCCGGCCCGCTGCGCGGCACCACCCTCACCTGCCCGCTCCACGCCATCGCCTTCGACGTCACCAACGGCGCCGCCGTCTGCCCGAAGAACATGGATCCCGTGCAATCCTTCCCCGTGTTCGTGAACGAAGGCCGGGTCGAGGTGGAGGTCTGAGCTTCGGGCCGGATTAAGCTCCCGGAGTTGGACAGACATCGGCCATGCGCCCGACGTTTGGCTCCCCACAATTCTCCAACTAGCCGGCATCGTAAAATTACCCGCGCTCGCCTGCCGGAAGTTGGAGGCAAAGGCTCTGTCCACTCTTCCGTCTCCGGACCAACCCAGACTTGTGATTTGCACACAGGCTGAACGACAATATTGATCGCAAAACATGTATCTCGACCGAAGAGATTTGCGGGGCGTGGTGATTTTTTTGGCGGTCGTTGCCTTCGTTATGGCAGGCGGACTTACCGGCTACACCGTGGATCGGCATGCTGGTGAAAAAATAGGCAGCCACATTCTTGTGGCCGGGCATGCAGCCGATGACCGCTTTTGGATCTATTCTTTTTTCTGTGCTTTGATCGGGGTCGCACTTTCGTGCTTGGCTATGATTCGACGGATATGGGACCCGCCACCGGCCAAGCGAACGCAAAAACCGGAACGCGACTCTGCGGGCTGACGATACACAGCATCAGCGGTGATCCTAAAGTGCGGACTTCAATAATTGGCGTGCGATATATCCCTGATCTTCTCTGAGCTGATGCCGGAACATCTCCATAACAGCCCGCTTGCCCGTCCTTGCCACGATCTCCGGCCAGCGAATGCACATCGGGATCCGTGGCCACCCGAAGCGGACGCCGCGGTTCGCGCTAGCGAGGCTGTGCCGCTTTGCACGAACTGCCTCTACCCACAGCCTCCGCATAGATGGTTCTGCCCCCACTGCAATTTCCCAACCGGCGATTACGTGGCCTTGATGCCTTATCTGCAGGTCTTCGTCGCTGCCGAAGTGCTGCGAAAGGGTGTCATTGGCGCGCCGGAGAGGAAGGTCGGCGTGAATGCCTTTCTGGCAATCTACTCGATCGCCCAATATTCGATTTTTGCACCGTTCTACTGGTTCTGGATGATTCGCCGCGCCAGTGGAAAACCCATTTGTGAAGAGCAACGGAAGCCATGGGGCCTTGATTAAGCCGTCTGACCAGAACACGCGTGGTGCAGGCCACCACGCCACACGCTGAAACACCGCAGCAAGGATCCCACGGCAAACAACCATTGAATTCCGGGCGCGAGTCTCTCAGTCCGCGCAATGAGGCTTGCCGCTTTTTGCAACCGAGACTCCAGGGTCCCGCTCAGTGCAGCGAGCCCTTCCAGCCTTCGCCGCAGGGGCCACCGGAGTCCTGTGGCGTGACTTCGTAGGTCGTGCCGTCGAGGCGGGTCAGCGGATGATAGCTGCTGGAAATCTTGCGCACGTTGCCGGCCGCGTAATGGCTGATGAAGGAGCGGCGGAAGCGGGTCTTGGAGCGGTTCGGGCCGGAGCCATGGATCAGGCTGCCGTTGAAGAAGAGGGTGTCGCCGGCCTTCATCTCGACCAGTTGCGCCTTGTGGCCCTTGGGCACCGGCACGAAGTGCGACGTGTAGCTCTCGTTGCGGTCGGCGGTCTGCGGGCAAACAACCGGACCGTCGTTGGTCTTGGGCACGATATACATCGCGCCGTTCTCCGCGTCACAATCGTCGATCGCCGTCCACGCCGCGATGCAGGTGCCGGGTTCGACGAGCAGATAAAACTGGTCCTGATGCAGGGCTTGGCCGCGCGCGCCCGGCGGTTTGAAATAAAACATGCTCTGCGTCGCCACGGGCTCGAGGCCGAAAAAGGCCCGCAGATGGTCGGCCACCTTCGGGTGCAGCATGTAGTCCTTCGCCCGCTGGTTGAAGCGGTGCGGCATCATCACCCGCGGATACTTAAAGAGCGGGTCGTCGGGGTTCTCCACGCCGTCGCGAGGCTTGGTGGGTTCGTAATATCCCGGCACGCCCTCGGCGTGCATCTTCGTGAAGAGCGCACGGATCTCCTCGACCTCGGCGGGCGAAAACAGCCCCTTGGCCAGGGCGAAGCCCTCGCGGGCAAATTGGTCCGCCAGGGCGGAAACTTTGGCGTCGGCGATGGGGGCGGTATCGATGACCATGCAAATATCCTAGCATAGCGCGGGCTATACCGCCATAGCTGGGACCCGCAAATAGCTATAATATCCTGCTGTATGCCCCGCCGCCCCGACACCCCCTCCCCGCCGCCCGGCCCGCTCGTCACCGGGCACTTTCACCAGGGCCCGCGTTTCTCCACCTACCGCGCCGGGGGCACGGACGACTGGCTGCTCATTTACAACCTAGGCGGGCACGGCCGCTACGGGCACGCCGGCGGCGAGCTCGTCACCGGGCCGGGTGACCTGGTCCTCCTGAAGCCGCATACGCTCCATGACTATGGCACAGCCCGCAGCCACCGGCATTGGGAACCGCTCTGGGCGCATTTCATTCCCCGGCCGGCCTGGCTGGAGTGGCTCGACTGGCCCGAAGCCGCCCCGGGCATCCTGTTGCTCGCCCTTCAGGGGCATGAGTTCCAGGCCCGCATCGCCCGGCGCTTTCAGGAAGTCGTCCGGCTGAACGCTGGCCCCAGCCCCACGCGCGAGGCCTTCGCGATGAACGCCCTCGAGGAAGTCCTGCTCTGGTGCGATCTGGTCAACCCCCGGAAGGCCGCGGCCGGCCTCGACCCGCGCATCGGCCGCGCCCTGGACTTCATCTGCGCGCGCTTCGCCGAACCGCTCACGGTCGCCCTGATGGCCGGGCATTGCGGGCTGTCGCCTTCGCGGTTTGCCCATCTGTTCCGGCAGCAGACAGGGGAGACTCCCCAGCGCTACCTTGAACTGCAGCGGCTCAACCGCGCCCGCCAACTGCTGGAATTCACCCAAGAGCCGGTGCGGCTGATCGCCCGCCAGGTGGGCTTCGAAAATCCCTTCTATTTCACCCAGCGCTTCAAGCGCCATTCCGGCGCCAGCCCCCGCGATTGGCGGCAGCAACGGAGCCCCAGCCGCGCCCGATAAAAGTTGCCTGCCAATAGATTTAATACTTTACCAAAGCAGTGAAGATTTCGGTTAAAGTCGATTACGCCTGCCGGGTGCTCGCGGAAATGGCCCGGCTGCATGGCACGGGGGAACTCGCCCGGATCGACCACCTCGCCAAGATCGAGGCCGTGCCGGCCAATTTCCTCGCCCAGATCCTCGGCGAACTGCGCAACGGCGGGCTCATCGTCAGCCGCCGGGGCATCCAAGGCGGCTATGCGCTCGCCCGCCCGCCGGAGCAAATCTCGCTCTACGACATTGTAAAAATCATTGATGGTGAATTTCTTGAGCTAAGCGGAAACCACGAGGGCCGCACCGGTCGCCGCATGAAACAGATCTGGCAGGATGTGCGGGCCACCGTGGACGCCAAGGCGCAGTCCTACACGCTCGACATGTTCACCGCCAAGGGCGCCGGCGAGATGTATTACATCTGAAGCGCCCCTCCTGGCTGATGACAAAGATAGTCGCCTGACCGCTTGACGAGCCACGTCTACCAATACTTAATAATCCTTATGTCCTCACTCACCTTTCCCGACGTCGTCGCCACCATCGGCAACACCCCGCTCATCAAGCTCAACCGCATCGCCAACGGCGTGCCGGCCAACATTTTCGTGAAGGCGGAGTTCTTCAACCCGCTCGCGAGCGTGAAGGACCGCATCGGCCGCGCCATGATCGAGGCCGGCGAGCGCGATGGCAAAATCAAGGCCGGCACGGTCATCATCGAGCCGACTTCCGGCAACACCGGCATCGCCCTCGCCTTCGTCTGCGCCGCCCGCGGCTACAAGCTCATCCTCACGATGCCCGAAACGATGTCGGTCGAACGCCGCGTGCTCCTGCGCATGCTCGGCGCCGAGATCGTCCTCACGCCCGGCGCCGAGGGCATGAAGGGCGCGATCGCCCGGGCCAACGACCTGCTCGCCCAGCACGGCGACCGCGGCTTCATGCCGCAACAGTTCGAAAACCCCGCCAACCCCGAGATTCACCGCAAGACCACCGCCGAGGAGATCTGGTCCGCCACCAACGGCAGCATTGATGCCTTCGTCGCAGGCGTCGGCACCGGCGGCACCATCACCGGCGTTTCCGAGGTCATCAAGGCCCGCAAGGCTATCAAGACCTTCGCCGTCGAACCCGCGGCCAGCCCGGTCATCTCCGGCGGCAAGCCCGGCCCGCACAAAATCCAGGGCATCGGGGCCGGCTTCATCCCGAAAAACTGCAACACCAAGATCATCGACGAGGTGATCCAGGTCAGCAACGACGACGCCTTCGAGACCGCCCGCCAGCTCGCGCTGCAGGACGGCATCCTCGGCGGCATCTCCACCGGCGCCAATGTCTGGGCCGCCCTCCAGGTCGCCAAGCGGCCCGAGTTCGCCGGCAAGAACATCGTCACCGTGGGCTGCAGCTTCGGCGAACGCTACATCTCCACCGCCCTCGCCGAGCGCGCCCGCCAGGAAGTCGCCACCTGAGGGGCCCCGACTTTGGGCTCGCCCGCGCCCCCGCGCTGGCATTTCAGATGTGACCGGCCTCACCCGTCCATGAACCTGCGCGACATCAAGCAAGCCCTGCTCGACTCCTACCAGCGCGACGGCGGCATCAACCACGTGGACGGCGTCAACCTGCCCGCGCAGGATTCGGTGCAGCAGCTGGCGGCCGACTACATGCACCTGATCTTCCCGGGCTTCTTCGAGGAAACCGGCCTGACCAAGCAGGAGCTGCCCGACTTCCTCGACCGCCTGTTGGCCCGCGTGGAGCGCCGCCTGGAAACGGAAATCGAGAAAAGCCTCCGCTTCGCGCAGGAGCCCAAGCCCGGCCCGCGCGCCAAGGAGCTCACCCTCACCGCCCTCGACCGGCTGCCCACCCTGCGCCAGGTCATCCAGACCGACGTCGCCGCCGCCTTCGCCGGCGACCCCGCGGCCCGCAGCGTCGAGGAGATCATCCTCGCCTACCCCTGCGTGCTGTCCATCTCGCTGCAGCGCTTCGCCCACGAGCTCTACAACCTCGGCGTGCCGCTGCTCCCGCGCATGCTCACCGAATACGGCCACGAACGCACCGGCACCGACCTCCATCCCGGCGCGCGCATCGGCGAGCATTTCTTCATCGACCACGGCACCGGCGTGGTCATCGGCGAGACCGCCGAGATCGGCCGGCATGTGAAGCTTTACCAGGGCGTCGCCCTCATCGCCCGCTCCACCGCCGGCGGCCAGGCCCTGCGCGGCACCAAGCGCCACCCGACCATCGGGGATCACGTCACGATCTACGCCAGCACAACCATCATGGGCGGCGACACCGTCATCGGCGCCGGCTCGACCATCGGCGGCAACGTCTTCGTCACGCAAAGCGTCCCGCCCCGCTCCCTCGTCATCCTCGAAGAGCACGGGCTCAAGGTTCTCAACAAGGACGACCGCGGCCCGGTTGCGGGCGTGGACTGGACGATCTGAACCGCGCGGCGGCTCAGTCGCGCTCTCTCTTCCGGAATTCCCGGTGGCCGGCCTTTTGCAGTGCGGCCAGCTCCGCGACCAGTTTCACCGCCGCCGGGTTGTCGCCGGACCGCAACGCCGCGAGCAGCCCATCCAACTTGGCGATCACCTCGTCCATCCGCGCCCGGTAGGCGGCGAAAAACTCCGCCCGCTCACCTTCGGGCAGCTCCGCCGCCTTGCCGGGCGCCAGCGTCTTTGCTGCCGTTGCGGCCGTGCGGATAACGGCCACGAGCTCGACCGACGATTCATTGTAGGCCGGCTCGGCCGCCTGCCGGCGCAGCCGCCGAAACGCGCTGCTCATCAGCTCCATCTGCTCGCCCAGCTCGGTCAGTTCTTCCTGCTTCACCTCTGGTTCTTCGGCCCGGAGTCCGGTGCCAACCGGCAGGCTGCACGCCAAGGCGGCAAGAAGGACACGGAACATCATGTCGTCAGGTAATCCGGCTTCGCTCCGGGCGCAAACGCTAACTCCGCCGCTCAGCCGAACTTGATTCCCTGCGCAAGCGGCAGCGCTCGGGTGCGGTTGATCGTGGCCGTCTGCCGCCGCATGTAATTTTTCCACGCATCGCTGCCGCTCTCGCGGCCGCCGCCGGTTTCCTTTTCGCCGCCAAAGGCTCCGCCGATCTCCGCGCCGCTGGTGCCCAGGTTCACGTTGGCGATGCCGCAGTCGCTGCCCGTTGCCGCCAGAAACGCCTCCGCCTCGCGCATGTCGTTGGTGAAAATAGCCGAGCTCAGCCCCTGCGGCACGCCGTTCTGCATCGCCACGGCCTCATCAAGCGTGCGGTAGGTCATCACATAAAGGATCGGCGCAAACGTCTCCTGCTGCACGACCGGCAGGTTGTTGCGAACCTCGATGATGCAGGGCGTGACGTAATTTCCGCGCCGCCGCGTGCCGCCGCAGATCACCCGACCGCCCTGCGGGCGGGCCGCGGCCACCGCCGTCTGCATCGCCCGCACCGCCGCCGGATCAATCAGCGGTCCCATCAGGGTGCGCGGGTCGAGCGGGTTACCGATCTTTACCTGCGCGTAGGCGAACTTCAGGGCCCGCAGCAGCTTCGCCTTCACGGAGGCATGGACGATCAACCGTCGTGTCGTCGTGCAACGCTGGCCCGCCGTGCCCACGGCCCCGAAGAGGATGCCCCGCACCGCGAGCTGCAAATCGGCCGAGGGCGCCACGACGACGGCGTTGTTGCCGCCAAGTTCCAGCAGGGTGCGGCCCAGCCGGCGCGCCACCACCTCGCCCACGCGCCGGCCCATGCGCGTCGAACCGGTCGCGGAAACGAGCGGGATCCGCGGATCCGCCGCCAGCCACTCGCCGACGTCCGCGCCCGCCCCGATGGCGAGGGCGAAGATCGCCGGGTCCACCCCGTTGGCGCGGCAGACTTTTTCCGCGATCCGGATGCAGGCGATGGCGGTGAGCGGGGTCTTCTCGGACGGTTTCCACAAGGTGGCATCGCCGCAGACCGCCGCAAGCGCGCTGTTCCAGGACCAGACGGCAACCGGGAAATTGAAGGCCGAGATGATGCCCACCACACCCAGCGGATGCCATTGCTCCATCATGCGGTGGCCCGGCCGCTCAGTCGCGATGGTCAGGCCGTGCAACTGCCGCGAAAGCCCGGTCGCAAAATCACAGATGTCGATCATCTCCTGCACCTCGCCCTCGCCTTCCGCGATGATCTTGCCGACCTCGAGCGACACCAGCCGGCCCAACGGGGCTTTCAGCTCGCGCAGCGCGTTGCCCAGCTGGCGCACGACCTCGCCGCGCTTCGGCGCCGGCACCTCGCGCCACGCATGGAACGCCCGCTGCGCCGCCCGGATCGTTTGCTCGAAATCCGGCCGCGAGGCCTGCGCCACCCGCCCCAGCAGCGAGCCGTCGATCGGCGAAAATTTTTCCAGCACCGCACCGCGCCCGCCCCATTCCCCGGCGAAGACGCCCGGGTTCACGCGCGTGCGGCTCAGCCCGAGCTTCGGAAAAATCGCCCGCACGGTGGCGGCCACGGCATGAGCGGTTGTCGCCATGATATCAGTGGGCCGACTGTTGCAGCCGCGGATCGGTCGCCGCGATGATGGCGCTCACAGCCTTTTGGTTGAAACCCTTGAAGCCGCCTTTGCGCTGCAGGTTTTCCAGATGGCTGCCGATCGCGCCCTCCCGGGCAAAGCCCCCGGCCTGCGCCGCCGTGACCTGGCCCGCTTGCAGCAGCGCCGCGATACGCTCCGGGCGCACGGTCCAGCGTTCGCCTTCGGTGAAGGCCTGCTTCAGGAAAGGAAAATCCGAGAACGGCTTCATCGTCGCGATGCCTTCCGCCGCCAGTTGCTCGCGCAGCCGCGCGAAATCAAACCGCGCTTCCAAGTGGTGCATCCCCGCCTGCAGGAAACTGTCGCCGTGCAGCGCGCACCACAGGCCCACCGTGCGCAGCGCCGGCAACGGTGCCAGCGGCTGCGCTGCGAAATCAATGTCCACCTCGCCCGGCTGCAGGTCCACGTCGGCAAACACCACGATGCCGACCGCCGGCGCCTCCATCACCTGCGCGCCCCAACCGGCCTCGTCGCCGGCGTAGAACCGCTCGCGCTTCTCCAGCCCCAGTCGCCCGAGGAAATTCACCAGGTCGCCAAAATGCCGCCGCGAACAACGGAAAGTGTGGTGGTCGTGGTTGCCCCAGCCGAGGCCAAGCGCGTCCTGCCGGCGCTTTTGCACGCGCGCCGCGTGGTTGCGGCTCTCCCAGAACACCCGCTCCTCGGCAAAGAAGAGTTCACAGGCCACATCGCGCGGCACGAGCGCCAGCACGGCCGTCAGCACTTCATCGGCGTGCGCAAAACCGGCTGCATCGTCCCCAAAATCCCGCCGCCGAGCGTGAAAAAGCGCACGGGCCTGCCCGACCTTCGTAGCAAAATCCGCCGCCGGCTCGTCCACCACAAATCCACGATAGCCCAGACGATCGACCGCTTCCAGTTGCACGCCGCCTTCCGCGCCGAGCACCGCCCGGCGCAATCTCGCGCCCCGCCGGCCCTCGATCACACGGTCGAATCCCTGCTTCGCCAGAAATCCCTCGAGCGACTCGGGCTTGATCGCGAGGACCGCCGGACCGTCGGCCGTCGTCAAATCCGCTGGCACGAGAACCCGCGGCATCATTGCCCGCGGATGATGCCACACCGCGACGCCGGCCGGAGCCTCTGCCGTCGCCAAGCTCAATCCGACCGCGCGCAGTTCCGCCTCCCGGCCAGGGCCGATGACGAGGTGGTCCACCCATTCGTAGAAATCCGTGCCGGTCTCGTCCCGCATGCGTTCCGCCAGCCGGCGCGCGCCGCCGTGCTTGGCAAGGCAGGCTTCGATTTCGCCGCGCAGGAACTGCTCGGCCTCGTAGGCCAACGGCCAGTCGAAGGCCGGCGCGCCGCCGGAGGCGGGCGCAGGAGAGACGACGGGATGGGCAACCATGGGATGAAAGGGCTGTGTTCACTAAGCCCGGTCGGCGCCTACGGTTGAAGCTTAAAACCGTCCGCCGCGGTTTTGCGCTTTGCCTTGCCGGGAAAACGCGATTCATGGGGCATCATGATCCGGCTTCGTCCTGCTTTCCGTCTGTGGCCCGCGCTGCTCTTCGCGGTCGGTGCCGCCGCCGCGCCGGCTGCCGGCTATCCCGCGGCGGAGTGGAGCCGGGCCGGGGTGAGCGGCGGCATCCCCGCCGGATTGGCCGTCGTCAGCCGCGCGACCCCGGAGGACGATTTGCAGGCGTTGATCGATGCCGCGCCGGCCACCGGGGGCGTCATCGCCCTCTCAGCCGGACGCTACCGGCTTGAGACAACCCTGCGGCTGCGCACCGGCATCGTGCTGCGCGGCACCGGTCCGCTCACCACCATCATCGAACTCGCCCTGCGCAGCGACCGGCCGGCCGATTTGCGCGACCCACGGCCGGGCGAATGGACCGCGGGCCTGCTGTTGTCAGAGGTTGAGCGCGCCGGCCTCATGAATCTCGCTGTCGTCTTTGTCTCGTCCGGCCCGCCGCCCGACCTGACCTCATCGCAAGCGTTTGCGGACAACCCCGGCCGGCAGACCGATCTGCACGTCGTCTCCATCCTGCTCGACCGGGCCGCAAACTCCTGGGTGGCGAACTGCGTCATCAAAAATTCCGGCAGTCACCCGCTGGTCGTCGCCGAGAGCCGGCACATCACGCTGGAAAACCTCGAGCTCAACGGCGCGCACAACCGCGGCCCCGGCTCGGGCAGCCTCGCGCTTGTCGGCAGCGAGGCTGTGCTCGTGACCGACCTGCAGGCCCGCGCCATCAACAGCGTCGTGCTGCAGTCCGGTGCCGCGCCCTGCCGCGGCAATGTGTTTCTCCACGCCCGGTTCGAGACCGACCTGCGGCTGCACGGCGCCGGCACCGCCGCCAATCTCTTTGAAAACTGCGTCATCACCATCCCGGCCTGGCTCAACCGCCCGCCCCTCTCGCCGGGCAACGCCCGGGCCCGCGAAGCGCCGCCCGGCCCCGACAACCTGCTGCACCTGTGCACCGTGACCCGACACTTCCCCGTCGATCGGCGCGTGTTCAGCCTCGCCGCCGATCCGTCGAAAATTTACCGCGTGGTGGACCACCCGGTCCGCGACGGGGCGTCGCCGGTGGTGATCGCCGGTCCGGCGCCCGACGCCCCGTCCCTGCTGCCGGCGCGTTGAACCGCGATTCTCCGCTTGCCCGGTCCGCGGCGGACCGCGAATTTCGGCGCCATGCCCGCGCTTTACGATTTCTCCGGCCTGCCGGTTGACCGCACCCTCGCCCCAAAAGACGGCATGGTCTCGCCCGGGCTGGAGGAACAGTATTTCGACCTCGGCCGGCGCGCGCTGGAGCTGATCCATTTCTCCGGCCAGCTCTGCGACAAACCCCACTATCCCGACATCCTCGACCTGCCCTGCGGCCACGGCCGCGTGTTGCGCTGGCTGCGCGCGCACTACGGCTACGCCAAGATCACGGCCTGCGACCTCGAGCGCGACGGCGTGGATTTCTGCGCCCGCCAGTTCGGCGCCCTCCCGGTTTACTCCGAGCCCGACCTGCGCAAGCTCCCCTTCGCCTCCCAGTTCGATCTCATCTGGGTCGGCTCGCTCGTGACGCACCTCAACCAGGAACGCTGGCTGCGCACCCTCGACTGCCTGATCAAGTGGACGCGCGAGTGCGGCGTCATCGTCTTCAGCACGCAGGGCCGCACCGTCTCCAGCCTGCTCGCGCGCGGCCGGCGCAATGTCGCCGAAAACATCGACAAGCCCGCGCTGCTGGAGGAATACGCCCGCACCGGCTTCGCCTACCAGCGCTACTTCGAGAGCACGCCGGAGGAAGACTACGGCCTCAGCCTCACCTCGCCGGAGTGGCTCATGCGCGTGCTGCAGCGCTATCCCGATGTCATCATGCGCGCCTACCTCGAGGAAGCCTGGGGCATGCAGGACGTCGTCATCCTCTACAAGAAGGCCGGCCACTACGAACCGATCCTCGGCGTGCCCGAGCTGCCCTTGCCCGCCGCGCCCGGGAAAAAATCCGGCTGGCTCGGCCGGCTGTTGGGCTGAGCCCCGCGGCCGTCATCCGGCGCGCATGCGCCCGACCATCGCTGCGACCAGTTCCCCCACGAGAGGATTCGGAAACCGCCGGCTGGGCGTGATCGCATAAAAGGTCTCCCGGATTTGCGGGATGCGGTGGGTCACGACCAGCACCCCGCTGTCGATTTCATCGCGCACCACGACCGGCGGCACCAAGGCCAGTCCCTCGCCTTCCCGCGCCAACAGGCGGAGCATCGCCATGTCATCCACCTCGGCCATCACGCGCGGCCGCACGTCCGCCGCCGTCACCAGCCGGTCAAACGCCGCCCGCGTGTTGCTCTCCAGGCTCGGCAAGATCACCGGCACATCGCGGAAATCCTCCGGAAATCCCAGCTTCTTTTTCCGCCAGGCCGGCACGCCCACCAGGCTCACCGGCTGCTCCGCCAGCAGGTGGCTGTGCCACGGCGTCTCCGCGTCGCGTCGCACCGGCTGGTTCGACAACACCACGTCCACCTCGTGCGCCTGCAACGCCAGCCGCAGCTCCCGCAACGGCCCCGACCGGATGATCACCTCCACCTCCGGCCGGTGCAGCACCGGCCGCAGAAACTCCAGTTGGAAATTCCGCGACAGCGTCGCCATCGCGCCCACGCGCAGCATCTGGCGGCCGCCGCCCCGCGGACGCTGCTGCATCACGTCCATCAGCTCCTCGCCCGCGCGGCCAATCGTGTCCGCATAGTCCAGCGCCAGCCGGCCCGCCTCGGTGAGCACCAGCCCGCCCCGTTCGCGCTCGAACAGCCGGTGCCCCAAGCTCTCCTCCAATTGCTTCAACTGGATGCTCAGCGCCGGGGCCGACAGGTTCAGCTTTTCCGCCGCCCGGGTCAGGCTCAGCTCCCGCGCGATCACGCGAAAATACCGCAGGTGATGATAGTTCAGGAAGGCCATTGGGTTAAATATAATCTAACGATTTGTTCAAAAGTCTATAATCGATTAAAACCATGGAAATCGTTAATCTGCGGGTCACTCCATGCAGTTCTCCGACCTCGCCGCCAATCTGCTCACGCCGCCCGTGCTGTTTTTCGCCCTGGGCTTTGCCGCCACGCTGCTCCGCAGCGATCTCGAGATTCCCGTCCAGGTCTCCAAGACCCTGTCGCTCTTCCTCCTCGCCGCCATCGGCTTCAAGGGCGGGGTCTCGCTGGCGGAAAGTGGCTTCACCGCCGCCGTCTCCGCCACGCTGCTCGCCGCCGTCGCCGCCGCCGTCATTGTGCCCGTCTGGACGTTTTTCGTCCTTCGCGCCCGCTTGGGTGCGGTCGATGCCGCCGCGGTTGCCGCCGCCTACGGTTCCGTCAGCGCCGTCACCTTCATCACCGCCGCCGCTTTTCTCAGCGCACGCGACATCCCGTTCTCCGGCCACATGGTGGCCGCCATGGCCTTGATGGAATCCCCTGCCATCGTCATCGGCGTCCTCTTTGCGCGCCGCTACGGGCCCGGGGCCGCGGCGGGCATCAATTGGTCGCACCTCGGCCGGGACGCATTCCTCAACGGTTCCGTCGTCCTCCTGCTCGGCAGCCTTGCCATCGGCTGGCTCTGCGGCCCGGTTGGCGGCGCCTCATTCATGCCGTTCATCAAGACACTCTTTCCCGGGCTCCTCGCCTTTTTTCTTTTGGACATGGGACTCGTCGCCGCCCGGCGTTTCGGCGAGCTGCGTCAGGTCGGTCTGGCCGCCGTTACCTTCGCCATCCTCGCCCCGCCTGTAAACGCCGCCCTCGGCCTCGCCCTCAGCGCCCTGCTGGGTCTCGGCCATGGCGACGCCCTGCTCCTCGTCATCCTCTGCGCCAGCGCCAGCTACATCGCCGTGCCCGCGGCACTGCGCACCGCCCTGCCGGAAGCCAACCCCGGACTTTACGTGACGTTGTCCCTGGCGGTCACTTTCCCCCTCAACATCGTGTTCGGCCTGCCTCTTTATCACTTCGCCGTCGCACAAATGCTCTCCTGACGATCTTCGGGACGGCATCGATTACCGCCGCCGCGCGACCAGCTCCCACAACAGCACCGCGCCGGCCACCGAAACATTGAGCGACTCGACCGCACCCACGCCGGGAATGGTCACCAGCCGCGTGCAAGCTTGGGCGAGTTCCGGCGCGAGGCCGTGTTCCTCATTGCCGAGCACCAACGCCACCGGTTTGTCCGCGGCGCGGTTCGCCTCCGGCCGGCCGCCGCGCGTCGCCGCGCCGACCACTTCATAGCCGGCCGCCGCCAGCGCTTTGGCCAACGCCACCAAATCCTTCGTCTGCCAGACCTCGACATGCTCGAGTCCGCCTTCCGCCACCCGGTGCGCCGCATCCGAAGGCTTGGCGGCCGCCCCGTCCTCCGCGATCACGATCCGCGGCACGCCGAAAAACGCCGCCGTTCGCGCGAGCGCGCCGAGGTTGTGCGCATTGCCGATGCGGTCGAGCACCAGCAGCGTCTCCCGCCGGGCCGCCCACGACCGCAGGTTGTCCCCGGTCGGCGTGCGCAGGACCGGCGCCTTCACCACCGCCACGATGCCGCCATGGTGCACGGACCCGGCGATCTTCTCCAGCTCGGCCGGCGACACGCACCGGTAAACTTTTTTCGCCTGCGCCAGCACCTTGCTCATGATGCCGACCCGGCGGCTGGTGGGCTCGTCGAAAAACAACCGCAGGATGGAGTCCGGATCTTTCGCGAACCGCGCCCGCACCGCGGCCAGGCCGCAGAGCTTCAACTCGTCCCGGGTCGGTCCGCTGCGCGACCCACGCAAGCCTTCACCGGCCGCGGCCGGTTCAGCCCGCTCCGGTCGTTTCGTGGCAGTGCGCTCCGCCGCCGGATACGGCGCCGCCTCGCCCCGCTGGCGCACCTGCCCGGCGGGCGCGACAAATTCACGGGCAGCTCCCGTCCCCCGGGGTCTCGGATCCGGCTTGGAAAAATTGGCCATACCCCACCCTGACGCACCGGGCGGCCCAAACCAAACAAATCTTCAGCGCGCCGTTACTTCCCCGGCCAAGGTAAACTCCTCCCGGTCGTGATAAAGGTGCCGGATGCGCACGCCGGGCGCGTGCCGCTGCAACACAGAGTCCGGGGCGCGCAGCTCCCGCAGCAGCGCGATGGGATCGACCCGCCCAAACTTGAGGTTGACCACAAATCGCCGGCACCAGCCGCGGCTCAGCCAAGGTTCCACGATATGCTTCAGCACATGATGCGGCTCCTCGACCATGTCGCAAAACAGCCAGTCGCAACCCTGCGCATCGGCTGGCGCGAAACCAAACGCATCCTCCATCCGGTGCTCGATTCGTGGATGGTTCAGCGCACCGCCCTTGAGCGGGCCGTTGTCCACCGCGATCACGCGCGCCCCGCGCTTGGCCGCGCTGTAGCTCCAGCCGCCCGGCGCCGCGCCCAGGTCCACCACGGTCTCGCCCGCCGCCGGTTCACGTCCGAGGACGATGTAGGCCTCCTCGATCTTCAAATAACTGCGCGACGGCGCGAGGTCATCGTCCGCCATGCGCCGCTGGCCGTTCACCACCAGATCGCGCCCCACCAGCACCCGGCCAAAATCCGTGAACCACACCAACAGCCCGCGCGTCGTGCCCACCCCGCGCGGCAGGTCCGGCGTCGCCAGTTTGGCCACGCGCGAAAACCGTTTTTTCAACAACGTCAAGAAAGCCTCCTCCACCGCGCCAATCCGCCGGCCCAGCCCGACCATTTCCGCGGGGCCGGCAAACACGCAGGGCCACGCCGCCTCGATGCGCTCGCCCTGCAGGCTTTGCATGAAATAATCGGCGATTTGTTGCGCCAGCGCGTTGACCTTGTCGCCGGACAATTCGGTCTCGCCGGTCAGCGTCACATGCGCAAACGCCACCTCGGCGGGCACCTGCTCAGCGACGACCCAGCCCGGACCCTGCTGCCGCACCACTCCGCCCCCGGCGGTGACTTCGCCTGCGAGCAGTTTTTCAAAGCCGGCCTGACCGATGAGCAGCATGCCCGCGAACGTGCCCTTGCTTCGTCCCGCGGCGAGCGGAAAACCATCCTTAGCAAGATTCGGACGTGAGGTTCTCATACCAAATGCCCCTGGCTTTTGGACATTGGCGCGTGAGCGCCGGTAGGGGCCGTTATCCCTAACGGCCCGTGAGGACAACGTCGGCCAAACCGGGCGGTTAAGGATAACCGCCCCTACCTTTGGGCAGGTTCATGCGGACCGCCATCACTCGGTCGTATCGTCTCAAAGCTACGGGAAATTGGTCTAAGGCGGGATTCAACCGCGCGCACGAAAAAGCCCGGCCATTCCGGCCGGGCTGAGTTTCGCTGCGTTTGAATCCCGCTCAGCTCTTGTCCATCGGCGCACCGGACTTTTTCCAGCCGGCGAGGCCGGGCGAGTAGTGCTTGATATTGGTGTAGCCGAGCTTCTCCGCCGCGATGGCCGCGTTGCGGTAAGCGCTGCAGCGCTCGTTGCCGCAGTAAGCCACGATCAGCGCGTTCTTGTCGGCCGGCAGGAGTTCGGCGAGCCGGTCCTTGTTGGCGGCGAAATCAATCGAGCCGGGGATGCGGCCCTTTTCAAAGGACTTCGAGCCGTTGACATCGAGCACCGTCACCGAGCCGCCGGCCATGGCGGCCTGGAGTTCGTCGTGGGAGATGTCGGCAAACTTGCCGGCGGCGAAAACCGCGGTGGCAAGGGCGAGGGAACAGAGGAGAGCAATGAGTTTTTTCATACACGCCTACACTATGTGGGCCCGACCAGTTTTCAACTGCGCGAACGGATTTACCGATCAGCAATACCAAAAAAATCCACCTTGGAGATCCGGAAATTGGATTTGCAGAAACTTTTCGGCCGTTTTTGATAAAGGCATGTTTTGGAGGATATTGTCAGCCATTTTGGCAATCATCAGCGCCTCCCCTCACTACACCTTGGCAAAATCCGCTGCGAGCCGAGTGGTCACCGTCGAGGTCGCACCGAGGGAGGCACACAAGAAAGGACCTTTTATCGCAAGTTGTGACTTCGAAGTTGCTAAGATCGATGTATTGCAGGACGGGGACGGCAACACCGCCTTGCGATTGCATGCAAAAAAGGAGCACCCATCTAGCCGTCGCCAGCTCTTGGTAATCATCGGCCCGGAAGCAGTTAAAGCTATTGATCCGGATGCAACCCAAGCTGCAAACAAACTGACCCATAGGCGATTGCGTGTGAGTGGCAAATTTGTGCCAATTTCGACAGCCGTTTGGTTCGCGCCGCGCGATGGGGTAGATTTTTACACAGCTCGGCTTGACGTAACCGATATCGGGCAACTTACCATTCTAGAGCAGACCACCTCGAAGGAAAAGCAGTCGCATATTCGCGTCGAAAAAGACGGCAGTGCGGTTTTAGAGGGAAAATCGAAATAGCAGTTCCTCACTCGGAGACTTGGTCATCCCGGTTATTCCTGAACACTCACAACCGGTGCAAGTGGAAGCCGCCGTCCACGTCGAAGCAGGCGCCGGTCGAAATCGGGAACCGGTCCTCGGCGCTGAGCGGATGAACTCGAGCCGTTAGACCTTGGGTTTGTGGGTGCAGTAACCCACCTAAGCCGGCATGCCATCCAGTTCACAACCGGTGTCGCGGGCAAAATGCGTCAGGCCGCGGTTTGCTGTCCGCTTTCGGCCAATGATATTGCCGGTCGGATTTTGGCGGTGAGTCGCTTGCGATCCTTGGCCAAGGCGCGGAAATCACACTCCACCTGAAGGCCATGCCAGAACTCGGGCGATTGCCCGAAGAAAGCGCCGAAACGGATGGACATGGCCGGCGTAACCGCACGCTTGCCGAGAACGATCTCATTGATGGCCCGGGGAGGCACGCCAACGGCCCGGGCCATGGCGTTCTGCGAAATGCCCATGGGCTCCAAGTATTCCTCCAACAGGATTTCTCCGGGTGTGATCGGTGGGCTCATGATCCGTAACGTATAACGTTATAAGGGTGTTTCAATGATAATCCACTATCGCCACCCCGGCCGGCCCTGCCTCGGTCCAGCGGAAGATAATCCGCCATTGCCCGTTGATCCGGATGGAATGAAAGCCCGCGAGCTTGCCCGCCAAGGCTTCCAGGCGATTGCCGGGCGGGACCGACATGTCACCTAGACGACCCGCCCGGTTGAGCTGGATTAGCTTGCGGAGAGCCGGTCGGGCTATCGTTTGAAACCGTCGGCTCTTTTCACGATGGAAAAGCTCCTCGGTATCGGCATCGCTGAATGACTGGATCATCCGAGTTGTGGCCGAAGGTAAGGGATGGAGCGGGCGTAGGTGTTAGGTTTAGCTGCAGTGGCCCGGTTCAGCCTGCATCCCCTGCGGCATTACAACCGGTGCAGGTGGAAGCCGCCGTCCACGTCGAAGCACGCGCCGGTTGAGAAAGGGAAACGGTCCTCGGCGATGGCGCGGACGGCCCGGCCGATGTCCTCGGGCTTGCCCCAGCGGCGGATGGGCGTGATGCCGCGCTCGTCGGTGATGATGAGCTTGTCGTATTTTTCCTTCACGCCGCCGGTCATGTCGGTCGCGATCACGCCGGGGCGGATCTCATAGACGTTGATGCCGTCGTTCGCCAGCCGGTCGGCGAAGAGCTTGGTCATCATCGCCAGCCCCGCCTTCACCATGCAGTAGTCGCCGCGGTTGATCGAGGCCGTGTAAACCGAGATGGAGGTGATGTTGACGATGCGGCCGCGAAAACCCTCGGCATCGGGCGACTGTTTCAGCATCTGCTTCGCCACGAGCTGGGTGAGAAAAAACGGACCCTTCAGGTTGATGGCATGGAGCCGGTCGAAACTTTCCTCGCCCGCGTCGAGCAGGTCAGCGCGCACCTTCGGCGCCACGCCGGCATTGTTCACGAGCAGGTCGATCCGGCCGAACTGCGCCACCGTCTCGGCCACGAGGCGCTCACGGTCGGCCGCCACCGCCACGTCGCCCTGCACGATGAAGCCGTCGCCGCCCGCGGCCTTGACGAGCGCGAGCGCCTCGGCGGCGGCCTCGGCGTTGCCGGCGTAATTGATGGCCACGCGGGAGCCCGCGCGGGCGAGTTCAAGCGCGATGCCGCGGCCGATGCCGCGCGATGCGCCGGTGATGAGGGCGGTCTTGGTTGCCATGGGTTATTGAGCCAAGCCATCCGCCGTCGCCGGGCAATGTCGGAATTGTCGGGCGGCGCGGTTTCAACCCTGCGCACAAAAACCCGTGAACCGGCTGCGTGGTCGGCGGTCTATGCGGGAACCTCTGCCACATCATGAAAAACGCTGTTATCTTCCTCCTGCTCGGTGCCATCCTGGGCGCTCTCTCTTACCGGGTTTACCTCAACCGGGAGTCCCGCAACTCGTCCCTGTCCGTGCAGACCGCCTCGGTGGTTGAACGCACCAAGGAAGCCGCGGCGGAAACAAAACAGGCCATCACTTCCCAACTTGCGGACTGGAACCTGACGTCGGCGGACATCAGGGCCGAGTTCGCCAAGGCCGGCAAGGTCGTGCGCACCAAGACCCAGACCGCCCATGAGACCATGTCCGATGCCCGCATCGTTGCCGTCCTCAAGGGCAAATACGCCTTGGACAGCGATCTCTCGGCTCTCGCCATCAACATCGATTGCACGGCGGGCCGGGTCACCTTGCAGGGCCACGCCACGTCCGCCGAGCTCATCGGCAAAGCCATCCGGCTCGCCCTTGAAACCGACGGCGTCACCCAGGTCGAGTCGCTGCTCGCGGTCGAGTCCGCCAATTAACCCGGCCGCCGGTAGCGCAACAGGTCGCGCGGCGCCACGCCGTGCACGGCTTTGAAGCAGCGGGAGAAATGATACGGATCGGCGAAGCCGATCCGCTGCGCCGCCTCCTTCACCAGACCGCCGTTCTCCACCAGATGCTCCGCCGCGAGGGTCATCTTGCGCCGCAGCAGGTGCTGGTAGGGACTGCAATCATGGTAACGCCGGAACAGCCGGCAAACGCTGGAAACCTCCAGCCCGGCCGCCGCCGCGATTTCCTCCAGGGTCACCAGTTTCTCCGCCCGCTCCTCAATCAGCGCCTTGCAGCGCAAAAAACGTTCGCGGGCCGGATCCTCGCCTCGTGCGCCCGCCCGTATGTGCTCCTCGATCTTCAGGAGCAACAGCTCCAAGCGCACGGCGCAGAGCTCAAGTGCCAATCGCCCGGGCCGCTGGCCTTCGTGAATCAACTCCTCAAACAACCCGCGCAGCTCGGCATGCGCCGTCAGCAGCTGCAGGGTGCCGGGTGCCACGCCGGCCCGCGCGAGCCGCTTCGCCGCCGCGCCCCCGGTCAGACATACGAAATATTTCACCAACGGCCGCGCCGGATCGGTCTGGATTTCACAGCGGGTCGCGCGGCCGTAGGCGAAGACCGCACCCGACCCCAAGGGATGCCGCCGCCCGTCGAGTTCCACCCACCCGGCTCCCTCGGCAACGTATTCCAAGCCGTCGTAAGCATAGGTCGCACGGATGATGCGGTAATCAGGGTTGCACAGTTCGCGCCCACCCAAGGCCGGGCCCACCCGTGCCCCGCGCGTCGGGGCCAGATTGAGGAAAAAATACCGCGCGCCCGTCACCTGTTGGGAGAGCAGCTCGGGCCGTTGTTTCCTGCCGACTTTATCCATGCCTTTTCGCAAACTATCCATTCCGGCCCGGCCCTTGCCAGTGCATAATCACCTCCCCGTCCCCGTGCGCTTCCCTTCCGGCAACGCCGATTTTATCTAGCAACCTTCCCCGTCATGAAAAAATCCCCCAAGAAAACCATCCTGCTCATCGCCAACGGCGACCTGCGCCAGTCCGCCAACGAGAAGACCTGGCCCGGCCAGGAGGCGATGGAGCGCCAGCTCACCGCCGCGGTCGCCAAACTCGGCTACAAGCTCGTCCGCGCCCATCCCTACAAGCCGGAGCTCAAGCACGGCTTCATCGGCTCGCAGAAGGAGGGCATGCAGGTCTTCGCCACGATCGACCCCAAGACGCCCATCATCGTCGCCGAGGCCGTCTGGCAATACTCGCACCACATCCTCCACGGGCTCATCTCCCACCAGGCCCCCATCCTCACCGTGGCCAACTGGTCCGGCACTGCGCCCGGGCTCGTCGGCATGCTCAACCTCAACGGCTCCCTCACCAAGGCCGGGGTCAAGTATTCCACGCTCTGGAGCGCGGACTTCACCGACGATTTCTTCCTCAAGAACCTCGCCGCGTGGCTCAAGACCGGCGTCGTCAAGCACCGCACCGCCCACGTGAAACCGCTGGCCCGCGCCACCGTGCCGCCGAAGGCCCGCGCGCTGGCCAAGCGGCTCGCCGACGACCTCCGCCGCCGCAAGTCCATCATGGGCGTCTTCGACGAGGGCTGCATGGGCATGTATAACGCCATCATCCCCGACGAGCTGCTCTTCAAGACCGGCGTTTACAAGGAACGCCTCTCGCAGTCCGCCCTCTACTACGGCGCCACCCAGGTCACCGACGCCGAGGCCCGCGCCGTCTATGACTGGCTCAAGGCCAAGGGCATGAAGTTCCACCTCGGCCAAAACCCCGACGAACACCTCACCGAGGAGCAGGTGCTCTGGCAGTGCAAGACCTACGTCGCCGCGCTGCGCATCGCCGACGAGTTCGGCTGCGAGACCATCGGCATCCAATACCAGCAGGGCCTCAAGGACCTCCTGCCCGCCTCCGACCTCGTCGAGGGCATCCTCAACAACTCCGACCGTCCGCCCGTGGCCAACGCCAAGGGCGAGATCATCCGCGACGGCAAACCGCTCACCCACTTCAACGAGGTGGACGAGTGTGCCGGCCTCGACGGCCTCTTCACCAACCGCGTGCACACCGCCCTCGGCCAGCCGGTCGAAAACACCCTGCACGACCTGCGCTGGGGCGATTTCGACCGGAGCGGCACGACCGACGAATACGTGTGGGTCTTCCTCATCTCGGGCAGCGCCCCGCCGGCCCACCACATCGACGGCTACAAGGGCACCGACTCGATGCGCCAGCCCTACATGTATTTCCGCCTCGGCGGCGGCACTGTCCGCGGTATCGCCAAGCCCGGCGAGATCGTGTGGAGCCGCGTCTTCCTCGAAGGCGGCAAGCTCAAGATGGATCTCGGCCGCGCCAAGGTCATCACCCTCCCGCAGGCCGAGACCCAGCGCCGCTGGGAGGAGACCACCGAGCAGTGGCCGATCATGCATGCGGTCACCTACGGCGTCTCGCGCGACCAGATGATGGCCCGCCATAAGGCCAACCACATCCAGGTCGCCTATGCGAACTCCGCCAAGGAGGCCGACCTCGCCATGTATACGAAGGCCGCCCTCGCCGCCGAACTCGGTCTCGAGGTCTCCGTCTGCGGCACCAAGGCCGACGGCTCGAAGTTCTGAGCCGGCAGCCGGCATTTTTTCCAGAGCGGGGCGTCACTGCCCCGCTCTTTTGCTTTCCCTTTTTCCCGCCGCCATGAAACTGCCGGCGTTTTCCATGTCTACCGGTTCCGGCATCCGCCCCTTCTGGCACCACCTGTTGGTTCGCCTCGTCACGCCGCCCTTGGCCGCGCTGGCGCAAGGACGATTGCGTGCCACTCTGCCCTTGGCGGACCTGCCCGGGGCCGGCGTGCCGGACAGCTTCACGCCCGGCTTGGAAACTCTCGGCCGCACGCTGGCGGGGCTCGCCCCGTGGCTGGAGCTGGAAGACACGCCGGCCGACGAGCGCGAAACCCAGGCCCGGCTGCGCGAACTCGCCCTCGCCGCCATCCGTAACGGACTCGATCCGGCCTCGCCCGACCGGCTGAACTTCACGATCGGCACCCAGCCGCTCGTGGACGCCGCCTTTCTCGCTCAAGCCCTCCTTCGTGCGCCGCAAGCCCTGTGGACCGCGCTCGACCCCATCACCCAGGACCGCCTCGTCGCCGCACTCCGTTCCACCCGTGTCATCAAACCCTGGCCCAACAACTGGCTGCTGTTTTCCGCCATGGTCGAGGCCGCGCTGCTGCGCTTCACCGGCGAAGCCGACCTCGCTCCCGTCGCCCACGCCGTGGACCAACACGAGCAATGGTATAAGGGTGACGGCGCCTACGGCGACGGCGCGGACTTTCATTGGGATTACTACAACAGCTACGTCATCCAACCCATGTTGCTCGATGTGCTGGCCGTCGCCGATGCCCACACCGATCGCTGGCGGGCGCTCCTGCCCGAAGTGCGCCGCCGGGCCGAACGCTACGCCTTGGTGCAGGAACGCCTGATCGCACCGGACGGCTCGTTTCCGGCCCTCGGCCGGTCGCTCACCTATCGCTGCGGCGCATTCCAGCACCTCGCCCAACTTGCCCTCCAGCACGCCTTGCCTGAGGCACTGCCTCCCGCCCAGGTGCGCGGCGCGCTCACCGCCGTTATCCGCCGCACCCTTGCCGCGCCGGGCACTTTCGACGACGCCGGCTGGCTGCGCCCGGGCCTCGGTGGCCATCAACCCGGACTGGCGGAATCTTACATCAGCACCGGCAGCCTTTATCTGTGCACCACGGCCTTCCTCCCGCTCGGTCTGCCCGCCGGGGATGCATTCTGGCAGGATCCTGAAGTGGATTGGACCGGCCGGCGGCTCTGGTCCGGCGAAGATCTTCCGGCCGATCAGGCGCTGAAGGATTAGCGCAACCCTGCGCCATCATCGTTTTCATGGCTCACCGCTATCCCGTCATCACCGACCCCGCACGCCCGCAATGGCACTTCGGCCCGCCGGCGTATTGGATGAACGACCCCAACGGCGCCTGCTGGCACGACGGCTGGTGCCACCTGTTTTACCAGCACAACCCGCACGGCGACGAATGGGGCGACATCCACTGGGGGCACGCCCGCAGTCGCGACCTCGTGCAATGGGAGCATCTTCCGCTGGCCCTGCATCCGCAGCCCGGCGCCGGGGAAAAGCACTGCTACTCCGGCTGCCTCGCCTTCACGGATGCCGGCGCGCCGCGCATTCTCTACACGAGCGTCAAAGCCGATCCCGCCGCCCCTGCCAACCAGGTGCCGGCCACGCCCGCCGATCCCGGCTGGCGGACGTGGACCCAGCACGTCGCGACGCCCGTTCTCGATCTGTCCACGCACGGCGGCCCGGCCTTCGACCGCGACTGGCGCGACCCCTTCGTCTTTCGCGAGGCCGGGCGCACCTTCCTGATCCTGGGCGCGACGCTCGGCGACGAAACCGTCATCCCGCTCTACGAGAATCCCGCGGGCGACCTGCAGCAGTGGCATTACCGCGGCATCATCCATCGCGCGCCGCGCAGTCAGACCGTCTTTCTGGAATGTCCCAACCTCGTCCGTCTGGGCGACAAATGGCTGCTGCTCACTTCCCCTTGCCGCGAGGTCGAGTGGCACAGCGGCACGCTCGATCTGGAAACCTGTCGCTTTCACCCCGAGCGCACGGGCGTGGTGGACGCCAGCGACCACTATTACGCCACTCATCCGGCCGCAGATCCGACCGGCCGCACCGTGCTTTTCGGTTGGGCGCAAAAATTCCCGAAGCACCGCGGCTGGAACGGCTGCCTCGGCGTGCCCCGTCGCGTCTGGCTCGATGAAGATGGCTGGTTTTGCAGCGAGCCCGTGGCCGAACTCGCCGCCCTGCGCACCGGCGAAACCGCTTGGGCGGCGCAAACCTTGTCATCAACCCCGCTGTCGCTGCCCCTGCCCGCCGGTGCGCGACACGAGGGAGAGATCACGCTTGCGCGCCCGGCGGCGGCCACAATCACGTTCGCCATCGCCGGCATCACGGTCGCCATCGGCCCGGCCGGCGTGCAATTCGACCAACGCCCGCCGGTCCCGCTGCCGGCCGGCGAAACCGGCCTGCAACTCCGCTGGTTGCTCGACGGCTCGCTGCTCGAGGTGTTCGTCAGCGCCCGCGCGGCCTACACGCGTGTCGTCGCTTTTCCGGTTGCCGCCACCGCCACCCTGACCGCGACCAACGGCCCGGTGCAGCTGGTTGCCGGCACAAGCTGGACGCTGCGCGCCGCGCCGTCCACTGTCGCCTGATCATGTCCGACTTGCCCCCGCTTCCCTCCGCGCCGCGCCCCGGGCTCTACCGGCATTACAAAGGCCGCGATTACCGCGTGCTCGGGCTCGCCCGGCACTCCGAGTCGCTTGAGCCGGTCGTCGTCTATCAGGCTCTCTACGGCGAACACGGCCTCTGGGTCCGGCCGCACGCCATGTTTCTGGAAACCGTGAGCCACGCCGACTGCACCGTCCCGCGGTTCGCCCGCATCGGAGACTGAACCGCCCATGCGCGTCCTCCTCGCCTTCGACAAATTCAAGGATTCCCTGACCGCGCCCCAAGCCTGCGCCGCCGCCGCCGCCGCCTTGCGCGAACGGCATCCGGACTGGTCGCTCGACGAATGCCCGCTTGCCGACGGCGGCGAGGGTTTCGCCCCCATTCTCACCCGCGCCGCTGGCGGGGTTCCGCTCATGCACGAAGTCGCCGGACCGCGCGGCCGGCCGGTCGCCGCCGGCTTCGGCCTCGTGCCACTGGCAAACATTCCCTCTGCAGCCCGCGCTCTTCTAAAAATCCAAAATCGAGAACCAAAAATCGAGAATCCCCAAGTCGCCGTCATCGAAATGGCCGCCGCCAGCGGCCTCGCCCTGCTCCCCGACGATCAGCGCGATCCCTGGCAAACCACCTCGCAGGGCACCGGCGAACTCATCGCCGAGGCCGCACGCCGCGGCGTCGCCGCCGTCCTGCTCGGCGTCGGTGGCAGCGCGACCAACGACCTCGGCCTCGGGGCGCTAAGCGCGCTCGGTCTCGGGTTTGCCGATGAATCCGGCGCGCCGCTCACGCCGCCTGCTCCCGCCCATTGGGCCCGGATCCAACGTCTCACCGGCACAGTCCCGGCCGAACTTCCGCCCATCTTCATCGCCTGCGACGTCACCAACCCCCTGCTCGGCCCGCAGGGCGCGACTGCGGTTTACGGTCCGCAAAAGGGCTTGCTGCCCGCCGACCTTGCCGGCCTGGAGCACGAATGCGCGCGTCTGGGGCTGATGCTCTGCAACCACTGCGGAAAACCCGACGCCCTCATGGCCGCACCCGGGGCCGGGGCGGCCGGCGGCATCGCTTTCGGCCTCATGGCGGCGGCGGGTGCCCGGCTGTTGTCCGGGTTTGATCTCGTGTCCGCGTGGCTCGATCTCGAACGCCGCATCGCCGCCGCCGACCTCGTGCTCACCGGCGAGGGCCGCTTTGACGCCAGCTCGCTCACCGGCAAAGGCCCCGGGGCCGTCGCCCGCCGCGCCCTCGCGCTCGGCAAACCCGTGCAGGTCTTCGCCGGGCAGGTTGCCGTCGCCGCTCCCGCCGAAAAACTCCGCTTGCACGCCATCACTCCGCCGGATCTGCCCCTCGCCGAAGCGTTGCGAACCGCGTCCGGCTTGCTCACCGCCGCCATCCGGCAACACTGCTGAACCCATGCCGCCCGAGGAACACGCCGATCGCCAGGAACGCCACGCCCGCTTCCGCCGTCTGAAGCAGTTGCTGCGCTTCGTGCCGCGCCGCGCCGTGATGCACAAATACCCCATTGTCGGCCGCTTTGCCGAGATGGCCCGCAAGCGCGCCTACCTGTGGTCCTTCAAGACGCCGCACATGCGGCCCGCGTTTTACGCCGGGGCGATCCTCGCGCTCATGCCCGTGCTCGGGGTGCAGATTCCGCTCGCGCTGCTGCTCGCGCTGCTGCTGCGGGCCAATTTTATGGTGATGGCCGCGCTGCAGTTCATCACCACCCCTTTCACCGCCGCGCCGGTTTACTACGCCACCCACCAGCTCGGGCGCACCGTCATTGAGGTCTCGGGCTTCGGCCGCAGCGTGGATATCGTCGATCATCACGAACCCATGCTCCCTGTCGGCCCCAAGCATCCTCCGCGGCTGGAGGCCGCGAAGGTCAAGCCCGAGCCCGCCAACGGCCCCGTGCCCATCGGCCGCCGTATCGGCACCGCCATCAACGCCCTCGTCATCGGCGGCGTCATCGCCGGCGCCCTGATCGGTCTGTTGCTCGACCTGCTGTGGCGCTTTGCGCTGGAGCGCAGCGGCGGGAAACTTTTCCGCCGGCCGTGGCATTACCGCTCGACGGAGCCCACCGGACCCCCAAAGTAACGCGCGATGTCCGGCCGGAAACGCCCACTCTTCCCCCAATCAGCCCTGATTTGGTTCGTCCTCACGCTGGGTCTTTTCGGTTGCAGCGCCAGCCAGCCGCCCGCCGCGCCGCCCCCGGGCGCCGCCCCCAGCCGGCCCGAATTTGTCGCGCCGCAGATCACCGCCGCCAGCCCGCCGGTCTCGACCCAGGCCGCGCCTTTTCCCGTCATGCTCGGTATCGATGTGCTGGAGTCGCAGGACTTCGCCGCCGTAAAGGGCAAGCGTATCGGTCTCCTCACCCATCCCGCCGGCGTCAACCGCCGCGGCGAAAGCACGGTGGATGTCCTCCGTCGCGCCCCGGGCGTGCAACTGGTCGCGCTCTTCGGTCCCGAGCACGGCATCTACGGCGACGAAAAGGCCGAGGTGAAAATCCCCGACCGCCGGGATCCCCGCACCGGCCTCCCGGTTTACTCGCTCTACGGCTCCACCCGCAAACCCACGCCGGAGATGCTCCGCGGCCTCAATGCCGTCGTCGTGGACCTGCAGGATGTCGGCACGCGCAGCTACACCTATGTCAGCGCCATGCTCTACACCATGGCCGCCTGCTTCGAGAACAACGTCGAGGTCATCATCCTCGACCGCCCGAATCCCCTCGGCGGCTACAAGGTGGACGGTCCGCCGCTCGACGCGCAGTGGAAGAGCTACGTCGGTGCGTTCCGCGTGCCCTATGTCCACGGTCTCACCATCGGCGAACTCGCGCGCATGGCCAAGGATTCGCCCGGCGTCATGCAGGTGCCCAACGCCATCAATGTTTCCGAGGAGGTCCGCCAGCGCGGCAAGCTCACCGTCATCCCCATGCGTGGCTGGCGCCGCAGCATGCGCTGGCCCGAGACCGGCCTGAAATGGGTGCCGACCTCGCCGATGGTGCAGGATTTCTCCGCCGTCATCGGCTACGCCATGGTCGGCCTCGGCACCTACTTCGACACGCGCGTCGGCTTCGACATCGGCTTCCGCCACGGCGTGGGCCCGCAATACGCCTTCCGCGGTCTCTCCCACCGCACCGTCCGCAGCGAGGCGCTGGAGGCCGAGCTCCGCGCGATGAATCTCCCCGGCCTCTCCTTTCGCCGCGTCAGCGTGCCCGGCCGCGACGGCCGCCCGCAGACCGGCGTCTTCGTCGAGATCAGCGATTGGGACGAATGGAACCCCACCGAGCTGAGCTTCCACCTCATGCGGCTCGGCATCAAGTTCGACCCGCGCAACCCCTTTCGCTCCGGCGACGCCGGCGGCTTCCTGCGCCACATGGGCTCGACTGCATTTTACGAGGCGCTGAAGCGCGACGGCGTCCGCACCAACGTCGAGGGCTGGTTCCGCCAGTGGCAGGAACAGGCGAAAGTCTACCAGCAACAGAGCCGGCGTTTCTGGCTGTATTATTGAGCCATGCCGCCCATCCGCTCGCTCCTGGTCGCCCTCACCCCGCAGGAGCGGGAGCGCTTTCTCCCCGGGCAACTCGCGGCTGAAGTCCCCGCGCTCGCGACGGAGCTGCACTTCCTCGATCCGGCGGAGCTCGGCCGCGATGGTTTTTTCGCCCGGCTCGCGCAGCTCGATCCCGAGGTCCTCCTCGGCGGCTGGCAGTTGCAGTCGCTTCCCGCCGCGCTGCCGCCGTCGCTGCGCTACCTGTGCTACCTCACCGGCTCCGTCCGCCGGCTCGTCACCCGCGCCCAGATCGAGCAGGGCTTCCTCGTCACCAATTGGGGCGGCACCATCAGCCGCACCGTCGCCGAGTGCGCGCTTTACCACGTGCTCGCCTGCCTGCGCCGCGGCCCGCACTGGACCTTTACGCTCCACCACGAGGGCGGCTGGCGCGATGGCTTCGACGAGGTGCGCTCGCTCTTCGGCCGCAGCGTCGGCCTGCACGGTTACGGCTCCGTCGCCCGCGAATTCCTGAAACTCATCCGGCCTTTCGATTGCCGCGTGGAGGTCTTCGCGCCCGATTTTGATGCCGCTGCCGCCGCGCGCACCGGCGCGAATTGCGCCGTCTCACTGGAATCGCTCTTCGCCGGCAACGACATCATCGTCGAGTTCGCCCCGCTCAACCCCGCCACCACCGGCGTCGTCACCGAGAAACTTCTCCGGCTTATCCGGCCCGGCGGCGTCTTCGTGAACACCGCCCGCGCCGCCATCACCGACGAAACCGCGCTCCTCCGCGTCGCGACCGAGGGCCGGATTGCCGTGGGCCTCGATGTCTTCGTGCAGGAGCCGCTGCCGCCCGACAGCCCTTGGCGCGGCCTGCGCAACGCCAGCCTCACCCCGCACATCGCCGGCCCGACCGTGGACCGCTACCCCGACGCCGGCGCCTTCGCCTTGAAAAATCTCCGCGCCTACGCCGAGGGCCGCCCCCTCGAAGCCGTCGTCACCCCGGCGATCTACGACCAGTCCACGTAAAGCCACCCCGGGGTAGGGCGGCTTATCCCCAAGCCGCCGCGGGCGACGCCCGCCCGATCTCCCCTGACGCACAAAGCACTTGCCGCCACCGGCATTTGCGCGAAAAAACTCACCCCGTCCGTCGCCCCAACCTCTAACCCCCGACCCTTCGCATTTATGCCGAGACCCGTCACTCTGTTCACCGGCCAATGGGCCGACCTGCCCCTCGAAAAACTCGCCCCGCTCGTCAAGTCGATGGGCTACGACGGCGTCGAGCTCGCCTGCTGGGGCGACCACTTCGATGTCGATGCCGCCGTCAGCTCGAAGAAATATGTCCACGACAAATGGGCGCTGCTCAAGGCCCACGGCCTCACCTGCTACGCCATCTCCAGCCATCTCGTCGGCCAGGCCATCTGCGACAACATCGACGAGCGCCACCAGGCCATCCTTCCGCCCGATGTCTGGGGCAACGGTGACCCGGAGGGCGTCCGCAAGCGCGCCGCGCGCAAGATGATCACCGCCGCCAAGGCCGCGCGCGCCTTCTTCGACGCCAAGCCCGGCCGCAAGTCCACCGACGACTTCCCCGCCGTCGTCAACGGCTTCACCGGCTCCTCCATCTGGCACTCGATCTACGCCTTCCCGCCGACCTCGCAGGCCTACTGGGACAAGGGCTTCGCCGACTTCGGCAAACGCTTCGGCCCGATCCTCGAGGCTTTCGACAAGGTCAACGTCAACTTCGCCCTCGAGGTGCACCCCACCGAGATCGCGTTCGACATCGCCTCCTCGCAGCGCGCCATCGCCGCCGTGAAGGGCCACCGGCGCTTCGGTTTCAACTACGACCCCTCGCACCTCGGCTACCAAGGCGTGGACTACGTAAAGTTCATCCGCACCTTCGGCGACCGCCTCTACCACGTCCACATGAAGGACGTGTGGTGGGGCCACGGCGACGGCAGCGTCGGCGTCTTCGGCGGCCACGTGAGCTTCGGCGACGCCCGCCGCTTCTGGGACTTCCGCTCCCTCGGCCACGGCGACATCAAGTTTGAGGACATCATCGTCGCGCTCAACGACGTCGGCTACCGCGGCCCTCTCTCTGTCGAGTGGGAAGACAGCCGCATGGACCGTGTCCACGGCGCCACCGAGGCCGCCGCCTTCGTCCGTAAAACCGACTTCCCCTCCAGCGCCCTCGCCTTCGACGCGCAGTTCGACAAAAAGAATCAGTAATTTTTGCCACGGAGACACGGAGGCACGGAGGAACACATCTCTCCGCGTCTCCGCGCCTCCGTGGCCAACTCTAATAAAATTATGCAAAGAAAACTCCGTTACGGCATGATTGGCGGCGGCCAGGGCGCCTTCATTGGCGCCGTGCACCGCATCGCCGCGCACATGGACGGCAAGGCCCGCCTCGTCGCCGGCGCCTTCTCCTCCGACCCCGCCCGCTCCAAGGCCTCCGCCGCCGAGCTCTTCGTCAAACCTGAGCGCGCCTACGGCTCCTACGTTGAGATGGCGAAGGCCGAGGCGAAGATGCCCGCCGACAAGCGCCTCGACTTCGTCGTCATCGTCACGCCCAACCACCAGCACTTCCCGCCCGCGAAGCTCTTCCTTGAGGCCGGCTTCAACGTCATCCTCGACAAGCCCGCCACCTTCAACCTCGCCGAGGCCAAGCAGCTCCGCGCCATCGTGAAGAAGTCGAAGAAAGTCTTCGTCCTCACGCACAACTACACCGGCAACGTCATGGTGAAGCAGGCGCGCGAGCTCGTGCGCAACGGCACCGTCGGCCAGATCCGCAAGGTCGTCGTCGAATATCCGCAGGGCTGGCTCTCCACCTTCCTCGAAGGCGAAAACCAGAAGCAGGCCGCCTGGCGCACCGACCCCAAGCGCTCCGGCGCCGCCGGCTGCATGGGCGACATCGGCACGCACGCCGAGAACCTCGCCCGCTACATCACCGGCCTGGAGATCGACTCCCTCTGCGCCGACCTCACGACCTTCGTCAAGGGCCGCAAGCTCGACGACGACGGCAATGTCCTCCTCCGCTTCAAGGGCGGCGCCAAAGGCGTGCTCCACTCCTCGCAAATCTGCATCGGCGACGAAAACATGCTCAACATCCGCGTCTATGGCACCAAGGCCGGACTCGAATGGCGGCAGGAATTCCCCAACGAACTCGTCGTCAAATACGGCGACAAGCCCCGCGAGATCTGGCGGCGCGGCAACGGCTATATCTCCGAGCACGGGAAAAAATTCACGCGCATCCCCTTCGGCCACCCCGAGGGTTACCTCGAAGCCTTCGCCAACATCTACTTGGAAGCCTTCCGCGCCATCGAGGCCGAACTCAAAGGCAAGCCACAGCCAAAAGATCTGGACTTCCCGACCATCGACGACGGCGTGCACGGCATGGCCTTCATCGAGACCGTGGTCCGCAGTTCCAAGCTCGGCGCCAAGTGGGTGAAGTTCCCGAAAGTCTGAGGCGGAATTTTTGACCACAGATCACCCTCCTTCGCCAAGGCTATGGAGGGCAGGCACGGATTCACACAGATGATGACGTAGTGGTTTCAGGGCGGGATTGCCTGCCTGTCCTCCGTAGCCTTGGCGAAGGAGGAAGCCTGCCATTATACGTTTTACAGATACTGTCCGCTTGGCGGATGGTTCTGTGCCACCACGATAAATACGGCGAAGCCGGCCACGTGGACAAAACCGGCCAATACCACGAACCCGGCAACCGCTGAGACAGCGGTTCCTAAACCGACCGCCTACCGACTCGAACCTCATGGCACGCCAGCTACAAAGCCAGACTCCCGCTTAAGCGTCTTACTTACGCTGAACGTGATAGTGCAGGATCTAGACCTGCACTGGCACCGCAATGGCGGTTTGTATCGGGGTGTATACGTCGATATCTGTGCCCAGCGTATCCAGCGACATCAACAAGCTATATCGGATTCGCTTCCCGAACCGATTGTGCTGCGGCCGCAGCTTCCACCATCCGTTCACCGGAAATACTGCGATGTGTTCCATATGCGCAAGCTGCGCTGCGGTGCCGCTCCAATAGTCGCTGTGGATAGATCCGCGGCGGCGAAGCTTATCCCCAACCATCCAACCTTCCGTAGCATCATCCGGCGCTTCATACCCCACCTTTTCTTCCTCGCTGATCGCGTCGGTCACTCGGGCGATGAAATTCCTCAGCGTCTCGGTAGGCGTCTGGACCTGGAACCTTAGGTTGCACCCGGCATAGCGATATTTGGTGGTTGGCACCCGTGCTCCGGGGTTTGGCTCGATGAAATACGACAAGGTTACTCGCAGCCGAACTTCGGCGGCTCCATGATCCACGAGAAGCTGCCGTGGCCACGGCAGCCTGTATAGGGCCATGTCCCGAGTTACCACTCTGGTTTCTTTTTTCTCGAAGGGCTGAAGCGAGTCTTGGGCGACCAGGGTGGCACGATTCCGAACAGATGCGAGTGCTTGAACTACGTCAGGCACGCCATAGCCGAAGCGAGCCAACGCTTGGGCGACCGTTGCTTTATCAGCCGCGTTAACCCCGTTTCGCATTGCCGGCGTCCAGTATGCCGCGTGAACCAATAATCCCCGGATCGTTTCCGGCCAGTATTCGGGATACCGAGCGCTGATCGACGCTGCGGCTTGCGCAGCAAGAGCCGTTGCTGCGCTGGTCGCTCCGAACGTGGTCAGTAGCCGATGCTGAAACTGCGCATTGGTGGAAAGCAGAGACAGGGAGTCGTGAGTCAGGGCAAGGTCCGATCCATCGTAGCCGCGGTTTCCTCCCTCGAAGACGACATCCGGTTTCAGTGGCCAGTGGCGGGATTCTTTCCCTAACCAAAGCATGCTTGTCCGGCTCTCCGGGCTGAGACCGCCTCGTGGAGCAAGCGGGGTCCAGCCTTCCAATAAGTTGCCGTGGTTGTCGCGTAGCGTGTCCTTGTCGGTATAGGCTCCAATCGTGAGGGCGTTCCACGATTGCGCCGGATCCTCAATGGATCGCAGCTCGTTAAGACTCGGGTATTCGTGGCGGTTTGTGAGGTCCCTAACATTGCCCGCACTAACGCAGATGAGCCTCTTGGTTTCTTCCGCTTCAAGGAGGCCGGAAGAGTAACTATCGAGAGCCGACGACCAAGCACTCGGCCGCCCATTTTCATAAAAATCGGGTGCATCACTGGCCGTAACCGCGAGCGCGAACACCCGTCGCCTATTCGGTGCGTTCGTCTCAGCCGTCGCCATCGCCTGTTGGGTGATGGGACCGTAGTGTTCGGGCTCATTGTGACCGACACGCGGGAGTATTTTCACCGACTCCAAGTGATGTGTGAGCTGAACGGGCGTATCTCCTGCCAGTAGCGGGGTAAGGTCGCCGTATGCCGCAAGCCCTGCCATCTGCGTGCCATGACCGAACTGCTCGTGGTCGTCCTTCCCCCACTCGGGCTTGACGGTGTCATGATGATCCGGACGAAGCAGGTCGCTTAGCAGCGGATGCCCCCGGTTTACGCCTGTGTCCAAGAGGCAAACAGCCGTGTTCTCGTCTGGAGGTGGCTTGAGTCGCTGTTTCAGGGCCCGCACCAAGGCATGCTGATCTGCGGCTGGTTTTTCGACGAAGTCGGCAGCAGTCAGTGTCGGGTGTCGAAGCTCACTGACGAAGTTAAGCAGTGAAATCGACCCAGCGAGCTTCTGCCGCGTCGTTTTGATCAAAAACACCGAGTGTTCGGGAAGCACTAACTTGCCCGGATTAACTGTCATGTCGCTTTGCTGCGCAGCCGTGAGGACTGCGTTCTCATGCAATTCGCGCTTCGCCGCGTTCGACCCCGCCCTGACCCAGACCTCCCACCAGACCTCGTCATTCAAGCTTGGAAGCGGATGCTTAGAGGTCCAATAGGCTTCGATCGCTGCAAGCGCGATGGATTCGATATTCCCTATGAGCCGTTTGTTGTCTCTCTTACCGGCTGCTTCGTAGGCGTTGATACGATTCAGGAAGAACGAGAGCTTCCCGTCGCGAACAAACACGGTAGCGACCTCGAGCGGTAGCGGCGCACCTTCGTACTGCGGGACCATAATGATCCGAGTGTTCTTCAATACGATGCCGAGCGTAGGCGAATCAAGGGACTCAAGTTTAAGCGGCCGGCCCGGCACGCCGCGCACCTCGATGTCGATTCCGGCGGCGTCTTCGTAGGCCGCCAATTCCCCGGTCATACGGATTCGATCCGCCTCGGCCTGAACCACTTGGAGCTCCTGCCGGAGCTTCTGTGCATGAGCTGCTCTGTTCCGTGGAACCATGTCGAACCGTCCACCACCTCCACCTTTCGCGGTGTATGCCCGCCGACTGCCCCTTCCAGAGAAATCGAGATGGCGAAATGTGGCCAGGGCTCCGTTCGCCATAACTTAACCGTGGCGTTTCTCGAGAAAGAGCCGCCGCTGGCTTATGATGTCGAACAACACGTCGGCGCTGATGACGGACTTGCTGTGCAGCAGCATATCCTTCACCGCCTCTTCGCAGACGCGGGTGATTTCGGCGAAACTCAGGCCCGTTGATGCTTCAGCTAGTTTCTTGAAATTGAGTCGCGGGAGCCTGTGGCCAGCCAGCCTTTCGCGGTAGGTTTTCTCAGCAAGAGCGAGAGTGGGCAGGCCCAATTCGATGATGTCGTCGAAGCGCCGGAACAACGCTCGGTCCAGAAGGTGACCGTGGTTAGTCGCTGCGACGACTACGCTGTTCCCACGATGATTCTCCACGAAGACCAAGAAGCTGTTTAGCACGCGGCGCATCTCACCAACGTCGTTTTCTGCGCCGCGAGCGATGCCAATCGAATCGAACTCGTCGAACAAGTAGACAGCGCGAGTTTTCTCTACCGTCTCGAAGATCAGACGCAGCTTGGAAGCAGTTTCACCCAAGAACCGGGTCATCAGCGCATCAAGACGCACGATAAAGAGTGGTAGCGCGAGCTCGCCGGCAAGGGCCGCCGCGGTCATGGTCTTGCCGCAGCCGGGAGGGCCTGTGAGCAAAACAGTCTGCCGTGGACGAAGTCCATGCGACTTCAGTTTATCTAGTTGCCTTTGTTCGGTGAGGATCCGGCGGATGTGCTCAGCGGCGACTTCGCTCAGAATAAGGTCCCCGAGCTTCGTCGTTGGCTGCTGAATCGCCAGTAAATCGGCGACTTCACCTTGGGGCTGGGCGATATGCAGCAGGTTTTGTTGAGCAGCTTGCCGAGAATCACGCAGTTTGATTCGTTCAACGATATCCCGCAATTCTTTGGCCAATTCTACGTGACCGCTCCGCGCCTCAGCGGCCGCGACCTGTAACGCCACTGCATAAAACTGAGGGTCATCGCCATCAGCATGACTCTTTAGCAGGGCTTTGATCTGGGCAGCGCTAGCCATTGGAATTATGGATGATCAATTACCCCCTCGAAGCAAGCTCCAGGTCCGGCAATGCAAAAGGAGCAGCCGGACGAGGTCTGGCCTTGGGTTTTTTTGGGGGTTCCGATGGCTAGGCTTTGAGACGGTCCAAGGCCGTTTTGATCGCCTGCAGGTAGTTTGGGTGCCAAAGCTCGTGGTCGGCTTCCGCGACCTTTGCGAAAGTGGATTGACGGTAGAAATCGCGGACGGCCTCCGCGCGGCGGTGCATCTGGGCGTCTTCCTCGGCACCGACCAAAATGTCGGCCGGGGTGCTGGCGTTGCCGGCGCGGTAGGAGACCAGCCAGCGCTCGGGTTCGTCTTCGTCCTCAAGGAAGAACGGCGAAATCGAGCCGAGGATCAGGTGCCGGGCGCGCAAAGCACCGAGGTGCGCGTAGAGCGCACCGAGAGAAAAACCCATGACGACCTTGCCCTCCGTCTGGGCGTCCACCTGCGGAAAGAGCGAGTTGTCCCCGAAGGGCGGTCGCCGGCCCGGCCATTCCAGCCGGACAAATTCTGTCTCCCAGCCCGCCGCGTGCACGAAATCGACAAACGGTTTGAAGCGGCGCTCAGCACCCGGCATCGGCGGGACAATGGAGAGGAGGGGCATCGTAATTCAGGGTTCGGAGATTGGAGTTGGGAAAGGGGCGCACGGCGGGCGCGGGATGGACGGGGCAGGCTCCTCCAACCGATGGGTTTCTCTGTGTCCGCCCCGTCTCTGCGGTGCAAACAGGACAGTGCAATCGCTTCGACCTCTTAGGCGCGCAGAATCTTCTCCATCGGCCGGCCCTTGGCCAATTCGTCCACCAACTTGTCGAGGTAGCGGATTTCCCGCATCAGCTTTTCCTCGATCTCCTCGATCCGCACGCCGCAAATGACGCCGGTGATGAGTTTGCGCTTGGGGTTCAGCTTGGGGGCCTGGGCAAAGAAAGTTTCAAAGTCCGTCCCCAGCTTCAGTTGCTTTTCCAAGCCCTTCGGCGTGTAGCCCGTCAGCCAGCAGGTGACCGCGTCCACCTCCGCCTTCGTCCGCCCTTTCTTCTCCGCCTTGGCAATGTAGTAGGGATAAACCTTGGCGACGGACATGGCATAGACGCGGTGCTTGGGGGTCGTGGGCATGGAGGAAAGACTAGCCCGGATATTTCACGCTTAGAAAGCGGAAATGTCCGTCCTGCCGGACCGACTTCGTCGGGGCTAACCGCGACAAAGTCGCTTTTGCCGCAGGCAAAACGGATATTTCTCCACCAAAAGAATTCATGCCAGTGAAATATCCGGGTAGCCACCAAGGCACGGAGGCACAGAGAAAAATGCCGGCGCTCCCGGTCTTCCGCTTTACTTCACTTCCTCGCCGATGGCGCTCTGCTTGGACGTCAGGACAGTTTTCACCAACTCGCCTTCTCCGCACAGAATAAATGTTTCAAAGCGCTTGAACCACGCGCCCACGGGGACGACAGGCTGTCCGTCCATCCAAGCCGCCATCCGGCCCAAGTCTTCCGGGGTGATACCCCGTTGCTGAATCCGCAACAGGATGTGATCAAACAGCGCCCGGGGCAGACCACTGCGCTTGATCCGGGGCATGACGGTTCAGCCCTGTCCGTAGAAGCCGGCCGCGAGCCTCTTCTTCAACGCGGCGGCTTTGGCCCGCGATTTGGCGCCGACCAGTTGCCGTGCCAGCCCCGTCAGCTCGGCCGGGGACTTTTGCCGCACCGTAAGCTTGATTTCCAAGCCGGCGATCTCGGCAGCCCGGGCCAGCGTTCGGATGGTGATGGCGGTATTCTCTTCATCGAGGAGCCGGCGCACGGCCGAGCGGCTGGTCTGCATCTGCTTGGCAAAACTGGACACATCAATGTCCCCGCTGGCTATGCGCTGTTTCAGCGCCCCGGTCAGTTCACTCTTCAGGGCAAGCGCGGTGGCGTCAGTGGGCATGCCCCTAATGGACCATTTTTGGGCCACATAGCAAGGCCGTTCCCAAACCTCTGTCCTCTGACGTCTGGCTTCTGACGCCTCTCCTCGATCCTCAGGAATTCGCCTTGGCGACATGGATCGTGGGCATGGAGGAAAGATTAGCCCGGATATTTCACGTTTAGAAAACGGAAATGTCCGTCCTGCCGGACCGACCTCGTCGGGGCTAACCGCGACAAAGTCGCTTTTGCCGCAGGCAAAACGGATGTTTTTCCATCAAAAAGATTCATGCCGGTGAAATATCCGGGTAGCCACCAAGGCACGGAGGCACAGAGAAAAATCGAGCCGGGTTAAACGCGGAGACCGCGGAGCGGGTAAATCGGTAGCTGGATCTTGAGGCGGTCCAAAGGCGCCTTGCTTGCCTGCAAGTAGTTCAGGCGTCTGAAACCTGCCAGCTCATCGCTTACAGCTTACCACTTACCGCTATCGTCTTACTTTTCAGCTCCGGAAGCTCTGCTCCGCCATCACCGGATCCGCACGGCGTTTCCGCCACAGCAGCATCAGCAGGAAGCCGATCAGCGCGCCGCCGAGGTGGGCGAAGTGGGCAACGCTCGCGCCGAAGAGGGAAAACCCGGTCACGCCGGCCAGCAGGTCGAGCGCCAGCAGGCCCGGGATGAAATACTTCGCCGCCACCGGCACGGGCACAAACATCAGCGCGAGCTTCGCATTGGGGTAAAGAAACCCGAAGGCCACCAGCACCCCGTAGATCGCCCCGGAAGCACCGATCATCGGGCTGGCATACACGCCATAGAGATCGAAGAGCGTCGCCTTCACCGCCGGGTCCGTGGGCAGCACGCCGCGGCCGGTCGCCAGGAGTTCGCTGATGGCCGCCGGGGCCAGCCCCGCCGCGACCAGCCGCTCGTGGAGGGCGTTGAACTCCTGCCAACTCACGCCCAACTGCACGAGCCCGGCGCCCACGCCGCAGAGAAAATAGAAAAGCAGGAAACGCGGCGCACCCCACTCCCGCTCCAGGATCCGGCCAAAGGAAACCAGCGCGAACATGTTGAAGAAAATATGGCCCACGCCGCCGTGCAGGAACATGTGCGTCACCAGTTGCCACGGCGCGAAATGCGGATTCGCCGGATACCAAAGCCCGCCGAGCACGACCAGTCGCTCGTCCCCGCCGGTCAGGAGCAGACCCGCGACAAACAGGATGATATTCGCGATCAACAAGCCGGCGACCGCCCGCGTCAGGTTATTCATGTCGCCACCGTTGCGATCCCCCCGCCATTCGCAACCCCGGAGGCCCCGCCTCGGGCAAGGGCGGTTGCCCCATCGCTCCATCAGAACGAAAAAATCAATCCGTGCGAATTTGTGTCCATATCAGGCCATTCACGTTGTTCATAGACGTGGTCAGCTCAGCTTTCCGTAGGCCAGCGCGTTTACGCGCGCCACACCCTGCGCCCGCGAGCGGGCTGCCTACGAACTGAACGGGTTCCTCGCCCGGAATATCCCCATCCGCCATTCGCGAAAATCCGCACTAAGCGGTTAAAATAATCCCATAGCCATGAAAATGAACAGGCTTGGAAGGCCCCTGAAAAATAGCCGAAAAAAAGCCACGAGCGGATGAGGCCTGAAAGGCGCCTATCCGCCTTCGCCGAGGCTACGGCGGACACGGTAGGCGCGCGGGAGAGCAGCCTAGGGAAAAGGATACTTTTGCGCCTCTTTGCGGCCATAACTTAATTTGAACAGCTATCTCCGCGGAAAACCCTCCGATGCCCGACCTCTGCCAGCTTACCGCTTAAAGCTTATCGCTTACCGCTTTCCTCACCTATGCTCCTCATAGCTGACTTCGATCTTCGCGGCGAAGGCCTGCTGTTTGGCGGCGCCCTGGAAGCGGATGCTGTGCGTGCGTTCGTCGTAAATCCAGCCGTTCGCCGGATCGGACGGCACCTCTTGACCGTCCACCAGCACGCGCAAGCTTGGCCGGTGGAGCGTGGCGCCGGCCGCGACCGGATCGAGCGCGACGGCGACGGTGTCGGCGATGCGGTCGCCGAGCGCCGCGAGGGGCGCGGAGAAATCTTCCTCGATGTTGAGCACGGTGCCGCCCGTGAGCTCGGCGGCGCGGCGGTGCGACACGTTGCTCGGCGACACCACGGCGTGCATCTCGATTTTGCCACGCCGGTTGCCCTTCACGAGGGCGAAGGGCCGCACCACCCAGTAATTGATGTAACTGTCGAGCGTCTGGCGCCGGGCAGGATTCCGCGCGTTGTATTGGCTGAGCAGGTCAGGGAGCTTGCCGTCCTCAATCCACTTCGCCTCCCGGCCGCCGCCGGGCAGTTCCCGCCATGTCGCCATGCGGGTCTCCTCCTCGTCCATGAAGAAGACGACGATCGTGGTGGCGTCGGGCCGCAGGAGGGCGTGCTGCTTTTGGGAATAGTTCGCCACGAAATTATACACCGCCGTGAAGGCCGTGCGGTTGCTGTCACCGTTGGTGCCCACCTTCACGAGTTCGGCGAAGATGCCGTCGGGCGTCTGCGGCGTCACCCACGGCTGACGCAGCACCGGCAGCGTCACGAGCGCACCGTTGCTCGCCACCTGCTTGGTGACGGTCTTCGGCCGCTCGCGGCGATCGAGCACCGCCTGCCCCGCGGCGTTGAGCTCCACGGAGCGGACCGGCTTGAACAGCGCCGCCCGCCGGCCCGGCTCCACGTTGACAAAATCCGTGGTGAGGACGCCGATGCGGTAGTCGAGCCCGCGCTCGTCGAAGAGCTGCCGGAAGCGCCGGAGATTGGCCGCGATGCGGTCCTGGTGCGGCGCCATCGAGGGCGAGTTGTTGATGACGAACACGAGATCGACCTCGCGGCTCTTGGAGCGGTCCGCAGTGAGGCGCTTCGCCTCGCGGATCGGCTCCACGGTGACGATGACGACGTTCTCCATGCCGAGCTGGGCGTTGTTTTCGTCGGAGGTGTAGTAGTGGAAACGGTCCTCGCCGATGAACCCGGGGTTGGGCGCGTAGGTGAGCCGGCCGGTGCGGGGATCGAGCCGCGCGCTGCCGTGCCGGGGCCGGTCGGCCTCGCTCAGGGCATAGACCACCTGCCGGTTGGTGACGGTGGCGCGGTCGGCGAGATCCATGAAGTCCTCATGGCTGGGGACCTGCTGCGTGACCGCGACATTGGGGCGGGTGGCGAGCATGACCGCACGTTCCGCCAGGATGCGCTCGCGGTCCTCGGTGATCTCAAATTTCTCGAGCACCACCGGCGCCGCCGCCTGCACCTCGATCACGACACGGTTCTCGAAAACCAGCCCGGAAGTTTCGTTGCGCACGGTGTAGGTGAACGAATCCTCACCCGCGTAGTCCTCGTGCGGCCGGTAGGCGAAATAGCCGTGGCGCGCGGTCTTGTTTTGGAAAAAATCCGCATCCCCGCCGGCCAGCCCCACCCGGCCAAACCGGGGCTCGACCGTGATCGTGTAGATCAGGTCGCCGCCAAGCGTGTCCCCGATCACTTCCTGGGCGACGACCAGTTGCCCGTGCGTCCCGGCGCCCTCCTCGGCCACCAACCGCATCGGCGTGGTCGAAATAATCGTCTCCGCGTCGGCGGCGACCGCCCGGGAGCCGGCAAAAACCGCCAGGCCCGTGAGCAAACACGACAGCCCCGGCAGTCGCAACCAGGCGGGAAAAGAGAAAGTGAGCTTCATAAGGGAAGAACGATACCGCCCTTGGAGTCTGTCAACCGGGCTCCGGTTCCGTGCCATTACGGCCTGTTGGCCGGGAGCCGCCCGCCAGGGCGCAGGGTCAGACAGGCAATTCAAACCAGAAAACGCTGCCGCCTGCCGGCGGACAATCGACACCAATCCGCCCCCGGTGGGCCTCAATCGCCAACCGGCAGAAGGCCAGGCCAAGACCGACGGAGTGATACTGCCCGTCCTGCCGGGTCTTGATCGCTCCAAATTTCTCAAAAATCCGGGTGCGTGCTTCCGCCGGCACCCCGGGACCCTGATCACAAACTTCCACCCTGATCGTAGTTTCCGTCGCCAGCAGCCGGGTGCAGACCTTGCCTCCGGCCGGGGTGTGCTTGATCGCATTGCCGATAAGATTTTGCAGCACCCGCTCCAGCAAGGTGCGATCAACCGTCGCGGTGCTGCGCTCCGACATCACTTCAACCGTCAATTCCCGGCCTTTCTCCATGTGGGCCAGCGCCTCGGTGATACGACGGACCAGTCCGGCCAGATCGACAACGGAGAGTTCCAGCGGCAGCTTGCCCTGCTCCATCCGGCTCACGTCGAGCAGGTCGTTGGTCATTTGTGCCAGGTGCCGCGCTGCCGCAGTCACACCCTGCAGATTCTTGCCCGCTGCGGGCGGCAGATTGCTTCCAAACTGCATTTCCATCAACTCCAGCCGGCCGAGCATGACCGTCAGCGGCGAACGCATGTCATGCACCAGCATGTGAACCAGATTGTCCCGCAGTTCCTCGAGCTTCTTGAGGCTGTCGTAGTTCCGCGCGAGTTCGTGCTGGGCCTGCCGGATCGCCTCGGTGCGCACGTTGACCAGAGCCTCCAAGTGCTCCTGATGCTCCCGAAGTTCAAGGTAGTTGACGAGGATCTCCGCCAGAGATGAGAGCAGCCGTCGCTCTTCCTCCAAAAACACCTCCTCCCCTGAGCTTGTCGGTTTTTCCAGATAGATCACATCAATACGCCCCTCATTTGTGCCGACTTTGAAAGCGGTCGTCATCTGCCACGGCGTGTCCGGCCAAGGTGCCGTGGTCACTTCTTCGCCATACACTATCCGGGCCACGGCTTGCGCAGGAAACTGCATGCCGGCGGGAATGAGCGCGGCGAGTTCCTGCAATATTTTCCCGCTGAAACGCCGCTGGGGCTGCAGCAGCTGTGCGGCGCCGTGAAGCACCCTCAGCTCCTTGACCCGTTCGCCCAGGGCACGGACCAGCTTCTCCCGCTCCTCCTCAGCCCGGCGTTGCGCGGTGACGTCCATGACCATGCCGGCAAGACGAACCACCGCGCCATCCCGCTCCTCATAAACGGCCGCCACTCCCTCAATCCACTTCAACCCCTCCTCCGGATGAACTATACGAAACTGCCGCCGCGTCCGCTGGCATTGTCTCGTCCGCAGCGCCTCCAGGTTCTCCCGGATGCCGGGATAATCCTGCGGCACCACCAGGTTGCGCCAGCGTTCCAAGGCAATGCGGCCGTCCGCCGAATCGGGCAGACCGAAGATGGCATGATAGCGCGCATCCGCCTCGATCTCGCCGCGCTGCAGATCCATCTGCCAGGTGCCGATGTGGCCGGCCTCAAGCGCGAATTGCAACCGCTGCTCCGCATGGCGCCGGCCGCCGCTTTCACTCTCCGCCCGGCGCAGCGAATCGCTCACCGACACGGTCACCAGCCGTTGCACGATGAGCGCAAGCAGGATGGCCATCGCATTGAAAAGCCACGTGGACCAGATGGTGAACGTGAACTCCGGCTCCGGCAGCAAACCGATGCTTTCCACCACGGCCAGCGTCAGGGCCAGCAGGATGCAGCCCATCGCCGTCATTATCCCGGCCCGCCAGCCCAGCAACAGTCCCGCGATCATCATCACCGCAACAAACAGCGGCGTAGCCGGAGAATGGATTCCACCCGTGTGCAGGGAACGGTTGAAAATTTGCAGCCCGACACCCACCACCAGACCCCAGCTCGCCCAGCGGGTATGGCCGCGGCTGCTGATAAAAAGCATCACCATGCCGAGGCCCGTCAAGACGCCAACCGAGGTCAAACGGGCCGGCAGCGTCTCCGGCTCGACCACCGCCGCAAGGGCGAGGATCACCGCGACCACCGTGATAAAACTCCAGACGGTATATTGAAAAATTGTGTGGTAGTGCGCTCTCGCCGCCATCGAGTCGGTTGAGGGAGCGGGATCCATCCAAAGCACCGCCAATCTCGTGAACATACCCGTCACTACATGCGGGAATGGCTTGGGTGGCATAGGCGAAGGTGGTGCCACCTTCGCCGCGAAAGCTACGCCGGCAGCGCCGGGTCACAATCCAAATCCGGAACGGACGCAATTTTGGCTCTTCGCGCCGCCTACTTCCCCGCCCCGCCCTGCGCCACCCATGTCGCATACTCCGCCCGCGGCATGAAACGCAGCGACGCGGAGTTGATGCAGTAGCGCAGCCGCGTCGGCCTCGGGCCGTCGCGGAAGACGTGGCCGAGGTGACTCCCGCAGACGTTGCAATGCACTTCCGTGCGCACCATGCCGTGCGACCGGTCCACCAGCTCGCCGACAAACGATTTCTCGATCGGCTGGTAAAAGCTCGGCCAGCCCGTGCCGCTGTCGAACTTGGTCTGGCTGTCGAACAGCGGGGTGTCGCAACCCACGCAGAAATACACGCCGTCCTTCTTGCTGTCCCAGAACTCGTTCCTGAAGGGCGGCTCGGTGCCCTGCTGGCGTGCGACGTGATACTGGAGCGGCGTCAGCCGCTGCCGCCATTCGGCGTCGGTGCGCTGCACCTTGGCCTTGCTCATGTCGATGACGACATTGGACGGCAGTCCGCAGGCGGAGATTTCGCCCGGAGCGCATTCGAGGGCATCCTTGGCGGCGGTCTTGTTTTTCGAGGCGTTCATGTCGGTGACAAACAGGAGGCCGGCGGCAGCGAGCAGCACCGGCAGGGTCAGGTGGCGGGGTTTCATGACGGCGACACCTTAACCGCTCCCGGCAATTATTCCACCTTTACAGGCAAAATCCCGTCTTTGAACTCCGTCTGCAGCCGCTGGCCCGGACGCAGCCCCTTCCGCGCGGCCACCGGCCGGCCGGCTTCGTCACGCACGATCGCGAACCCGCGGTTGAGCACCGAGGCGGGGCTCGCCGCCTGTAGGCGCTTCCACAGCGACAACAGCCGGTGCGACTCCAGTTGCACGCGCCCCTCGGGCGAATGCCGCTGCCACTGCGTCCGCATCTCGGCCAAGGCCTGCCGCTTCTCCTGCACTGCCGCCCGCAGCGCGCTGCCCAAGCGGTTGGCGAAATCATCCAGCCGCAACTGGCACTGCTCGATCTGCCCGGCCGGGCTCAACAAACGCAGCCGGCTGCGGGCGTGGTCGAGCCGCTCTTGCGCCCGCTCCATCGCACCGTCGAGCGCCCCGACCATCGCGGCCCGGGCGCGGTCCGCCCGTTCGAGCGCCGCCACGAAATGGCTCGAGATCAGCTCCGCCGCGGCGCTCGGCGTCTCCGCCCGCACATCAGCCGCAAAGTCGCACAGCGTGAAATCAATCTCATGCCCCACGGCCGAGATCACCGGCACCGGACAGGCCGCCACCGCGCGCACGAGCGGTTCCTCGTTGAAGGCCCACAGGTCCTCCAGGCTGCCGCCGCCGCGGCCGATCACCAGCAGGTCGAAAATCCCCAGCTCCTGCGCCGCCGCCAGCATCGCCACCATCTCCGCCGCCGCGCCCTCGCCCTGCACCTTCGCCGGCAGCACGACCACCCGGCCGCGCCACCCGCGGCGCGTGAGGATGCGTAGGAAATCCTGCACCGCCGCGCCGGTCGGCGACGTGATGAACCCCACCGTCGCCGGCAGCTCGGGAATCGCGCGCTTGCGCGCCGCGTCGAACAACCCCTCGTCGGCCAGCCGCTTTTTCAGCGCCTCAAATTCGCGCTGCAGCTTCCCCACGCCGTCCTCGATCACCGCGCGCACTATGAGCTGATACTGGCCGCGCGCCTCATACACGCTCACCTCACCGTAAACGACAACCTGCAGGCCGTCGCGCAGCTTCACGCTTTGCTTCACCGCGTCGCCGCGAAACAGCACCGCGCTCAGTTGCGCGCCGGCATCCTTCAGCGAAAAGTAAACATGCCCGCTGGCCTGCGCGCGCAAGTTCGAGACCTCGCCGCGCACCCAGCCCGGCCGCAGCCCGCTTTCCAAGAGCGTCTTCACCCGGCGCGTGAATTCGCTCACCGACTCCACGCGGTCGTCCGCCTCGCCGAAGAGCGATTCGTCGCGCTTTTTCATGCTGGGGGCCGTTGCCGGCGGTAGTGCCGCCGGAGCAGTTGCACCGCCACCGTCAGCGTCGCAAAAAGCATGACGGCCATGAGCGCCGTGCGGCCCCGGCCCTGCATGACCGCGTCGCCGAAAAGCACGAAGGCGCAGGCGTAGGACGACGTGATCACCCAAGAGATGAAGAAATACGTCGGGAAGGAGATCCCGGCCAGCCCGAGCAGGTAGCTTTGCAACACGTAGGGCGGACCGGGTGTCACGCGCACGAGGATCACGAGGCTGCGCTGGTCGGCGGGCGCGGCCTGCGGCAGTTTGTAGCCGAGCCAGCGGCAAAGTTTTTCCAGCCACGGCCGCAGCGCGTAGCGGGCCAGCCAGTAAGTCAGCGCAAGGTTCACCGCCAGGCTCAGCCACACCAGCAGCAACACCAGCGGCATGCCCAGCGTCGGCGCAAAGACCGGTCCGGCCGTGAAGGTGAAGACCGAGAGCGGGCAACCCGCCGCCGGCAGCAGCGCCATCAACAGGAAATAGGTCGGCGCCCCCAGGCTCCGCACCCAGACCACGCCCTGCTCCGCGAGTTCGCGAGGGGATACTTCCTGCGTCTGCACCCACCACCAGCCCGCGGCCAACACCAGCAGGCCGGCGACCGCCAGCCCACCAAAGCGGATCCAGTTGAACTTTTGCTCCTCAACTTCCATCCGCCCAGCCTGCCGCCCGGCGCGCCCGACCGTCAAGGGCGGCGTGCTCCGCGCTTGCCCGACCCCTGCCGCAAGCCGACACTGCCGCCATTCGCGTGACCACACCCAGCAACCGAACCCTGCGTGACTGGCCGGCCGGCCTCATGGTCGCGGCCGCCTTGGGCACGGTGGCGCTCACGCTGGCCCACCCTTCATCCACCCGGCAGTTCACCTGGCCGTGGGTGCTGGTGCTCACCGCCGTCTGGCTCGCACCCATCGTGGCATTTTTTGGCACCCGCGAAGCCTGGCGGTTGCCCGGCCGGTTGCTCACCGCCGGACTCGTGCTGCTGGCCGGCGCGACCCTCGCCAGCGCCTTGGTCAGTCCTTTCGACCGTTTAAGCCTGCCGCGCGTGTGGCCGACGCTCGGCGGGGTCGCGCTGTTTTTCTGGCTACATCATTGGCTCGCGGACTCCGCTTCGCGCGCGCGGCGGGTCGCGCTGGGGCTCGCAGGCATCGGCACCCTCCTCGCGGTTTGCAGCCTGCTTCTCTGGCGCTGGCAATCCGCCGGCATCCCGTGGTCGGTGCGCAACGCCATCCCTTTCGGCCACTCCAACTATACCGCCGGTGCAGTGCTGCTCGTGCTCCCGTGGCTCGCCCTCGCCGGGTGGCAGGCCGCGGGATTGCGGCGGTTCGCGTGGATACTGGCCGCACTCACCGGCCTCGCCGTGCTGCTGACCACCAGCAGCCGCGCCGGCGTGCTGGCCTTGGGCATGGTCATGGCCGGCGGTGTGGTCTTCGCGCTTGTGCGCGCACCTTGGCCTCCACGCCGCAAACTCGCGCTCGGGCTCGCCGCCGTGGCGTTGTTGGGCCTGACGGTGCTGGCCAATCCGCGGTTGCGCGAACTGGTGCTGGGCGGCGGCTGGAGCGACATTGCCCGCGAAAGCAACACGCAGCGCAGCGCCATGCTCCAGGCCGGCGTCCTGCTCGGCGCGGAACGGCCGCTCCTTGGCTGGGGCCCCGGCGCCGTGCCGCTCACCTACCCCAAGGTGCGGGCCCGGCTCGATGGCGGCGTGGACAACGTCCTGCAACTGCACAGCACGCCGGTGCAGGTTTGGGCCACGCTCGGCGCCGTCGGCCTCGCCGCGCTCGGCCTGCTCGCGCTCGCCACGGCGCAACGCCTCCGGGCCGTGCGGCGCGCGCCCGGGCCGGTGCCGTTGACCGCCGCCGCCGCCCTGCTGGCCTATGGACTGTTCGCGCTCACCGACCACCAGCTCGACCTGCCCGCGCTCAACACCCTGCTCGTCCTGAACCTCGCGCTGCTCTTCACCGCTCCAAACCCCGCCGCATCCCCGGGCCAAAGCAACCTATTGGGTTACTTTGGCGGGAGCGCGCTCCGGGGTGTTTTCGGGGGACTGGCGGTGTTGCTCCTAGCAATTCCGTTGTGGCGCACCGGCCAAGACCTCTATGCCCGGCACGCCTACGAGCAGGCACTCACGGCCTTGGTGGACGGCCAAATCCCGGCCGCACTGAAAAAACTCGAAACCGCGGCCCAGCGCGCGCCCCACGATCCCTATTACCGTCACCAACTCGCCGGCCGGCTGCTCGCACTGCGCGAATCGGAAAGCGACCCGGCGCGGCGCGACGAACTGGCCGCCACGGCCGCGGAGCATCTCCGGCTGTCGCTGGCCGCCGGCTGTTTCGAGGAATACGCCCATCTCAACCTCGCGTGGCTCGCCCTTGAGGCCGGCTCGGCTCAGCTCGCCCACCGGCATTTCCGCAGCGCGCTGGCGCTGGCCCCGCATCGCGGCGGCGCTTATTTCGGGCTCGGACTCGCCTTGCGCGAAAACGGCGAACTGCACGCCGCCATCCGCGCCTTCGCCCTCGAATGGGTCAACGACCCCGTCGTCGCGACCCACCCGATCTGGACGCATCCGGACTTCGGGCATTACCGACCCGCGATTGCCCGCGAGGCCCGCGCCATGCTCGAAGAACTCACCCCCAGCCACCAGGCCGCTGCCTACGTGGGCGAACTCTGGGCTTGGTGGAACGAAGGCGGTCCGCCGCCATCCGCAGGCTTCAACCGCGAGACTGCCCGCTTCGCCGCCGCACTGACAGCGATCAGCCGCGGCGAGCCGCCACCGGCCGGCCTGCAGGAATATGCCTGGGGCCGGTTGCTCGATGCGTGGTTCCACCCGTCCGGTGAATTCACCGCGCTCAGCCCGCGCGACCCGGCCTTCGCCGCCACGCTCGCCCGCCGCGCCGCACGCCACCCCTCGCCCGCCTGGCACGGCTTTCTCACCGCCGGCCCGGAAGGCGAACCGAACCTTGGGCTCAACACCCGCGCAACGCGCACCGGCTACGGCGTGCTCGCCCTCCACCCCGCCGGCCCGCCGTTGACGGATGTCTTTGTGCGCCAGACCCCGCGGATCGTTTCCGAGTTTGCTTCGTCGGTGTTTCCCGCGCGAGGCTGGCTCCCGGCGCGCGAGCTGCTCCAACGCCTGCCCGCCCCGGCCACCAACCCATGAACGGAAATTCCCCGCAACGACTGCGCAAGGTCCTGCTGCCGGCCGCCCTCGTGGCGGGGGACACCTTGTTCGCCTTCGGGGCGCTCGCGCTCGGTTACTGGCTGCGCTACGCCTCGCCCGTCGGCCGCCTCGGCCTCGAGGTGCCCGATGCCACCTTCCGCACCTATCTGCCGCTGCTGCTCGTCGGCGTCGCCTTCCTTATCGCCGCCTACGCGCAGCTTAACCTCTACACCGAGCGGCTGCTGCTCCGGAAATTCCAAAGCATCGCCCTCATCGTCAAGGGCACCTCTCTCTGGTTTGCTGCCTATCTGGGCCTGTCGCTGGTGCTGAAGTTCGATCCGCCCATCTCGCGGCTTTTTGTCGTCATCGGCTTTGTCTGCGTCATCGCGGTCATGGCGGTGTGGCGCTCGCTGTTTTATTTTTTGCTGACCCGTCCCGCTTGGCGCGACCGGGTGCGGCAGCGCGTGGCCGTGCTCGGCTGGAACGACGAAGCGCGCAACCTCACCGAGACTCTCACCGCCGATCCTGCCCACCCCTACCGCTTCTGCGGCGTCATCCCGCTGCCCGACGAAACCGTCCCGCCGCAGGTGCTCGGCACCCTCGCCGATCTCGAGACACTCCTGCGCGCCCACCAGATCGATGTGCTCGTCGCCGCCCGCTCCGACCTGCCGCGCGATATCATGATCCGCGCGGTGGAAACCTGCGAGCGCACCTACACCGAGTGGAAGGTCATCCCCTCGTCGTTCCAGATCCTGCTCAGCGGACTGCGCCTGCAAACCATCGGTCGGCTGCCTGTGCTCGGCATCGAGGAACTCGCGATCAACCAGCTTTTCAACCGCGCCCTCAAACGCGCCGTCGATATTACCGGTGCGCTCACCGGCCTGATCCTCGGCGCGCCCGTCGCCCTTGTGCTCGCCATCCTTATCAAGCTCGAATCGCCCGGCGGTCCGGTCCTCTTTCGCCAGATCCGCGTCGGCGCCGGCCACCGCCCGTTCACGCTCTGGAAACTCCGCAGCATGACGCCCGACGCCGCGGCCACCGACCACGCCCGCCAAAGCACCGCCCGGCAGGACCCACGTTTGCTGCGGCTCGGCGCATTCATGCGCAGTTGGAACCTCGACGAGGTCCCGCAGTTCTGGAACGTCCTGCGCGGCGACATGAGCCTTGTCGGCCCGCGCCCCGAGCGCCCCGTCCACGTGGACCGGCTCGCGCACGCAATCCCGCACTACCTGCCGCGGCACCTCGTGAAACCCGGCATGACCGGCTGGGCGCAGATCAACGGCCTGCGCGGCGAGACCGACCTCGCGCGCCGCATCCAGCACGACATCTATTACATCGAGAACTGGTCGCTCTGGCTCGACCTGCAAATCCTCGCCCTGACCTTCGTGCGCTGGCGCAACGCCTACTGAGGCCGCACCCGGCGTGAGGCGCTGAGAGCGGCACGGAAGCGGGCGAGGTGCTTCCACGCCCCGAAAGTGGACCGCCATTTCCAGCGCGAGAGCCAGGTTGCGCCGAAATGCTTCAGATACACGTCGCGGTTGGCGTCGAAGATGGCCGCTGACATCGCTTCGAACTCCTTCGCCACGCTCACGCCTTTGAGATGTGTGATGCAGACGCGCCCGTCATAAACAATCCGATGACCCGCGCGCCCCACGCGGATGCACAGATCGATGTCGTCGCCATACATGAAGAACCGCTCGTCAAATACCGCGCCGCCCGGCTCCGCGACCGCAGTGAGCATGTCGCGACGGCCGAGCATGAAGGCGCCGTTGATCATGCCCACGTCGTAGGTGCCGCCGGTGGGCAGGTGCGTGAGGTTGTAGCCGCTGAAAAGCGCCGTGCCCGGAAATGCCGTCGCCAATCCCGTCGCCCGGCAAAACCCGTCCCACACCGACGGCACCGAACGCCGGCAGGCGAGGTCCATGCTCCCGTCGGCCAGTTCGAGCCGCGGCGTAATCAGCCCGATGCCGGGTTCGTCCCGCACCCGCCGCAGGCAATGCGCCAGTGCCATAGCGTTCACGACAGTGTCGGGGTTGAGGAACAACACGCACTCGCCGGTCGTGCGGCGAAAGCCGAGATTGTTCGCCCGGCCAAAACCGAGATTCGCCTCTGGCGACACGCAGTCCACCCAAGGAAACTCACCCCGCACCCAATCCACGGTGCCGTCCGCATTGCGAGAGTTATCCACCACCACGACCTCAACCACCCGCCCGAGCAGCTCCCGCGGCAACGAGCCGAGGCAGGCCGGCAGCTCGTAGCGCGACTGATACGCGACGATGATGACCGAGAGGATCGGGATCGGGTCCGCGCTCATGACATCGGTCCGCTTTTGCCGCACAGCCCATGCCAGGTGCCACGCATAATCGCCTTCACCTTGGCCCACCGTTGCGCCTCGAACAGCAGCACGCGCGCGAGGTTATACCACGCGAAGCAGAAATCGAACATCGCCCAATGCGGCACGGCGAACGCATGCCTGCGCCAAGCGGCGATGCGGTTGCGTGCCATGTAATAGTGCCGGAACGGCGCGTGGTTCATCGGCCGAAAATCCCGTCCCAGCAGCACCCGCTCCTGCCGCGCCCCGAGCCGGTGCCGCAGCACCGCGTTGCCGGCCACCGCCACCGTCCGTCCCGCGCGAATCACCCGCAGGCAGTATTCCGTGTCGATATAGTCGATGAAAAATCGGTCGTCGAACCGGCCCAGCTCCTCCCAAGCCGTGAGATCAAACAACGAACCGGAAGTCACCGCCATCGTCACCGCCGGCAGATCCCGGCCCGTGCAAGCCACCCGTTGGAACAAGAACGGCAGCGCCGGATGCTTCGTCACCCAACGATAGTTCGCCGGCTCCGAGCCCTCCTCCTGCACCCGCGGACAGATCACCACGGCTTGCGGCATGGTCTGGGCCGCCTGCCACAACGCACGCACCATGCCCGGCTCGGGCTGGCTGTCCTGGTCGAAGGTCAGCGCCCACACAAATCCCTGCGCCCGTGCCCAGGCTAGTCCACGGTTGAGTGCCGTCGCTACGCCGACATTTCCGTCCATCGACAGCCATGTGACTCCCGACACAGTCTCAAGCCGGGCGCGGAGGTCCGTCGGGCAACCGTTGTCCGCCACCACCACCCGGCCGCACTCGCGGATCAGTGCGCGCACGTTCTCCTCCACATTGGGGTCAGGCTGGAACAGCACCACCACCGTGCAGAGCAGTGGATTGGAATCCGGCGCCGCATCCATCCTCATGAAGGCCGCCCCCAGCGTTTAGCAAACCGCCGCCGCGCCCAGTGATGCCGAACCTCCCGCCAACGGTTGCGCAGCCAAGGCCATCCACGATCAGGCGGGAGTAACCCGGCTGCACGCCACTCCTGCGCGAGTTGGGCGAGAACGGCATCATGCTGATGCTTGGACGAGTTGGCCTCTTGGCGGCCAGTCATGCGGGGGCGCTGATGATAATGAGCCAGTGTCTGCGGCAGCACCGCCAGCGAGTACCGGCGGCACACACGTACATTGAATTCCCAATCCTCCAGCACTTGAATATCTTCGCGGTAGCCGCCAACCCGGGCAAAGATCTCGCGCCGCCACAACACGGCGTTGTTGGTGAAAAGATTCTGCCCCACCAGTCTGGCGAGCGTGATTTCGACTAGGTTGGGGTTGAAAGGCTCCTGCCCCAGTTCGACAAGGCGGCCCTCAATTTCATCCTCATAATGTGCTTCGGTACGGCAACAGAGCGCTCCGATCTCATGCGAGGAAAATCTGGCAGCAGCGGCCGCCCCCATCTGCTCCAGAAAACAAGGCGCCCAAGTGTCATCATCGTCCAAAAACGCCACCCAAGGCGTGACCACTTGCAAGATGGCTCGGTTCAAGGCCTTCGAGCGATGCGGCAGCTCATTTGGCGGCCTGGCCAACCATGCGACAGGAAGCTCCCCTTCCATAGGCGCAACTCCGGTGCCAGTATCGTCTGAGATAATCACCTGCGCAGGCCAATACGTCTGTGCCCGGATCGAGGCCAAAGCCCTGTCTAGATAGCAGCGCGCACGCCCTGAAGTCCGCACCACCACAGTGATATCAGGCCGCTCAAGGTTCATGGCATAGCTCAAAAGAAACGATGATGAACCGCCCGCAGCCAGCCGGTGATCAGACCTCGCACGCTCCGCCAAAGCGCGAGCCAAACGGCACCTTGGTAACGCCACAACACAGCTCCGTTTTCACGGAACACCATACCCGCACTATCCGGCCGGTTGCTCACTCCCTTAAGATCGAAGCGAGCCAGAGGAATTGAGATGACATCAGCCCGCGCACCAGCACCCAGCAGTCTCTGCCAGAGATCGAAGTCCATGCAGATACGATAATGAGGATCAAAGCCTCCAAATCGTAGCAGCAGGCCGCGCCGCACCAAGGTCGCTGGATGCGGTGGCCATGAATGTAGCAGCGGCCATTGCTCGCGCAGCGGAGACAAGGCCCGCGCCTCGGCGTCACCGTCGCCGTGGACACACCCTACCACCAAATCAGCCTGGGTCCGGGATAGCAGCAACCTCAACCAATCCGGTCCGAGTTCCTCGTGAATCGCATCGCCACCATTCAGAAACCAGACCCATTCACCCTGCGCCACCTTCAAGCCTTCATTGAAAGCGGCCGCGATGCCGTGACCCTCCTGGCGCAGACACTGCACGCTATCCGGCACCGCCGTCGGCTCCCTACCGGCATGGACCACGATCTGTTCCACCCCGTCGTACGCACGCCACGTTGTGGCGCTGGCCAACGTGCGAGCCCATCCGACAGGATCGTCTTTAGTCACCGTAATGATACTGAGCCAATGCGCCGGGGCGTTCATCATGCGATGCAAGGTATGCTTCCGAACCCAGGGCAAACCCGCAATCACTATGCGGGATCAAACTGGGCCGCTCCGCAGGAGCACGGGGCGGAATCCATCATGACCGGGCGGTCAGTTCCATGACCCTGTTGCGGAACAACCGGTGCTGCCGCTCCGGTGCAAATTCCTCCTTGGCGGCCCAAGCCGCCGCTGCAAGGACCAAACGCCACCGGTCGGGGTCGCTCTGCGCAGCCTCCAACGCGGCGAGCACAGCGCCTTCATCTGGCTGCGCCACCAAAATGGCCGCACCGGTTGCTGCGGCAAAATGACCTACGCTGGAGTAGTCCGGTGCCCAAGCCACGATCGGCTTTGCACAGGCAAGATAATCAACCAACTTGGTTGTGAAGCTGGTTTCCATGAAAGTCCTGTCTTCAGGCCGGAAGCTCATAGTAGTCAAAAGTGCGCCGGCCCGGGCAAATTCGGCCGTCAGGTCGGCAAACGGCCGGTAGCCCCGATAAACGCCAGCTTGTGTAAAGAAGGTGACATCTTCCCGGCGCCAATCGTTGCCCATCGCAAAAATTACCAACGACCACTTGGGATGATCCATCAGCCGGCGGGCCAAGCGTAAAATCATCTCCCCATACGGACCGTAGCAATTCCCAGCATAGACCAAGCTCAGGCGCGCCCCAGGCGGGGCGGCCTCTCCGACTGCCTTTATGGAATTAAAACCGCCCAAGGGATAAAGGACCTCGCCGCGGGCGGCGGCCCCAAACCACGACCTCATTCCCTCGCAGGTGTGAAACACGGCATCGGCTTCGTCCTGCAATCGCCGATATCTTTTCAGTAGGTGGGGAACTGCCCACGAAAAGGGCTGCTGCCAGCGCGGCAGGAAATTCGAACAGGCAAACAAATCCTGAAAGTTGATCACGAACGGGACCCCTAAGCGGCGCGCAAGCCTGTGCCCGATTGGGGCATGAGAGTCGTCGGCGACACTGAAGACCGCATCCGGTTTCCAAGTCAGCGCAAACGTCAGCAGACCTTGCGGCAGGAGCACCCCGCTGCTCAGATAATTCAGATTCTCAGCCCAACGGGCCAATCCGGTGCGGCGCGCAACAGCCCCCGCCCAGTTCCCGCGAATCCGAAATTGCGCCCCGCAACCGTCGGACGCCGGCCAGCGACTGGCCACCGCCACCTCAAAATCCTGCCGTTCACAAAAATGCCGGTGAAGAGCAAGACTGCCGCCGCCCCGGTCCTGAGCAGGAACCACGGAACTCACGATTAGGATCCGTGGCTTCATGTCTGGGCCAGAGGCTGCGGCCTGTACGACCCGCCGCAAGCGGACCAGAGGGGCGAATCCGCCGCCGCCCCGGTCCCCGATAGCGTTGATATCCTTGCCTTCAAGCGTGGCTAGAGTTTCTGCAAAACCCAGATCGTACGTCCACTGGGAAAGGATGAGCCGATTTCAAGCACCCGGAACAAGCGCTCCACCGCCTGGCGGAAATTTTCACTGGTGTATTCGGTCGCCTTGGCGGCCCCGGCGTAGTGACCACGCAGAAATCCGTCCCCCGGCGGGACAAACTCTACGATGAGGTATTTGCGCGCGTAGAGTCCCAGCAGTTGGACGATGCGTTCGAAATCCATGAGGTAGCGTCCAAAATAGAGATGATGCACCACGGCGAAGGCCAGAATCACGTCGGCCTGGAAGCGTTCAGCAAAGGTCGGCAGGGGATTCGTCAGCATCCCGGCAGCCTCGCGTGGAGCCACAAAATCGTTGACCGCGCAATGCACCGGCAAGCACCCGGCGCGGGAAACCTGATACATGCAGTCAATCGCGCCATGATCCGTATCAACCCCGGCGGCTTCATAGCCTTGCAGCCAGGCCATCTGCGTGAAAAGTCCCTTGTTGCATCCAAGATCCAGCAGGGTCCGGCTCTCCGCCTTCAGGGTGGCCAGCCACTTGTCCAGGATCCGCAACTTAGTATTCTCCAAACGTCTTTCGTCGATCCTTCGCTCAGAAATTTCCTTAGCACTGAGGTCGGCCTGTCCGGCCTGAACATAGGTGGTCCATTCGTTTGGGTCGCCCCGCGGGCGGATAGCCGCTAGTTCCCGGCGTAGCCTCCGCGCCACCTGGTGAGCCGCAGCTTTTGCGTGAAAATCCACCCGACCGAAGCAAGCGTATTTCCGCCACTCACGACCTAGAATCCGCCCGGGCTTTGCCTGGGCTGCAAGCAATGCACGGGGAATGCGGCGAAACCAAGGGAGGGAGCGCCATTCCCCAGAACTCAGGATAGAATCTGCGTGACCGTCGGACACATCGGCGAAGGGATGCGTCAGCAACGCCCGCGCAATCTCTCCTTGGCCCTCGTTCAGCAGCGTCAAGGGATGTAGAAAGCATGAGCGAAACTGCCGGAGCCCTGCCTCAACCGTCCCGGCATCGTAGGCCGTGATCGAGGTGAGGTCAACCCACTGCGGGTCGGACCCACGGAAGACCAGATTCCAAGGATGCGAATCCGTCAGGCAAAGATCCTGGTCCCATAGGGCCTCGTGCAGGTCGAGGCATTTTTCCGCAGCCGCTCGAAACATCGCGGCCGACCACTCAAAGGGATAGGCAACAAATGGCAGCCGCGGTTGCCTGAACTGCAGCACGCCCTCCGTCCCGTCGATTTGCGCTACGGCTTCGCTTGCCACCAGCAATCCCTGCCTGCAGAGCTCGATAAACGTCCCTTCCTCCCAGAGCCGCCGGTAGAAGTCCTGCCAGGCTGGCATGATCCCGCGCCACACCTCGGTCTCCGTAAGTGCCAGCCGAACCCGTCGATCAATGCCATTGCCGAAGGCTTTCATGCGGATGTGCTCACGTTCCATTCCTGCCTGACATAGACTGGACTGTCCGGTGCACGGCCAGTCTCAAAAAAACTACCCGGCGCAATCTCGAGCCGGCAGGCATTTTGAATATGATGCTCAATGCGCCCACCCACCAGAAGCGCCGCATTCAAGGCGTAGCTGCCGGGGCGCAAAGCGAAGTCCCGGGACAAACGGATCGTCACCCGCTGGGTGTTGCCATGGCCGGCGAAAGAAAAACCCGCGATCACGGTCGAATCCAGAAAAAGCACCCTGTTCCCAAGCATGTCGTAGACGCCGAGCAGCAATGACGCCCCTTTATGGCCCGCCGCCAAGGCGCAGTCGACGACCAACTGGAGGGGACCCGCCGAAAGCATGTTTGGCGTCGCATCCCAATTGCTCACCTCAATTCGTTTGATCACCGCCTGGCGCGGGTCCGTCGAAGATGGCAGACGGAAGACATTTGTCTCCTCGGAGATCGCCCCCTGCGCCAAGTAGAACTGCACCGCCGCCGTCGCCGCCGCCTGATGGGAAATCCGCCCTTCCTTCAAGACCAGACACCGGCTACAGAGCGCCTGAACAATGCCGAGATTATGACTAATTATCACCACCGTCCTACCGTTGCGCGAAAGCTCCTCCATCTTGCCGAGACATCGCTTCTGGAATTCCGCATCGCCCACCGCCAGCACCTCATCGACCAGCAGGATATCGGTCCTCAGATGCGCCGCCACGGCAAATCCCAACCGGGTATACATGCCGCTCGAGTAGTGTTTGCAGGGCGTATCAAGAAACTGTTCAACCTCGGCGAAGGCGACGATCTCATCGAAATGTGTCCGCACCTCATGCCGCCGCATGCCCAGCATGGCGCCGCTCAGATAGATATTTTCGCGCCCGGTCAGCTCCGGATGAAACCCAGTGCCCACCTCCAGCAGCGAACCCACACGACCGGAAAGGTCAACGCCGCCCTCCGATGGCGCGGTAATGCGACTTAGAATTTTCAACAGGGTGCTCTTGCCGGCACCGTTGCGCCCGATAATACCGAGCACCTCACCCGACCGGACCTCAAAGGACACATTGCGCAGAGCCCAGAATTCCTCCTCACGACCGCCGCCACGCCATGCCGCCAGCAGCCGCAAGGGCAGGTGCAGTAGATCCTCGCGCAGGGTGCGGTAACCGGGCCGGACGCCGGCGTGACGCAGCGTATAGTGTTTGCCCAAGTTCTCGCAACGGATGACGGGATCGCTCATGGTGCGCGTCAGAGATTGTCGGCGAAGTCCCGTTCGACCCGCTGGAAAAACCATGCGCCCGTTGCCAATGCCAACGTCGTTGCCAGCGCCGGAATCAGCAGCAGGGACAGCACCGCGTCCCCGCCGCCGAGCAGCGCCGCCCGGTTGCCCTCGATAATCCCCACCAGCGGATTGAGGGAGAAGAGTGCGCGCCACCTCTCAGGGATCAGCTCCAGGCCGTAGACAACCGGTGTCGCATACATCCAGACTTGGATGAGAAATGGCAGGGCATACATGAAATCACGGTATCGGACATTCAATGCTGATATCCACAGGCTGATGCCGACCGCCAGCATCAGCGTCAGCAAGGTCACTGCCGGCAGCAGCGCGAGCCACCAGCCTGGCCATACCCCGTGCCACGTCAGTAACACTGCCATCACGCCAAGCGAAACCGCAAAGTCTACCAACGCAGCGGCGGCTGCCGCGCAGGGAATCAACAGCCGCGGGAAATATACCTTCGAGATCAGCTTCGACTCCGCCACTAGGCTGTTGCCCGCCCGCTGCAGGATGCCGGCAAACAGATTCCAGCCCAACAGGCCCGCGAAGACGAACAACACATACGGATGCCCTCCGCTGGGCAGTCCGGCAAACCGGCCGAAAATTACTGTAAAAATCAATCCCGCCACCAATGGCTGCAACACCACCCACACGATGCCCAGTGCCGTCTGCTTGTAACGCAGCTTGATGTCGCGCGTGGCCAGCATCACCAGCACGTCGCGATACTCCCAGAGTTCGCCCAGCCGGAGCCCGAGCCAGCCCCGCGCGGGCCGGATGCGGACAAGGGGCGGCGGGGAAACGACGGTCATAAGGATGCAAAAGTGTGAAGTGGAGCCCGGCCGGGTCAACTCCCCCATGGCCAAGACGGCGAACCCGGACAAAAAACTCGCCGTGTCCTCCCGCGGACGCGATAAACCCGGCGTGGCTGTTACCACCCGTGCCCTCGCCTTCCTCCGCCGCCTGCGGCACGCGGACGCCCGGTCGCTGGCCTCGGCCGTGTTGAACCGACTGTGGCCCGCCCGCGCGAGGCTGGCCCCTGTGATCTTGGCTGCCACCCGCGGCCAAACCGGCTTGGAGATCGGCGGGCCCAGCCGGGTGTTTATGGATGGTAAAATTTTGCCCGTTTATGCGGCGGCCGTCCGGGTGGACAACGTGAACTTCGCCTCGCAAACCGCCTGGGAAGCCGGCCTGCGCGAGGACGGGGATTTTGTTTTCCATCCGGCCAAACCGCCCGGCCGCCAGTTTCTGCGCGAAGCCACCGCGCTGCACGGGATCGCCGACGCCGGCTACGACTTTCTCCTGTCTTCCCACTGCCTGGAGCATGTTGCCAACCCGCTGGCCGCGTTGCGCGAATGGCACCGCGTCGTGCGCCCCGGCGGCCATCTCGTCCTGATCCTGCCCGACCCTGTGCATACTTTCGACCATCGCCGGCCCGTCACCACACTGGCCCATCTGCAGGAGGACTTCGCCCGCGGCACGGGCGAGGACGACCTGACCCACCTCGATGAGATTCTGACCCTGCACGACCTGCGGCGTGATCCTTGGGCCGGCTCGGCGGCGGCCTTCGCCGGCCGCTCGCGCCACAACGCGGAAAACCGCTGTCTCCATCATCATGTTTTCGACGGGGCGCTCCAGCGCGCCGTGCTGGAGGCCTGCGGCTGGACCGTGACCGCCACGGAGCGGGTGCGCCCGCTTCACCTGCTGGCCCTTGCCCGCCGACCGGCCCCCGGGGATAATTCTTTCCCCGCCGCCGCCGGTGTCTAGGCTGTCCGGGATACGCATGAAGCTCTCCATCGTTATCCCCTGCTACAACGAGGCCCGCACCATCCGGGCGATAGTGGACGCCGTGCGCGCCGCGCCCGTGGCCGACAAGGAGATCATCATTGTGGACGACTGTTCGCGCGACGGCACACGCGACCTGCTCCGCACCCAGATCGCCCCGCTCGTCCACCAGATCATTTATCACGAGGTCAACCGCGGCAAGGGCGCGGCGCTGCGCACGGGCTTTGCCGCCGCCACCGGCGACATCGTCATCGTGCAGGACGCCGACCTCGAATACGACCCGCAGGAATACCCGCGCCTGCTCAAGCCCATCCTAGACGGCAAGGCCGACGTCGTCTTCGGCTCGCGGTTCATGGGCGCAGAGGCGCACCGCGTCGTCTATTTCTGGCACATGGTGGGCAACCGCTTCCTCACCCTGCTCTCCAACATGTTCACCAACCTCAATCTCACGGACATGGAGACCTGCTACAAGGTCTTCCGCCGGGAGGTGCTGAAGCAGATCGTGATCGAGGAAAATCGCTTTGGCTTCGAACCGGAGATCACCGCCAAGGTCGCCGCGCTCAAGGACTGCCGCATCTACGAAGTCGGCATCAGCTACTACGGCCGCACCTACGCCGAGGGGAAAAAGATCGGCTGGCGCGACGGCGTCCGCGCGCTCTGGGCCATCGTGAAATACAACGTGTTCCGGTGATCTCCCCACCATGCTTGCAGCGGCCAGTGCGACGTTGCTCTTCAGCCTGATCGTCACGGCGCTCACCTTGCCGCTGGCGGCCCGAATACCGGGATATCCGCCGGTGCTCCGTCTCGCCCTCGGCCTCGCGGGAGCCCTCATCATTCTGTATCTCGCCGCCGGCCTGATCTACGTATCCGGTGCAGCCTGGAGTTGGTTGTGGCTGCCACCCGTGACTGCCATCGTCGGTTGCTGGCGAATGCGGTCTGCCATCGCGGACCTCACCGGCGATCCGGCCGTGCGCTCCACAGCGGTCGGGGCAGGGCTGCTGGCCCTGTGGTGCATCGGCCTGCACGCCGTGATCTACAGCTATTCCGGGGGAGCATGGGCTGGCGATTGGTTCGAGCACTACGAGCGGGCCCGTTTTTTCCTGCATCGCTGGCCGCTGGACCACGCTTTTCTCGGCTTTGGCGCACTGCCCGCGCGTCCGCCGTTCGCCAATCTCGTCACCGGCGGGCTGCTGGGATTGTCCGGCGACACCTTCGCGTATTACCAGACGTTCACCACATTGTTGAGCTGCCTGGCATTTTTCCCGCTCGCCGCGCTTGTCGCCCCCGATGGCCGGGATTCGCCCGGACTGCGGCTCCTGCCGCTGCTGCTGATGCTGAACCCGCTGTTCGTGCAGAACGCGACCTTCCCCTGGACCAAGCTGGCCGCAGCCTTTTTCGTAATGCTCGCATTTGCCCTGATCCGGCGCTCGCTGGATGGCGGAAAGGGCGGCGGGCTAGCCTTGGTGATGTTGGCTGCGGGCCTGATCACGCACTACTCGGCCGGTCCCTGGATTATCGCGCTGGGCGCCGGGTGGTGGTGGCTGGCGCGGTCGCAGCCCGTCTTGTCCGGCACGCGCCGCGAACTGCTGGCGGGGGCCGCTGCCGGCGCTCTGCTGGCCGGCACCTGGCTGCTGTGGGCGGCCGTGAATTACGGACCCCAGCTTCTCCTGAAGGCCACTTCGACGGTCGGCGACGCCCCTGTCGCCGGCTTCCGGGGCGTGCTGGCCGTTACGCTGGGCAACCTGCGCAATACCCTGCTGCCCGACTGGCAAGCGCCGCTGTTCATGGTCTTTTGGCAGCAGATGGATGCCACCGCCCGGTTGCGGGACATTTTCTTTATCCTCTACCAGCAAAATTTGCCGCTCGCCTTTGGCCTCGGCAATCTGGCCGTGCTGCTCTGGCTGGTGAGAAATCGTCACGCCGCCCCCCGACTCCGGTTCTGGTGGGTGGCCGGACCAACGGTCGTGTTACTGGGAATCGCGGTTCACACTACGCCGGTCGCAGTGGGTCTGACCCATATCTGTCTCCAGCCGCTGATTCTGTTTGGTCTGGCCGGTGTTGCAGTTGCTTGGTCCAGCCTGCCGCGCTGGTTGCGGCGGGTCTGGGTTGGCGGAGTCGCGGTCGATTTTTGTCTGGGTATCGCCCTGCACTTTGCTCACCAGTCACTTCTGTTGCCCCGGTGGCTCCACCCCGGGGACACACCCTACGAACTGACTGGCCGCTGGCCCAGCTCCGCCATGCTCAACTATGCCGGCAAGCAACACCTGGCGCAGCCTTTCCTGGCCGACAGCGTGCTGCCGCATGCGCCGTGGGTCTTCCTGGCACTGGTGACCCTGCTGGGTGTTGCCTTGGTCCGGTGGTTCAGGGCCATGCGGAAAATGACTTCACCCGGCGGCCCGGTCCGCCTTTAGTCCCGTCATGTGCGCTCACCCGGCCTCACCCGAGATCACGATCGTGATGCCGGTTTTCAACGAACAGGAAGTATTGTTACAGACCTTTGCCCGGCTGACGGCCCTCTTTGCCGCGCAACCGCAATGCCGGTGGCAGGCGATCTTCGTCAACGACGGCAGCCGCGACCGCAGCGCAGAATTGCTTCGCGCGCAGGAAGCCGCGGACCCGCGTTTCCATGTCGTGGAGCTGACGCGCAATTTCGGCTTTCAGGCCGCGCTCGCCGCCGGCTTGGCCGCCGCCACCAACGCCGACGCCGTGGTGACGATGGATGCCGATTTGCAAGACCCGCCCGAACTCATCCCCGAATTGGTTGCGGCGTGGCAAGCCGGAGCGGAGGTTGTTTTGGCGGTGCGCCGCTCCCGGCAAGAAACCGGTGTGCGGCGGCTCGGGATGGATGCCTTTCACGCCCTGTTTGGGCGGCTGACGGACGGACCTCTGATCGACACCAATGCCGGCACCTTCGGGCTGCTCAGCCGTGACGCCGTCACGGCTTTCAACCAGCTGCCGGAACGCCAGCGCTTTTTCCCGGGCCTTCGGGCCTGGCTTGGCTTCAACGTCGCGCAGGTGCCCTACGACCGGCAAGAGCGTGCGGCCGGCCAACCCCAACAAACCCTGCGCCGGCTGGTGCACTACGCCCTCGACGGTCTGTTCAGTTTTTCCCGCCTGCCGCTGCGGCTCCTCACCTATTGCGGGCTCCTGGTGGCGGGGGTGGGCTTCAGCCTGGGCACCTTCTACATCGTGCGGCGGCTGGTCGGCATCGAGATCGCCCAGACCGGTTTCACCACCCTTGCCGTCCTCGTGTTGTTTCTCGGCGGCCTGCAGCTCATTGCGATCGGGGTGCTGGGCGAATACCTCGGGCGTATCTATGATGAGGTGAAACGCCGGCCGCTTTACCTCGTGCGCCGGCGGTCATGATGCGGCGTGTCCTGTTGCTTGGTCCCTGGTTGGCGCTGGCTGCGGCAATGTTCGCCACCGCCTACCTTATCATCAACACGACCTTCATGCTGTATGACGACGAGGGCTACGTGCTGCTCTCGTTGCGCGACTACCTCGCCGGGGGCCGGCTTTACGATGAGATCTTCACCCAATACGGGCCGTGGCCGTTCGTATACCATCAGCTCGTTACCGCCGTGCTGGCGGAACCGCTCACTCATACCCTCGGCCGCTGGCTGACCGCAGCACACTGGACCGGCTGCGGTTTGCTCATGGGCGCAACCGCGCTTCGGCTCACGAATCGGCCCGTCGCCGCACTGGCAACCGGGGCAGCAACCTTCTCGCTGCTCTGGCAGATGAACTCCGAACCCACGCATCCCGGCAGCCTGATCGCCGTGCTCGTGGCCGGCGCCGTATATGCGATGGTCCGGTTGCCCACGCTGGCCCGTCCGGAAGTAGCGGCGGCCTGGCTCGGCGTCACGACCGCCCTGCTCTGCCTGACCAAGATCAATGTCGGCCTGCTGCTGCTTGCCGGAGTCGGAGCGGCGGCACTGCGCTACACCGTCTGGCCCGACCGTTGGATCCGCCCGGCCGCCATCACGGCCGGTGCGGGTCTGCTGCTCGTGCCATGGGGCCTGATGGGGCGCAAGCTGGATGAACCTTGGGCCCTGATCTTCGCGCTGCAATTCACCCTCGGGGCCGGACTGTTGCTGTGGGTTACGCCACCGGCAGAAAACAACCGGCGGTTGCAACCGCGGCTTTGGCTGGTGGCAACCGCAGCCGGCTTGGCCGCCGTGCTGGCGGTGGGCACGATGGTGTGCCTGCGGGGAACTTCACCGGCCGCGCTGCTGGAGGCGGTGCTGATCAGTCCGCTGCGCCATCCGGCCAATTTCTTGTTCGGTTTCTCCTGGATCCCCGAAAGCTGGGCGGTATCGGCCGCGGCATGCGTGCTCGCGCTCCGGGCCGGATGGGAACTGCGGCGACGCGGTTCGCTGGCCCACGCCACCCAGCTCGCCGTCGTCCTGACGCGTCTGACGGCCCTGGGATTCTTTTGCTGGCATCTGCAAACCTGGCTCACGATTTACGGAGTCGGCCGCTTGATCACGGTATGCCTCCCGCTCCTGCCCTTGTTTATGGTGCCGCTCCGGCCGCTACCAAACGCAGCCGGTGTGCCCGCGGCTTGGCTCGCAGCCTTTGTCGCGCTCCCGCAAATCCTCCATGCGTTTCCGGTAGCCGGCAGCCAGATGGGCTGGGCGACCTTTGCTTTCATGCCACTGTTCGCCGCAGGGTTGCATGAAGCCTGGGAAGTGTTGGGCGCCGCGTTGCCCCGGCTGGGCCGCCGCTTGGGCCCGGCGGCATGGGCAGTCCTGTTGGCTGCCACGGGCTGGCAGCTCTGGCTTCTCGGTCACAACGGCTGGGAGCATCACCGCGTGGCCAAGCCGCTCGGCCTCCCGGGCGCCGAAAACGTGCGTATCACCGGGCCAATCCGCGAATCCCTGCGCATCCTCACCCTTAATGCCAGCCTGCATGCCGATGTGCTTTTTTCCCGGCAAGGCATGTTCAGTTACAACCTCTGGAGCGGCGTGCCGACCCCCACAACACGCAACGCCACCCATTGGTTCTGGCTCCTCGACGAGGCCGACCAGCAGCGGATCATCGACCGGCTGGAAGCCAGCCCGCGCAGCGCCGTCATCGTCAACCATCCCAGCGACGAATTCGTCGCACGGCACAACATCCCGGTTGCCGGACCGCTGCATGACTACATCGAAAACCGCTACCGAACGCTTTTTCAGACCGGTTACAGCCCACATACCCGGGACTCTATCCTCTCTTTTCTCGTGCCCCGGGAAAGCCGAGCGGTGCCCTTCGGTAAGATTGAAGCCTTGACCAAAGACGGTGCCGAATCCGTCGGCCACGAGCCGATGCTATTGCGCGCCAACCTGGTGCTGGACGGCAGGCCCGTCACGGTGCGGCTGACACGCGCCTCTTATCCTTGGCGGCTGCTGCACGATTTTTCCGCCACTCCCGCGGATATTTTCCTCGAACCTATCAATTCCGAAGGGCTGACCTACGGCACGCCGTTGCGATTAGCGCAGGCCGGCGCACTCCGCGGGCTCTACCGTCTGACCATCATGACCGAAAGCGCGCCAAGCTTCGACCGACTCCATGATGCCGTGCTCGAGGTGCTGGATGAACATGATCAGGTGCTCGCGGAAGCGCTGTATTGAGCGCCGTCAGCGCTTGCGCGCCACGAGCACCAGGCTCACCCCAAAGGGCATGGGCACACGCGCCATGGCAAGGCGCACCAGTTGCCAGCGCAGCAGCCGGTTCAGCCACGCGGCCGGGATGCGGTTTTCCGCCCGGGCATCCGGCGTGCGGGCGGGAAACCATTTCCGCCACTTCCGCACCAACCACACCGCCGGATACACGAGGACGTTGGTGTAGTTCACGTGCACGAGCTCCCACTCCGTCGCCGGGAAGAGCGCCCGCAACTGCGGACGCGAATAACGCCGGAAGTGATGCAGCCCCACATCCCAGTCGCTCCACAGCGCCATGCTCGCCGGCACGGTCACCAGCGCCACGCCACCGGGTTTCAGCAGCCGGTGGAATCCGCGCACAACGGCGGCATCGTCCGGTGTGTGCTCGAGCACGTCGAGGGCCGTCACATAGTCCAGCGAAGCATCGGGCAGCGGCACGCGGTCGCCCGCCAGACTGAAAATCTGCTCGGGGCGAAAGCGCGCCCGCAGCATCCGCAACGCCTCTTCGTGATCATCGAGCACCAGGACGCGGCAGAGCGCCGCCATTTCTTCCGCAAACTGTCCGGTGCCCGCGCCGCAATCGAGCAAGACGTCGTCCGGCCGTGGGGAACGGATCCGTTGCAGCCAGCGCCGGGCAAACTCCCGCTTCCCGGCATAGAACCAGTGCGTGCGCTCCACCTCCGCCAGTTTGGTGTATTCCTCGGCATTCATGCGGCCTTGCCCAGATGCGGGCGCCGGGCAGCATGGGGACTCCGTTGCCCTTGTCCACGCCCACCTTCAACGTCTCGGTTTCCCGCCGGCGCCGGTTGTCCGCCGCCGCCGTTATCGTCCTCTTGGCCGTCCACGCGTGGCTGGCGCTTTCCGCCTCGCGGGAAAAATCCGCCACGGTGGATGAAATCGCCCACCTGACCGCCGGCCTCGCCTACTGGCAGCACCATGATTACCGGCTCCAGCCCGAGAACGGCAACCTGCCGCAACGCTGGGCCGCGCTGCCCGCCTGGCTGTCCGGCAGGACCTTGCCCCCGGCAGACCATCCCGATTGGCCGGTCGCCAATGTGTGGGGCTTGGGCCGCGATTACTTCAACGCCCAGGGTCCGGCCCTGGACGATCTGTTGTTCGCCGGCCGGGCGATGAACCTGGTCTGGAGCCTCGCCACGGGACTGCTCGTCTGGTGGTGGACGCGGCGGTTATTCGGCGACGCCGGGGCCTTCGTGGCACTGGCCCTGTTTACCTTCTGTCCGACCTTTCTTGCCCACGGCGTCCTCGCCACGTCGGACATGTGCATGACGTTTTTCATGCTCGCGAGCGTGGGCGCCTACTGGCGGCACCTGCAGGATTTTCGCCTTGGCACCGGGCTGTTGAGCGCCGTGGTGCTCGGACTCGCCTGCGTGGCCAAATTTTCCTTCGTGCTGCTGCCGCTGATGCTGGCGCCTCTCCTGATTTGGCGCATGCTGGCACGCCCGCCCCTGCCGTGGCGCGGCCGGTTGCAGCATGAGCGCAAGGCCAAGGCCGGCCTGCTCCTCTCCTCGGCAGCGGTTCATATCCTTGTCGCGTGGCTCATCATCTGGACGTGCTTTGGTTTTCGCCACGACGCGGCCGGCCCCGGCCTGCCGGAACTCGCCGACTATCACCGCCCGTGGTCCATCGTGCTGGCCAGCTTGGAAGGCAAAGGGGGGTGGTTTGACACCGTGCGGCAGTGGCGGCTGCTGCCGGATGCATTTTTCTACGGCTTCGCCTTTGTGGTGGACATGTCGCAAATGCGCGGGGCCTTCCTCAACGGCGCCTACAGCCTCACGGGCTGGGTCGAATTTTTCCCCTACGCCTTTCTCGTCAAAACTCCGTTGCCGCTGCTCCTCGCCCTGCCCGCCGTCGTTGCCGTGATCGGCTGGCGCTGGCGGCAACAGCCGCAGGCCATGGGCGCCGACCTGGTCCGGGTGACGCCGCTGCTGGCGCTGTTTGCGGTGTATTGGCTGTTTTCAATCACCAGCAATCTGAACATCGGCCATCGCCATATCCTGCCGACCTATCCCGTGCTGTTCATCTTTTGCGGTGCGCTGGGCTGGTGGGCGGCGCGGGCAAGACAGCGCATCGCCGCCGGCGCCGTGGTCGCATTGCTGGTGGTCGCCCAGGCCGCCGCCAGCTTCCAAGTGCGGCCGCACTACCTCGCTTTTTTCAACCAACTCGTCGGCGGGCCGGCCCAGGGCTACAAACACCTGGTGGACAGCTCGCTCGATTGGGGCCAAGACCTGCCCGGTCTCGCGCGCTGGCTGGAAGCGCAGCCCGACGTCGTCGCGGGTGAAACGAAGGTTTATCTTTCCTATTTCGGCACGGCCGATCCCGGCCACTACGGCATCCGGGCGCGGCCGCTGCCGCATCTGCCCAAGGCGGGTTACTCGGCCCAATGGCATGCGCTGCAGCCAGGCATTTACGCGGTGGGCGCCACCATGCTCTCGCACGTTTACGCCCCCGTGCAGGGGCCATGGACCGCGGAGATGGAGCGTGAATACCAAACGCTGCGCGCCTTGGAGCCGGCGTTGCTCCATTATGCCCGGACGCCCGCCGCCCGCGACGAGATAGCCGCCATCGCACCGCATGAACAATGGGTGAAAACCTGGGATCGCTACGAAGATCTGCGCTTTGCCCGGCTGTGCCATTACCTGCGTGCACGCCGGCCGGACGACCATGTCGGCCACTCCATCCTGCTTTACCGGCTGTCGCCTGCCGAACTCGACGCAGCCCTGCACGGACCGGCGAGAGCGCTGGGGGCAGCCATCGAACATGCCATACGGCATACCTCCACACGCTAATGATATCTACCGTTGAACGTTGGTTCAGCCGATCTTGGTTAGGCCCGGGGTTCTGTGGCATAACCACCCTCGTATTGTTTTTTCCCGTTTTGGGCGGTGGCTTCCTCATATGGGATGATAATGTGAACCTCTTGAGTAACCCAGCACTCTGGCAGAGCGAGGGAGCCTGGCGCTGGATGCTCACTGACCTCGAGAGCGTCCAACGCTATAAGCCCATCAATTGGCTTCTCTGGCGTTGGCTCGGTAACAGCTTCGGTCTGAACCCCGTGATTTTTCACGTGGTCAATCTGGTATTGCACGTCGGCAATGCCGTTCTGCTCTTCTACGTCGCACAATCTTTCCTTTGCAGCCGCGACAAGCTGCGCATCCTACCGCTATGGACGATCAAGCTCGGTGCCGCTGTCGGTAGCCTCGTGTGGGCGCTGCATCCGCTGCGGGTCGAACCCGTGGCATGGATTTCCGGCGTAGGTTACCCCCTCTGCACTTTCTTCGGGCTTCTGGCCGTGCTTGTCTTCCAGCACTATCTGCGTGGTGAGCGTGCTCTCTGGCACCGGACCGCCTTCGTGTTGTTTGTTGTCTCCCTCCTCTGCTATCCAGCGGCCGCCTCTCTCCCTGCTCTGCTTCTGGTCCTTTCTCTTATGGCCGAAGATCCGCACCATACCGCAAAATTTAGTCGTCTGCGCGCTGCTTTGCGTCACTTGGCCCCATATGTCTTATGTTCTGCTCTTCTTTTAGGCCTCACCCTGCTCACTCGACTGAACGCAAGCGGCGAAATCTGGCACCGCCCGACGACGTTGGCAGACGCGGGTCTGTTAACGCGCATCGGCCAAGCTTTCGCCGTTTGGATGTGGTATCTGCAGAAAACTCTTCTGCCACTCAATCTATCTCCAGTCTATGTCGAATTCAGGGATTTTTCAGTGATCAGTGTGCGTGCGGCGGCCAGTCTATCGATGTTCATCTTCCTAGCAGTCATGGCTTGGCGTAGACACCGGATGTGGCCCGAGGCGGGACCGCTTTCCCTCGCGTTTCTGACACTCGCCATACCGGTGCTTGGAATAACCGACATGCCGTTTACACCGTCGGATCGCTATACCTACGTGCCATCGCTGGCACTGGCGCTGCTACTTGCCAGTGGTATCGCTCGAGTGATACATTGCTTTTCCTCTCCGGCCCATCAGACGGCGACCTTGGTCGTAACTTCCTTGAGCATAGTTGCTCTAGGCTTCGCTTCAACCCAACAACTGGCAGTTTGGCGTAGCCCGATAACGTTTTTCCAACATGCCCTAGCAGGGGTCGGTTCACATCCGGCCGCCGCAGACCTGCACTGGCGACTTGGCTTGCATCACCTCATGGCAGATGATCCTTACGCCGCCATAGTAGAATTTCGATCCGTCCTAAGAATTGACGCCAAGCATGAAGATGCGGCGCGATATCTTCGCGTGCTGGAAAGCCGCCACCCTAATATGTCGGAGTAAGCTAGATTCGTAACCGTCAATCCAAGCTCATCTCTAGGATTTCTCTAGCACCACAAACATCCGCAACGCAACCTTGCGCAACAGTGCCTGTGGCAACCGACGCTCCAGCGCCAGCAAGGCTCGCAGCGCCGCCGCCGGCAGCAGGGCCGGCTGGGAAAATCCGCCGGTGGCGGGGTAGGCCAGCAGATCCCGGTGCGCGACCGAGACGATCCTCAGGCCGAACGCACGCAGGGCGAGCTCGACCGCCGGCCGGTGCCGGCCGAAAAGCGCGTGCGCCATGCCCATGTTGGCGAAACTGCCGTCCGCCTCCGCCGCGAACTTGAACGGCGGTTCGATCAGCTTCGGACGGCAGGGTTCGACATGAAACAGCCGGTAGAAGCAACGCGCCCCCGGTGTGCCGGCCGGCTCGACCAGCACGATGCGGCCGCCCGGCGTCAGGGCGGCAGCGGCACTGGCAAAAAACCGTAGCGGCTCCTGCAGGTGATGCAGCACGTCGAACGCGACGAGGTTGCTCCAGCTTTCCGGCGGAATGGCGTAGGCAGACACCGCCCGGTCCACGAATTTCGTCGCCACGATGTCGCTGGTGACAAGGTCGGGCAGAAAGTCGCGCGCCACCCCGATGCCCGAACCGATCTCCAGCGTCCGTCCCGGAACCATGGACCGCCGCATGGCGGCGAAAATATCGGCGTAAACGGCGCGCAGTGCCGCGGACCGCCGCCATTTGGCCAGACTCTGTTCCAGCAGGGTCAGATCGTAGGTGATGGATGCGCTCATGTGGCGGGAGGCGGCGGCAGTTCGATGGCCACGAGCCGGCTGACCCGGGCCAGCTTGGTGCCGAAGCGTTTCTCGGCCACGAACTCAAGCCGGTAGCCGGCTGGTAGGATTTCATCGGGCATCAGTTCATGTTGGCCGTGCACGGAGGTCGGACGGAGCGACTGCGTGACGAGGATCTCGTTGATGTAACCGTCGGCCAACTGGCGTTGGAGCCGGTCGGGCACCAACCGGGCCCGGTCGATCAAAATGGAAGGGGTTTTCTGCAACAACCACGGGAGGCCCGACTTGTTGGAAATAATCAGCCGTGCCGCCGGCGGCCGCGCAGCCACCAACCGCCGCTCCCACTCGATCTCATCGATTCCCAAGTGCGAATAATGATGCTGGGCTTGGCGGGGCAGCGAAAAGCCCAGCCAGCACATCAGTGTAAGTCCGAGCAATGCCGGTGTCACCGGACCGCGCGCATCAAAACGTGCGGCCACAAACACCACCGCAAAAGCCAGCAGCAGGTAGAACGGCAGGCTGAAACGCGCTGCCATCGGATCATTGAAGGCGGACCAAAAATAAAACATCACCAGCAACGTGTTGGTGCAGATGCCCAGCCCGATCAGCAGCCAGGCAAGGGAAAGCGGCGACATCCGCCGCCACGCCGGCCGCCGCCACAGCACCCAGCCGACCAGAACCAACAGCCCGAGTCCGCCCACCAAGGTCAGCCAGAGGGAATTAGCCAGCCGCACGTCGGTGGAAAAAAGAAAATCCGCCGCCGCCCGGAAATTGTCCGCAAGGTATTCCCAGCCAAAGCGGCTGGTCTGGTCATCCTTCATTTCCCACAGGATCGGCGTGTGCGACAACACGCGGTTGTGCAGGGCCACCGGCACCAGCAGCAGCGGCGCCAGCACGGCCGCCCCCGACAGCACAATCCGGCCGCTGCGCCACCAGCCGGCCAGCACCACCATGGCCGCGGGCACGACATAGAGGGCCGATTCATACCGGCATTGCGCCAGCAGCACCACCGCGAGGATGAAGGCCGACAGCCGCAGGCCGTCCGGCCGCGCCAGCCAAGCTGCGCCCAACGCCACCGCGGCCAGCAGCATGGTGAGGTTGAGCAACTCCATGCCCGAACCGGTGGCGTTCTGCGCAAACAGCGGGAGCGATCCCACCAAGGCCACGGCCAGCGCCCCCGTGCGCCACCCCTGCCAGCATCGGCCGAGGCCATAAACCAGCCCCAGACAAACCGGGGTCAGCAGGGCATTCAGCAGGTAGGCATTATGGGTGCGGTAACCCGTGAGGTCATGGACCAGCGACACGAGAAACGGGTAAAAATAGGGCCGCTTGTCGAGGTAGTTGTCGGTGGAAAGAAACGTGCCCAGGATGTCGTAGCCACGCACCATAGTCGCAACATCCCGGAAAAAATGCATGTTGTAGGCGGTGGATTGCAGCACGAATTCATCGTAGAGAATCTTGCTGCGAAAATCCTCGTGCACGACCGCCACCACGGAGAACAGCGCAACCGATGCCGTGCCCGTCATGAGTTCCCGCCGGCTCCAGCCGGCCAGCGCCTCATGGCGGAGCCGCCACAACGCCGCCAGCCAAAGCACGAAGGTGCCCAGCATGACGTAGTAGCCGCCGTGTTTGATCCCCAGCTCGGCCCGGGCGACCCCGATGCCGATGAAGCCCAGCCAGACGGCCAGCAAGGCGCAGAACCCGAAGGCGGCCAAGCGCACATCGGATCGACCTAAGAATTGCCAGCGGGAAGCTTCCACGACGGTCAGGGCAGCTGCTTGATGAAGTTGTCCAGATATTCCCGACGGATCCGCTCGCGCTCCGTGGCTGACAACGCGGCCGCCCTCACCGGTGGCGGCGGCGGTTGGGCCTCGCCGTCCAAAATTTCAACCACGCGGCTGATCCGGCTCACGGTCAGCGGCGTGAATCGCCGCTCCCAGACGGTTTCCAGGCGATAGTCGGGACCCAGCACATCATCCCATTGGACGGTGAGTTCGCCCGTTTCCGGATTCACATCCAGCCGCTGGTAAACGTAAAAGGCACTGAAGGTGTGGTTGCGGTGGTTGAAGAGCAGACTCTCCTTGTTCAGCACGGTCTGCATCATCGGGGTCGCGGATACGCGGTGGGTGATCCAGAAGATCGAGCTGTTGTCGATGAAGAGATAATCCTTCTCGGGATGCGCCGCCATGAACTCGCGGCGCCAGGCGATTTCCCGGCCGATGTAATAGTCCAGCGAGTAGTCGTGCCGGGCCATCGAGGGCAGCGAAGCCCCGAAGAGCCCCGCCAAGGCCAGCCCGGCCAACACGCGCCACCGCGCCGGACCGCCGCAAAACTCGGCCGCCACGGCAACAATCGCCAGCACCAGCCAGAGATTGAGCGGCAGGCTGAGGCGGCGGATCACGGGATCATCAAAGCGTCCCCAGAAATAGCCCATCAGCAGCGCGGTGTGGGCGGCAAAGCCCAGCGCAAACACCGCCAGGGCGGCCTGGGCGGGTGCCACGGTGTGCAGGCGCGGCAGCGTGCGGACCATCCAGAGCACAAAGAACGGCAGGGCGATGAAACCCAGCACCGCCAGGAGCAGCGAATTCGACTGCTCGCCCGTGGTGTCGAAAAAGAAATTCAGGGCATGGGCGAGGTTGTCGGGCACATAGGCCGGTGAAAACGGACGTTCGTAGCCGGGCTGGCTCGCCAGTTCCCAAGCCGACTCCCGTGCCCGGAAAACCCGGTTGTGCAAGGCATACGGCACGAGCAGCAACGGGCTGAAAACCACGGTCCAAGACAACACCGGACGCCGCTCGCGCCACCAGATCCACAGGATCAACAGGGCCACCGGCAGCAAAAAGAGCACCGACTCATAGCGGGTGAGAGCCAGCAACACGGCCGAGAGCACCAGCGCTTCCTGCGAACCGGCATCGCGCCGCTCCACCCAGCGCATCGCGAGCAGCAGGGTGGAGAGAATCATCACGAGATTGAGCAGCTCAAAACCTCCGCCCGTAGCATTTTGCGCCAGCAAGGGCAGCGTGGTCAGCAAAAGGACCGCCACCGCCCCGGCGCCGCGGCCGGCAAGACGGCAGCCGCACACATAGGCAAGCCCCAGCAGCACAAAAGTGAGCAGTGTGTTGAGGACAAAAACGTTCTCCGGGCGGTAGCCGGTAAAATCGTGCAACAGGGAAACCAGGAAAGGCTGCAGCAGCGGACGCTTGTCGAGTTCGCCCCCCAGGATTTGGAACGCTCCCTGGATGTCATGTCCGCGCATCGGCACCAAGGCCATCTTCTCGAAGTGCAGGCTCATCGATGTGCCCAGCAGCATCGCCTCATCCATCAGGATCTTGAACCCATAGTCCTCATGCACGAGCAACAACAACCCACAGCCCCCGATCAGGACCAGCGGCCAGCGCGGGGCGGTGCGCAGCTGCTCCCGCCACTGTGGCCAATCCGCCCGGGCCAGCCGGAAGAGGCTCAGGCCAAACAGGGCCGTGATCAAAAGTATCGCCCAGTAACCGCCGTAAATCATGAACTGGAGCGAGTGGTCGGCACTCAGCGTAAAAAAACCCAGGGCAAGGGCGAGCAACCCGGACAACACCAGCACGGCCAGCCGGCGATCACTCAGGTAGGCAGTGGTCGGAAAATTCATGGGGCTGGCTCAAGGCAACGGGCATGCAGACGGACGGGCAAAACAAAAGGCCAACGGGACGAGGGACAAAAAAGCCGCCTGTGTTGAACAGGCGGCTTGAAAGCTAAACCAACGGATTCCGGTTAGGGAGCGTAGGTGATCGTGCGGGCACCGGCGACGCTCGAGATGGTGATCGCGATGCCCTGCGTGTAGTGGGCGGGATAGGTCTCGCCGGCCACGGTGTTAACAGCCTTCACGTAGGCAGTCGCGCCAACCAGGTTGGACAGAGCCACGGTGGACACACCGTTCTCAAGGAAATACTGGTCAGCACCAGCGGAGAGCTGACGGGCATTGTTGAGGACGGCCTTGTCCTGCGAGGACTGACGGACCTTCTGGAAGGCCGGGATCGCCATGGCGGCCAGAAGACCGATGATGACGACCACGATCATGATTTCGACGAGGGTAAAACCCTTGGAGCTGTTCTGTTTCATGTATGTGTATGGATTATTATTAACGACGCTCAGAAGCGAGCAGTGGTGCAAATCATCATCATTAGCATTTTGGTCACAAGCTAAAAAAAGTGTGAATACGGGGCGTTTCTGGAACCGCCGTTGCAACCATCCGCCGCGCTGGGTGACGTAAACGCTCCGAAATGGTTTAATGACTCGCCTTGTCCGCAGTCGCGGCACTATATTCCATAAATAACCAACCTATCATGAGTTTACGCAGAGAAGCCAAATTTCCATCCGAGCCCAGCCGTTCTTGTCTGAATTTTCTTTTTTGTCTGCCGGCCCTGCTCCTGCTTGTCTCGCCCTTTGCGCATACAAAAGCTGCGGAACTCCATTTCAACAATGGAGATAGGATCTCTGGCGAGGTGGTGAAACGCACCGACGGAAAAATCTATTTTCTTTCCCCGGTCTTGGGCAATCTTATCATCTCCGAAACCGAAGCCGTCATCATCGAAATTCCCGACACTCCGGCCGATAGTCTCGCCGGACTCCCGCCGGTCATCGAACAAGTGCGACTCCGCGATGCCGATGTCCCGCGGCCGGAGCAGCGCCCGGCCCCGCCCCCCAAATGGCGCGGCAAACTGGAATTCGGCTTCAACAACCACTCCGGCCGCATCGAGGCCAAGAGTCTCAACCTCCGCGGTGAGGCAAACTACATAAAAAAAGCCAACAACTATCGCGTCAACTCCCGCTACCTCTACGGTGAGACCAACGGCCTCGTCACGAGCGACCGCCGCGATGCCGCCTTCCGCTGGCGGCGCGAACTCTCCGGCAAAGTCTTTGCGCAGACCGCCACCAGCTACTTCAGCGACCGCGTGGCCCGGGTTGACGTCAACTTGGAGCAAAACGCCGGCTTCGGTTACAAGTTCCTCACGCAGGACCGCAGCACGGCCTCCATGGGCGGCGGCCTCACCCTGCAATACCGCGACGCCGCCGGCGTCGAAAACGGCACGACCGTGCTGGGCGAATTCTTTCAGGATTATTCCTACAAGATCAACGGCCGCCTGACCTTCTCCCAGGACCTCAACGCCCTCTATTCGCCCGATCCCCGCACCCGCACGGTCATCACCGGCGCCTCGGCTCTCAGCGAGGAGGCCGACAACTACAAGATCCGCTTCAACAGCACCCTCCAGGGCAAGCTCTCCGAGCGCATCTCGCTGAATTTGCGCTACGAATACGAATACGACAACGCCATCCTCCTGCGGGAAAACCGCTCCGACCAGCGCGTGAGCAGCTCGCTGGGCTACTCATTCTAAACGGCGCGCACCGGACCGTGACTCAGGATTTTTTGGCCCGCTTTCCGGGCGCCGCTTTCTTCACGGTTTTCTTCACCGCGGCCTTCTTCCGGACCGCCGGTTTTTTCCTCGGCTCCGCCGGCGGGGCAAGCAGGCCCGGCACCGACACCTCGACCGCATCCTTCCACAGGTTTTCCAGCCGGTATTTCCGTCGGCTCTCGGGCAGGAAAAGATGCAGCATCACGTCAAACGCGTCCACCACCAGCCAGCCGCTCTCCTGCGCCGTCTCCATGCCGACGATCCGGGTGCCCGTGGCATCGATCACCTTTTCCAGCTCCACCCGCAGCGCCCGCAGGTGCGTCTCCGAAGTGCCGGTGGCCACGACGAGGTAGTCCGTGATGGAGGATTGCTCGCGCACATCCAGCACCCGCAGGTCCTCCGCCTTCTTTTCATCGAGGGCGCGGCAGCAGAGTTTGACGAGTTCGAGGGTCGGGAGCGGTGCGGTGTTCATCCTTGGTTGTCGAGATACAGGCGGTTTTCCCGGATATACACAATCGCCTTGTGCGGCACGAAATAATCGAGCGAAAGCCCGCGCCGCACCCGGTTGCGCAGCTCGGTCGAGTTGATGGCCAGCAGGTGGCCGTCGCAACGGCGCAGCCGCAGTCCGGGGATGTCCGGGTGCTCCCGCACCGGGTGGCCCGGGCGCTCGAGGAAGATGAACTCGATCAGCCCGGCCAGTTCCTTGATGTCCTTCCAAAGGTGCAGCTTCGGGAGCTGGTCGCCGCCGATGATCCAGTAAAGCTCGTCGGCAGGATACAGTTTCCGGAAATGCCGCACCGATTCCACCGTGTAGCTGATGCCGCCCTTGCGGAGCTCGTAGTCGGAGATCTCGAAGCGGTGGTCCCACTCGACCGCCGCCCGCAGCATCGCCAGCCGGTGCTCGGCCGAGGACTGCACATCGTTCGGCTTCAACGGCGCCTGCGCGGCCGGCACGAGGATGACCTTGTCGAGCTGGTGCTGCTCATAGGCATCCTGCGCCGCCATCAGATGGCCGAAGTGCACGGGGTCGAAGCTCCCGCCGAGTAATCCGATTTTCACAGCGGCGCAACGTGGTCACCCCCCTGCCCGCGGGCAAGGTTCAATTCCACACCCCGCTGGCCGGCGTGTGCTCGTCCAGCAGCAGCGGCAGCCGCACGGAAAAACGACCGGGCATGCTGCACACGCTGATGTCGCGCCGCACCACCAGCAGGAAGCGCTCACGCAGGTTGCGCAGGCCCACCCCGGCGCCGGGCGCGGCCGGAGCCGCGGTCACCGGACAGGAGTTGCCGAAAACCAGCGCATCTTCCTCGAACTCCAGCGTGATGCGCAACGGCTGGGCTGCGCTGCAGCCGTTGTGCTTGAGCGCATTCTCCAGCAGGAGTTGCAGCGAGGCCGGCGGGATGTGCCGCCCCGCCGGGTTGCCGAAATCCTTCAGCTCGATCTCGAGCCCTTCGGGAAACCGCAGCCGGCACAGTTCCGCGTAGGCCTCGAAGAAGGCCAGCTCCTCCGCCAGCGGCACCAGATCCTGCTTCTGCCGCTCCAGCAGGTAGCGGCAAACCGTCGCCAGATGCCGGGTGAACTGTCCCGCCCGCTCCGGACACTCGCGGATCAACACCCCCAGCGTGTGCAGGCAGTTGAAGAGAAAATGCGGTGCCAACTGGCCCTTCACCGCTTCGAGTTCCGCCTGCAGCCGCGCCCGCTCGGATTGCGCCAGCCTCAGCCGGTCCTCCAGCCGGCCGTTGATCAAAAACGTCGTCTCATACACATGGCTCACAAACAGCACGGCCAGCCCCACCACCGCCGCCACCAGCCCGACCCGCGGCCAGTCAATCCCCGGAAACGGCGCCGCCGCCTGCCACGCCAGCATCGCGCCCGCAGTGAGCACAAGCGTGTAGCCCTGCGTGCCGCCGATCAGCAGCAGGAGCTTCCGCAGCGGCCGTGTTTCCCAGTCCAGCGTTCGCCGCAGCCGCAGGATGAGCAACCGGTTGCCCTGCCACACCGCAAAGGAAAGCAGCAGAAACCAGCCGTGACCGGCCCACCACCACGCATCGGTCCACGTCAGCTCCCCGTAGCTTCCCGTCAGATGCGGGATGGCCAGCCCGAGCAGGGGAATCCCCACCGACCGGACCGCGCCATCGCGCAGTTCACGGTCGCACTCGGGCCGCTCGATTGGCCGCTGCTCGGGGTCGCCGTCAAGAACCATGGTGTGGGGTAAACTGGAATCCACGATCTCAGGACACGACCCATCTGCGACCGGCAGCGGGGAAACTGCGTCATAAGCCGAGCGCCGCCGCGGGGTTGACGCTCGCCGCCTCCACCCCGAGAGTCCGCCCATGCCCGGGTGGCGGAATTGGTATACGCATCGGACTTAAAATCCGTGACCTGCAAAGGTGTGTGGGTTCGAGTCCCACCCCGGGCACCAGTTTTCTCTCCCGCTGGTAAAGAAAATTGCCCGCCGCGGCTTCAACGAAGGCGGGCGGACCCTGCTCATTTCGCCCATGATTGGGGCTTAAGCACAGAAACCACGCCTCGGTGCGTGGAGGCAGGGTCGGACAGCCGGGCCAACCGGGAAGATTTTTCGGCAAACCCAACTTTTAGCCCGTCCCCAACCGCCACCGCGAGCCCGCCTTTCCAAACAGTTCACTTACCGGGTGAATTGTCCCGCAGGTCTGCGACGCTGCGCACCACCCGGTCGGGCTGCAGGCGTGCTCCCTTGAGCATCGCGCGCGTGGAGTGGCCGCTGAGCACCAAGACGGCGCGCAGGCCGGCCCGCTTGGCGCCGAGGATGTCGGTGTCGAGCCGGTCGCCGACCATCGCCAGGCGGCGCCGTGGCAAGCCGAGTTTCTCCGCCGCCATGCGGAAGAGTTCCGGTCCGGGTTTGCCGATGACCAGAGGCCGCACGCCGGTCATGCGCTCCAGGCCGGCAAGGAAAAATCCGCACTCCGGCGCCGGGCCGCGCTCGGTCGGGTAGGACGGATCGGGATTGGTCGCCACCAACGGCACGCCGCGCAGGATGTGCCGCGCCGCAGCAGCCAGCCGCTCGTAGTCCACGCGGCGGTCGAGACTCACGACCACGTGCGAGGGCCGGGCGGCGTTGCTCTCGATTCCCGCGTCGGCCAGCGCAGTGTGAAACGCCGGCTCGCCGATCGCAAACACCCGGCGTGCGTCCTGCGCCCGCAGCCACGCCGCCGTCGCCTGCCCCGCGGTAAGGATGCGCTCCGCCGGCACCGGGATGCCGAACCGCCGCAGTTTCGCCGCGAGGTATTCGGGGGCGAAACAGGAGTGGTTGGTGATGCACAGGTAGGGCGTCGCGGCGGCGTGCAGCCGCCGGACAAACGCCGCCGCGCCCGGCACCGCCCGGCGGCCGCGATAGAGGACGCCGTCCATGTCGAGCAGGTAGCCGTGCGGCCTGGCGGTCGCGAGGCTCACAGCGGGATGGTGAACGCGCGCTCGTCGGCGTTACCGCGCAGGTAGGCGTCGCCCGTCGGATGCGCGACATCCGTATAATCCTTCTTATATCGCGGGGGGCCGTGCAGGTTGGTCCGCGGTTCATGCATTTCCTCCGGCAGGCTGCGCACCTCGACCGTGATAGCGTCCGGCGTCACCGTCACCACCGGGTAGTCGTGCGGAAACGATGCCGTGCCCGAGGTCACCAACTGCCGCACCCCGCCGACCGCGACGGCGCCCGTGAGATGCAGGTGGCCGGAGATGATGAGCCGCACGTCACCACCGTCCACTTCCAAGGTGTCAAGCAGCTCCACCTCCAGCGCCTTGTAGGAGAGAAAGCCGAAGCTCTCGCGCAGCACGGCGTTGTCGCGCACCGGCAGGAACGGGATGTGGCACACAAGGATCTTCGGCACGCCCGGCCGCGCCCGCAGCAACCGCCGGAAATTCTCCAGCCGGGCCTCACGCCGTGCCGCCCCCACGTGAAACGTGCCGGCGTTGTTGAGCACGATGATCTCCGCCGCACCCGCGGGGATGGCGTAGTCGAATTTGTCCGCGCCAAAAGCCCGCACATAGGGCGACTCCCAAGCGGCGTCACCCTCCTGCTGCCTCACCTCGTGATTACCACAGCAGGGATGAAACGGCACCGGTAGCTTCGCCAACCGCTCTTTCAGTGCCGCCATCTCCGCGCCGATGGACGCCAGATTTTCCCCGTGGATGAAATCCCCCGCACCCATGATGAAATCCACACCGGCCAGCGCGCCGCCGTATTCCACCTGTGAGAGCAACCACTCCGCCCGGGCATTCGCCCCGGGATAGCCGGTGTGCATCGTCACGCTGGGGACGAACTGAGCATGCAGATCGTTGGCCACCGCGAAGCGGACTGTTTTCGCCGCCATCGCTCAATAACCCAGCTCAATCATTTGGTGCGCGGTGAATTCCGGCACGTTGAACTCCACCCCGTCGGCGTGGGCGGTGAAGGCCAAGTCGCCACCGTCCGGCACGAGGCGCACTTGCTTCACCTTGCGCGGCAGTCGGAGCCGCACCCGCGTGTCGCGCAGCGGCACGAGGTCCTCGATGATCTCTACCGGTTTGCCGTGGAAGGTGCCACGGTTGCTGGTCACCGCGAAGAGCAGGTGCGCCACGTAGCGCCGCTCCTTGGGCTGCTCGAGGACGTTGATGCGTCCGGTGGAAGGCAGGCTCGTCTCGACCGGCAGCCGGTCGCCGAGCAGGTGCCGCAGCGCCGCGGCAAAGAAATCGCGGTAGAGCGGCTGCCCGTAGGTGCGGTAGGCGCTGAAGAGATTGTGCGCGAAATAGGCAATCTGCTTCCCGAGCACCGCCGCCGGCGAGACCTTGGCGGGTGCGTCGGGCGCATGCTGGTGCGAGCAATAATGCTCCCAGGTGCGGTTGAAATACGACGCGCGCCGCTCCGCGAGCACCTTGGCCGTCGTCGGCTTGATCTCATAGGCGCCGCCGAGGATCACGATGGGCGACCGCACGGCGATGTCCGGCGTGAGCTTCGTCGCCACGAGGTAATCGGGATCGTTGGCGGAGCGGCCGAGGAGCTTGGCGCCGGGATCAATCGCGAACTTTTCCTGCTTCTCGTCGAGCAGGGCCGAGCCCGCCGCGATGATGCGGCCGCCGGCCTTGAGGAATTTCTCCGCCTTCGCGCGGAAGGCCGGCGTCATGACAAACGTGTCCGGCAGCACCACGAGATCGAAGCCCACCCAGTCCGCGTGCTCGTCGAGCATCAGGAAAGGCTGGTGCAGCTCCAACAGCATGCGGCCCACGCCTTCGTCGGCCACGACCGACTGCGCATGGCCGCCCCGCCAGCGGTGCTGGTTTTGCTCGCAGCTCACGAGGGCGATGCGGGCCACGGGTTTGACGTGATCGCACCACGGCTCCTTGCGCTCGACCTCGGCATAGGCCGCGCCGATGAGCCGGTAGGTGTCGAGGTTCATCTCGCCGTCGGGGTGCAACTGGTCGCCCACGCTGCACTTCGCGCCGTAGGCCAGCATCGCGCCGCACTCATACTGGAGCGCGGCCGCGCGCTTGAAGCCGCCGAACTCGCCCCACGTGTTGTGGAACTTGCCGGTCATGCCCATGAAGTCCCACTTCTGCGTGATGGCGTAGCGCGCGGAGAGCGGGAAGTGGTCGTAGCCCCAGCCGCCGGTGGGCAGCGATTCGAGCTCGAGGTGCGTGTTGTAGCCGAGGGCTTTCCGCGCGCCCACGGAGATGTGGCCGGAGTTGTGGAAGACCGGCGTATCCTTGCGCACCGACTTCGCCGCCGCCGTCGTCGCCTTGAAATACCGGTAGAGCACGTCCTCGCCGTAGCGGGCGACATCGGCGTCGTTCTCGGGGTTGTAGCCGAGCCGCTTCATTTCCTTCAGCGCGTCGTCGCTGTAGTCGCGGTGCGTGCCGATGATGTCCAGGAAGATGCCGTCGTTGTCCGGCCACCGCTGGCAGACTTCCTCGATCTGCGCGCAGAGGTAGTCGAGGTAGGGCGAATTGAACCGCAGGATGCGCACGAACCACTCGACCTCGAGCGGCTTGTAGGTGGTGCCGTCTTTTTTCTTCACCACCCAGGTCGGGTTGGCGAAGGCCGCCAGCTCGTCGAGGCCGGCGCTCAGGTAGATGGGGCAGCGCACGCCGATCTCGCGGCATGCCTCGATCTGCCGCGCGAGCAGGTCGGTCTTCAAGTGCGGGTGCATCTTGCCGACCTTCGTCGGATGGTAGCTGTAGCCGTGGTGGCACTTGGAAAACACCGTGATGGAGTTCACATGGCCGACCTTGAGCGCCTCCTGGAACTGCCGCTTGTTGAACTTCGCCCCGATGCCGGGGATCAGTCCGCTGGTGTGGAAATCGAGGTGAACCTGCCGGAAACGTAGGTGGTGCATGGGGTGGGCGCACGATGGGCGCATCCCGCGGCCACTGGCAACCCTGCGTTGATTCCCGCCGGCGCTATGACGCACGCCGGTTTATAAGCTGCATGGCCCGGATTCATGTGCGCATGAAAGATTTCTAATGCCTGCCGTGGCCCCCGCCGAACGCGCTGGCCTTTGCCGGGGGGCCTTACCAACCTCCCGCCCCTACCCGACAACTGGTCTCCAGTTTACCCCCAACCCCTACCCCCTAAAATATGAACGTGTCCGTTCCGTGGCCCGTGGCTACCCTGTCTGATATCCCCTCCCTGTTCTGGCTCGCACCGGTCGCCGGTGTCGCCGCCCTCCTGATGGCGCGCTTTTTCAGCGCCTCCGTCATGAAACGCTCGGAAGGCGACGCGGAGATGGTGCGCATCGCCCAGGCCGTCCGCGAAGGCGCCATCGCCTACCTCTTCCGCCAATACAAGGTCGTCTCGGTCGTCTTTGTGGCGCTGGTCGTCTTCCTCGGCCTGCTCTGGCTGCTCGGCCTCCAGCCCGGGCTCACGATGATCGGTGTGCCCATCGCCGGCCTGCTCTCCGGGCTTACGGGCTGGTTCGGGATGAAGATGGCCACCAACGCCTCCGCCCGCACCGCCTTCGCCGCCAAGCAATCCCTCAACGAGGGCCTCGTTGTCGCCTTCCGCTCCGGCGCCGTCATGGGCCTCAACGTCGTCGGCTTCGCGCTCCTCGACATCTCCTTCTGGTTCTTCGTCCTCAATTCCTACGGTGAATTCTTCGGCCTCTCCGGCGGCCCCTCCGAGCGCATCGCCGAGATGACCACCATCATGCTCTCCTTCGGCATGGGCGCCTCCACCCAGGCCCTCTTCGCCCGCGTGGGCGGCGGCATCTACACCAAGGCTGCCGACGTCGGCGCCGACCTCGTCGGCAAGGTCGAGGCCGGCATCCCCGAGGATGACGCGCGCAATCCCGCCACCATTGCCGACAACGTGGGCGACAACGTCGGCGACGTCGCCGGCATGGGCGCCGATCTCTACGAGTCCTACTACGGCTCTATCCTCGCCACGCTCGCGCTCGGCGCGGCCGCGGCCATCTCGGTGCTCGGCGTCACCACCGGCGCCGCCTCCTTCGCGCTCCAGCTCGCCGCGGCGCCCATCGCGCTCGCGGGCCTCGGTATCATCTGCTCCATCTTCGGCATCTTCGCCGTGCGCACGCGGGAGGACGCCACCTTCGCCCAGCTCCTCAAGAGCCTGCACACCGGCGTCTATGTCGCCTCCGCGCTCATCGCCGTCTGCGCGTTCGGCATCCTCTACTACCTCTTCGGCTCCGGCGCGCATGCGGCGGCACTGGAGGCTGCGGGCACCGCCTGGTGGCGGCTCGGTGTCTCCATTGCCCTCGGCCTCAGCGCCGGCCTCGTCATCGCCTACGCGACGGAATACTACACCTCCTACGAGCGCCCGCCCACCCAGGCCATTGCCAACCAGGCCCTCACCGGCCCGGCCACCGTCATCATCGCCGGTGTCGCCGAGGGCATGAAGTCCACCTGGGCCTCCCTGCTCACCACCGCCATCGCCATCCTCGGCGCTTTCCTCTTTGCGGGCGGCGCCGACAGCTTCCTCCTCGGTCTCTACGGTGTCGGTATTGCGGCCGTCGGCATGCTCTCCACCCTCGGCATCACCCTCGCCACCGACGCCTACGGCCCCATCGCCGACAACGCCGGCGGCAACGCCGAGATGTCCGGCCAGCCGCCCGAGGTCCGCAAGCGCACCGACATGCTCGACTCACTCGGCAACACCACCGCCGCCACCGGCAAGGGCTTCGCCATCGGTTCGGCCGCGCTCACCGCCCTAGCCCTTTTCGCCGCCTACGTGCAGATCGTGCAGACGCAGATCACCTCGCAGGCCGTCAGCTACGGCAAAGCCCATGCCGCCGAGCAGGCCGCCCCGGTTGCCGTCCACCAAGGCTATGGCAAATTCGCCGTCGCCTTCCCCAAGGCCATGGCCGACGGCACGGATTACTACGACGGCGCGCTCTTCCTCCCTTCGCACGAACTCCCGCGCAAGACCGTCCGCGACATCCCGGTCGGTGCCCAGCTCCCGGTCGCCGCGGTCGGCACCGATCCCTTCAACGCCAATCGCTACACCGTCACTTGGGCCGGGCAAAATGCCCGCTTCGACGTCGTCTCCTCCCGCCAGGCCACGATCGACGAGATCATGCGCTACTACGACGTGACGCTCACCAACCCGCGCGTCATCGCCGGTCTCTTCATCGGCGTGCTGCTCACGTTCCTGTTCTGCGCGCTCACCATGAACGCCGTCGGTCGCGCCGCCTACCGCATGATGCGGGAGTGCCGGCGCCAGTTCGCCAAGATGCGCGAGGCCTTCCGCGCCGCCGGCATGAGCGAGGCCGATATCGCCGACCCCGAGTCCTGGCCCAAGCGCGTCACCCACGAAGGCGTGGAATACCCAGACTACGCCAACTGCGTGTCCATCTCCACCGCCGGCGCACAGAAAGAGATGATCGTGCCCTCCATCCTCGCCATCACCGCCCCCATCGCCCTCGGCCTCATCCTCGGCGTCGGCGGCGTGCTCGGCATGCTCGCGGGCGGCCTCGTCTCCGGCTTCGCCGTCGCGGTCTTCATGGCCAACGCCGGCGGTGCGTGGGACAACGCCAAGAAACTCCTCGAGTCCTACGGCCGCATCACCGCCGAGACCGTGAAGAACGATGCCGCCGTGCGGGAAAAAATCCCCACCGAAGTGCGCGATGCCATCGTCGCCCGCGCCGAGGACGAAATCGCCGCCGGCCGGCCCAAGAGCATCGTCTATGGCAAAGGCTCGCCCGACCACAAGGCGACCGTCGTCGGCGACACCGTGGGCGACCCGTTCAAGGACACCTCCGGCCCCTCGCTCAACATCCTCATCAAGCTCATCTCCATCGTCTCGGTCGTGTTTGCCGGCCTCATCGTGCGCTTCGCCCCGGCCATCAGCCACGCCCTCGGCCTGGAGTAAGCCCACCACAACACACAACTGACCCAAAAGGCCGCGGCGCAAGCCGCGGCCTTTTTCGCGCCCGATTATTGGGCCCGGGCGTCAAATTTGACCCTGCCCCAACCATGGCCGCATCACATCCGCATCGATCGGTGCGATCCGCGGTTGATGACGCCGATCGGTGATCGGTCGCGAAAATTGTTCCGCGCGAAATCCTCGCGGCGAAAATATAGCACGCGCGAAAATGAAACCTTCGCCGCCACGCTCGGTCCCTTGCTTCCGCCCGGACCGCCGGGCGCAAACCAAGACATACCATGAAAAAACTCCTCATCCCTCTGTTGCTCCTCACCGGTCTCACGGCCTCGGCCCGGACCTTCGTCGCCCGCGCCGACCTCGGCTATCTCCTCGATGCCGAGGAGGCCTACTCCACCGCCAGCGTCGGCTGGCAGTTGAAGGCCGGTGACACCAGCGCGCAGTTTCTCGAAGCCGAGATCGGCTACGCCAAGACCAAGCAGGCCGGCGGCAGCGCCAACCTCGTGCCGTTGACGCTCAACTACCGGCTCGAAGCCGCCACCCGCGGCAATTTCGGCTACTACGTCGGCGCGGGTGCCGGCTCGGCCCGCACGCGCGTGCAAGGCGTGGGCATCGGCGGACCCGTCCGGCTGAGCGACTCCTCGTTTGCCGCACAGGGTTTCGCCGGTGTCACCTATCGCGTGTCACCTGCCGCCACCCTGAGCCTCGGTGCGAAATACCTCTGGATCGACGACGTGAAACTCGCCGGCACCAACTTCAAGGTCGGTGACGACGTCGCCCTCTCCGCCGGCCTGAGCTTCCGATTCTGAGCGCGGCTGGTGGTTTCTGATCAGGCCAAGACCGCGGCGCAGGCCGCGGTCTTTTTACGCCCCGATCAATCAAGCGCGGCGAGCAGTGCTTTCAGCGTGGCCGCGTCGCGCACGAAATTCTCCGGCGCATCGTCCCGCACGAACTCCAGCATCGCATACCGGTCGCCCGGGGCCGCAGCCGCGCTTTGGAAAAACCTTGCCCAACGCTCCCGGCCCTCGGCCAGCGGCTGCCGGTCGCGATAGGTCCGCCACTGGAACACATGCACATGGGCCAGCCGCGGCCGCAGGGCCGCCAGCCCGTCGAGGCAGTCGGCATCGCTCATGTCGGTCAGCGGCTGCCAGTAGGAGTAAAAATTGGGATGCTCCACCTCGTGCAGGAGCCGGTCCGCGGCGGCGTTGGTGTCGTTGAGCGTGTGGCCGTGAAACTCGGCCGCCACCCGCACGCCCGCGTGGGCAGCCAACTCCGTGATGCGCCGCAGGTCGGCCACGATGGGCGCACGCGCGGCCTCGCCGGTGACGTCCGAACCCGCAGCCCCCGCCCAGATGCGGATGAGCGGCGTCCCCAGCGCCACGGCCGACTCGAGCACCTTGGCGAAGGGCAGCCCTTCGTCCTCGCTCCGCCCGGCCCGGTAATAGCTGCCGTAGGCCGGCACCGTGAGGCCCGCCTGCTCCGTCAGTTGCCGCACTTCCTTGGCCCGCGCAAGGTCGCCATGCGGCACATGCACATCGCCGCCCCACTCGATGCCGCGCAGCCCCGCGCGGCGCACGAGCTCCACGATGGCGGCGGGCGCGAGCTGGCGGAAGGTGATCGAGACGAGACCGGAGTGAAGCACGCCGCGATCCTGCCAGCCTGCAACCGTGCGCCAAGTCGGGATTTGCGAATTTCACGAAACCAAGCAACGTTCCGGGCGTCCAATCCCACCATGAAAACCCGCCTGCTCTTCCTTCCCTTCCTCGTGTTGCTGGCCGGTTGCAGCACCATCGACCGCCGCATCGAGGAGAAGGCCGCCGTCTTCGCCTCGCTGGACCCCGCCACGCAGGAACAGTTGCGCCAAGGCATGGTCGAGGTCGGCTACGACACCGACATGGTTTACATCGCGCTCGGCCGGCCCGATGAGCGGCGCGAACGTGTCACCGCCGCCGGCCGCGAGCAGGTCTGGATCTACAGCACCTATTTCCAAGAATACGTTGGCACCACGACCATGGGCTACCGCCGCTATGTCACCGTCCATCCCCGCACCGGCGAACGTATCATCTACTTCGAACCGATCCGCACCGACATTTACCGCGATCGCGTGGACGAGCGCATCCGCATCACCTTCATCAACGGCCGGGTGACCGTAATCGAGCAGGTGCAGCGCTGAGGCCCCTCCGCCAAACGGCTTAAACCCGTCCCGCCGCCGGCTATTGCTTTGCGGCGCCGCGCGGCCGTTGTGTCATAAATGCCATCCCCGCATTTATGCCCGCCCCCGCCGCCAAACTGCTCTCCCCCCGGCGCAAGACGACCGCCGCCACCACCCTCAACGGGCTCGCCCGCGAACAGCTCGCCCATTTTCACCTCGATCCCGATTCACCCGTCGGCGCGCCGCTCCTCCGCCTCGCCGGCCGGCTCTACGCCGCGCACGGCGACCTCGACGAACTCTGGACCGCCACCACGCGCACGCTCGCCCGGCTGCCACAGGCCGACCGCGTGGCGCTTTTCAATGCGAAGAAGTTCCTCGCTTTCCAGTTGGCGAAGCTGCTCGACACCCTGCAAAACCCCACCCGCGCCGTCCACCAGTCGCTGGGCCACTCCACCGCCACCTCGCTCGCCAAGGGGCCCTACCCGACCTTCGACAACGTCGCGGCCATCTTTTCCGCCAACCCCGTCATCACCCGCACGGCCACCTACATCTTCGCGTGCACCGAGTGGATCGACGACGCCTTCCAAGGCCGCGAGTTCCTGCACGAGATTTACTCGCGCCTGCTCAACCCCACCTCGATCTCCCTCGCCAACCACATCGTGGATATCGAGGCCGGCGCGATGTCGGCGGAATACCTCGCGTGGAACTTCAACTCCGGCATGGCCGCCATCGACGGCATCCTCTCCCACCTTGTCGGCTACGGCGACGTCGTCCTGGCCTCGCGCAACGTTTACGGCGGCACCCACCAGTTGCTCCACGACTGGTTCGCCAAGAAATCCAACCTCGACGTCGGCGTGGAGTTCTTCGACGGCGTGACCGCGGACGACTTCACGCGGGCCCTCGCCGCGGCGCAGGCCAAATACGCCGGCCGGCTCGCGGAGGGTCGGCGCATCTACGTTTACCTCGAAAGCCCCTGCAACCCGCACGGCAACTTCCTCGACGTGCCCGCCATCTGCCGGACCGCCCACGCCGCCGGCCTCACCGTGATGCTCGACGCCACCGTCGGCACGCCCTTCCTCGTGCGCCCGCTGCAGGAGCCCGACCCCGCCGCGCGGCCGGATTTCGTCATCCACAGCTACACGAAGGATCTCGTCGGCGACGGCAACACGACCGCCGGCGTCGTCATCGGGCGCAACGCCGACATGTTCATCCCCAAGGGCGACCCCGGCTGGGACCGCACGCTCTTCTGGAACGTCTATTACGTGAAGGGCGCTTTCCTCGACGCGGACAAGGCCTTCGAGGTGCTCAGCGGCATGAAGACGCTGGAGATGCGCATGCTGAAGAAGTGCATCAACACGCTCATCCTCGCGCGCTGGCTCGCCGCGCATCCGCTCCTCCACGTCAGCGGGCCGGCCAGCCCCGGCGACCCCAACCACGCCATCTGCGACCGGCTCTCCTACCTCGGCCTGCCCGCGCCGCTCTTCACCGTGGATTTTGAAAAAGCCGGGCTCGACCGCCTGACCTTCGAGCGCTTCTTCGACAGCCTCGCGCCGATGTTTGGCCACCAGGTCTCGCTCGGCCAGAGCAACACCGTCGTCCTCTGCCCCGCCCTCACCTCGCACAGCGAACTCAGCCCCGCCGCCCTGCGCGATGCCGGCATCACTCCGACCACGATCCGCATCGCCGTAGGCGATGAAAACCCGCGCGAACTCATCGCCGGCTGGCTCGCCACCGCCCGGCTCGCCCTCGAACCGCACCACCCGGGCTTCCTCGCGCAATTCCCCGACCACGCCGCGGTGGACCGCATGTGCGACGACACCTACCTGGACGTCCACCGCCGCCACGCCCTCGCGCAGCCGCGCCTGCGCGATGTCGTGCAATGAGGTAGGCTGTCATCCGCGGCATTTGGAGTTCAGTTTGAAACGCTGTGGCGCGGCAGCGCCGGTAGGGTCCGATCTCCGAGCGGACCGTTGCCTGCGCAGCCCCACGCCCAACGCATCCTTGCACCGGGGCAGCGATTCGCCCACAACGTCGCCC